>Ga0335085_10002288_pt1 | contig 36375 bp, 39 predicted proteins | sample Lox_Sample_45_FD_206712 | JGI IMG/M metagenome (GOLD analysis project Ga0335085, IMG submission 206712) | Soil microbial communities from Loxahatchee National Wildlife Refuge, Florida, United States - Lox_Sample_4.5 | ecosystem: Environmental > Terrestrial > Soil > Wetlands | place: USA... | reverse complement strand
TGCCGTTCGACCTCGACGACTTCACGCAGTACCGCTTGCTGAACGGCCTCGACGACGTCGGGCTCACACTCCGGCATGCCGACGAGATCGCGGGCTACGAAGCCGGGCGCCCGGACTGGTTGCCCTCTGCGGCGGTGTAGCGCCGTTCTACGCGGCGGGGACGAAGATCTCGGAGAGCTGTCGCGCGACCCACACGTCGGCAAGCTCGTGGGCCAGCTGTTCGGTCTGCTTGCTGGCCGCGAGATATTCGAAGAACTCGAGCACACTCATTGCACGCCCTCCGCCTCTTCTTGGGGGGAATCGCTGGCGCATCGGGGGAACCGCCGGCACCGTCTACAAGGTCTCTCGTCAGCCAGTTGTTCCCAGCGGGGCCGGATTCATGCGGTCACGGGTTTCCGCCCCGCCAGGACTGCCAGCTCGCGCCACTTCCAGTAGCAGTCGACGTCGTCGAAGCCCAGGTCACGCAGCCATTCGAGCTGCCGGTCGACCGCGACGAGCTGGTTGGACGGATCGTCGTCGCTCGGACCCACGCCGAGCGCGGCGAGGAACTCCTCGTGGAGCGCGGTCGTCGGCGAGGCCACGTGCTCGGCGTTGACGAAGACGCCACCCGGTCGCAGTACCCCGAACACCTCCCCGTACAGCGCCCGCTGGCGGTCGGGTGCGCAGTGGTGGATCGCGAAGCTCGACACCACAACGTCGAACGAGCCGATGCCGGCAGGCAGCCGCCGGTCAAGGTCGTGGTGATCGATCACGACGCGCGCATCGCCCGCGAATCGCTCCCGCGCCCGCCGCAGCATCTCCTCACCGAAGTCGAGACCGACACCCGTCGCCTGCGGGCGCGCCGCGAGCACGAGCGCGAGCGTGATGCCGTCGCCGGTGCCGAGGTCGAGCACGCGGTCGACGCGCGCGGGCAACAGTTCGCACAACACTTCCAACGCGTCGACGCGATGCGGCAGCGTCTCCCGGTTGCGCAAGTAGGAGAGCGCGTGCTCTTCGTCGACCCAGAGATTCGTCGTCATCTCAGGGACCGACAGTGGTCTCGCGTGCCGGCTCACGGTCACGCAGCCGCACCAGCTTGTTCACCGCGTTCAGGTACGCGCGCGCCGACGCCTCGACGACGTCGGTGGCCACGCCGCGGCCCGTCACCTTGCGCCCTTCCGCCTCCACCGTGATCGCGACCGCGCCCAACGCGTCCGCACCGCCGGTGACCGACGAGACCTGGAAGTTGCCGAGTTTGCCGTGGACACCGGTCGCCTCGCCGATCGCCGCGATCGCGGCGTCGATCATGCCGTCGCCGGTCCCGGCCGCGTCGATCTTGCCGTTGGCGTCGGTCACGACGACCCTCGCCGAGGGCTGCGTGTTCGTGCCGCCGTGCACTTCGAGGTCGTGCAACCCGTACCGGTGAACCATGCCCGCGCCGATCTCCTCGGCGACGATCGCCTCGAGATCCGCTTCGGTGATCTCGACCTTCTTGTCCGCGAGCTCCTTGAACCGGACGAAGGCGGCGTTGAGCGCGTCGCCCTGCACGTGGATGCCCATCTTCTCGAGCGTGTCGGCGAACGCGTGCCGGCCCGAGTGCTTTCCGAGCACGATCTGAGCGGCCTCCTGCCCTACCGCCGACGCGTCGATGATCTCGTACGTCTCCCGGTCGGCGAGCACGCCGTGTTGGTGAATCCCGGCCTCGTGCGCGAACGCGTTGCGGCCGACGACCGCCTTGTTGTACTGGACGTGGTAACCGGTCAGCCGGGACACGATGCGGGACGTGCGCGCGAGCTCCTCGGTGTGAACGCCGACGTCGACCGGACCGAAGACGTCCCGTCGGGTGCGGATGGCCATCACGACCTCCTCGAGCGCGGCGTTCCCGGCGCGTTCGCCCAGTCCATTGATCGCGCACTCGATCTGCCGGGCGCCGTTCAGCACGCCGGCAAGCGAGTTCGCGACGGCGAGACCCAGGTCGTTGTGACAGTGCGTCGAGACGACGTAGTCGCCGTGCACGTTGTCGATGACGTACTTGATGAGCTTCCCGTAATCCTCGGGCACGGCGAAGCCCACCGTGTCGGGGATATTGATCGTCGTCGCGCCGTTGTCGACCGCGATCTGGCACACCTCGCACATGAAGTCGGGATCCGACCGGTAGCCGTCCTCGGGCGAGAACTCGACGTCGTCGAGATAGCTCTTGGCTCGTGCCACCGCGGCGCCGGCTTCGTAACGCACCTGATCGGGCGTCATGCGCAGCTTCTTCTCCATGTGGATCTTGGAGGTCGCGATGAACACGTGGATGCGCGCGTGCTCGGCGTGACGTACGGCCTCCCACGCGCGGTCGACGTCTTTGAACGCGGTTCGCGACAGCCCGGTGATGATCGGGCCCCGAACCGTCTTCGCGATCGCTTCGACCGCTTCGAAGTCTCCGTCGGAGGCAATCGGGAAGCCGGCCTCGATCACGTCGACGCCGAGGCGCGCGAGCTGGTCGGCGATCTCGAGCTTCTCGGTCACGTCGAGCGAGATGCCGGGCGACTGTTCACCGTCTCGCAGGGTCGTGTCGAAGATCCGTAGCGTTTCCATCTCGTTCACCTCGGGTGGGTCTGGGGTCGGGGTGTTGCGCCGAGGTCTTCGCCGCAACGAAAAACCCTCCGGCCGGATCGGCACGGAGGGTCGAGCGCGAGCACCGGTGGGTGCTCGCGCCTAAATAAGGAGGAGGCCCAGCAGTGCTGCGGAAGCCGTTGTCTCCTTGCGCATAAGTCCAGCCAGTCTGTCAGTGTGGAACTGAGTCGTCAAACTCTTTGCTCGGCACATACGAGCCGAGCATGAGAGGATTCGACCGGGCAGAGCCGGCAGAAGCGAGGCGCAGTGCGCACATCGGTGAAGCGAATGCTCGGGTTAGGTCTCGCCGGCGCCGCCGCGTACGCGGTCTGGCGCGCCTGGAACGCGCAGAAGCCGGCAGGACAGCCGCGCGTCGAATGGACGTCGTCGCCGTTCCCGTATCCACCCGTGCCGCGCGCCGAGGACCCTGCGCCCGAGGTGGTGTCGACCGCGGAGCCCAACGGCGACGGCACCTGTCCCGCGAGCCATCCGATCAAGGGCAAGCTCGCGAGCGGGATCTACCACGTTCCCGGTGGCGCGAACTACGAGCGCACGAAGCCCGACCGCTGCTACGCGGACGAAGCCGCGGCGAGGGCGGACGGGCTCCGGCGCTCGAAGGCCTGAACTCGCGCCACGGGCCGACGGCCGACCCAATTCCCACCAACTGTTGGCAGGATTTCCGGGCCGGACGACCGAATTCCCCACCAACTGTTGGCAGGATTTCCGGGCCGGACGACCGAATTCCCCACCAACTGTTGGCAGGATTTCCGGGGCGGACGACCGAATTCCCCACCAACTGTTGGCAGGATTTTCGGGGCGGGAGTGGTGTCAGCCGAGGTCGATCGCGCGTGCGGACTTCACGCCGGGCTGCGCGGTCACGAGGTCGACGACCGCGGGGGGTATCGGCGTCTCCGTCGCGATGACCATGAGCGCGGCTTCACCGCTCGGGCTCTGGCCGACGTCCATGTTCGAGATGTTGCAGCCGGCTTCGCCGAGCACCGTTCCGACCCGTCCGATGACTCCCGGCGTGTCGTCGTTGTGCACCACGAGCATGTGCCGCGCCGGCGGCAGGTCGACCTGGTGGCCGTCGATACCGACGATGCGAGGCGACTGACTCTTCCCGAACAGTGTCGCGGCGACGTCGGTGCCCTGGTCACCGCGCACGACGATCAGGTTCACGTAGTCGAGCGCGTCGGACGACTTGGTCTCGCGCACGGAGATGCCTCGCTGCTCGGCGATCTGGGGTGCGTTCACGAACGAGACCGGCTCGGCCACCACGGGCGCAAGCACACCCTTCAGGATCGACAGCGTGAGCACGCGACAGTCGTAGTCGGCGATCTCACCTTCGTACTCGATGTTGAGCGTCGCGGGCGCGCCGCCCGCAAGACCGGTGAACAAGCGGCCGACCCGCTCCGCGAGCGCGAGGTAGGGACGCACGCTCTCGGACGCTTCCGACGCGGCGACGTTCACTGCGAACGGAACGAAGTCGCCGCGCAGCGCGAGCACGACCTGCTCGGCGATCGTCTCCCCCGCCTTGTCCTGGGCCTCGGCCGTCGACGCGCCGAGGTGCGGCGTGACGACGACATTGTCGAGCCCGAACAACGCAGACTCCGTTGTCGGTTCCTTGGCGAACGTATCGATCGCGGCGCCGCCGAGCCGTCCATCGGCGATCGCGGCGGCGAGCGCCTCCTCGTCGACGATGCCGCCGCGACCCGCGTTGATCAGCCGCATTCCCGGCTTCGCGTGTGCCAGCACCGACGCGTTCACGAGGCCGACGGTCTCGGGTGTCTTCGTGGCGTGGATCGAGAGGAAGTCGGAGGTCGCGACCAGCTCCTCGACGGTGGGAACGAGCGTGACACCGAGCTGGCGGGCGCGGTCGGGACTGACGAACGGGTCGTACGCGACGAGCCGCATCCCGAACGCGTGCGCACGCTGGGCCACGAGCACGCCGACCCGGCCGAGGCCGACGATGCCGAGCGTCTTGCCGTGGAGCTCGACGCCTTCCCACTTGGACCGGTTCCACGCTCCCTGCTTGAGGTCGGCGTTGGCCTGCGGAACGTTGCGAGCCTGCGCGAGCAACAGGGCGAGCGTGTGCTCGGCCGCCGAGAGGATGTTCGACTGCGGCGCATTGACCACCATCACGCCGCGGCGTGTCGCCTCGGCGACGTCGACGTTGTCGAGACCGATGCCGGCGCGTCCGACCACGACGAGGTCGGAACCGGCTTCGAGCACATCGGCGGTGACCTGCGTCGCGCTGCGGATCACGAGCGCATGTGCACCCTTCACCGCCTCGAGCAGCGCCGCTTCGGAGAGGCCGGTCTGCACGTCGACGTCGAGCCCGGCCGCGCGCATCGCATCGAGCCCGCGCTCGGCGAGCGGTTCGGAGACGAGGACGCGCGGAGCCATCGCGACGAGGGTAGACGCCTACGCGAGCAGGTCGGCGATCCGGCCGACCCCCTCGCCCAGGTCGTCGTCGCCCAGCGCGAACGACAGGCGGGCGTATCCCGGCGCCCCGAACGCCTCGCCGGGCACGATCGCGACCTTGGCCACGTCGAGCAGCACCTCGCACAGCTCGAGCGTGGTGCGCGGCGTGCGTCCGCCGATCTCGCGTCCGAGCACGCCTTCGAACGAAGGGAAGCAGTAGAACGCGCCCTGCGGCGCGAGCACGCTCACTCCGTCGATCTTCGACAACAGCTCGTACATCGTGTTGCCGCGCCGCGCGAACGCGTCGCGCATCTCCATGACGGCTGAGAGGTCGCCGGCGACGGCCGCGAGCGCGGCGGCCTGGGCAACGTTCGACACGTTCGATGTCGAGTGCGACTGCAAGTTCGTCGCGGCGGCGGTGACGTCGGCCGGCGCGATCATCCAGCCCACGCGCCAGCCCGTCATCGCGTACGTCTTGGCGACGCCGTTCAGGATCACGCACCGTTCCATGACCTCGGGCACGAGTCCGGGCATCGACGAGAACGCGTGCCCGTCGTAGGTCAGGTGCTCGTAGATCTCGTCGGTGACGATCCAGACACCGCGCTCGACCGCCCAGCGCCCGATCGCCTCGACCTCCTCCGGCGGGTACACCGCGCCGGTCGGGTTGCTCGGCGACACGAAGAGCAGGGCCTTCGTCCGCGGCGTCCACGCCGCGTCGAGCTGTTCGACCGTGACCCGGAAACCGTCGGCCTCGGAGGTGGGCAGCACCTTCGAGACACCGCCCGAGAGCGCGACGATCTCCGGATACGACGTCCAGTAGGGCGCGGGCAGAAGGACTTCGTCGCCGTCGTCGCAGAGCACCTGGAAGGTGTTGTAGACCGCGTGCTTTCCGCCGTTCGTGACGACGACCTGCGCCGCGCCGCAGTCGACGCCCGAGTCCCGCTTCGTCTTCGCCGCGATCGCCTCTCGCAGCTCGGGGAGCCCGGGGGTCGGCGAGTAATGGTGGAACCGGGGGTCGGAGCACGCCCGGACGGCAGCGTCCACCACGTGGGCGGGCGTCGGGAAGTCGGGCTCGCCCGCACCGAAGCCGATCACGTTCTCACCCGCGGCCTTGAGCGCCTTCGCCTTCGCGTCGACGGCAAGGGTCGCGGATTCCTGGATGGCGGCGATACGCGCCGAAATGCGGGAAGGAGACGTGGGCACGGCCCCATGGTGTCACGTCGGGCTCTCCGGCCCGGATCCGTTTTGCCGCCGATTTCGCCGGGCCCCGGCCGCCACGAGCCGCCCTTCGCCGGAGCCTTGCGCCTACCCTGGTCGCCCATGCATCGACCGCGCCGCCTTGCCGTCGTCGCGGGCGCGGCGTCGATGGTGGTGCTGGCCGCAACCGCGGCCGGACTCGGCCCGGCCTCGATCGGCCGGGCCGGCGCCGCCCAGCTGTATTCCCCTGCGGCCGACATCGTCGTCGACGCGGGAACCGGCAAGGTCCTGATCGGCGATCAGGTCCACAAGGCGGTGCACCCGGCGAGCACGTCGAAGATCATGACTGCGCTGACCGCGGTCGAACGCCTCTGCCCGGGCGCGACGGTCAGCGCCGACGCGCGCGACGCGGGCGTCGAGACCATGCGCATCGGCCTCGCGGTCGGAAAGCCGTGGCCGCTCGACGAGATGCTGGCGTCGATGATGATGGTTTCGGCGAACGACGCCGCGTACGCGATCGCCGACACGGTGGGCAAGGGCAGTCTCGACACGTTCGCCGACGACCTCAACGCGACGGCGCGCCGTCTCGGCATGAAGGACAGCACCCTGAACGATCCGGCGGGGCTCGACGACGAGACGTCGTTTCGCGGCGGCCCGATGATGAGCGCGTACGACCTCGCGATCGCCACGCGCAATGCGCTCACCGTTCCCGACATCGCCAAGTGGGCGGCGATGCACGAATACTCGTTCGTCGACCCGTCCGGCGTGTCGCACGAGCTGGTGAACCACAACAAGATGCTGCCGGGCGGCGGCAACGACTACCCCGGCACGATCGGGTTCAAGACCGGCTTCACGAACCGCGCGCAGCACACGCTCGTGGCGGTGGCGTCGCACAACGGACGCACGTTGATCGCCGTCGTGCTCGGCGTGCCCGACGCCGGCTACACCGAAGCGGCCTCGCTGCTCGACGCGGGCTTCGCGATGCCGGCGAACGCGGCGGGCACCGGCGAGACGCTGCCCAAGGTCGCGGTGTCCCGCTGCGAGGATCGGGCAGCCGACCAGGTCGCGTTCGCAGGCCTGGCCGACACGACCACGCCGACGAGCAACCCGGCGGTCACCATTCCGGGACCGGTCCCGGTGCTCGACTCGCCGCCGCTCGCGGCCACGACGTCGACCACGCAGACGACGACACCGGCGAGCTCGCATCACTCGCCGGGGTTGCTGAGCAGCCGCAACCTCGCGATCCTGCTGCTCCTGGTCGGCGCGACATTGTTCTTCCTCCGCCGGCGCGCGGTGAAGCGCCGGCGCGCGGTTCGGCTCGCCCGGCGGCGCCAACGTCGCAACGCGATGCGCAGCGGGGGGCTCACCGTGGTGGACGGGCGCTACCGCCCGGGAACGCGCGTCGGGCCACCCGTCGAGTCACACGTGCGGGTGCGACCCGCTCGCGATTCGGCCCGCGACCTCGGTTAGTTCACCAGGGCATCGAGACGCCGCCGTTCGGCCGCTCGATCTGCCCGGTGACGAACGCGGCCGCATCCGAGACGAGATAGAGGAACGTGCGGGCGACGTCTTCGGCCTCGCCGGCACGACCCAGCGGCGCCATCGCGCCGGCACGCTTGTGGTACTGCTCGAGCTTCTCGGGCACGACATTGCCGTCGGCGTCGGTGAAGTTGTGGCGAGAGAAGTTGGTGAGGATCATGCCGGGCGCGATGGCGTTGACCCGGATGCCGTTGCGCCCGACCTCGGTCGCGAGGGTCTTCGTCAGCATGGCAACCGCGGCCTTCGTCATGCCGTAACACGCGAGCGTCGGCGCGGGCGTGTCGATCGCGCCAGATGAGATGTTCACGATGTTGCCCGAGCCCTGCGGGACCATGTGCCGGATCGCGGCCTGGCACCCGTAGAACACACTCTTCAGATTGATCGCGAGGATGCGCTCGAACTCCTCGTCGGAACACTCCGCGACCATCTTGTTGTGCGGGATGCCGGCGATGTTGCCCATGATGTCGACGCGGCCGTAGTCGGCCTGCGCGCGGTCGACGAGCGCGTCGACGTCGGCCCGCTTCGTCACGTCGACGCGCTGCACGACTGCTTCGCCGCCCGCGGTCTTGATCTCGTCGGCGGTGCCCTGCGCGCCCGCCTCGTCGATGTCGCCGCCCACGACCGTGGCTCCGGCCGCGCTCAGCATGAGCGCCGACGCCTTGCCGATGCCGCTGGCGACGCCGGTCAGCACCGCGATACGGCCTGACAAGTCGAACAGATCCTGCACGCGGGTCACGGGACACCTTTCGATCGCTCCGGAGACGCCGGGAGCCTAGGCAACCCGTCCCCGCGCACGCCCACCGACGGGCCGGCGATCCGCCGCCGGCACCGCCCATCGCCCACAATGATCCTGTGGGGGCAAATCCCTGATGGGCATCCTCGCGCTCGGCGCTCGGTTCGACGACGTGAACCTGCTCGCGTATCTCGCTGCGTTCGGCGGCGGCGTCATCTCCTTCCTCTCGCCGTGCGTGCTGCCCTTGCTGCCCGGCTATCTGTCGATGGTCACCGGCATCGATCTCTCCGATCTCCAGGACCAACCGCGCGTCCACGCGCGGCGGATCATCGTGACGACCGCGTGGTTCGTCGCCGGATTCGCGGTCGTCTTCGTCGCGCTCGGCCTGTCGGCGACGGCGTTCGGGCAACTGCTGCGCGACCACCAGACCACACTCACGCGCTTGTCCGGCGCGCTCATGCTCGCGATGTCGTTGTTCCTCCTCGGATCACTGTTCCTGCGCGCGCCATGGCTGTACCAGGAGAAGCGGTTCCATCCGCAGCTCGGACGCTACGGCAACGCGGCGCCCGCGGTCGCGGGCGTGGCCTTCGGCTTCGGCTGGTCGCCGTGCATCGGTCCGATCCTCGGTTCCATCCTCGGCATCGCCGCGAACCAGCACCGGGTATGGGCGGGGGCCACGCTGCTTGCGGTCTACTCGCTCGGTCTGGGCCTGCCGTTCCTCTTGAGCGGACTCGCGCTCGGGCGCGTCAGCGGTGCGCTGGGATGGGTGAAGCGTCACTTCGTCTTCATGGTCGCGGGCTCGGCGGTGATCATCGGCGCGTTCGGGTTGTTGCTCATGTTCGACGAGCTCTCACGACTGAGTCTGCACCTGCAGACGTGGCTCACCGACGCGCACCTCGACTGGCTGGTGCAGCTCGGTTGACGCCGCGCTGGTCAGTCCTCTTGCGGCGCGCTCTCCGGCACTTCCATCAGCGGCTGACGGATCAGCTCGATCTGGATGCCGTCGGGGTCCTTGAAGTAGACGGACTCCTTCACACCGCGGTCGGGACCGATGTAGTCGACGCCCGCGCCGTCGAGCACGCCCTTCATTCGCTCGAACGTCTCGGGTGTGACCGAGATCGCGACGTGCTGCACGCCACCGAGACCTTCGGGGACCGGTTCGAGCCCGAGGCCCGGGAAGTCGAAGAACGCGAGCATGTTGCCGGCGCCGATGTCGAAGAAGAAGTGGCTCGACCCTTCGTAGTCGCGGTTCTCGAACAACTCGACGAGCGGGAAGCCGAGCACGTCCTGATAGAAGCGGATCGTCCGCTCCGGGTCGGCGCAGATCAACGCGAGGTGGTGTACGCCACCGCCGTTGGTCTCGGGATGTTCGGGCCGGAGGTACTTCTCGCGCAGTTCGGTTCGCCGGCGGGCGAGCGCCGGAAGGTCGCGTTCCACGGTCGCCATGCCTGCATCATCGCGCGAGGCTGCAGATCCGGAAACGCCGCGCTGACCGCAGGCGCGACCGCACCGGGACCGAGGGGACGAGGATGCAGGTAGGCGTGTCGTTGCGCAGCGGTTATCCGCCCATGGACACACGGCTCGGGGCCCAATGGATGGTGGAGCGGGCCCGTGCCGCCGCGGACGCAGGCCTCGACAGCCTGTTCGTCGGTGACCACCACAACGTTCCGGTCCCCTACTACCAGAATGTGCCGATCCTGGGACGACTGCTCGCGGAGTGGGACGAGCGGCCGGCCGGCGCCCTGTTCCTCCTGCCGCTCTGGCACCCGGTCCTGGTCGCGGAGCAGATCGGCACGCTCGCATCGATCGCGCGCGGACCGTTCGTGATGCAGTGCGCGGTGGGCGCCGGTGAAGAACAGTTCCGCGCGTTCGATGCGTCGCTGCGGGAGCGGGCGCGCCGGTTCGAAGCCGCGCTCGACGTGATCCGCGCGCTCTGCCGGGGCGAGACCGTGACGGTCACAGACGGGCCGTGGTCAATCGACCGGGCAAAGATCGCGCCCGTGCCGCCCGAGGCGTTGCAGGTGTGGATCGGCGCGGCGTCCGATCGTGCCGTCGACCGCGCCGCGCGCCTCGGCGACGCGTTCCTCATCGGACCCGAGGCCACGCTCCCGGAAGTCGCCCGGCTCGTCCGCACGTACCGCGACGCGTGCGATCGTCACGGCGGCGAGCCGCGCCGCATCGCCGTCCGGCGCGACGTGCACGTCGCCGCCGACGACCGCCTCGCGGCTGCCGTCGCCGACCCGGTGATCGCACGCGGCTATCGAGGCTTCGATCCCACTGCCGTCGTCGTGGGCGGTCCGGCACGGGTCGCGGAAGCGTTCGCGGCGCTGGGCACGGCCGGGTGTACCGACGTCATCGTGCGACATCTCGCCGACGACCACGACGCGGTCTTGGCGTCGTTCGAAGCGCTCGCGACGGTCCGAGAGCGGTTGCGTTGACGGCCGAGCAGCCGGCCGCTCCGCGGGCCACGGGTCCGATGAGCAGCAACCGCCGGCCGAGACGCGGCAAGCTTGCGGCGTGGAACCCCTCTGGATCGACGAGCCCGACGCGCTGGCCGAGCTCGTTCGCACCCTCTCCGGCGAGCCGCTGTACGCGCTCGACACCGAGTTCCACGGCGAGCGCTCGTACTGGCCCCACCTTGCGCTGATCCAGATCGGGTGGCCGCGCGGCATTGCGCTCGTCGACCCGTTGGCGGTCGATCCCAAGCCCCTCGGCGAGGTGCTCGCCGGTCCGGGTTGCATGGTTGCCCACGCCGCCGACCAGGACCTCTCGATCCTGGAGCGCGCGTGCGGGTGCGCGCCGTCGAAGCTGTTCGACACGCAGGTGGCCGCAGGCTTCATCGGCATGGGCACGCCGTCGCTCGCGGCGACGGTCGAGAAGCTGCTCGGCGCGCGCCTCACGAAAGGCGACCGCCTCACCGACTGGACCCGGCGGCCGCTGCGCGCCGAACAGCGCGCCTACGCCGCCGCCGACGTCGAGTATCTCCTCCCGCTGCACGACGCGCTGGTGGAGCGGCTCGACGCGGTCGGCCGGCTCGAGTGGGCGACCGACGAGTGCGAAGAACGGCGCCAGCGCATCCGGCAGCGGCCCGATCCCGAGACCGCGTGGTGGCGGATCAAGGGCGCGCGCCAGCTCCGCGGGAACGGCCGGGGCGTGGCGCAGATGGTCGCGGCGTGGCGGGAACGGACGGCAGAGGCACTCGACGTCCCTGCCCGTTACGTGCTCTCCGATCTGGCCATGGCCGGAGTCGTCCAGCGCCCGCCTCGGACGCGCGACGACCTCACCTCGGTCCGCGGCATCGACGGGCGGCTGCGCGAGAACACTGCGAGCGAGATCCTGCGCGCGATCGAGGCCGGCCTCGAGCTGCCCGCGTCGGAGCTCCGCCTGCCCGAAGCCGATCGCATCGACCGGTCCCTCGCTCCCGCGGTCACGGTGCTCGGTGCGTGGCTGGCCCAGCGCGCGTCGGAGCTCGACCTCGACCCCGCGTTGCTCGCGACCCGCGCCGATCTCACGGCGCTGCTGCACGACCGTTCGAGCCGGCTCGCCAAGGGGTGGCGCGAGGATCTCGTCGGTGAGCCGCTGCAACGGCTCTTGCGCGGCGAAGCCTCGCTCGTGCTGCGCGACGGCGGGCGGCGCATCGAGTTGCAGGAGCCGTAGCCCGCTCGTCCACGGGTAGCTTCGCCGCGGGTTTCCGCAGAAGGGGTGCATATGGCGCGGTTCAAGGTTGGGGTGCAACTGCACCCACAGGCCACGACGGTGGAGGCGGTGCGCGCGGCGTGGCAGGCAGCCGACGCGCTCGAGGTCGACAGCATCTGGGTCTGGGACCACTTCTTTCCTTTGTACGGCGATCCCGCGGCGGCGCACTTCGAGGCGTACACGCTGCTGGCCGCGATGGCCGCCGACACTGCGCACGCGCAACTGGGCGCGCTCGTCACGTGCAATTCGTATCGCAACCCCAATCTTCTCGCCGACATGGCCCGCACCATCGACCACATCAGCAACGGGCGGTTCGTCCTCGGCGTCGGCTCCGGCTGGTTCGAGCGCGATTACGACGAGTACGGCTACCCGTTCGGGACCGCGCCGTCGCGGTTGCGCGACCTCGCGCGTGACCTGCCGGTCATCATGGATCGCTTGGACCGACTCGAGCCGCCGCCGCGCGGCCGGCTGCCGATCCTGATCGGCGGAGGCGGCGAGCAGGTCACGCTCCGTCTCGTCGCCGAGTACGCCGACGGGTGGAACACGTTCGGTCCCGCCGAGACCTACGCGCGCAAGAACAAGGTCCTCGACGAGTGGTGCGCACGCCTCGAGCGGAAGCCGGCGCAGGTCGAGCGAACCGTGACCATCAACGGGACCGAGGTCGGCGACTGGGCCGAATACATCGATGCCGGGGCGGAGCACTTGATCGTGATGACCGGACCACCTTTCGACCTCGCTCCGGTGGAACAACTGCTGCGAGTTGCACGCGATTGACGTGCACGGGCACCGGCGAGTGCCCGTGCGACCCGCACGGCTCGTAACCGCGGTGCGGACCACCTTCGTGTCGCCGGGTGGGGCCGTGACCGCGGACCGGCTTTCCCTTCCCCCGGTCGTCGCCCGTCCCGTTGCCCTTGCCGTTGTGCGACGACCCGCCGCTGCCGGTTGTGCCACTGCCCGACGCGGTCCCCGACGCACCGCGGCCGAGGCCGCGTCCGGAACCGTGTGCTCCCGCAATCCCGGGCCCGCCGAACTGGCGTTTGGGTGGGGTACCGCTCGGCGGGGCGGACGGTGAGGTCACGGGGACCGGTTCCGGACGCGGCTTCTTGCGAACCGGCGTCGGTGTCACTGCCGGAGGCGTGACGGGTGCCGGCTTGTCGATTCGAACGAGTCGGGTGGCCGGAGCCGGCCCGACCGGCTGCGGCACCGTGACCGGTGTCGGCACCAACGACTGGGACGCGACCGGCAGCGGGCGCGCAGACGCGAACGGTGTCTTCACCGGCTCGTGCGGCGCGGGCGGCGCGGCCTTGTGCCGCGGCGGGCCGGCCAGACCGAGAATCGGCGCGCGACCGATTCCCGGCAGCTTCCCGCCGCCGTCGGCAACTGCCATCAACGCGAGCGCGACGATCACCGCGCACGCACCGATGACGAATGAAACCGAGCGCTTGAGGCGCCGGTTCAGATCCCCCTCTAGCAACGCCGTGCCTCCAGACCCGCCCGGAAGCCAGCAACCTGATTCCTCTGGTTCTTCGGCGCTACGGAGCGTGATCTTGAGCGCGGTCGCGAATATTCGCGTACCGGAAGACGGGGCGTCCGGTCAGTGGGTGACGGGCGTGTCCGCGAGCACCTTGCCGATCCGCAACAACTCCGGCGTGGCCGACCCGAGCGTGAACTCGTAACGCTTCAGCCAGAGGAAGTAGCGGTGAATCGGGAAGTCGAGATCGATGCTCACCCCGCCGTGGATGTGCAACGCGGCGTGGCCGATGTGGTTGCCCCCTTCGGCCGCCCAGAACTTCGCCGTCGCGATCTCGAGTGGGTCGTCACGACCTTCGTCGAGGTGGGTCGCAGCCTGGAGCATCGTCAACTCGATCGCCTGGTTCTCGGTGAAGCAGTCGGCCATCCGCTGGCCGACAGCCTGGAAGGTTCCGATCGCCCGGTCGAACTGCTTGCGCTCGGTCGTGTACTTCGCGGTCAGGTGCAGTGCCCGGTCGGCGACGCCCGAGACCAGCGCGCACGTCGCGACGGTGGTGCGGTTCAGCGTGTACGCGAGCACCTCGGCGCCCTGGCCCGGCGCGCCGAGCCGGGCCTCGTCGCCCACCTTCGCGCCCGACAGCGTCACCTCGTAGAGCGGCTCGTGGTTCATCACGTCCTGGCGAACACACGTGACGCCGTCGGTCCCCGCCGGGAGGAGGAAGAGCGCCACGCCGTCGTCCGTGCGCGCCGGGACGACGATCAACTCGGCGGCGGCCGCCCCCGGGACGTTGCCCTTCAGGCCGTCGAGGCGCCAACCGTCTCCTGCGCGCGTCGCGGTCGTGACCGGCTGTTCCGGCTCGGTGCCGTATTCGACGAGCGCGGCGGTGAGCAGCACTTCACCGGCCACGACCTTCGACAGCACGGCGCGTTGCGCGTCGGTACCGAAGCGCGCGATCGGGAGCGCGGCGCTGACGAGCGTCGGGATGGCGGGCAGCGGCGCGACGTTGCGCCCGATCTCGCGCAACACCATGCAGAGGTCGAGGAAACCGAGGCCGAGGCCGCCCGCCGACTCGGGCAGGGCGATCCCGAGCAGGTTCGCCTTGGCGAACTCACGCCAGGTGTCGAGGTCGTACCAGTCCTCCGACTGGTCACGCGCTTTGAGGTGCTGGAGGTTCATCCGGTCCTCGAGGATGCGCGCCGCGAGCCCGGTCAACTCCTGCTGCTCTTCGGAAAGGGCGAAGTCCATCGTTCGTTCCTCCAGGCTTAGCGCGGGCTGCCGGGCATGTTCAGCCCGAAGATCGCGATCAGGTCTCGTTGCATCTCGTTCGTACCGCCGCCGAAGGTCAGGATGTGCATGCCGCGCAGCATGCGCTCGACCCGGCCGCGCGCGACGGCACCGGACGACTTGCCGGTGAGCGGTGCCTGGTCGCGCATGATCTCCATGAGCAGCCGCGCCGCTTCCATGTAGAACTCGGTGCCGTACACCTTGATAGTCGACGCGTCGGCCGGGTTCAGTGCCTCGCCGCTCTGCGCGAGCCACGCGACGCGCCAGTTCGCGAGCCGCAGGAACTCGAGCTTGGCATGGACCCGCGCCAGGTTGACCTGGACCCACTCTTGGTCGATGACGCGCCGACCGTCGGCGAGCTTCGTGTCCTGCGCCCACTTGCGCACTTCGTCGAGCTGTCGTTCGACGACGCCGGAGGAGCAGAGCGTGACCCGTTCGTGGTTGAGCTGGTTCGTGATCAGCGACCAGCCCTGGTTCTCCTCCCCGACGAGGTTGCCGACCGGGACGCGCACGTCCTCGTAGTACGTGATGTTCGTGTCCATCTCACCGAAGTTCTCGATCTTCTTGTACGAGAAGCCGGGCGTGTCGGTCGGGACGATGATGATCGAGATGCCCTTGTGTTTCTTCGCCTCCGTGCTCGTCCGCACCGCGAGCCAGACGTAGTCGGCGCCGCTCGCCAGGCTCGTGAAGACCTTCTGCCCGTTGATGACGTACTCGTCGCCGTCGCGCACCGCGCGTGTCTTGAGCGACGCGAGGTCGGTGCCCGCGTCCGGCTCGGTGTACCCGATCGCGAAGTGGATCTCACCCTTCAGGATCTTGTCGACGTAGAGCTTCTTTTGCTCTTCGGAGCCGTAGCGCATGATCGTCGGTGCGACCGAGTTGATCGTCAGCATCGGCACGGGTGCGCCGGCGCGCATCGACTCGTCGAAGAACACGAACTGCTCGATCGGGGTCATGCCCCGTCCACCCCACTCCTTCGGCCAACCGACACCGGCCCAGCCGTCGCGGCACATCTGCTTCCAGACGCCCTTCGACACGGGGCCGACGCCCTCCCCCTTGCGCATGTCGTCTTCGACCTCGGGGGTGAGCAACCGGTCGTAGTACGCGCGGAGCTCGTCGCGCAGTGCCTCTTGTTCCTTGCTCAACCCGACGTACATCCGGCCTCCGGCCCTCTGGGATAGCCCTCTGGGATAGAACGTGTTCCATCTTCGCCGTCCGGCACGCCCGATGTCGAACGGCGGGCGGGCCAGCCCTCGCACCTACCCCGGGCGACCCGGTCGGAGAGCGGACGTCGACCAGAATGGTCGACGATGAAGCGGGCGCTCGTTCTGTTCGTGGCGCTGCTCGTCGTGGCGGGCGGGATCGTCGCCGCGGCAATCGTCAAGACCCGCTCGGACAAGGTCACGCTGCCCGAGCGTGAGGTCGACACCTTCTTGAGCTCATGGGCGCGCGGCGCGCCGGCCGACATGGCGACCCTGCTCGACCGCCGACCGGCCGACCTCGACACGGTCACGAACAGCCTGCTCGAAGCAGTTCCCCACACGTCCGCCTCGTTCACCCGAACCGGGATCTCGGGCAGCAACGACGCGGCGACCGCCACATATCACGCTCGCGTGCGGCTTGCCGGCCTCGGGCCGGTCGAATGGAACGGCACGCTCTCGCTCCTCCACACCGACGCCGGATGGCGCGTCCGTTGGAATCCGGCCTCGATGTTTCCGGGCCTGCGCGCGGGACAGCACCTCACGGTGAACCGGGTGTGGCCGGCGCGTGCGCCGATCGTCGACGACAACAGCACCGTGCTGGCGGGCAACGCCGCGCTCGTCGAGGTGGGCCTCGAGCCCGACCACATCCACTCGCCCGCCGACCTCGCCGCGATCAAGACGAACATGAAGACGCTGCTCGACATCGACCCGGCCGCGATCGATGCCGCGCTGCACGCACCCGGCGTCCGGCCGTACTACTTCGTTCGCATCACGAGCATCCCGCGCGACCGCGCGTACCAGCACATCCACGACACGCTCGTCCCCATCCCCGGCGTGATCTTCCGCGCGACCACCGGCATCGTCGCGGTGGACCCCGCGCTCGAATCGACCGTCGTCGGCAACGTCGGTGCGATCACGGCCGAGCAGCTGCAGCGGCTCGGGTCGCCGTATACAGCGGCCGATGACGTCGGACTGTCGGGTCTCGAACGCACCTACGAGAAGCGACTCGCCGGAACCCCGCGTACCGACGTCGTGGTCGTCGACGCCAAGGGCACGACGATTCGCGTGGTGAAACGCTTCCCCGGCAAGGCCGCGCAGCCGGTCAAGGTCACGATCGACCTTCCCACCCAGCGCGCGGCCGAATCCGCGCTGTCGGGCATCTCCGGCAACGTCGCGCTCGTCGCGGTCGACACCGCTTCGGGTGCGGTGCGCGCGGTCGTGTCCAAACCTGACGGCGGGTTCGACCGGGCGCTCGACGGTTCGTATCCACCGGGATCGACGTTCAAGGTCGTCACGTCGGCGGCGCTGCTGGGCGCGGGCGACGATGGCTCCACACCCGCGCCCTGCCCGCCGACGCTCACGGTCGACGGCCGGCAGTTCAGGAACTTCGAAGGCGAAGCGTCCGGCTCCATCGATCTCGCCGGTGCGTTCGCGATCTCGTGCAACAACGCGTTCATCGCGCTCGCGACGAAGCTTCCGTCAGGCGCGCTCATCAAGGCCGCGGCTTCGTTCGGGTTCAACGCGAACTGGTCGCTCGGCGTCGACGCGGCCGGCGGTTCCTATCCGAAGCCGCTCGACCGGGCCGACCTCGCGGCTTCGGCCATCGGGCAGGGCCGCGTGCTCGCGAGCCCGGTGCAGATGGCCTCCGTCGCGGCCGCGGTCGCGGTGGGACGGTGGCACGCGCCCAACCTGGTCGTGGAACCGGCACGACCGGCAGCGGCTTCGGTCGCGCCCCTCTCGCCGGTCGTCACGTCGACGCTGCAGTCGTTCATGGCGAGTGTCCCGCGCGCGGGCGGGACCGCGGCCGGAGCCGGGCTGCCGCCCGGAACGTTCGGCAAGACCGGTACCGCCGAGATCGAGAGCGGCAGCCCGCACGCCTGGTTCATCGGCTACCGGGGCGACCTCGCGTTCGCGGTGATCGTCGAACACGGCGGGGTCGGTGGTCGCGTCGCGGCACCGCTCGCGGCCCGCTTCCTGAATGCGCTGCCGCGGTAATCACGTGTCCGATCACCCTTATGCTGGCCGGATGCGGCGTGCAGGCGGGAGCGCGATCGCGATCGCGGTGCTCGCGCTGGCCCTCGCGGTCAGCGCGTGCGGGTCGGCGGGTTCGCACGCGTCGGGCGCGCGGGCCCCTTCGTCGACCGCGCCGACTGCGTCGTCGACGTCGACGACGGTCGACCAGCCGAAGCCGTACGACCCGACGAAGCCGATTGATCTGGGCGGGACGCCGGGGGTCACGCCGGCCGAGCAACATCGCGCCGAGAAGCTGGTGCGCCAGACGATCGTCTCTCTCCGCCGGTTCGAATATCCGTCCGAAGCCGTCGCCGCGGGTTACCGCTCGATCGGCGACGCGCTGGCGGGCGACGAGCACTTCGTCAACTGGAGCCTCGTGGACGACGGGCACATCCTCGACCCCACCCGGCCCGAGTCGCTGGTGTACGAGGTGCGGGACGGGCAGCAGCAGATCGTGGCCGCGATGTACATGCTGCCGTTCGGCAGCCGGTTCACGGACGCACCCAACGTCGGCGGGGCACTCACGCAGTGGCACGTCCACGCCGACCTCTGTCTGACGAATTCGTCCGATGACAAGACGCTCTCCGGGTTCGTCGGCGTCAACGGCACGTGCCCGGCCGGTTCGTCGAAGGCCGGCGACACGCCGATGCTGCACGTGTGGGTGGTTCCCAACGTGTGCGGGCCGTTCGCGTCACTCGAAGGCGTCGGCGCAGGCCAGGTCCCGCCGGGCCAGACGCGTCTGTGCGACACCGCGCACGGCTCGACCGAGACCGGCTGACGGAGTTCGGCGGGTCAGCGCTACGCGTCCTCGAGCACGCGGGGGCGCATGCCCAACGTCTCGAGCATCGCCCGGTCGCTCGCGTGGTCGGCGCACGGCGTGGTCGCGGTGAGCATCATGTTGCGCTCGCTCGTGAAGATGGAGTTCGCGCCGGCGAGGAAGCACAGCGCCTGGTCCGAGAAGCTCATCAGATGGCGGCCTGCGGCAATGCGCACCACCGACGCGGGCATGAGAACGCGCGCGACCGCGATCATGCGCACCGTCTCGTCGATCTCGACGTCGGCTTCGTTCTCGAGCGGTGTCCCCGGGACGCGTGACAGCACGTTGATCGGGACCGATTCGGGGTGGGGGGCGAGCGTCGCCAACCGGTGCAGGAACGAGATCCGATCGGCGGTCGACTCCCCCATACCGATGATGCCGCCGCAGCACACCGTGATGTTGGTGGTGCGAAGGTGCTCGATCGTGTCGAGGCGGTCCTGATACGTGCGGGTGGTGATGACCTCGCCGTAGTACTCCTCGGACGTGTCGAGGTTGTGGTTGTACGCGTACAGACCGGCTTCCTCGAGCCGGCGGGCCTGGTCGGCGGTGAGCATGCCCAGCGTCGTGCAGACCTCGAGGCCGAGGTCGTTCACCTGGCGCACCATCTCGAGGACGCGCTCGAACTGTGCATTGTCCTTCACGTCGCGCCACGCCGCGCCCATGCAGAACCGCGTGACGCCCTGCGCCTGCGCGCGCCTGGCGGTGCGGACGACGTCTTCGACGTCCATCAGCGGTTCGGGCTTCACGCCGGTGTCGTGGTGCACGGACTGCGAGCAGTACCCGCAGTCCTCGGGGCACGCGCCGGTCTTGATCGACAACAGCTGGTTGACGTGCACGACATCCGGATCGTGGAACTGCTCGTGCACGCGTCCCGCCTGTCGAACGAGATCCATCAGGGGGAGTTCGAAAAGGGCTCCCACCTCGTCGCGGGTCCAGTCGTTGCGCACGCCGTCCGTCATGTTGCGCAGGCTATTCGGATCGTTCGCCGCCGCGGCAATGGGCCGGTCCGGGTCAAGCCCGAGCGACGCCCTCCGGCATGAGGACCGTCGGATCGATCCGGCCCGTGAACAACCCGCTCTTGAAGCCGCCGTCCGCGTCGAATTGCACACCGGTCACGAACGATGCCCGCGAGCTGTTGAGGAACACCATCGGCCACGCTTGCTCCTCGGCCACCGCGTGCCGCCCCAGCGGCACCGGGAACTCGTCCATGTACCGCTTGCCGACGGCCTTTTCGAACTCCGGCATCATCGGCGTGTCGGTCGGACCGGGATTCACGCAGTTGATCCGGATGCCGAGCGGCGCGAGATCGAACGATCGGCTCGCCGTGTACGCGTTGATCGCTTCCTTCGAGAGGCCGTATGCGTTCGCAAGCTCTTTGGGATGCGCCTCGCACCAGGCGCGCGCCGACGCGAAGTCGGGCACCGCCAGCAGCTCGGAGAGCAGCTTCATGTTCTGCATCCAACCGACGCCGGCGGTCGACGCGATGCTCGCGATCGCCGCGCCTTCGATCATCAACGGGATGACGGCCTCGGTGAGCTGTCGCAGTCCGAAGAAGTTGACGAGCATCACGTCGAGATCCGGGAACGTGTTCGCGAGACCCGCGCAGTTAAAGAGCGCGTTCACCACGTGACCGATCTTCGCCGCCGTGGCGGTGATCTGGTCGGGATCGCGCAGGTCGCACTCGGTGTAACTCGCGAGCCCGGATACGGCGGGCGCCTTGATGTCGATCGCGTGAACCTCGGCGCCGAGCTCGACGAGGATCCTGGCCGTGGCTTCGCCCATGCCGGAGGCGGCGCCGGTGACGATCACACGCTTGCCTTCGTAGCGCAGCGCGTCCTGCACGGTTTCAGTCCTCGATGGTGATCGCGCGCTCGGGACAGTTCTCCGCGCCGAGACGCGCCTGATCGGCCAGCGCGCCGTCGACCTCGGCGACCACGATTTCGCAGTGGCCGAAGTCGTCAGGAGTGAACACGTCCGGCGCAAGCGCGTAGCACCGGCCGTGGCCGACGCACAGATCGGAATCGACGCGCACCTTCACGGCATCTCGACCTTTCGTTCGGGCCCGACCCACCGGTAGGCGCCTCGCCCGGATCCTATGTTTCGCCGTTCTCGGTTTTCGCCGTTCTCGGTTTTCGGCGTTCTGGTTCCCATTCGTACTGCTCAGCGGGACTGACAGGACCCAATACGGACTCGAGTCACTGCCGAACCATCCTCCGGAGCGCGTCGTCGTAACGCCAGACGACCGTGGTCGTGTGTCCCTGCGCGCAGGTCGGAACGCAGTCGTCGCGGCTGCTCCGCAGGTGACCGGCGGTGAAGGTCGGATCGCGCCCGATGTACACATCCGAGGGATCGCTGCTCTCGGGTACCAGCTTCCAGGTCCCGCCGTCCGCCGACACGACGACGCCGGGCTCGTTGTCGGCGGCCTCGAAGCGCACGAGGAAGTCCGGGAGGCCATCGGCGGTGACGTCCGCGGTCTGCGTCGGTAACTCGCGAGCGAAGTCGTAGTACGGGAAAGGAAGCGGGATTGTTGCGAGCGGTGTAGCGGTACCGGCGGTCAGGGACAGGACGACGATTTCCCGGTTCTGGTTGTTCGTCTCTGTGCCGACGACCGCGACCTGGCTGTCGCCGTAGGCGATCGGGTCGCTGTGCACAACCACGTCGGGATGACGCTCGACGTAGTGCGCCAGCACAGCCGCGGGATCGGCGATCGGCCGGGTCGAGGTCGTCGGCGCTTCAGTTATCGAACTGCCCTCGAAGACCGCGACCGCGACGGGCGCGACCGGCACGAAGTGTTCGATCTCGGAGAAGAACGTGGCCTCGTAAAGGCCGGGCGGAAGCGGCGGCGCGCGGTACAAGCCACCGTGCGCGTCGGGAACACAGGACGGCGTCAGCGCGCCCTGCGGATATCCGGTAGAGCTGCAACGTTGATAGGTCGTCAGGAGCGTGAACGGCAGCCTCGTCTCGCCACGTCCGACGACCAGTGCGCCGCCGCTACAGCCCGTGGAGAACAGGGCCTGCTGTGGAAGCGCTCGGTTTCGTAGCACGATCGCCCAACCCGGGTAACAGTGGACCGCGCCGGCAGTCGTGAGGTGGAGGTCCGCACCGGTGTTGTTCTCGATCACGAGGTAGACGGTCTCGGACGAGCCCCTGGCAAGAAACGTCGACGGCACGTCGATGTGTGCCGAGAGCGGCGCGGGCTTCGCGGTCGTCGGCGTCGTCGTGTCGCCGACGTACACGCGCGGGTTCGAGGACTTGCGCGTCGTTGCGCCGGCGATCGCAGCCCCGGCGGCGACCACTACGACGACCGCGACACCCGCCGCGATCGCCGCCCGCCGCCGGGCCTGTCGTTTGCCCCGGGCCATCGCTTCGGTCGTGGCGACCGGAGCGGCGCCGCCGTCGATCGCCGCGGCCAGGCGGTCGCCGAGCTCGTCACTCATGTCGTCGCCTCCAGTGATACGCGCAGTCGAACGAGTGCTCGTTCGACGTGCGTCTGCACCGTCGTCGTCTTGACGCCCAGGAGCTCGCCGACCTCGCTCGCGGTCCATCCGAACCCGTGCACGAGCACCACTGCGACGCGCTGTTGTTCGCTCAGGTCGCGCAACGCCGCGTCGAGTGCGGGCTCGATCCACGGGACCGGCGCCGACACCGGCTGTTCGCTGTAGCCGGAACGACGGCGGCGGGTTCGCGACTGCCCGACCCGGTACAGGTAGCCGACGGGATTCGACATCGACTCGACGCGTCGCCAGTGCACCCATGCCCAACCCAGCGCCTCGGCTGTCGCCTCGCGGCCGCGGTCGGCGCCGTACCGCGCGACGAGGGCGCGCCGCAGCCGCGGCTCGGTCTCACGCACGAAGGCGTCGAAAGCTTCGGCTTTGGCGCCGCCCTGGGCCATCACTCAGTAGACCGCCGAACCCCGCCGCCGCACCACAACGCTCCGGAGATCTACGTGATCAAAGTTCGGAGGACCAGTCGCGGGTCTCGACGATGTCTTGCACGCGCATGAGGAACGAGCCCGCGTACGCACCGTCGACCGCGCGGTGGTCGAACGAGCAGCAGAGGTGGCCGACCGGCGCGATGCGAAGCGTGCCGTCCTCGTCGGCCCGAACGAGCTTGGCGACGCCGTCGGTCGACAGGATGCCGACCTGCGGACGGTTGATCACCGGGAAAGAGAGCCACGTGCCTGACGCACCGGGGTTCGTGACGGTGAACGTCCCGCCGGCGAGGTCGTCCGGTCCGAGCTTGCGGGCCCGAGCCCGCGCCGCGAGATCCCGGATCGCCGCCGCCAGCGCGCGCAGCCGCAAACCGTCGGCGTCGTGGACCACGGGCACGACGAGACCGTGGAAGTCGAGGTCGACGGCGATGCCGAGATGCACCGCCCGGTGCGTCACGACCGACACGCCATCCTCGGCGGTCGTCGCGTTCATCATCGGGAACTCGCGCAGCGCGTCGATCACCGCCCTGACAACGAACGGCAGCGCGGTCAGCCCGGCGACGCGTCGAGCCGCGTCGATCGCGCTGTAATCCGCCGCGAGCGCGGTCAGCGCGTGCGGGATCGTCTGTTTCGAACCGAGCAGGCCGACGGCCGTGCGCCGCCGGATGTTGTCGAACGGAACGAGAATGTCGCGCGCCTCGGACGCCGAACGAACATCGCTCGCGGTCACGCGTCCGTCCGCGCCGGTGCCCGCCAGGGCGTCGATATCGACGCCGAGATCGCGTGCGAGCGTGCGCACGGCGGGCGAATGGAAGCCCGGCGCCGCGCGCGGCGCCCGGTTACGCCACGGGAGCGTCGCCGGTTGCGTCACGGGTTGCGTCACCGACCCCCAGGGTACGCCGTACACTCGATGGCAGTGCACGACGCCGCACTCGACCGTTCGCTCGATGCCAGCTTCGACGAAGCGCTCGACGACTACCGCATGGCGCTCGTGTCCCGGGCCCTCGACGATCGTGAGATCGCGCTGCGCCAGCAGAACCGGGCGTTCTTCCAGATCTCGGGCGCCGGGCACGAAGCGCTGCTCCTCGGCCTCGCCCGTTCGCTGCGTCCCGGCTACGACTGGTTCTTCCCGTACTACCGCGACCGCGCGCTCGCGCTGGCGCTCGGCGTCACACCGACCGAGATGCTGATGCAGGCGGTCGGCGCCGCGGCCGACCCCGCGTCCGGCGGCCGGCAGATGCCGTGCCACTGGGGCGCGCCCGAGCTCAACGTCGTGAGCCAGACGTCGGTGACCGCGAGCCAGTGCCTCCCCGCGGTCGGGTGCGCCGAGGCGGCGCGTTACATCGGCCGGCGGCCGGGCCTGCCCGGTTGCGTCGCGTACGGCGACGAGCTCACGTACGTCTCGCTCGGCGAAGGCGCGACCTCGGAAGGCGAGTTCTGGGAGTCGCTCAACACCGCGACGCGCCTTCACCTGCCGGTGCTCTTCCTAGTCGCCGACAACGGCTACGCGATCTCGGTGCGGTCGACCGATCAGCACCCCGCTCCGATCTCGGAGATGGTGCGCGGCATCCGCGGGCTCCACGTCGTGAAGATGGACGGCCGCGAGTACTTCGAGGTGCGACGCAAGGGCGCGAATGCCGTCGCCCACGTGCGCGCCGGCGCGGGGCCGTGCCTCGTCCACGCGCTCGTCACCCGTCCGTACTCGCACTCGCTCTCGGACGACCAGAAGAAGTACCGCGTCGCCCAGGAGCTCGACGACGAGCGCGAGCACGACCCGATCACCGTGCTCGAACAGCATCTCATCGCGGCCGGTGTGCTCACACCGGCAGCCGCGGAGCAGATCCGGGCGGCGGCGAAGGACATCGTTCGGGCGGCGTCGGAAGAGGCGCTCGCGTCGGCGCGTCCCGCGCCGGAGTCGGCCGTCGAGCACGTCTTCGCCCCGTTGCCGGTCACCGACGATCCCGGCGAACCCATCGCGACCGGAGCCGATCCCGTCACGTTCGGCGAAGCGATCCGTCTGACGTTGCACGAGGTCATGGCCGCCGACGAACGCATCCGCGTGTTCGGCGAAGACGTGGCCGACGCCGATCCGCACGTCATCGACGAGGTCCCGGGCAAGGGCGGCGTATTCGGCATCACGTTCGGATTGCAGCGCGCGTTCGGTGACGCGCGCTGCTTCAACACACCCCTCGCCGAGGCGAACATCGTCGGGCGCGCGGTCGGCCAGGCTGTGCGCGGGCTCCGGCCGTGCGCAGAGATCCAGTTCTTCGACTACGTGTGGCCGGCCATGAACCAGCTGCGATCGGAAGCGGCGACGACACGCTGGCGTTCGAACGGGGCGTTCTCGTGCCCGACGGTCGTGCGCATCCCGATCGGTGGCTATCTCCAGGGTGGCGCGGTGTACCACAGCCAGTGCGGTGAATCGATCTTTGCGCACTGCCCCGGTTTGCTCATCGCGTTCCCCTCACGGGCGCGCGACGCCGTAGGACTGCTGCGCACCGCGTTCCGCTGCGACGACCCGGTGCTCTTCCTCGAGCACAAGCATCTCTACCGCCAGGGTCACAACCGCGATCCGCTACCTCCCGCGGATTGGATGCTGCCGTTCGGACGCGGCGCGTACGTCGCGCGCGGCGACCGGGCGACGGTGGTCACGTGGGGCGCGACCGTGCACCTGGCGCAGCTGGCGGCGCGAGCGATCGGACCCGAGGCGGGTATCGAGATCATCGACCTGCGGACCATCATGCCGTGGGACCGCGACATGATCGCCGAATCCGTCCGCAAGACGGGACGGGTGCTGGTCGTGCACGAGGACACACTGACGTGCGGTTTCGGCGCCGAGGTCGCGGCGTTCGTCGCCGACGAGTGCTTCGAGCACCTCGACGCGCCGGTGTGGAGGCTCGCGGCAACCGACACGTTCTGCGCGTACGAGCCGTCCGTCGAGGACGCCATCCTCCCCCAGGCGTCCGACATCGAACGCGATATGCGCTCGCTACTCTCCTACTGACAGCAACCGCACCATCGCTTCGCGGTCCGGACCGAGTACCGGCGGGCCGGGACGGTTGGCGCGATCCTCGTATGCGGCGAGCACCTCGGCGACGATCTCGGGATCGGCCATGAGCGCGTCCGGCATCGCCAGCAGGTTGAACCAGCGCAGGAACGCGCGGAACACGACGGGCGACGTGCGCAGCGCGGGCAGAAGCCCCTCGCGAAAGACGGCTTGCATGAACGAGCGTGGATCCTCGGCCGGCAACTCCTCGTGCAACGCGCGCGCCTGCGCGTCCTGCACGACCGCGGACCGGTACCACGGAACGAGCTCGCGCTCGGTGAAGGCAGCAAACTCGCGGGCGAAAGCGTCGAGGTCATGGTCGTTCGCGTGCAGCGCGTCGGCGAGGCCGAACGTGTGGACGACGCCAAGGCTGCATCCCCGCCCGTACAAGGGGTTCGTGCACACCGCGGCATCACCGGCGGCGACAAAGCCGTGCACAAGCGGATCGCCGTCGGCGTCGACGAGCGGCCGGTAGCGATTGCGCAGACCCGCCATCACATGCACGTCGGTGATCGGGTCGGATGCACCTTCGACGCGCCACGGTGCCGTGGCGACGATCGAACGCGCGACCGTCTCGAACGCGACCGGATCGGCGAGGGCGTAACGGAACTGATCGTCGTCGCTCTCGACCGCGTACGTGATCGAGAACGTGCGGTTGTCGCCCAGGAAGATCGCGAACTTCAAGTAGCCGAGATCGGCCGCGGTCGGGCCGACGTACTCGGGCTCCTCGAAGCCGTCTCGCACGCGGTAGAAGCGCGAGAAATACACGATTCCGCTCTCATGCAACTCCTCGCGCACGGGCGGAGCGCCCGCGGCTGCGAGCCACTCGTCTGACGACGAACGCGGACCCCGGGCGTCGACGACGAGGCCGGCGTCCACACCGTCGACGCCGGTGATGCGAGGCACGGAAGCGCGACGCGCGTCGAGACTCGCGGCCGCGACACCGTGACGGATCTCCACGAGCGGTTCGGCGAGCACGAGCCGGCGGAGCACCCACTCGAAGGTCGTCCGGCGGCACGCGAGGGCGACGAGCTCCTCGTCGCCGGGTCTCGGGCCGCGGTCGGTGAGCGTCTCGGGCAGGTTCTCGGTGAACGGGATCTCGGTCGCGCCGGCCGCGACCAGCGCGTCGAGCACGTCCGGGGCGCGGTCGCGTAACAGGTTGCGGAGCCGGGCGAGGAACGCGTGCGAGTGGCGGACCTGTGGCGCACCGCGACGCCGCCATTCGAACGCAGCGTCGGCATCGGGAGGCATCGGCGTGTCGTCGCGCTCCAGCACAACGACCTCGTGACCGTCGCGTGCACACGCGAGCGCGGTCCCGAGTCCCGCGATCCCGCCGCCCACAACGATGATCCGCAAACCGACCCTCCCGTGGGCGTGCGCTCCGGTTCCGGGCGAGGGTACCGTCCGCAGCCGTGGCCGACGGCGTCGATGCGATCAACGCGTACTTCGCCGCGATACGAGCGCGCGACGCCGCCACGCTCGGCGACCTGTTCACCGACGACGCCGAGCTCGTCACCGCGGCCGGCACCTTCACCGGGCGCGACGCGATCGTCGCCTTCTACCGCGACCTCGCGTTCGCGATCGACGATCTCCGGCCCGATCCTGGCCCGTTCATCGTCGACGGCGACCGCGTCGCAGTGGAGATCCGGCTGAGAATGGGCGGTACGACCACGCTCGTCGGCGACGTGTTCACGCTGGAACGCGGGCGTATCGCGCGCGTCGCCATCTACAGCGGTCCGCAGTTCACGGACACGCACACGGAATAGTCCCGCAACGCGGACAACCGTTCCGGTACCGATCGGCAGCCGCTTCGAGCGAGAGGCCGACCTGGTCGGTCAGTGACGCGAGCCACGCGAGCACATCGCCGATCTCGTGCAACTGCTCCTCGCGTGTCCCCTTGCGCACGGCCCGCGCCAACTCGCCCAACTCCTCGGCGAGCCACGCGACGGTCGCGTCGATCCCGCGCGCCCGGTCGCGCGCGCCGAAGGTCGTAGCCATGAGTTGTTGGAACTCGTCGAGCTGCATCCGCGCAGTCTGGCGCGCCGCAGGGCGTCGTGGGCACCGAAACCGATGCCGGCGTCGGGAATCGTGTCCACGGGTGTCGCGGGACGCTTACGACGGCAGCTCGCGAAACGGCGTGTCCTTGTCGGGACGCGGTTCGCTCGGGAGTCCGAGGACCCGGTCGCCGATCACGTTGCGCTGGATCTGCTCCGTGCCGCCGCCGATCCGGCTGCTCCACTGGCCGAGGAATTGCTGCTGCCAGTAGCCGTTCTGGATCGCGTCGGCGTCGTACAGCATTGCCGGCGCGCCTTGGAGCGACAACACGAGATCGCCGTCGTACGCGAGCCGGCGCGACGCCGCGAGCTTCAAGACCGACGCTTCGGGTCCGAGGCCGCCGTCTTTGCGGCTTCGCGCGCGCAGCCCGAGCCACTTGATCAGTTGCGTGCGCGTGTAGCTCCGAGCGAGCTCCTGGCGCAGCATCGGGTCGGAAGCCGCGCCGCACCGCTGTGCGAGAGCGACCAGGTCACGAAAGCCGACGCGGCCGCCGCTGCCGATCATCGCCCGCTCGTTCGACAGCATCGTGTTCGCCGCCCGCCAGCCGCCGCCCTCGGGACCGAGACGCATCGAGTCGGGGATCCGCACGTCGGTGAGGAAGACCTCGTTGAAATGCGATGCGCCCGTGATCTGACGCAGCGGGCGGACGTCGATCCCCGGCGTCTTCATGTCGAGCAGGAACGCGGTGATGCCCTTGTGCTTCGGCGCGTCGGGATCGCTGCGCGTGAGAAGGAGCCCGAAGTCGCTGTAGTGCGCGCCCGACGTCCACACCTTCTGGCCGTTGATCGTCCACTCGTCGCCATCGCGCACCGCCCGGGTGCGCAGGCCGGCGAGGTCAGAACCCGCGCCCGGCTCGGAAAAGAGCTGGCACCAGACGTCGTCGCCGCGCAGCATCGGCGGCAGGAAGCGCTCCTGCTGTTCGGGCGTGCCCCAGGCGATGATCGTCGGCCCGGCCATCGCGATCCCGACCGCGAACACGCCGACCGCGACGTTGTAGTGGGACTGTTCCTCGTTGAAGATCCGCTGCTGCCAACCGGGACCACCGCGACCGCCCGCCTCGACCGGCCATGTGATCCCGGCCCAACCTCCGTCGTAGACGACGCGCTGCCACTCCTTGCATGCGGCGACGTGCTTCTCGTCGGCGTCGGGATCGCCGTCGCCAGGCATGTACGAGCTGTCGGACTGTTCGCCGGGGCGGCGGCGACGGGCATTGCCGTCGAGCCAGGCGCGCACCTCGGCGCGGAACGCCCGTTCCTCTTCCGTTTCTTCGAAGTCCACCTCAGCCGTCCATGACGGAGCCGTAGTCGGGGCCGGCTCGGAGTTGGTGCCCGCCGTCGATCCCCAACATCTGCCCGGTGACCCACGTGGACTCCGGACCGGCGAGATAGCGCACCGCGGCCGCGATGTCGTCGACGGTACCGATGCGCGAAACGGGCATGTTCGAGAAGTAGCTCTCGAGGATCGGGCCACCGGCGGTGATGAAGCTCATCAACTCGGTGTCGACGATTCCGGGCTGTACCGCGTTGACACGGATGTTGTGCTCGCCGAGCTCGTCGGCTGCGCACTTCACGAGCATCTCGATGCCGGCTTTGCTCGCGCAATACGCGCTCATGAACCGGTGCGTCGTGTGCCCCGCGATCGAGGACATGCCGATGATCGAACCGCCTCCGCCGCGCTGCATGACCGGTGCCGCGTGCTTGATGCAGAGGAACGTTCCGACGAGATTGAGGTCGACCGTCGCACGCCAGGCCGCGGCGTCGGACGCAGCGATCGGACCGCCGTGCAACGAACCACCGGCGCAGGCGAACAGCACGTCGAGCTTGCCCGTCGGTTCGGCCGCGGCCGCGACCGAGCGGACGACGTCGTCCTCGTCGGTGACGTCACAAACCACGTAACGAACGGTCGCGCCGGGGGCCGCGCTCTTCTCGATGTCGGCGACCGCATCGGCGAGACGGGTTTCCGTGCGGCCCGCGATCGTCACATGCGCGCCGTCGGAGGCGAACCGTCGGGCGCACCCGAGCCCGATGCCGCTCCCGCCGCCGGTGACGAGGGCGGCCATCCCCTCCATGCCGGGCATCGCGACGCCTCAGGACTGGTCGACGATGGTGATCGCCTGCTTCGGGCACACGCGTGCCGCTTCGTCGCACTTGGCCCGCAGGTCGTCGGAAGGCTCTTCTTGGAGCACGTACAAGAAGTCGTCCTCGCGCACCTCGAAAACCTCGGGCGCGGCGGCCATGCACAGCGCGTTGCTCTCGCACTTGTCGAAGTCCACGACAACCCGGAAGCTCATGCCTCGATCCCTTCCGCCGACACTGACGGCGGCACCGTAGCGCACCGACCCGGATCGGGATCCGGTCGTCAGTCCCGCCGGGCCGTGCGCCGGGCGAGCCGTTCGAGGCGGCGGTCCCACTGTGCGCCGACGTCGTGCATCCAACCCGCGGCGTCGGCGAACGCCGCGGGCGTGAGCCGGAACACGACGCGCCGTCCGTCCCGCTCGCCCCGTACCAGGCCTGCGTCTTCGAGCAGCGCGAGGTGCTTCACGACGGCCTGGCGCGAGACCGGTAAATGCTCGGCGATCTCGCCGGCGGTCGCGGGATGCCGGCCGAGCCGCTCGACGATGCGCCGACGCGTGGGGTCGGCGAGCGCATCGAAGACCTCGTCGGCGAGGACTCGGCGCGGCTCAGGCACGCGCGGATGCGAGGAACGCTGAGCGAACAAGGTGGGCACCGTCGAGGCGCGCCTCCCGCACGTGAAGAATCGTGCCGACACCATTCGGCTCGAGCGTGATCTCGACGTCGGAGGCCGGGTCGTCTCCGTCGACGGTCATCCACCGGAAGGCGAGGCGTTCGCCCGGAACTGCCTCGTGCACGACGCCGACGAGCTCGCCCTCGGGATCGCGCACGTGCAGCGCACCGCCCGGTACGAGGTCGATCTCGACTTCGTCGCCGAGAATGCCCGGGAGCTCGTCCCAGACCGTGCCCGGGTCGGTCGGCAACTCGAGGTGGCGCTCGACGACCGATTCCGGTTCGAGCTCGTCGTCCGCTTCACTGCAACTCATGGGTTGCAGCATATCGCCGCGCACCGGCGGTGGTCACCGGACCCGCCCGTGGTGTCGGGGATGGTGCCCGCGGCAGGTCGGTCAGTGGTGCCGTCGGGGGTGTCGCGGCGCGCTAAACTGCAACCATGCAGTTGCACATAGAGACTCCAACCGGACCCGTTCCCCCCGTCGCCCCACCGTCTGCTTCCCCCGACTCATCGCCGGCCACGTTCGCCGACGTCGTTTCCCGGCGCATGTTGCAACAACGACGGGTGATGCTGACCGGTGCGATCGACGGACCGCTCGCGGAGCGCGTCTGCGCGCAGCTCCTCGTGATCGAGGCCGAACCGCCCGACGCGCCGATCACGCTCTACCTCCACTCCCCCGGCGGCGAGGTCGACGCGGGATTCGCGATCTACGACACGATGCAGTCGCTGCGCTGCGAGGTCGCGACCGTCTGCGTCGGGTTCGCAGCGTCGATGGCCCAGTTTCTCCTGTGCGGCGGTGCGCCCGGCAGACGGTACGCGTACGCCCACAGCCGCATCCTCATGCACCAGCCGCTCGGATCGGTGCAGGGTTACGCCGTCGACATCGCGATCCAGGCCGAGCAGTTCACGATCATGCGGCGGCTGATGGCCGACTTGACCGCGCAACACACGGGCCAGACCGTCGACCGGATCCTCGCCGACGGAGAACGCGATCGCTGGTTCACGCCGGGTGAAGCGCTCGAGTACGGAATGATCGACGAGATCATCCGGTCTCCGGCTCGCGTCCCGGCCTGATAGAAGAGGCGGCGTGTTCGACGACCTGCTCGAAGCAAACCGCCACTACCGCTCGACGTTCTCCGATCCCGGCGTCTCGGGACGCGCCGCGAAGGGGCTCGCGGTGGTCACGTGCATCGACTCGCGGATCGATCCGCTCGCCGTGTTCGGACTGAGGATCGGCGACGCCAAGATCATCCGCAACGCCGGGGCGCGTATCACCGACGACGCCCTGCGTTCGCTCGTGATCGCGGTGAACCTGTTGAACGTGAACCGTGTTTCGCTGCTTCACCACACGAACTGCGCCATGGCCGGGGTGTCCGACGACGACCTACGCGCACACATCGCCGCGGCGAGCGGCGCCGACGCGGGCGGCCTCGAGTTGTTCACGATGTCCGACCAGCGGGCCGCGGCCGGGGCGGACATCGAGCGGCTGCGCGCCTGTCCCCTCGTCCCGGCCGCGCTCGAAGTCGGCGCCTTCCTCTTCGACGTTCACACCGGCGAGGTCTCCCCACTCCTCGCCGACGTCTGAACGGCGCCACCCCGCCGTCCGCCGGCGCCACCCGGGAGATAGGTTCCGCCACATGACCGACGCGAACATCTCCACCCAGGACGTCACCGTCGAGACACCCGACGGGGCGATGCGCGTGTACGAGGCCAAGCCGCCCGGCGATGCACGCGGCGCGATCGTCGTCGTCCAGGAGGCGTTCGGCGTCAATCCGCACATCGAGGATGTGACGCGCCGCGCCGCAGCCGCGGGCTATCACGCAGTCGCTCCCGATTTCTTTCATCGCTCCGGACCCGGTTCCGTATGCGAGTACGGCAAGTTCGACAAGGTCATGGAGTTCTTCCAGGCGCTCGGCAACGACGACTCGATTCTCAACGACGTCGACGGCGCGCTCGGCTATCTGCGCGGCAACGGGTTCGCCGACGAGCAGATCGGACTCGTGGGCTTCTGCTTCGGCGGACGGGTCTCGTTCCTCGTCGCTCTCCGCCGAGCACTCGGCGCGGCGGTCGGGTTCTACGGCGGCGGCATCGTGAACGCGCGCTTCCCGCAGTTCCCCGCGCTCGCGGGCGACGCCGCGTCGCTGCAGACGCCCTGGCTCGGCTTGTTCGGCGACGACGACGCGTCGATTCCCGTCGAGGACGTCGAAACGCTGCGAGGCGCAGTCGCCGACGCAAAGGTCGACACCGAGATCGTCCGCTACGCCGGCGCAGGTCACGGCTTCCACTGCGACAAACGCGAGGACTTCCACCCCGACGCCGCGGCCGACGCGTGGCGACGGGCGTTGGACTGGTTCGGGTCACACCTCACCTGAAGGGGCTGCGTAGGCTGCGGCGAATGGTTTCGCCCGACCGCCTGCGCGCTGCTCTCGCCGCGATCGACGAGGCCAACGCCGCCGATCCGAACGTCGTGACCGTGGGCGGCCGGATCGGGCCGAAGGAGATCGTCCACGCCGAGCTCGTGACCGAGTGGGTCCTGCGGCTCGCGCCGGACGCCGGCGAGACGCTGTTGCTCGCGGCACGCGGGCACCACTTCCGGCGCTGGACCGTTCCGCGGGCGAGCTATCCGAGCGGCCGGGCCGGCTACCTGCGCTGGCGCAAAGCGCTGCACGAGCAGCAGGCGCGTGAATTGGGCGCGATCGTCGGTGCCGCGGGCTACGACGACGCCGACGTCGCGCGCGTGCAGGCGCTCGTCCGCAAGGAAGGGCTGGCGACCGCAGCGCCGACCGACGACGTGCAGGTACTCGAGGACGCCCTGTGCCTGGTGTTCCTCGAGACGCAACTCGTCGAGATCGCGGGGCGCCTCGATCCGGAGAAGCTGCCGGGCGTGATCACGAAGACCGCCCGCAAGATGAGCGAGCCCGGGCGGTCGGCGATCGCCGAGGTGCCACTCGGTCCCGGCGTGCGCCGGCTGCTCGACGAGGCGTTCGCCCGCGACGTGGTGCAGCGGTATCTCGACGGACTGGCCGCCAACGACTGGAGCGCGGTGGCGGACTCGCTCTCCCCGGACGTCGAGCGGTTCGGCCCGTACAACGACGACTTCCACGGCCGGAACGAGTACGCGGCGTACCTGCAGCAGACCATCAGCGCGCTCTCGGGCTACGAACTCGTCGTCCACCGCGTGATCGCGGACGGAAGCCGTATCGCGGTCGAGCTGAGCGAAATCGTCGACGACAAAGGTGAACGACTGCACACCGACGAGACCGTCGTCTTCGACGTCGCCGGAGGCCTGATCGCACGGGTCGCCGTCTACCTGCAGTCGTCGGAGCGCCGGCCGGCGGCGTCGCGGTGACCGAACCCGTCTGCGAACTCGACCTCGTACGCATGCGTCGCGAGCGGTTGGCGAAGCTGCGCGCCGCGATGGAGACGGCCGGCGTCGACACACTCGTGTTGTGCGGCCAGCAGAACGTCTCCTATGCGACCGGGGCCCGGGCTCCCGCGGCCGACCACATGCGCGCGTCGTGGTGGCGCGCGGTCGCGGTGCTCGCCCGCGACGAACCCTGGCCGCACCTCTACACGGACTTTCCCGAGGGTGCGCCCCCTGAGCTTCCGGACGAGTTCCTGCACCGCGCGATCGAAGTCGAGACGCGCGCCGGTGCTGCAGACCTCGGCCGGGTCGTCGCCGGCGAACGGGTCGCCCTCGACGACGCGCCGTTCCCGCTCTGGGACGTCCTCGGCGCGCGATCCCCTGTCGACGCGAGCGTGGTGCTGGGACCGGCCAAGGTGACGAAGACGCCCGACGAGCTCGAGTGCATCCGGCGCGCGCAGGCGATCAACCAGAACGCGATGCGCATCGTCCGTCCGCTCGCGGTCCCGGGTGCGCGCGCCGTCGAGCTGTCGGGCGCGTTCCTGCGCGCGGTGGCGGAGCTGGGCGCGAGCGCGAACACCGTCGACCCGGTGTTCCAGGTGATGCCGGCGTCGGTCGCGGCGGGACCGTTCAGCATCAGTGGCGAGCCGGTGTTCCCGATCCCGACCACCGATGTTCGCCTGCGCGCCGGTGACGTGTTGTGGATCGACACCGGCATCAACCTGTACGGCTACGCGTCCGACTTCGGCGCGACGTGGATCGTCGGACGCGATCCTTCGCCGGTCGAAGTCGAACAGTTCGAGCGTTGGCAGGCGACGGTCGACCGCGCGCTGACGCGCGTCAAGCCGGGTGCGACCGCAGCCGATCTCGTCGAGGCCGCGCGCGACCACGACGGACGGCGACCGTGGTTGTCGTACTTCTACCTTGCGCACGGCATCGGCACCGACAGCGCGGAGATGCCGTTTGTCGGAACTGATCTCGGCGACGCGTTCGACGCCGGGCTCACGCTGCAACCGGGGATGGTGCTTGTCTTCGAACCGGTGATCTGGAACGACAGCTCGGCCGGGCACCGCTCCGAGGAGATCGTGGCCGTGACCGACGACGGCTACCGGTGGCTCTCGGCCCGAGCCCAGCTCGACACCGGAGCGGGCGTGTGAGCCGGCTCGACACATGTCTCGAGCTGATGACGCGCGACGGCGTCGACGCGCTGTTCCTCGGCCGCGAGGCCAACGCCCGCACCGTGTCGGACGCGGCCCGGCTCTGGCTCGCAGGAACGCGCGTGTTCTCCCCGGGATGTGTCGTCGTCCGTTCGTCGGGCGCGGTGCACGTGCTTTCGAACACCGACGCGGTCGTGCCTGCGGGCTTCCCCATCGAGCGGCTCTATGGCGTCACGTGGAACCCGGAGAAGCTTCTCGCCTCGTTGGCCGCGATCGAGGGTGTGCAGAGTTCGCGGCGCATCGCGGTCGACGGGATGACACCCGCAGCACTCGCGTTGATCACGCGTGCGGCGCCGAACGCGGAGATCGTCGACGCGGGCCCGATCTTCGCCCGCATGTGGGCGATACCCGAAGCGGCGAAGACGGCCGGGGTGGCGCGCGCGAAGGAGACCGCGGAGGCGGCGATGGCGGCGATGGTCGACGCGCTCGACGCCGGGGTGCGTCCCGCGACCCTGCGCGGCATCGCGGCCGAGGCACTGGCCGCCCGGGGTGCGCCGACACCCGCGTTCGAGGCGGTCGCGTCCCCGAGCGTGGACGGTGAGTCCACGTGGCTCCCGGTCGAGCGCCCGTTCGAGAGCGGCGAGCCCGTGGCTTTGCGCGTCGGTGCGCTGCACGACGGGTTCGAGGCATCCCTCGCGTGCACGTTCGTCGTGGGAGACACCGCGGGCGGTCCCCGCTCTCCGGTCGGATGGGACGACCTCGTTCGCGCATGCGCGCCCGGCACACGCGTGGACGAGTTGCGCGAGCGGGGCGCGGTCGTCTGGGGACTCGGTCGCGGCGTCGAGCCCTGGCCCGACGAACTCGTGCTCGTACCCGGCCTCGCCGTCGCGCTGGAACTCCGCGACGACACCGCCCTCTGTCAGGACGTCATCCGCGTCGCCTGAGCGTCGCCAAAGGTCCCAACTGTTGGGACGGTTCGTTGCGTCAGGGGTTGATCTGGCTGCGGCCGCGTTCGACGATCTTCATGCGGCGGGACTCGATGCTCGCGGGATCGAAGCCCGGGCCTTCCCACTCACGGCTGACGCGGGCCTCGATTTCCCAACCTTCGTCGACCGTCGTCG
>Ga0335085_10002287_pt1 | contig 36391 bp, 29 predicted proteins | sample Lox_Sample_45_FD_206712 | JGI IMG/M metagenome (GOLD analysis project Ga0335085, IMG submission 206712) | Soil microbial communities from Loxahatchee National Wildlife Refuge, Florida, United States - Lox_Sample_4.5 | ecosystem: Environmental > Terrestrial > Soil > Wetlands | place: USA... | reverse complement strand
GTCATCAGTTGAATGAGACGTTACTAGCGCTCAATCTGTGGATGCAAGTGCAAAAATCAAATAAAACTGTGGATTTCACCAGGTATGGTGCAGATGCGCAGGATTTGTGAACGCCGCGCCGCAAAAATGCGAAATCGCGTGAATTCATGCGGGTTTCAGCGCATCAGTTCGCTTGTGTTTCAGCTCACAATTTGCACACAACCGCGCAGAATTCGACAGGCGCGATTCCGAAAAATCATGCGGGTCAGGCCGCATGCGCGAGAGATATACTCGCCCAATGCACCAGAAGCGTGGCTGTCTCGGATGCCTCGGTGGCTGCCTCACCAAGCTGGTTCTGCTGCTCGTCGCCGGACTCGCGTTTGTGTGGGTGGTGACGGCCGCGCTCAATCCCTGGGCGCTGCATATCGGCGGCCGCTCCACCCCGCTGCTTTACTGGCACGGAACGGGAACGGTGGTTGCGAAAGACGGCAAAACCTATCCGCTCTACATGTACTTCTCTCCCGGCAAACCCATGGGATTCTCCGGCGGCGGCCGTCGCGAAGGCAAAACCGTCAGCGCCAACCTCCGCGGCATGGGCTGGCTCTGCACCGCGCCCGGCACTGAAGAGCGCATGACCTTGAGCGGCACCATGTACGGCGGCTACTCCAGTGCCGACGACAGCCTGTTCAATTTCCGCCTGCTCGAGTGGCGTAATCCGTTCTCCATCAATCCGCCAAACCGCGGATTCTTTGACGTGGCGGGCATGTGGCACGGCCAGCAGCTCGTGCTCGACCGGCCCAACGAGCAGGGCATCCCGTTCAAGTCGGGACTGTTCATTGATAACGCGACGGCGACGCTGCACTTCGCCGATCGCAGCGAATTCGATGCCGCGTGCCGGAAGAGTGGTCAGTGATCGCCGACCTGGGATCAGGCATCAGGGGTCAGTGATCGGCCGGTTCGTGCGATTCTGCGATTCAGAAGCGAGAGCGGAACGACGTGTGCACTAGTTTTAGTGCGCGGTTTCGGCAGCGAGGCGATAAAGTGCGTCGAATCAGGGCGAATGTTTAATAACCATTTACTTCACGCATGTGTTGTTGATGTAGATAATCTTTACGCATTTTTAGCTAAATTATGGGGAGCGTTCTAGTCTGTCCATTTTCGGAACTTTGGAGGACTCATGCAATTCGTCGGGAAGAAAGGGATTGCAGTTTTCGTCCTGTTGGTTTTGTGTTTGGTGGGCATTGGATTCGGTTCCGGCCTGTTAGTCGGTCGCCAGTTCCCAGCACATCGTTTTGAGAGATTCGGGGAGACTGTTTATCTATTCGATCCGACTACTGGTAAGATATGTAATCCATTCAAAAACCCCAACGCCCCGGCGAATCCGATTGATAAGGTTTTAGGCGAAACAGATTCAAACGGGTTCCAAATTGTCAAACCCGATACCAACTATCCGCCCCCTTGCGGCAAGTAGTTTTCAGCTTTTAAGTTTTCCGAATAATGGACTAGTAGATTCCTGAAAGAGCCGCACCCAAACGCATCGCCTTTTCTCGCGCATTCATAGCCTCCTCCTCAGCGCGAACTTGATCTTCAGCAAGGTTCTTGACGGCTTCGGGATTGAGCCAAACGAAAGAATGAAAATCAAATGTTGCAAGCTCACCGGCAGTTTTAGAGGAAATAGTTTTCGCTACATCGTGCATCTGTTGGGCTATTTTTTGAATGCGCTCTCTCGCCGTTTCGAGATTCTGTTTAAGACGCATATACTGACCTACCGCTGCGTCCTGTTCGTCCTGAACGTCCTTTTCTGTCATGTGATACCCCCGACTCTGGAGTGTACCGCTGCAGGATAAATTACTCATGTGTATATCTCGATTCTCATATCGGCCAGTAGCACGCGGATTGCCCGCTAACGCTAGAAACCTCGGTGACCCGGGCGCGTGTGTAGGCTACTGGCCGAGCTTTTAGGCGTATACTCCATTCGGCCAGCAAGTCAGACCGGGTTGTACGACTTAGTACCGCGCCGGTCGAATCGTGTTTCGCTTGCGAGCCGGTTTGATGACCTGACCTCTACTGGCCGAGCTTTTTAGCCTTTCGGCGATTTTTGTATTGCTTGTGTATCTGCTCTCGCTTGGCGTCCCGCTCCACTTTGATCCGGGCGCTAATCTCAGCCTTAGACAGCGGTTTGGAATCAACGATACACTTTAGAATTCGGTCGAATTTGGCCGCATCTACCTTAATTTCATCGGGCATGGGAGTGTTGTAGACACGGAGCGTTATGCCGATTCAACGTGCTTTCGTGATTCGCTGTCCGCAATGCTCTGACTATACCGTTCTCCCATATCCCATCCCACGAGGAAAATTTGGCGGTCAACTAGGTCCATCCACGGATACTTGGCCAATAACGTATCTATGTCAGAAATGCGGGCGCACGTTCGGGGTTGCGGTTGATATGATCCGTTCGGAAGAAGTTGAAACGCTGGGCCATAGTCAACTCGTGCGTTATGACTTTTCAAATGGCCTACCGAACAATTTACAAAGGTTCCGAATTTACTCCAGAGAAAGCGACCCCAGCTACATAACCATTCCAGACGCGACCAGAGCCGTCGAACGCGTCTTAAAACCTTCCAATATATGGGAAGGTACCTTCGGCTCTGCAATCCTCGAATGTATCGAGTCAATCGAGGTTTTTGATCCAAATAACTAAGCAATCATCCGTGAGCGAGGCTCCTTCAGACCTCCGTTAAATCCATCCCCGCACCAAGAAACACGGCAAACACCGCTAAACATGCGTCAAGTAAATAGTTATTGAACGTTCGTTCAGGTGGTGCGGGAAAGCCGCAAAAGGTTCGCTTAAGTGGTTAGGTTTGGCGCCAAGAGTTCGCTCAGGTGGTTAGGTTTGAGCGCAAAACAGACCGGAAAATTGAACCTTTTGAGACCAAATGGCACCACCTACGCTCAACTGACGGGCAAGGGTACGGATTCCGTGTGCCACTCGGAGGCAGGGACGGGGCAAGAGGAACCGTTCTAGCCCTGTTTCTTGCCAGAAGGTTTCCGAGTCACCTTCCTCGAAGGAGGCTCTACCTTTGCAGATGTCTTTTTGGCCTGAAAAACCGCTGTAGCGAGCTTCACAAAGTTCTCGCCAGCCTTCGGGCCCTCGTGATATTCGTGTCTCATTCCTCAATTGTGCTCCGTTTCATGTTTCCCTATGACCAAAAAAGAACAAGAGCGACGGCGTAAAGCGCGTAAGAAAGCAGCGCACCAAGAAAGAGATAAAAAAACCAACCAAAAACCGTCAGGTCGAAAAATCCTTGCCCGCATCCTATCTTCAGCAATTGTGTGTTTGGGCGCTTTTTCAGCCATCGTGAATTTTCTACCGAAACTATCGATCTATCCTGCTTCATCTCTGAACCCCCACGATGCCTTTGGCACTATTTTCAGTCTGAAAAATGATGGAGTTGCCAGCCTCCACGACATTTCCTTTTCTTATTGTCCGGGGACGGTATATGAGCCGAGCGATAACGCAACAGTGTCTGGAGGAAAAATAGTTATTGGAAATTGGCGCGTCGGCGAACTCTCGGCTGGTGATTCCGTAGGCCTGCCTTTTGAAAATACCTTTAGTGGGTTTCCAAACGCCAAAATCGATATGGTTCTTGTTATCCACTTCCGCCCGGATTGGTGGCCATGGACCAGACAAAAAAGATTCCGCTTCCAATCCGAGCGAGCAACAGATGGAACTTGGCAGTGGAAAGAAGCGCCAGTCGGCGAGAGATGTGGAGATAACCCCCCTTATTATTGACAGGTGCATCAGTCGTTTTATTGCCTGATTTTTCTTCAATCCTTTAACCCTCCCTCAAGGCAAGATGCCCGCTTATCGTACCCGTTGAGGCATGTGCGTCTGCGCGATTATTACCCCACTAACCCCTTTGCCATGAAATATTTGCCCGAAAACACCGGGGGGGGGGGGGTGGGGGTCGTGCGGTACGGACCGGGGACATACCTGACAGATTGAACCGGGGAGATTGCTGACACAAGCCGCGGGTTCGCGGGCCCGTTCTATTTCGCTGCGGGCGGTTCGGCGCTGGTGATGAGCAGATTGGGATCGCCGTAGAAGACGTAAGCCAGCGCGGTGGGATCGCCCGTTTGCGAATAGACATCGGCGCGCGCCCGGGCGAGAGTTGCGGCCACGTTGGCGTCCTGGCGGGAGACGCCGATGGACAGCCTGCGGTAAAAGTTTGTGGCGATAGCTTCGGCAGTGGCATCGTTGACGGGCCACAACGCGCCGATGTAGCCGCTGGCGCCGCTGGAGAGCAGGACGGGCGCCCATCCGTCCACATCGTTCAGGAACCGGCGCGACTCACCGACGTCGCACGCATTGAAGAAGAACAGCGGATGTGTGCCGGCGGACGAGGACACGAGAGATTGCCAGGTGGCGGGGTCCATCTGGCTGTCTTCAAGCAGGATGGCGAACTGCGGCACGCCGCCAACTTCAGTTACGGCGCCGTGTCCGGCAAAATGAATGATGCCCTGCGGCGGATTGGCCGCGAGGATTCGCACCGCGGCATAATCGCCGGCAACCTGCGTGAAGCCCTGCATCGCCTTGAGCGTTGTCAATTCGTCGCTGGCCGCGGCGAGCTGCTGCGCGCCGTGATACACAGGCGCGATGACCGCCGACTTGCTGAGGGTGAGCGACTGCGGCGGGCGAGCCGACCCGCGCGTGCCCAGCGGCCAGCGCGCGATGGCGAAATGGAGGCCGAGGAAGTCCTGGCGTCCGCTACCGTCGGCGCGAGCCGGGCGCATGAGTTCCCACGGGATTGCGGGATCGTCACTGAGAACCTGGATGTACTCGAAACGCAATTTTGCGTGCTTGTTCTGGGGCGCATGGTTATAGGAGTTGTCCATCAGCTTCCAGAACAGGGTCTTGAAGGCCGGCGGAGCGAACTTGTCATAGAGCTCGGCGCCAAAGCCGTTGAGGTAGTCGACGGCGTGCTGCGGAGTGCCGGGTTGGGCATCGCTGTCAATCGAAATGCCGCGGCCGCTGATCGCCATCTGCTCAAAATGGGCCTGAATCCATGCGTGCAGATCGTCGGGATTCGCGATGTCAGCCTCGACCGGCGCAGAGGATCGGGAGAAGAGGACGAGGCGCAGCATGTTGCCCACGCGGTTCTCAACGATGGTGAGATCGGGACTGTCGATGTCGGGGTCGATGCGGATTTCCTGGCGGGGGGCGGGATTTGCGCCGGTAGCGGCTGTAGCCGGATTCGCGGCTGCGGGCAGCACCTTGTTATCGGAAGCGCGGGCCTGCAACGATGCGGCGGCCGGCATGACCGGCTGATCGGTGGAGGCGACGATGGTAAGCGGGCGGCTGAGCCGCGCGATGAATGCGCCGTTGCGGATCAGCGTCGCCAGGATGCGGGTATCGCGGGACGGCCCGGCGGCGAGCGCGTTCGGTGCGGGGCGTAGGTAGAAGGCGGCGATGGTGGAATCGCCGTCGTGCGTAATTGTGATGTCGGCAGTATTGCCGCCGCGCGTGAAGATCATTCCGGGCGCAGTGAGATTCACGCTCAGCGTCCATCTTTCTTCGCCTGCCGCCATGTGGAGCTTGAGCTTGCCCTGGTCCTGCTCGCCGCTGAGGATTTTGGTTTCAGGCGCGAGCTGCTCGCTGGTGAGCGAGACCTGCACAGCGATTTCCTGTCCGGGGGCTACGGTTTCGGGCGCCTCGATGTTGGGATAGCGCTCGATGGTGTCGTCGACAATGGTGACTTCAGAGATGATGATCGGCGGCTTGGTTTGGGTTTGATCGCTGGGGCGCGTCAAGTCGCCTTCGACGGCCTGATCGGGAAAATCGTAGCTTGTCGTTTTGGAGTGTTGGGCGGCGGACGATTTGCCCGAGCCTGAAGCGGGTGTGCTTTGAGGGGATGAAGGTAGTGCGGCGCCGTCGCGTGGCGGCGGCTCGGGCGCGGCAGACTGAGCAGCCGTTGGCACGCTTTCTGCAGGTTCACTTGATGCCTCTGTTCCTTTGAAGGGGGCAGCCGCGTCGGCGGCTTCAGCCTGCTGTGCCCTGGCTTTTTCTGCTTCTTCATACTCCTTCATTTTCCGTTCAAGTTCGCGGCGCTCGGCCTCCTCGGCTTTTTCGCGCTCGGCTTGCTCCCGCTCTCTTTCGCGCGTTTCCTCCGGGGTGTCGACATGCGAGGCAGCAGCGTCGCAACTGACATGAGGATCGGAACAGCCGCCGCCGGATGCAGCCGGCGGAGTGTCGAAGACAAAGCCGGGGCCGGACTCATTGGCGGCGCCGCCGCTTTCATTTGCCGGTTGTGAAGCCGGGGCCTCAGCTTGCGCTGCTGCCGGCGCGGAGGATTCGGGCGAAGGTTCAGGAGCGGGCGCCGGTGCGGCGGCAGATGCCAAAGAATCGCTTGATGCAGGCGCCGAGGACGGCTGGGACGCCGCATACGGCGAATCCGGGTCGGCCTGATTTCGTGGCAGATCGGCGAGCGCCTGACGATCCATGGCGGCGACAGGGTCATCCTTGCCGCGCACTTGCTCGTCGATGCTCAACGCGAGTTCAAGGTACGCTTTCGCTGCGGTAGTTTTGCCTTGCCTGGCATAGATCGTGGCGAGATTGCGCATGTCGCGGGCGACGTCGGCCTGGCCGGGGCCGGTGGCGGTTTCGTCGAGTTTGAGCGCCCGGTTAATAAGCGCCTCCGCCGCGACGTAGTTCCCCTGGTCGGTGTAGAGTACGGCGAGGTCGCTGAGAGATCGCGTCAGCCGCCGGTCGTTGGGACCGTAAGTTTTTTCGGCGAGCTCGACTGCTTCTTTCGCGACCGGTAAAGCCTCGGCAGACTTGCCTTGGCGAACGAGGTCTGCGACGCGTGCGTTCAGCATCTCGATTTGCGATTGCTGGGCGAAGGAAAGCGTCGCGCGGAGTGCGACAGCAAGCACGAGCGCGAGCCGAATGGCGCGAAGAAGCGGCACCGAGCTACGAAACGGTGGGGTTGCGTTGAGCAGCCGCATAGCCATGCCCCCGGGACGTGATGCCCTCCTTATACCATCGCCCGGAGTAAGAGCGGCGGAAAATAGCACGGGAGGGGCAGGAAGCCGGGGCTCGACCCTTCGCGCGCAGAAACAGCACGGAGGATCAGAAAACTAGGGGGTTGATTGGTTACGCCGTGACCAAGCCTTTGGCGAGCATCTGCCTGATGCCGCGCAGCGCCTGGCGGGTGCGTTCCTCGTTCTCGATCAGGGCGAAGCGGACGTGGTTGTCGCCGTGGTCGCCGAAGCCGATGCCCGGCGAGACTGCCGTCTTGGCTTCAGTGAGCAGCAGCTTGGAGAACTCGAGCGACTTGAGGTCGCGGTAGGGCTCGGGGATCTGCGCCCAGACGAACATGGTGGCTTTGGGTTTGACCACAGGCCAGCCGAGCTTGTTGAGTCCGTCGACGAGCACGTCGCGGCGGCGGCGATAGATGTCGCAGATCTGGGCGACGCACTCCTGCGGGCCTTCGAGCGCGGCGATGGCGGCCACCTGGATGGGCGTGAAGGTGCCGTAGTCGAAGTAGCTCTTGAGGCGGGCGAGCGCGGCGACGAGGCGCTGGTTGCCGACCATGAATCCGATGCGCCAGCCGGGCATGTTGTAGCTCTTGGAGAGGGTGAAGAACTCCACGGCGACGTCTTTGGCGCCGGGAACCTGCATGACCGAGGGCGGCTTGTAGCCGTCGAAGGCGATGTCGGCGTAGGCGAGGTCCTGGATGAGATAGAAGCCGTGCTCGCGGGCGAGCTCGACGAGGCGCGTGAGGAATGGAAGCTCGACGCACTCGGTGGTGGGATTCGAGGGGAAGTTGACGATGAGGGCTTTGGGGCGCGGCGTCATGCGCGGGATGAGGTCCTCAAGCTGGGCGAGGAACTGCTCCTGGTCGTGGACAGGGACGCTGATGATGTGCGCGCCGGCGATGACGGGCCCGTAGATGTGAATGGGATACGACGGATTGGGGACGAGGACGGTGTCGCGCGAGTCGAGGATGGCGAGACAGAGGTGGGCGATGCCCTCTTTGGAGCCGATGGTGACGATGGCCTCGGATTCGGAGTCGAGGGCGACGCCGTAGCGCGACTGGTACCAGTTGCAGATGGCTTTGCGCAGGCGGGGCAGCCCGCGCGAGACGGAGTAGCGATGGGTGGGCGCCTTCTGCGCCGCCTCAACCAGCTTGTCGACGATGTGCCGGGGGGTGGCCCCGTCAGGATTGCCCATGCCGAAATCGATGATGTCTTCGCCACGGCGGCGGGCGGCGGTTTTCATCTCGCCGGTGATGTTGAAGACGTAAGCCGGGAGGCGCTGAATGCGGGAAAACTCTTCCATGGTGACTCCAGTGTAAGGCAGCGGTGTTAGCGGTGTTAGCGGTGTTAGCGGAGCTTGCGACGCTAGAGAGCAGCGAAAAGAGAAAAGAGATCAGAGAAAGGACACGCACCGTGAAATGATCAGTGTTCACTGTCTACGGTTCACTGTTTTTCCATGAGGTGGGGCGGGAGATCAGGCGGCGGGAGCCGCCGCAGCCGCGGCCGCGCGGGCGAACAATGCGGGATCGGCGGGATGGTGCATGGAGTGATTATAGCGAAGAGGAAGCGGGGCTGGGGAATATACAGGTTTCGGCCCGGCGGAGGTGATGAGCGAGGCCGGCTTTTGATTCAGTTCAACACCGACGTCTCTTTCAATCGCTCGTTCACCTGTTGAATGGCCCTGTCGATTCGAACGTACCCTTCAACAATAAAGAACAGGGCAAGTGATCCGATCAATACATAGGACACAAGTGGTGTCTTCTCAATATGAGTGCCTGCGACAAGACGCGGTCCTATATCCACCAAGAGTCCGGACAGACACACCCCAAGGCTGAAGAATCCAACGGCAAGAAGAAAAATCTCGTTCCACAGAGACAGCGGACTCTCTTCGCGGTGCTGATTCCGGCGGCTGATAAGGCTTTGAAGTGGATTCATGCCACGGAGTATCGCGCGCTCCGGGCAAATTGATTGTGACCGTGGCCACAGGCTGACGATTCGGCGTCGCAGACACCAAACGAGCGCTATTGGCTGATGTCGAGCACAACGCGGAAGCGGGCTTTGCCGCTCATCATGCGATCGAAAGCTGTGGAGGCTTGTTCGAGCGGGAAGGTTTCAACCATGGGCCTGATGCCGGTGAGGGCGCTGAAGTTGAGGGTATCTTCGGAGTCCATGCCGGTGCCGGAGGGCCAGCCCATCACGGTTCGGCGGCCAAGAAGCAGCGGCATTGGATTGACGACCACCGGGCCGTCTTCAGGCGCGCCAACGACGATGAGCTTGCCGGAGGGAGCAAGGCCCTCGAGCGTCCACTCCAGAGCTTTGGCGCTGGTGACGGTGGAGAGGATCACTCTGGCTCCGCCAAGCTTCTGAAGTTCTTTCGCCGGGTCCTGCGACGTGGTGTCAATATAAGTGTGCGCGCCGAGTTGTTTGGCGAGAGGCGCCTTGTCCTGACCGCGAGCGATGGCTACCGTGCGGTATCCGCTCCTGGCTGCGTATTGCACGCCGAGGTGTCCGAGGCCGCCGATGCCGAGGATGGCGACGGTATCTCCGGCGCGAGCGCCACTGTTGCGCAGGCTGTTGAAGGTGGTGATGCCCGCGCAGAGAAGCGGCGCGGCATCGATGGCGGCGAGATCGTCGGGAACGAGGGCGATCGCGTTGGCCGGAGCAATGACGTAGTCCGCGTAGCCGCCATCAAAGTGGATGCCGGAGATGGGTTGGTTTTCGCAAAGCGCAAAGTCACCGCGGCGGCAAGGGGGGCAGTAGTTGCAATGGCCGCCGTGCCATCCGAGACCGACGCGCTGGCCGACTTTGAAGAGCGGCACGTCCGGCCCGATGGCATCGAGGACGCCGGCGATTTCGTGGCCGGGGACGCGCGGGTACCGGATGCCTGGCCAGACCCCGAATTTGGTGAGCGAGTCGCTGTGGCAAACGCCGCAGGCCTGCACGCGGATGCGCACGTGTCCGGGGCCGGGATCGGGGAACTGCTTTTCGACGAGTTGGAATTCCTGGTTGGCAGCGGGAACCTGGACGGCACGGCTGGTGACTGTGGGCATGGGGAAGATTCTCCTGGTGGTTGTAGTGATGTGCGGCGCAGAGCGGAGGATGCAATAGGAATTGTGGAAACTCGATGAATCGTTGATGACAGGAGCCGGCGGGAGAGGCGGGTGCCGGCCTCAGGTCAACGGGTTATCGCTGTTCGCTCGCAGCGGCAGGCCATCTGATTCAGGCTTTTCGGCCAGCGGGCGCGAATAGAAACTTGGTGCGATAATCGAAGTGGAACCAGTCCGCCGCCTCGAGCGGGGCCGCGCTTATCTTCAACCGGGAGACACGGCCTGAACCTTCGCTTCGTGCTCGCGCTGCAGCTCTTCCGGCGAAGGCCGACAATGAACGCTCTGCTGATCTACCCGCAGTTTCCTGAAACATTCTGGAGTTTTAAACACGCGCTCAAATTTCTGGGCAAGCGGGCGGCGCAGCCTCCTCTCGGCTTGATGACGGTGTCGGCGCTGCTGCCGCGCGAGTGGAAGAAGCGGCTGGTCGATACCAATGTGGAGCGCCTGCGCGATCGCGACCTGAAGTGGGCCGACGTGGTTCTGCTGAGCGGGATGCACATCCAGCATGAATCGCTTTTGCAGATTGTGGAGCGCTGCCGGGCGCAAGGGGTTCGCACTGTGGTGGGCGGGCCCATTGCCAGCAGCCTGGCGAAAGAGGAACTGAAGACGGACCACGTGGTGATCGGTGAAGCCGAGAGCCTGATTGCCGACCTGGCGCGGGACCTCGAGCAAGGGAAAGCGAAGGCTGTATATCAGGCAGCGGAGCGGCCGGAGATGACAACCAGCCCGCTGCCGGACTTGAGCCTGATCAGGATGAAGCGCTACTCGACGATGACTGTGCAGTACTCGCGTGGCTGCCCGTTTAATTGCGAGTTCTGCGACATTATCGAAATCTACGGGCGGCGGCCGAGAACCAAGGCCGTGGAGCAGGTGCTTGCCGAGCTGAACCAGTTGCGTGCGGCGGGCTGGCGCGAGTCAGTGTTCATCGTGGACGACAACTTTATTGGGAACAAGGCGCGGGCTAAAGAGATGCTGAAGGCGCTGGCCGAGTGGCGGAAGGAAACCGGGATCGGCTACGACTTTATCACCGAGGCATCGCTCAACCTGGCTGACGACCGCGAGCTGATGCAGTTGATGAAAGATGCCGGCTTCAAGTCGGTGTTTTTGGGAATCGAGACGCCGGATGAATCGGGCCTGGTTGCGAGCAACAAACTGCAAAACACGAGGAGGAGCCTGCTGGACAGCGTGGCAACGATCCAGAGCTACGGGATGCAGGTGATGGGCGGCTTCATTCTGGGCTTCGACACTGATCACGAGGACATCTTCGACCGCATGGTGGAGTTCATCCAGAAGAGCGGCATTCCGATTGCGATGGTCGGGCTGCTGCAGGCGATGCCGGGGACACAGCTCTTCCGGCGGTTGCGGCAGGAGGGCCGGATCGTGAATGTGGGTGGCGGCAACAATACCTGCGACCGGCTGAACTTTCTGCCGCATATGGATGCAGCACGGCTGGTGGAGGGCTACCGCTCAGTTCTGAAAAGGATCTATAGCTGCGAAGCGTACTACGATCGCGCGAAGCTTTATCTGAGCCGGGTGCATCCCCGGCCAGAGAGGGGTGCGAAGCAACGGGCGATGACACGGAAGGCGAGGCGCGAGCCGCATCAACGCTGGATCACCCCCGAGAATATGCGCGCGCTGGTCCACTCCATCGTGCGCCAGGGAGTTTTTGGGCGACATCAGTGGAGCTACTGGAAGTTTGTTGCGGCGGCGGCGACGCGATATCACCGTTCATTTGGCGCAGCCATGACGCTGGCCGTGATGGGTCATCACTTCCAGGTGATGACACGAAAGCTTTCAAAGGCCATGGACAAGGCTGCTGTGCCGGCGGCAGGCAACAAGACGGCGCCGGAACAAGCAGGCCAATAGAAGCAATTCCGGTACCCGGGCCGAGGACGCGCTTGGGTATTAGGCGGGATTGCGTGCTTCGAGCGCGGGGTGGAACTCGCATGCATTTCGCCTGAGAACTTTATACTTATCTAGACATGCCACAATTTTTGCCAGTTGATGAGCAGATGGATCTGCTGCAGAAGGGCGCAGCAGAGATTATCCGCGTAAGCGATTTGCGCGAGCGCCTGGAGGAAAGCCGCAAGGCGGGGCGGCCGCTGCGCGTGAAGGCGGGATTCGATCCGACGGCGCCGGATTTGCATTTAGGACATACGGTGCTGATGCGCAAGTTGCGGCACTTTCAGCAGCTGGGGCACACGGTGATTTTCTTGATCGGCGATTTTACGTCGCTCATCGGCGACCCCACGGGGCGTAACGTGACGCGCAAACCGCTCACGCGCGAAGAGATCGACAAGAACGCGGAGACCTACAAGGCGCAGGTCTTCCGGATTCTCGACGAGAAGGCGACAGAGGTGCGCTACAACTCCGAGTGGCTGAACAAGCTGGGCTACGAGGACACGGTGCGGCTGACGGCGCACTTTACAGTGAGCCAGATGCTGGAGCGCGACGATTTTCACAAGCGTTATCAGGCGGAGCAGCCCATCAGCCTGCACGAGTTTCTGTACCCGGTGATGCAGGGATACGACTCGGTGTGCCTGGAGTGCGACGTGGAACTGGGCGGGACGGATCAGAAGTTCAATCTCTTGTGCGGGCGCGAGCTGCAACGCGACTACGGCCAGAAGCCGCAGATCGTGCTGATGACGCCGATTCTCGAAGGGCTCGACGGCGTGCAGAAGATGTCGAAGTCGCTGGGGAACGCGATCGGCATCAACGAGCCAGCCAACGAGATGTACGGCAAGCTGATGAGCATCAGCGATGAGCTGATGTGGAAGTATTTTCTGCTGCTGACGGATCTGCGCGGGTCGGAGATCGAGGCGATGCGCGCGGATGTGGCGGCGGGCAAGCTGCATCCGATGGAGACCAAGAAAAAGCTGGCCCGGACGATTGTAGGCGGTTTTCAAGGGGAGGCGGCGGCCAAGAGCGCGGATGAGAACTGGGCGCGGATGTTTCAGGCTGGTGAGACGGCGGAGGATCTGGAAGAAGTCGCCGTGGCGTTTGCGGATGTGGCGGGGCCGGAAGGGACGAAGCAGATTCGGTTGCCGAAGCTGCTCGTGGCGATGGGCCTAGCTGCGAGCGGCGCCGAGGCGAATCGCAAGATTGGCGAGAAGGCAGTGCGGGTGGACGGCGATGTTGTGGAGGGACCGCTGATTCCGGTGACGCCGCCGGCGCGGCTGATGGTGCGGCTGGGGAAGCGGGCGAAGGTGGCGGTGATCAGTTAAGGATTTTGTAACGCCCACCCCAGCGATTACGACCAAGACGTCGAGAGGGTGGGGCACGCAGCGTTTTTTTGGCACAAGCAAATTCGTGCTCTGATACGGACAAGAAGCAACCGCAGATCCTTCGCGTCGATTTGGCGCGCGAGCGCGCCAAATCTCGCTCAGGATGACAGATCGATGCTTAGAGGTCGCCGCTACGTTATGAGCTGCCGAGGGCGAAGGAGCGCGCGGAGTCGAGGAGCGCGGCGACGGATTCCTTGGAGCAGGATTCGGTGTAGATGCGCATGAGCGGCTCAGTGCCGCTGGCGCGCAGCAGGAGCCAGGTTTCCGCGGCGTTCGCCTTGTTCTTCGCTTCTGGATTATCGAGGTACAACTTCACGCCATCGAGCGTGTCGGTGCGCAGGATGGGCATACCGGCAAAGGTCGCATCGCCAGCGGGCAGTGCGCGGGCGCGGGTGATGGCGGAGTTCTTCTGCTCGTCGGGAATGTGAAGGTCGATGCGGCCGTACTGGTGCTCGCCGTATTCGGCCTGGAGCGCGGCGACGAGCTGGCCCAACGTTTTTCCTTCTTCAGCCATGACGTTGGCAAGCAGCAGGCAGTTGAGCAGGCCGTCGCGCTCGGGCAGGTGGCGCTGGAAGCCGATGCCGCCCGATTCCTCGCCGCCCATGACAATTTCGCGCTCGAGCATGTAGTCGCAGACGAATTTGAAGCCAATGCCGTGCTCGATGAGCTCGCGGTTGTGTTTCTTCGCGATGCGGTCGAGCATTTTGGTGGTGTTGAAGGCGCGTGTGACCGCGCCCGGCCATCCCTTGCGCGTGAGCACCCACTGGAGCAGGACAGAGTAGATTTTGTGCGGGTCGACGAAGTTGCCGTGCTCATCGGTGGCGCCGACTCGGTCGGCATCGCCGTCGGTGCAGAGGCCGGCCTGGCAGTGGTTGGCAACGGTGGCCTCGCCGAGAGCGCGGATGTGCGGCTCAATGGGCTCAGGATTGATGCCGGGGAAGAGTGGGTCGGGATTTGTGCGGATGGGGAAATTGGCGACACCGATTCGGGCAAAGATGTCGGAGAGGATGGTGGCGCCGGCGCCATACATGGAGTCGATGCAGAACTTCATGCCGGATTTGGCAATGAGGTTGAGGTCGGCGAAGCTCTCGATGGCTTTAAGGTAGGTGGGGAGAAAGTCCACCTCAGTGATGGGCGCGGGCTGAGCGGGTTGCGGAACGGGCTTGTCGAGGTACGACTCGATGGCGGAGATGATGGAGGGCTTGCCGGAGCCGCCGTACCAGGCCTTGTATTTCACGCCGTTCCACTGCGCCGGATTGTGCGACGAGGTGATCATGATGCCGCCGGCCGCGCCGCGCTCGCGCACGCCGAAGCTGAGCGCAGGAGTGGGTGTGACCGCGTGAGCGAGCTGGACGGGAATGCCGGTGGCGGCGACCACTTCGGCACAGGCGTGGGCGAAGGTTTTGGAGCCGAAGCGCGTGTCGTAAGCGATACAGATGCCTTTTGCGGGATCTTCGTCGGGAGAGCCTTTGCGGGAGTGGAGATAGGCGGCGATGGCAGCGGCAGCCGTGCGGACGTTGGCGAAGGTGAAGTCGTCGGCGATGACGCCGCGCCAGCCGTCGGTGCCGAATTTGATGACGGGATGAGCCATGGGGGCTTGCGTGCTCCTTGAGAAACAAAGGTAAAAGATAGCAGGGAGAGGGGGGATTACGCATCCGTCGCGGGAGAGAGTGTTGCATCTGGATGGAGGCGTACGCTGGCGGCGAGGACGCCGCAAGCACAGCCGGACAGGAGACCAGCGCTACGACGGGCCGGGAAAGGTCATGCAATTGGCGAATTCGTCCTGGAAGGCTGGATCGGCGGCGAGGCTGACGTGGTGGACGGGCGGGAGGGTGGGCTCGCGACCGGCGAGGAGCAGCATTTTTGCGCCGCGCAGAGCGGTGTTGCCTGCGGCGTGGATGATGGAGCGCGGGGCTTCGAGGAGGCCGATGCGAAGGGCGGAGTCGATTTGCACGTAGTTGCCGAAGGCGCCGGCGAGATGGATTGCACCAACAGACCGCGATGCCGAATTTTCGCGCCGGCCCTCCGAGACGGCGGATTTGTGACGGTGCGATAACCCAGGGTTGCACCCTGGGCTACCCTCGATGGCCCCTACGGGGCCGGAATTCGCGCTGAGATGTTTGAGCAGCAGGCGGAAGCCGGCGGCAATGGCGGCCTTGGCGAGTTGCAGCTCGCGAATGTCGGACTGGCGGAGGGACACGGGCGGCGCGACGGGAAGCTGCTTTGTGCCGTCGGCGATGCGGCCATTGGAGCGGATAGCGCCGGAACGGAGACCCGCGGCGACGGCATCGACGACGCCGCTGCCGCAGATGCCGCGTGGTGGAACGTCGCCGATCACGGTGGCGTGGAGCTGGCCGTTACGGAGGGCGACGTAGGAGACGGCGCCGGTGACTGCGCGCATGCCCATGCGAATGGATCCGGCTTCGAAGGCAGGACCCGCGGCGGTGGAGGCGCAGATAATTCCTTCGCGATTGCCGATGGCGATTTCGCCATTGGTGCCGAGGTCAACGAGGGCGGAGAGGACGGCGCGCTGCCCGATGCCGGATGCAACGATGCCGGCCAGGATGTCGGAGCCGACGAAGCCGCCGATGCAGCGGGCGAAACGGATGGTGCAATCGTCGGGGAGGTCCCACTTAAGATCTGGCGGCCTGAAACGTTGCTCGGCAAGGTGCGGCGACTGGAAGGGCACGTGCGAGAGCGGCTCGACGCTGAGGCCGCAGAAGAGATGGTGCATGACGGTGTTGCCGACAAGGAGGACTTCACCGGTTTGCGACGGGTGGCGAGAGGCGAGGCGCACGACGAGCTGGCCGAGAGCGGCACGGATGGGCGTGGTGAGATCGTGGCCTTCGAGCGCGGCGCGGATGCGGCTCATGACGTCGGAACCGAATCGCGATTGCGGATTGAGCATGGTTTCGACGCTGAGCACGTCGCCGGTGGCGAGGTCGATGAGCTGCGCGGCGATAGTGGTGGTTCCGAGGTCGATGGCGATGGCGAGAGCACTTTGCTGGGGTTGGTGATTTCCCGCCCATTCCCGCGATGAAGCTGCAGGAATGGATGGGGCACCCGCTGTGTGCCTTCCCACCCTTTCGGCATCCTCCAAGGCGGATGCCGAGAAGGATGGAGCAACCTCAGTGGTTTGGGATGGATTTCCCACCCATCCGGAATCCGCTTCGGCGGTTTTCGAATCAATGGGGCACGGAGCGTTATCGCTGAGGATCTGCATGTGCCACTGGGCGCACTCGAGGACGAGCGGCGATGTAGCGCGCGCCTGGCAGGCGAGACGCCATCCGGCAGTGAGTTGCTCGAGGGTAAAAATGGCGCGGTCGGCTTCGGTGACAGGGAGCGAGCCGGAGAGCGCACGCACGCCGCAGCCGCCGCACTCCCCGCTTCCGCCGCAGGGGAACTCGAAGCCGTGCATCGCGAGCCCAGCGCTGAGCGAGCCGCCGCGAGGGACGTTGAATTCGACGGCGAGGGGCTCGAGACGGATGCGAATGAGATCGGTGGAGGCGGTTTCGGGGCTCATGCGGATTCCACGATGTTTTCGTCGATGGTAGCGCAAATCTGGGAGCCTGGCGGGATGACGAGAAAGTCGGCGGCGTCCCACGGGCCGTTCACGAGACGATCGAGCAGAGTGAGCGAGCCGCGGACCTCTTCAAAGGTCCAGTTTTCTTTAGCGGCTTCGTCGCGAGCCTGCGTGCGGCAGGATTCGTCGGAACCGATGCCGGTGGAGATGTAAGTGAGACCGGTGTAGTTGCGGCGGAAGGCGGAGAACTGTTCGTAGAGAAAGCGGCCGTTGTCTTCGCCGTATTTCACGATGAATTCGTCGAGGGTGCTCTGCTCGCCGAGAGCATTCTTTTGCGAGGGGAATGCAGGCTGAAGCTTGAGGTCGGGGGTTTGGAATTCGACCCAGCCGGGCGAACGGTAGTAGATGCCGGGATGGTTCTCGAAGTACGACGCATAGCGATGACGGTCTCCCATGAGAATGCCGATGCAATCGTGCGCGCGCGGCAGAATGAGCTGGGTACGGCGCGCAATCAGGCCTTCGGTGCCGCGGCCACAGAGAGCGTAGCCGAGGAGGATGGCATCGTAGCCGAGGGAGTCGGCGGCATCGATGCGCTCCTGCAGGTGGGGACGCATCTCAACGCCGAGCGAGTGCAGACCCATGGGGATGATTTCGAGGTCGACGATATGCTGCGAGCGCGCGAGGATGTGCTCGAACTCGCGAGTGAAGACCTGGCAGGCGATGAGCTTGAGATGCATAAAGACAGCTTCTAGCTGCTAGCTCCTAGCTATTAGCTTTTAGCCATTCACTCGTTCCTGCCGTGACCAAGGACACCGGATTTCACGCGAATATCGAGGTGCGGGCTGGTTGACATTGATCACGCCGCAGGGGCACAGGACATCATTGCATCAATTTTGTTCAGGATTGTGGTACGGGCGTTCGGAACGTTGAGGACGTCGCATTCGGAGCCGAGGATGTGGGGATGAGCGCAGGCTTTCATATTGGCGAGTAGCTCGACGGTGCGGCGGACGACCTCTTCGACGGGCATGGCGCTGTCGGAATAGAAGGACTTGGTGGGGAGGTTGCCGTAGAGCACGACGTCGGGGGGAACGAGGCGCGCGTCGAGCCAGAGTTTGCGCGAACTGCCGAGCGAAAGGATCACAGGATGAAGACGATGCGCGAAGGCCTCGACCATGGGATCGATGAGCTCGCCGCAGTCGTGAAAGATGAGATCGCAGCGGGCAGCGTCGAGCGCGGCTTTGAGGCGCAAGTGCGGTTGCATGACGAAGCGCTCAAAGATATCGGAGCCGGTGCGGAGCTGGCGCGGCGAAAGAAAGGCGGTGCAGGCGGCGGGCTCGCAGATCATGATGGCGCGCGCGCCGTGAGCGATCTGGCTGCGGAGAGAGCGAAGCACGGCGGATTCGGCGGCGCGCAGGCATTGCGAAAGCACGGCAACATCGGCGGAGTCGTCAGGGCCGATTCCCTTCCCTGCCTGGGCGGTAGCGGCAATGGGATCGGCCATGAGGCGCGTCGCCAGCGAGAAGGGGCCGATGGCCATGCCGATCGGGAAAAGATCGGGAATGGATGCGATGTAAGTGAGGGCTTCGTCGCGGGCCGTGCTACCGGTGCAGAAAGGCGCAGGCAGCTCGGAGCACAGGGCAGTGAGTTCGGATTCGTCGATCGGTGTGGTGAAGTGATGCTTCTCGGCGTCGCGAGCGGAGATGCCGATGCGGGCGAGAAGATCGATCTTCTCCAGGCGAAGGTCCATAAGAGGAATGGCAAGGGGACTGTTCCAGCGGCGGGCGGTGCGCTCAATGACGCGGCCAAGGGCGGCGCCGCTATTGCGCGACACTTCAGGGTCGGGCTCCTCGTGGAGAATGAGATCGGCGCCGACAGGCATGCGCACGCCGCGCGCGGCCAGGTCGAGATAAAAGCTGCGAGGGATCAGGCGGCTGCTCCGGCGAGGAGGTTTTTGACCAGGCCAACGGCGCCGTTGGCGTTTTCACTATAGCCGTCAGCCCCGATTTCTTTTGCATATTGCATGGTGACCGGCGCGCCTCCGACGAGAACCTTGACTTGTGCGCGCACGCCAGCGGCGTTGAGCGCATCAATCGTGGTCTTCATGGATGGCATGGTGACGGTGAGCAATGCCGACATGCAGACAACCTGCGGGCTGCGGTCTTTGACCGCGGCGACAAAGCTTTCGGGGGAGACGTCGGTGCCGAGATCGATGACCTCGAAGCCGCCGCCTTCAAGCATGGAGGCAACGATGTTTTTGCCGATGTCGTGGAGGTCGCCTTTGACGGTGCCGATGACGACGCGGGTGGACATCTTCTGGCCTGAAGCGGAAAGCAGGGGCTTGAGCAGGTCGAGCGAGCTTTTCATGGCTCGGGCGGAGAGCAGAAGTTCGGGAACGAAGTATTCTTCTGCCTCGAAGAGGCGGCCGACCTCGTCCATGGCGGGAACCATGGAATGCTGAATCAGTTCCATGGGTGCCACGCCCGCAGCGAGCGCGGCCTGGGTGGAGGCGTGCGCTTTTTTGGCATCGCCGTTCAGAATTGCGTCATACAAATCGGTCCATTGCGCCATCGAAAATCCCTCACAACCCTGCGCGTCAGGGGGAAGCCACGCTGAACTGCGCGGCCCACGAGAGCGCAGGGACCGGCTACGCCGAAACTCGGATCGGAGTTGTGCAATAACGATAAATCGAGTTGGATTCGGCTGCAACTGCGGCGGTCACAAGTGTTGCGATGCAGGATTTGCATGAGTTTGAGGCCGTCAGGGGCGCGCGCTCACCGCCGATCGGCGCAGGCTGGCGAAGGGCGCCGGAAGGCACGAGGCGCTGACGTGCGACGCGCACGGCACGATGTAGCGCGGAGGGTTGAATTTAGCCTGCAACAACCGCAAAGACCGGGATAAAATGGATGCCGATCCCAAATAGGTACAAAGCCGGTTGCCTCCCTCCCCGACCAGGTTCGAAGGACTGCGATATGTCATTTTCACTGAAAACGGCAGGAGTTGCGTTGCTGGCTTTGGCTGCAGCCGTGGCCTGGGGGCAGCCAAACGCAGCAGCCGGCAAAGGAGCGCAGCGCGGGTTTCAGGCAGAGGGAGAAGAGCCGGCCGTGAAGAACGGCCACCAATATGTGGTGGCGATCGGCATCGACCACTACGAGAACTGGCCGGTTCTGAGCACGGCGGTGAGCGATGCCACCGGATTTGCCAAACTGCTGACCGGCAAATTTGGATTTGAGTATGCGGTTGAGCCGCTGACAGAGAAAAGCGCGACGGGAAAGGCGATCCTTTCGCTCATCGACGATGATTTGCGGAGCCGGTTGAAGCCGGAGGATTCACTGGTAATCTTCTTTGCCGGCCACGGAACAACGCGCAACGACAAAATTGGCGACCAGACGCGGTCGGTGGGATTCATTGTGCCGGTGGATGCGCGCGCTTCGGGGATGAATGAGCACTGGAGCGACTACCTGAACGTGGAGGAACTCCTGCGGACGATCAGTTCGCTGCCCGCACAGCACATTCTTGTGATCCTTGACAGTTGCCACAGCGGAATGGCGCTGGGCAGCAAATTTTCGACGAGCCGCGACGATACGCGGTTCCAGCGGGACATGCTGGTGAAAGTAAGCCGCAAGGTGATTGCCAGCGCACAAGGCGATCAGCTTGCCGCGGACAGCGGCCCGCTGCAGGACCACTCGCTGTTCACAGGATTGATGATCCAGGGGCTGACATCGGGCAAGGCGGACAGCTACGGAGAAGGCTTTGTGACTTCGAGCCAGTTGGGCGCGTATGCGCAGCACGAGGTGGGAGTGGCTGCAGGATCGAAGCAGACGCCGCTGTTCGGTTCATTCGATCTGGACGAGGGCGGCGAACTGGTGATTCACATGGGCGCTGGAGCTGCGCCCGCCACGGCTGAAGGCGCGAACCCTGCCAGCACCTTAACCAAGTACGAGACGCTGGAGCTGGACAAGCTGAAGAAGTCTGGCAGTCACTATTGGCAGGATGACGATCCGCTGAAAAACTTTCCGGCGGCACGGAGCGCGGCGCTAAAGCTTTGCGATGGCGGCGACAGCTGGGGATGCGAGCAGGCGGCGAGAAGCTTTCGCACGGGGCTGGGAGGCGGAACGGATTACTCGCGGGCAGCGTCTCTGGCGCAGCGGGCGTGCGATACCCAGCGCGCTGACGCGTGCGTGCTGCTGGGAGCAATTTATCAGGCGGGCGAAACCATTGAGCCGGATGTGCAGAGCGCATTTCGGCTCTATCAGAGCGCCTGCAACCAGGGAAATCTGAATGGATGCTTTGGCCTGGGGAGGTTGTATCTGGATGGGCACGGCGTGACGCAGGACTTTGAGCAGGCGAAGACCCTGTTCACGAAGGTGTGCGACGGCGGGGTCATGACGGGCTGCAACGGCCTCGGCGCGCTCTACACATTTGGCGTAGGCGTGACCGAGGACTACGCGAAGGCGCTGAACCTGTGGCAGACCGCATGCGACGGCGGCATGATGAAAGCCTGCGAAAACGTTGGCGACACATATGAGAACGGCCGAGGCGTGACAAGAGACATCGAGAAGGCCGTGAGCTATTACCGAAAAAGCTGCACGGGCGGAGAGATGGAGAGCTGCGCCGAATTGGGACTGGCGTACCAGACGGGCCGGGGCGTGACCAAAGACATTGCGCAAAGCGTGACGTTCTATCGCCGATCGTGCGACGGGGGATCGGCATCGGGATGCAATGAAATGGGCAATGACTATATGAATGGGGAGGGAGTGGAGAAGGATGCGGCCCAGGCGGCAACGTATTTCCGGCGTGCGTGCGACGCGAGCAGCACCGGAAACTATGGCTGCAATAACCTGGGATTGATGTACGACAGAGGCGAGGGCGTAGCGGCAGATCCGCATGAGGCGTTGCGACTGTACCGCAGAGCGTGCGACGCAAATCAGATGATTGGCTGCACCAACGCAGCCAATTTGTATCTCTATGGGCGAGGCGCAACAAAAGACGAAGGCGAAGCCTTGCGCCTTTATCGGCAAGCGTGCAAAGGCGGATACCTTTCGTCGTGCGTGCAGACGGGGCTGATGCTCTCAAGCGGACAGGGGGCAACGAAGAATGAGCCTGCGGCGATCGGGCTTTTTCGCAAAGCATGCGATGGCGACGAAATGCGGGGCTGCCTGGGGCTCGGCTTCATGTTCGAAAATGGCCAGGGCGTGGCCAAGGATGACAAGCAGGCGGCGGATCTGTTTCGCAAGGGATGCGATGGCGGATTGATGGCCGGCTGCACCGATTTGGGGATACTTGCGACAAGCGGACGCGGCATGCCGAAGGACGAGACGCAAGCCTTCAACCTTTTCAAGAAGGCGTGCGACGGGGGCGACTTGAACGGATGCGAAGGAGTTGCCTTTGCGTACGATGGGGGACAGGGCGTGGCGAAGGACGAAGCCATGGCGGCCAGGTTGTTCGGGCGCAATTGCGATGCAGGCGACCTGAGAAGCTGCACGCAGCTCGGCTACATGTACTACATGGGCATGGGCGTGACCAGAGACGACACGCAGGTGTACAACCTGACGCAAAAATCCTGCGATGGCGGAGAGATGACGGCCTGCGCCAATCTTGCGTTTACTTTCTACGCGGGAGTGGGCACCAAGAAGGACGAACCGCGAGCGATTGCCGAGAGCCGCCACGCGTGCGACGGCGGCGAGGCGCGAGGCTGCATTGGGGTTGCCGTTATCGACTTCATGGATCGGCTGGGATTCAGTTCGGCGAAGAGCTTCAGCGATGCGGCGGCCGGTTATCGCAAAGCATGCGATAGCGGAGACATGCTTGAGTGCGCGGCGCTGGCGTATATGGTTCGCAACGGGCTTGGTATTGAAAGAGACCGGCCCGGCGCCAGCGTGATCGCGCACAAGGCATGCGACGGCGGAGCGATGGTTGCCTGCATGGCCTACGGCTTGATGCTGCACGATGGCGATGGCATCAAGCAGGACGACGCGGAAGCTGTGAGCTACGAGCGAAAGGCTTGTGACAGCGGGATCGCAGCGAGTTGCGCCTGGATTGGATTTGCCTATCAAAACGCCTGGGGCGTGCCCAGGGATGCGGTACAGTCGGCGAACTTTTTCCAAAAAGGATGCGACGGCGGAGAGTTGACGGCGTGCCGCAATCTCGGCAATTTGTACCGCAACGGCCTGGGTGTTGCGCTCGACGAGCAACAGGCCTTGAACTTCTATCACAAGGCGTGCGATGGCGGAGATAAAGACGCGTGCGGAGATCTGAGGAGCGATCCGTAGGATCCTGTCAGGGAGCCAGAGATTACCATTGCAATGGATCACCCTCGGGAATCGCCGGGCAGCGGCGAGTCATCGTTGGTCCATATCCATGAGAGTCGCAATTATCGGTGGTGGAATTGTTGGCCTGGCGACGGCGCGCCAGCTTTTGGAACGGCATCCGGCCACAAAGGTACTGGTGCTGGAGAAGGAAATTGCGCCGGGCCAGCATCAGACCGGGCATAACAGCGGCGTGCTGCACTGCGGGCTTTATTACACGCCCGGCTCTGCGCGGGCGCGTTTGGCCGTGACAGGCGTGCGCAGAATGGTGGAGTTCTGCGAGCAACACGGCGTGGCTTACGACTTGTGCGGCAAAACGGTGATTGCGACGGAGCCGGAGGAGATTCCGCGGCTGCACGCACTGTTTGAGCGGGGTATCGCCAACGGGCTGAATGGGCTAAAGCTCCTGAGCCCCGAGCAGATTCACGAATACGAGCCGCATGCGGCGGGGTTGGCGGGGATCCGGGTGCCAGAGGAAGGCATCACCGATTATCCGCATGTGTGCGCGGAGATGGTGAAGGAGATTTGCGGGTGGGGTGGCGAAATCCGCTTTTCCTCTGAGGTGAAGAAGCTGCGCAGAAGGACGACGTGGTCGATTGAGACTTCGAGCGGAGCTTATGAAGCGGATTTCCTGATTACGTGTGCGGGCTTGCACTGCGATCGCGTGGGGCGCAAGGCAGGCAGCGGCGAGCGTACGAAGATTGTGCCGTTTCGCGGCGAGTATTACCTGCTGAAGCCAGAGCGGCAATATCTGGCCAGGAATCTGATTTATCCGGTGCCGGATCCGAAGTTTCCGTTTCTCGGCGTGCACTTCACCCGGCTGATTCACGGCGGAGTGGAGTGCGGGCCAAATGCGGTGCTGGCTTTTGCGCGTGAGGGATACCGCAAGGGAGATTTCTCGCTGCGCGATACAGTTGAAACGCTCACCTATCCGGGATTCTGGCGGTTCTTTTTGCGCTATCCAAAGATGTGCTGGGACGAGCTGAAGCGGTCGTACAGCAAAGAGCTGTTTTGCCGTTCCCTGCAGAGGCTGGTGCCAGAGATCCGGCTGCAGGACCTTGCACCGGGCGGATCGGGAGTGCGGGCGCAGGCAATGCCGCCGAATGGCGAGCTGATGCAGGATTTCTATTTTGCGCGTCAGGAGGGAGCGTTGCACGTGCTGAACGCGCCGAGCCCGGCGGCGACGGCATCCCTGGCGATCGCTGACGAGATTCTGAATATGGCGGGAAGCGCGGTGATCGGGTGACGCGGCGCGGGTGGCGCGGGATGGTGAATTGATGAATGCGGCACGGAAGCGAGGCGGTGTAAACTAGCAGTGACCCCAAAAGCCGGTCCGCTGACGTGGACCGGCTCCGTTGTGTCGGGACGTGGCTCAGCCTGGTAGAGCACTCGCTTGGGGTGCGAGGGGTCGGCAGTTCAAATCTGCCCGTCCCGACCATTAAGTTCTTCGATTTGCGAGAGTTCTGATTACCCCTCTCTTCAGCCGCAGACTTCCACTTCGCCAATTGTGACGTAATTTGCTCATTGTCGAGGGTCGCTACAGCCTTCCGTTTGGCGTCCTGCCGTATGTGTGAATAGTACCTGAGCATCTCAACCGAAACGTGCCCTGCGATGCTCATGATGGTCTGTTCGGAGTTTTCAGCCGACTCTGCCAGCTTCGTTATTGCGTGGTGGCGGAGGTCGTGCGGTCGAAGCCCCTTCAGCCCGCACTCCGTAGTCAGCTTCCGCCAAGCGGTTCGCCACCCCCATCGACTCGGTGGTTGCGTGGGGTTGTACTCTGTGCCTGAAATCCGAGCCGGCATGAGGTAGTGCCCCGGCTCCGTCGCGCCTAATTCCTTGGCACGTTCGAGCAGTCGCTCGACTGCCCAAACCGCAGTCTGGTTCAGCGGTAGGACTCGTGTGCGGAAGCGGTTCTTGCCTACTCTTATCGTCAGGGTACGGTCGCGAGTGAACAGGGCTCTCGCTTACGTGGTCGGCGCCGGCGACCAGGTGAAATGAGCAGCCCGGAGGCTGGAGTTGACGCGCTGAATGCCGGCGCCGCCGGCTCCCCGTGGCGGAGCCGTTTCCGGTCGGCTGAAGGGTTGGTATCCAAACCACCAAGCGGAGATTATGTACAACAAGCCTCCATTGGTAGTAGGGCAGGTCCACTCCATCGGGAGCTGTCTCCAGGCCGGTCAGATCTTCACCGCGCTCCTGCTCGGGTGTGAGTAGCGGATATCGCCCTGCTTCGCGCATGAACGGCCAGAGTTCTCTGAATTCGGGGCTCGGATGATTTGCAAGCCGCTCGAAGTCGGTAAGGAGGTCGCCGATATTCGGGGTCGCGCCTGGGAAAGCTGCTCCGAGGCTTTCCGCCAGGGCCAAGCTTCCAAGTTCCTCACCCGACCCATCCTCAATCGCGTTCATTGCAGCGAGCGCCGCAGCAACTCCCGCTCTTTCGTGGCTCCTGCCAGGCAACGGTAGAATTCGCACTCGCGGCTTTAGCGACTCGTCGGGATAAACAATCAGCCAAGAATTCGAATCCGTTAAGAGCACAACGCAATCCGCGAGGAAGCGCTTCAATGCCCAAATCATTTGTTCGAGGCGACCGCCATCAGGGAAGAATTTCACTTCGGCAATAACGACTGCCAGAGCCTCAATGCCCGCGAAGACTTCCAAGCTGCGTGTGTACGTGAGTGCAGATTCGGGAAGGACGGTCAGTGGAATTGGGTCGCGAATCCTGTCGTATGAAAGGACGTCCCAAAAAATCTCCTTCAAAGAATCGCTGCCTTTGAAGTCAGCAAGGATGCTTTCGATTTCGCGACCCAGTTCGGGGTTTGACGTCCCACTTGTCATATCCAGCAAACCGACACCGATGTGGATTAGCCCCACGAAGGCCACAGTTCCCTTTTCAGGTGCGGTGTCTTGAACAGTGAATTATAGTTCCCACCCTTCTTCTCCCCCCGACTCGGGACTGGGCGTCGGGGTCGAGTGAAGGTCAACTTAGCGGCGCGGATGTATTGCCGCCGCCACCTTTGCCCCTCCACAACCACCTGGTTCTGGAACGGCAAAACCGGCCGCGGTCGGTGCCGTGGATTCAACCATTTACAGGAGCCGTAGAGGACACCCTTTTGGAACGCAGCTGTTGGGCGCGGCCGGCGGTGCCGGTACCAACCCTTCAGCCGACCGGAAACGGCTCCGCCACGGGGAGCCGGCGGCGCCGGCATTCAGCGCGTCAACTCCAGCCTCCGGGCTGCTCATTTCACCTGGTCGCCGGCGCCGACCACGTAAGCGAGAGCCCTGTTCACTCGCGACCGTAATCGCGGTCGATAGCCGGCGTCGGCGACACGGGGCACATTCCCGACCCGCCATTGCCGACATCGAATCCAGCATCCGCGATGCCGCACCCCGTCTCAGACCATCAGCGAAGTTGCCGCGTGCGCCTGTAGAGCCCGAACGGCGGTTCCCACGCCGACGTTTAATCGCTCCGAGATGACCCGCCACGAGGTACCGGCGGCACGCAGTGTTGCCACCTGTTCCGGGCTCACGCCGGCGCGTGGACGACCAATCCGTTTGCCCTTCGAGCGGGCGAGCCGCAGTCCTGCACGCACTCGCTCCTGTGTCAGAGCCCTCTCGAACTCCGCCATCGCGGCGACAATCCCAAATGTCAGCCGACCGCTCGGTGTGCTGAGGTCAAGGTTGTCGTGCAGGGAGACGAACGCGATGCCGGCGGCATCGAGGTCGGCGAGTGCGTTGACAAGATGACGGAGCGACCGACCGAAGCGGTCAATTTTCCAGACCAGCAGGACTGCGAACCGCCGCCGGTGAGCGTCAGCCATGAGCCGGTTCAGAGCCGGGCGGGATTCCTTGGCACCGGAGACGCCTTCATCAATATATTCACCGGCGATGTCCCATCCGCGGCGGCTACTATACTCCCGCAACTCGGCTAGTTGGACTTCAGGGTTCTGACCGTTAAGCGTTGAGACCCGAGCGTAGAGAGCGACACGCATGAGAGAACCTCCTGACGGCTGTCGGCGTCCGCAGCGTAGCTGCAATCGCCGGCGCCGAACTGTGACGAAAACGTGACGTGACCGGGCTCGATACTATAGTTCCGAGGACTGCGAGGTCGCAGTTTTCGGGCAAAATACGGCAAAACTACTCTTCGTTTTTCCTTGGGGTGCGAGGGGTCGGCAGTTCAAATCTGCCCGTCCCGACCATTCTTCATTTTTGACCCTCTTCGCGATCAAATCAAACGGCTTTCTATATGACGGATAAAGGTTTGCACCGTCAATCGCGCAGTTCAAAAGTACATTTCTCAGCAGTTCGGCTTGTTCGGCTGGTTTTTGCGTAACGTACATAGAATAAGCATGTTGAGCCAGTTCTAAAATCCTGCGCACATCCGCGAGAGTATTCTCTTTTGAAGGCTCCTTTAGGCCTCTTAGCCTGGACGCGATTCGCTGTTCTTCTGCTTGCCAATCGGTTTGTTTACGCTGCCAGAATTCCTCGGGAATCTTACCGTCTAACTTGTCGCAAAAGGCCGCATCCATCCGGGCGCGTAGTGCGCTGAGTTCGCGCGTGAGACGTGCCCTCTCTTGCGCGACACGCGCCGCAATATTTGTGTCGTCACGTTCCATTGCCTTAGCAATACGCTGCGCCACTTCGGGCGGAATGGACACATCCCTGATCACGTGCCCCAATCTTTCTGCGATCTCCTGCTCGCGGAAGCGGGGCAGGTCACACGGCCCACGCCCGCCACTACAGCGGTAATATACGTACTTCCCTTTCTTCAATTCGGCGGTCACCGTGCAATTGTCGTGCGCACAGGTCAGCAATCCGCGAAACGCGATTGCGTGCTTGCTGTATTTCGGTCTGTTGTGCCCGTGCAACACATCTTGCGCGCGTGCGAACAATTCGGGGTTGATGAGTGGTGTATGCGTGCCCTGGTACGTGCGACCTCTCCACACAAATTGCCCCATATAGAAGGGATTGGTCAGCATTTGATGTAGGTTCGCTTTTGAGATGCGTACTCCCGTCTCATTTTTTAGATGTTTCGAGAGACTCGATAGCGAGTGACGCTGTCCGACGTACAGTTCGAAAACTCGCAGAGCGATAGGCGCGTTTTCCGGGTGTACGTCAATCCGACGTGTCTCCTTGTTGTTCCGATAGCCGAAGGGAGCACGCGCCGGGTACGTGCCTTGGGACGCCTTCTCGTACATCCCCTTGTTCACTTCTTCCCGCAAATTCTCCGAATAGTTGCGCGCCACGGCCAAGCGAATATCGTGCATGAACTTGACCTGGGACTTGGCGTCTTTGGAGAGGACCTGGTTCTCCTTTACGAAATGCACTTCGATGTCGAGTTCTTGTATGGTCACTGCGTCTGTGAAGTTGCGATATAAACGGTCTGTCTTTTCAACCAGAAGAACACGGCACGCGCTGTTGCGTTTAAGGTACGTCACCATTTCACCGAACTGTTTTCGCCCGGCTGTTTTGGCGGTCTCCACGTCCTCAAACGCGCGCACAACTTCAAACCCATTCTCTTTGGCATACGCGCGCAGAAGTTTTGCCTGCGCGTCGAGTGAGAATCCCTCTTGTTCCTGCTCACGGCTGGAAACGCGGGTGTACATTATGGCGATGCGCGGAGTCATTTTGAGCCCTTCTTTCCCTGCGCGTTTGTGTTGCGTCTGGCCCAGCGCGCCTGGACTGCCTTGCGCGCTTGTTCGCTGCGTTCGGACGCGCTCAGATTTGCCGCGCGCGTACGTCCCCCAATTCGCCCTTGTTGGCGAAAGAAATCGAGCGCCTTTTCTGGCAATTTGGGTGATCGCATAATACGTAGGGGTTAAGTATACACGCTGCTGCCCGTTGCGCAACCCATTGTCAGAATTTGCGAACGGTGTGCATGTTTCTGTGACCACTGACGCGCTGCGCCTTGATGCCCACTGCTACCGTTGCGCACTCACCGACGCGCTGCGCCTTGATGCCTACTGCTGCCATTGCGCGCCTACTGACGCGCTGCGCCTTGACGCCCATTGCTACCGCTGCGCGTTCATTCACGCCCTGCGCCTTGATGCTCACTGCGGCCAATGCGCGCTCACCGACGCGCTGCGCCTTGATGCCCACTGCGGCCATTGTGCGCTGACTGACGCGCAGCACCTTGATACTCACTGCGACCATTACGCGCCTCCTGTGGCGGAAGAATCTCGCTGCCCTCTCAGGTTGACTGCTTCGCATACTCGTAAGTAGGACATAAGTATTTACCTGAGTTTTGAATGAGTGTGGACCGTCGGTATGATTCCTGAATTTGCTCCATCGTCACGGGCGGGGTTAGCTGAGGGGCTGCTTCTTCAATGGATTCCAAAATCCGTTTTCCGTTCCCCTGACCGTGCTGGAGCACGACTGAGCGAGCCAATTGTGTACTTCCGTAAAACTTTTCAAGAGAACAAAATCCGATGTATGCGAGCCAATTGCGTACGGGAACACCTCTGGGTGGGCAGCCTATTTGCTTTAAGGGCCCAGTGGGCAAGATTCGTAAATCCTTAAACGGCTTGAATTCGTGAGCGTGCTTCAGGTCAGCAATTGTTCGCAACTCGCTGGGAATTTGGTTGCTACCGATTTGACGCTCAATCCTAGTCAGGATTTTGTCCTCACGATATGCGTATCCGCGAGCCTTGCAGTAATCTTCAAAGTTCGGCGGCGTTCGTGCTCCGTAATAGCGCTCGTCCGGCGTCAAAGCCATTTCCTTAAGGCGCGCATTGAAACGCTTTGCGTCCCGCTCCAACTTACTGAGCTGCATTCTCCACTCGGCGATCTTGTCATAGATGCGGACAAGATTGGGTCTTTTCCCGACATAGAGCGACTGCGCCTCAGCGGTGCCCATGCCCACAAATTTGAGTTCCTGTTCGGTTGATTTCTCAATCTGAGAAGAGAATCGCTTTCGATTCACGACCGCGTGATGCTTAAACCATGGAACCGGGACCCCCTCAATGTCTGCGGCGAGATCAAGGCGCATGAGAGAAAGGGACCACGGATCGACGTCAAATAGCTTGGTCACAATTTCCGCCATGTCAGACAGTGTTTTCTCTCCGGCGTCGATAATCTCCACTTTGTGTGTTGGGCAGCCATACCTGAAACTGAGATGCACAACGGCGTCGATTCCAACCCGTTCCCGAAGGTCGCTGACCTGCTGGTAAAAACGCGAAGGTCGAAACAACGGGGCTGAATCGTTTTTAAGCTGCCCCACGTGTTCGGTGAGAACCGGGCCCAGGGCCGCGAGTTCCGGGATTCTGATATCCACCTTATCGAGCACTTGAGATTTCCTCACAAGTCCCGAAAGGGAAGTCTGCGGAATTGGCATACGTAAATCTACGTGAGTTGCAGGCTATTAGACTGAGCCTGCAACTCGGGGCGGCGTAGCCGCCCTGGTGGACCTCTGCCGCGCCAATGAAACCGCATTTGAACGCGGAAAGCACGCGCCACGTTGCGAGGTTTGCGCAGAATAGAGCTATAGCTCGCCCTAAGCGGGGTAGGAGCGTGCAGTAGAGGGAGAAGCGATGGAGACTGCATGGGAAGACTCCGGAGAGGTTTAGAGAGGGAATTGGTGGGCGGGTGTGAGGATTGACTGGGCCAGGACAAAAACTGTCAGAAATCGCGGGCGGGACAGATGGGTTACATGGTTTGCTGTCCATGTGTCTCCTTGTCCCATCGGTCGAGAATCCTGATGTACTCAATGAGCGGGGCCAGTTCGGAATCTGACAGCGCGAGGAGAGCGGCCAAATCCGACGATGAAATGTCACAGCCGGGCGCTGCGCGCCCGGTCAATACAACGGGGTTCTGCCCCGTGCCCCGCCCAGTTTTAGGCTGAGGGAGGCCCGCTTCGCGGGACGGCGATTCGAGATTTGAGGGGGTAAAGGAGAGGATTGGGTTGGGAGGGCGAGCCGCTGGTTTTCGGCCAGCAGTCATTGGAGGTGTTGGTCGTCTCAGCCCCGGATCGGACTGGGAAACCGACTGCCCGGATTTTGGTCGGACCGCACTCCGCTCGCCCATCTCTGCGAATCCTCGTTCGCAGTCGTCACTCTAAGCCCACTTTTGAAAAATGATCGACAGCCGAGGAGGCAGCAATTTGCAATTACCTGGCTATCGGGCAGAGTATGGAGTTAATTACCTGGCGGTGGTGATTGACTGGGCCCGAATTTGATGGCGAAGAAAACTGCGTAGACCACTTGACAGGATCTTCAGAGTCCGCCCGTGGCGGTGGGCGTCGGTCGGCGATTAGCGACGATTGCCTGATGAAAGCGGCTCGCGCCTTTGAGTTCGTCCTTGAACAAAGTTGGGGCCCCGTCGGCGAATCTCTGCGGACTGCCAAAACACTTCCTGACATCCGAAATGCTTTCGGCCAGGTTCAGCACATCGAGTGTTCAGGTCTGGATTTGTTCAAACACCCAGAAACTCTGCGAGCTAACGGCAATGACCTCCGCAGGCTTCGTAAGGAACTTAAGCAAACTCAAGAACAAGTGCACAAAGCAGCAATCGCGCAACGGTATGCCAAAGATTGGCATGAGCGAGCGCAGCGTGATTTGGCAAGCGAAACCAACGAAACGAGAAAGCAGGAGCTTGAGTTGGCCTGCTCAGAATGGCTCCGCAAATCGCAGCAAGCCGACGCCGAGACAAAGGAGTTGCAATCTCGTCGGCATTCGTTAACGGCAAGGTTGCGGCAGAGCGAAGCCTTCTTCGCACAGTCTGAGATCCTCGATTTCATTCGCAGTGGCCGACGCGAGTTCACCCCCTTCAATGTGGCAGCAGCGATGGCGGGGCTCCCGTATCTCACTGCGCGTATGTCGAGCCAGCAGGCGTGGGCGATGAAACCGCAATTCACAAAGGGGCATGTTTATCTGCTATTCGCATCGATCAGAGCTAATTTCTCGGAATGGCCCCGAGACATGGAATGCGCAATTCTGAAAATGCGCGATTACCTTACCGCTACAAACCGGAGCAAACTGCCGCACATTAAGGAGCTGCGGAAGAACTGGTTTTTTCTCGAAACCGCGATTCGCATAACTACCGAAAGGCCAAGCGGCTCTCGAGGTTCACTCCCGTACCGTATTTTTGCTGAATACATGAATCGGTTCAGCTGCCAACGGGCCGGGGAATCAGTCTTGGCGGAAACGCAACGAATCCTCATTGCCGATGAAAGTCCTGAATTGGAGGACCTACCGCATTGGAGCAAGTAGTTGCGCCAGCATTTTGCTTAACAACCATGGCGCATTACCGGCAGGACCGCTCGCGGCGCTCCGTGTGCATTGGAATGGGCGAAAACCTGGCAAAGTTCCGAGTTGCCGGTGATTCGCCCACAAGATGGCCGAGACGGTCTAATGTCTACGCACGCGTGACCAAACACCATCAACGATGCGAGAAAAGAGAGCGTAAGCACCCCAAAAGAGTGCGGTCGTGGCCGTCATCCAACTGGCCTCGATCCGATCATGCTCAAGCAGAGCGAGCACGCACCAAAGGGCGGCAATAACGAGGCATCGCACTATGATGCGTTCGCGCGTCCTGAGGCGTGCCCAGACTTCTTTGGCGCGACGGCGCCCCCGGGTAATCAAAACCGCTGCGGTGATGCCGACCACAAGGCAAGCGGGCCAGAACAGCCAATCAAATCGGATGGCGCTCCAGAAGATTAGCGCCAAAAACAGGTTTGCTCGAATCATTTGATCCAACTCTAGATGCTCATAACCAATCGCATCGATCATGGGTGTATTGTCGCCAAACCGGAACTATGCCTAATCTTCGCCCAGCACCCTGAAACCTCCGGTTTGACTGTAACGCAGGAAGTATTGTATTTGGCCGATGACCTCGATTTTAGCGGCGGCCGAAGAACAACTCGTACAACGTGTACACGGCAGCAGAAAGCATAAGCCCGCCTGCGAATCTCACTTCGACGGCTCTCCACCCTTTCTCGTAGTGCTTCCTTCTTAGCTTCAGGCCGCCGATCAACCACAACGGCATGTCAAACCATTTGCGCGGTGAAAACAGCATCAACGATGCGCTGAAGGCCGCTCCACAAAGCAACAGAAGAATGACGCCCATCACCGCAATCGATTTGATTAGGTGGAAGTTCATGAGACCACAGCACGTAAGACTTGAACGGAGGATAGCACGTCGAGGGTTCTACAAGACCCATTCTGAGCCTATTGTCGGCAATCCGGAACTATGCCGATTCTTCGCCTCAGCCGGTGCGAGATGCCGTCCGGCCATTGAATAGCTGTGTGAGCAGCATCTAGGATTTCAGCGAGAAGTGTTTCGTAAACAGCTCCTTTGAACGCTTCTCGCCGTCTTCACTCAACACAACCGATTTCGCTTTGCTTTTCGGGTCGGAGATGTAGCCCTTCGAGAACAGTCGATCCATTGTCTCCCAGTCGTACCCTTTCCAGGCCCGCACACCGCCCGCGTCCTTGAAACTGGTCAGCCAAAGAAGCGCAAGCGTCATCTCATCCACTTTGTCTCGATCGAATTCCATCCGCCCACCTCCAGCCGATGCGCCATGCTATTACATTTTCAACTAGCCGCCAGCTTCGGTGCTGGGCTCGATCCCGATACGATCATTCACAGCACAGCGTATGCGCTGTTTGCTCCCCAGATAACGTTCCGTGGTTTGTATTGAAACGTGCCCCAGCAGGAACTGGATTTGTTCGAGTTCTCCGCGTACGCATTGGCATAGCCGGGCGCAGGTCCTTCGAAGGTCGTGCGGCGCTAGATTGGGGAGTCCTGCTTTCATTGCCGAGTCCTTCACGATGTGCCAGACCGCCTTCTCGGATATTCCCGCTCCCCAGCTCCTGCCACTTCGGCTAACTCTCCTGAAAATCCTCCCTTCGTCGATCTCGGCCGCTGTGATCCACTCTTCCAGTTGTTCTCGAACCCAGTCCGGAATGGGAATGGTCCGGATGTGGCCCCCTTTACCCACAAGATCAACTATCGCCCAGCGACCTTCCCGCTGTTCCAAATCTCGCAGTCTCAGCATAGCCAACTCACGTCTTCGCAGGCCGCAGGCGAGTAGTAGTGCCAGGAGTGCTCTATCCCGCTTGCCCTTGATGCGTTCTGGATTGGGTGTTTGCCAGAGGGTCTTTCCCTGGTCAGCCGTGAGCCAGTTGCCGAGCCGGACGCCCAATTTCCTGACGCCATGCACCCGGCGAATCCCTGCCGCAAGATCGGCACTAAGCAGGCCGCAGTCGGCGGCTTCATATGCCAGGCGGCGGACCGCTCCAAGCCTTAGGTTGATGGTTCCCGCTGCCAGTTGCCTTGATTCCAGGTAGCTGCGATATCGAAGAACCACGGTGCGATTGAAGGCCAAGCGCGGCTCCGAGCAATACCAATCGACGAATTCATTGATGGCGTGGCTATAGCCACGCTGTGCCTCGACGCTGGTGAGGCTGCTAAGGACCGCAGATTTTGCATGTTCGAGATCCGGCAGCCGCAGGACCGCCTTTGGCTTTTTCCGGATGTGCCGAGCGCGATGCTTCTTCTTCATGACAGGTGACCTCCGTACCTGCCATGATCTAGCCTGAAAATGTCATACTGCCTCAGCCCCTAAAGAGCGAAGATTCGGCATAGGTAAGAGTTGGCGACGATCCAACCGGATCCGACGTGCAATCAATATCCGCAGGAATCGGACCAGTCAGTACTGGTGACTTTCCAATTCACTCCGACTTTCTGCAAACGAACATAAAGCGCATTGTCTCCGAAGCTGCCATCGTGTGTTTGCCCCGTTACCCAAATCCGTACGAACGCTCTATCCATACCCTCTCCTCTTCCCGTTATCTTCCACGTTGCCACCGGTTTTCGATCCGAACAGAAATCTTGAACCGGGGAAATTGACCGGCAGCCACCTGATTCAATCGCTTTCATTACCAAGATGGCTGCACCTTCAGGCCCGCGATCCCGGAATGGATTGAACATGGCTAATCGCGCGCCGTCAATTGGGACTTGTGGATCACATGCCATCCTCGAAGTGTCTAGAAAGTGCCACGCAACCCACACCGCAATCGGAAGAAGAATGAGCGCGCCCAAAAGGAGCCGAAGAAACACTGGTTTCCATCTGTGCCTGGGCATGATGAGAATTGTATCGGGAATCGCTCCGAGAAATGACAACGAGTCCCGTTCAACGTTCACTCCAGCCAAATGATGTGATAATTCCTTCGTTGTAGCTGGGATTTGTGACTTAACTCTCGGTTCCGGGCAGATCACCGGCAAACCGGAGGTTTCAGGGTATTGGGCGAAAATTCGGCATAGTTCCGGTTTGGCGACCAACCGGGCGGAACTCAGACGAAACTGTTGCTAACGGCCGAGTTGCGGGAAATAAAGTGGGTTCAGATTCACAGCGGATTTAGTGAGCGTCGGCAGAGGGTGCACTGCGCCGCACAATGCGAAAGGCGATTCCCAACGCGAAGACCAAGGCAAGAAGCCCTAGCGCGATTCCCACGATTGCGGCGAGGTCCGATGGTCCGTACAAGAAGATTGGGATCACATAGAGCGGTATGAGCGCGGTAAAAGCGAGCCCCACTGTCATTGATGCTTTGTGCATGACCTGAAACGGAAGGGTTTTCGCAAAGACCGTGCGGAAGCCAAGCGCGATGAGCGTCAAGGTGTATCCAAGCATGCCAAGGAATAAGCATCCCCCGCCCACAATGGCCACGTAATGCAGCACATCAGAGAGCGTCGCCGCACGTCCCTGATTGAGCGCCTCGGGAAAGAGAAGAACAGTCATAGAAATCTGCAGTCTTGCCTGTAACCCAGAAGGATAGCATCGACGGTCTAGTTCGTTTGCCGGGTTCCGGGTGGGTTACCGGCTAATGGGAAGTTGCACCATTTTTGGTAACGTCCCACTTGCCGACATCCATGTTAGTAGTCTGTCAAGAGAAAACTCGAGGCCGTAGGGCGCGCTCGGGAGGGCGCGCGTTGCACTGAATCAGGATCGTCTGCCGCGCACTTGCGCCTCTCGGCTGAGGGTTCCTGCTTTCTGCAGAACCAGACATCCATTCGCGGTCTCAGGCATAGAAGCCGTTACCGAAGATTGAGTTTGTGTTCGCTGCCAGTCCCGAAACAATTCGGAGAGAGCCTCGGGAGTGAACCTCCTTCGCTCAGTCGGCAAGGGGCGGGACCTGGCAGCCTGCGCGTCGATCGATTCCGATG
>Ga0335085_10002286_pt1 | contig 36395 bp, 37 predicted proteins | sample Lox_Sample_45_FD_206712 | JGI IMG/M metagenome (GOLD analysis project Ga0335085, IMG submission 206712) | Soil microbial communities from Loxahatchee National Wildlife Refuge, Florida, United States - Lox_Sample_4.5 | ecosystem: Environmental > Terrestrial > Soil > Wetlands | place: USA... | reverse complement strand
CGCGAGCTGGGTTTAGAACGTCGCGAGACAGTTCGGTCCCTATCCTCCGTGGGCGTAAGAGACTTGAGGAGAGCTGTCCCTAGTACGAGAGGACCGGGACGGACGCAGCTCTCGTGTGCCAGTTGTTCCGCCAGGAGCACGGCTGGTTTGCGACCTGCGGAAGAGATAAGCGCTGAAAGCATCTAAGCGCGAAACTCGCTTCGAGATGAGGTCTCTCACTGCGTAAGCAGGTAAGGCCCCTGGTAGACGACCAGGTTGATAGGCCGGAAGTGTACGCACGGCAACGTGTTCAGCTGACCGGTACTAATCGGCCGAGGACTTGATCGCACTCTCTCGAACGTTCGTGCTCGCTATGGAGTTCTCGTGGTCTCACCGAGAACTGACATTTGAACCCGGTGACCATGGCGGCGGGGAAACACCCGTTCCCATTCCGAACACGGCAGTTAAGACCGCCCGCGCCGATGGTACTTGGAGGTAATCCTCCTGGGAGAGTAGGTCGTCGCCGGGTTTTTTTCGCAAATGCGCAAGACGCCCGCCATCAATGGCGGGCGTCTTCGCGTACGCTGCACTCCCCCCACGGAAGCGAATCTCTAGTGAACGAACGCAAGCCGCGCCGCCCGAGCGACGGCATTCAGCGCGCGCCGAGAACCGGCGACTCGAGCGGGCGAAGCCGCGCCGGTGACGGGCCGCGCCAGCCGCGCCAGGGTGGCACGACGGGGGGGCGCAAGGGCGGCACGACGGGGGGGCGCAAGGGCGGCACGACGGGGGGGCGCAAGGGCGGCACGACGGGAGCGCGCGCGTCGGGCGGGCGGGGGCGCACCGGTGGGAGTCGAGGCGGTGACGATCGCGCCCAAACCGGCCGTGGTCGTCGCGGCGAGGAGGACCGTCGCCGACGTACGCCTCGGGCCGACGAGGACAAGACGCGTCGGCCCCGGCCGCAGAAACGAACCGTGCGCCGCGGCGACTCGTCCGCGCGCGGCGCCGGTGGGAGGAACAAGCGCACATCTCGCAACAGCGACGACCGCAACCCGACCCGCAGCGGCATCGACTACCCGTCACCGAAGTACCGTCCGAAGCACGCCGGTGCGGAGGTCGCCGGGACGCAAGAGCGTCCGGCGCTGCGCAAGGTGCGCCGCCCCACGGACCGCGCCCCGGCACCCGAGCGCGGCCGTCGCACTCGCAAACCGAAGCCGAAGCCGGGTTCGGCGTCGCCCCGTCGCCGCCGGGGCGGGCGCACGGAGGCCGGCGACGAGCTCAGCCGTCTCGCCGGGCGCGGTGCGAAGCAGGCCCAGGCCGACCTTGCCCGCGCCGCGGAAGCGTTCACGGCGGGTCGCGAGCGCGACGCGGCCCGGATCCTGCGGCCCCTGCGTGACCTGTATCCCGACGCGGGCGCCGTGCGCGAGCTGCTCGGCCTCAGCCAGTACCGGCTGGGCCAATACGCAGCGGCGTCGAAGGAGCTCGAGGCGTTCGCCGAGCTCACCGGTTCAGTCGAGCAGCATCCGGTGCTGATGGACTGCGCCCGCGCGCTCGGCCGTCACGCGCGGGTCGAGGAGCTTTGGGAGGAACTGGCGGCGGCGTCGCCGTCGGCCGCGCTGGTCAGCGAGGGCCGCATCGTTCTGGCGGGGTCGCGTGCCGACCAAGGACACCTGGACGAGGCCATCGCGACGCTCGATCGCCGTCGGGGCATTCCCGCAAGAGTGCAGGAGCACCACGTGCGCGTTTGGTACGCGCTCGCGGATCTGTACGAGCGCGCGGGCGAGATTCCGAAGGCGCGCGAGCTGTTCCTGCGCGTACGGCGCTACGACGCCGCGTTCGCCGACGTCGCGGAGCGTCTCGCCGCGCTCAACTGACACGACCGCGCCCACGCGGCATCCGGACTGTCACACGCCCCACCTACGATCGACATCACTTCCCCGGACTTCCCCGAGGCCGGCGGCGCGCCTGCGCCGTGAACAAGGGGAAGCCGAAGTGGAATGCGAAACCGTGAACGTCGCCGTCGTGTGGGGCGCCTGCTCGAGCCCGCCCGAGATCCGCGTGCTCCCGTCGGAGCAGCGGCTGGCACAGCTCCAGCTGACCACGCGCGTCGACGGCCGCGCGCTGTCGGTGCCGGTGTCGGTGGTCGACCCGCCGGCGTGGCTGGAAGGCCTCGATGCCGGCGACGAGTTGGTCGTCGCCGGACCGGTGCGCCGTCGGTTCTTCCGTGCGGGGGGTGCGACCGCGTCGCGGGTCGAGGTCGTCGCCGAGGTCGTTTGCCGCGGACGGGACCGCCGGCGATCGCGGTCACTCCGGGGCCGCGTCGAAGCCCTCCTCGAGGCGCTCGAATCGTGAGTCGGGCTCCCGCCGCCCGCCCACGACCTGGAAAACCGGGGCTCCGAGCACCGGTCGGCGCGGACCGCGACGGTATTGTGACGGCGCGCGCGGCCGATGAACACGCGTGGGCGTCACTCCGATGGCGTGGTAGGCGCCCGAGGACGCACAGGTACGCAGAAAGCTGGTGGTCAACGGTGACCGTAGAGGCGACCCCGACGCGGGGAGTGGAGACACTCGACGACGTCGTGATCCGGTTCGCGGGGGACTCGGGCGACGGCATGCAGCTCGTCGGCGATCGTTTCACCGAACTGTCGGCCGTGTTCGGGAACGACCTCGCGACGCAGCCCGACTTCCCGGCCGAGATCCGTGCGCCCGCCGGAACGATCGCCGGCGTGTCGGCCTTCCAGGTCCACATCTCGGATCACGACATCGTCACGCCCGGCGACACGCCGAATGTCCTCGTCGCCATGAACCCGGCCGCGCTGAAGGCGAACCTGCGCGACATGGCTCCCGGTTCGACGCTGTTGGTCAACGTCGACACGTTCGAACAGCGCAGCCTCGACAAGGCGGGGTACGCGCAGAACCCGCTCGAGGACAACTCCCTTGCCGCGTACCGCGTGTACCGGGTACCGATGACGTCGATCACGATCGAGGCGACGACGCCGCTCGGTGTCAAGCCGCGCGACGCCGAGCGTTCCAAGAACTTCTTCGCACTCGGGCTCATCTGCTGGATGTACACGCGTCCGACCGAGCCGCTGCTCGACTGGATCAAGAAGCGCTTCGCGAACCGTCCCGAGGTCTTCGAGGCGAACGTCGCCGCGTTCCGCGCCGGCTACAACTTCGGTGAGACTGCCGAGCTGTTCGACCACGCGTACGAGGTCAGGCCCGCGCCGCTCGCGCCCGGCGAATACCGCCAGGTCACGGGCAACGTCTCCCTGTCGTACGGCCTCGTTGCCGCGGCTCAGGCCGCCAAGCTGCCGCTGTTCTACGCGAGCTACCCGATCACGCCCGCGTCCGACATCCTCCACGAGCTGTCGAAGCTCAAGAGCTTCGGCGTGAAGACGTTGCAGGCCGAGGACGAGATCTCGGCGGCCGGCATCGCCATCGGCGCCGCGTTCGCGGGCAACCTCGCGATCACGGGGACGAGCGGTCCCGGTGTCGACCTCAAGTCGGAGGCGCTCGGCCTCGCGGTGAGCCTCGAGCTCCCGATGATCATCGTCGATGTGCAACGCGGTGGTCCGTCGACGGGTCTGCCGACCAAGACGGAACAGGCCGACCTGCTGCTCGCGATGTACGGCCGTCACGGCGAGGCGCCGATGCCGATCGTCGCCGCGAGCTCCCCGGCCGACTGCTTCGCCGCCGCGTTCGAGGCGGTGCGTATCGCGTTGAAGTACCGCACCCCGGTGATGTTGTTGACCGACGGCTATCTCGCCAATGGCGCCGAGCCGTGGGTGCTGCCCGACGTCGAGGCGCTCGACGACATCTCGGTTCCGTTCGCGACCGAGCCGAACCACGGCGACGACTTCTGGCCGTACCTGCGCGATCCCGAGACGCTCGCCCGGCCGTGGGCGATTCCGGGGACGCCGGGCCTCATGCACCGGGTCGGCGGCATCGAGAAGGAAGACGGGTCCGGCAACATCAGCTACGACCCCGCCAACCACGACAAGATGACGCGCCTTCGAGCGGCCAAGGTCGCGGGGATCGCGAACGACATTCCCGAGGTCGAGGTCGACGATCCCGACGGTGCCGACTTCTTGGTGCTGTCGTGGGGCGGTACTTGGGGGGCGACCACCGAGGCGACGCGGCGAGCGCGCGCCCGCGGCAAGAAAATCGCCCACGCGCACCTGCGTCACCTCAATCCCTTCCCGCGCAACCTCGGCGACGTGCTACACAGCTATTCGCGGATCCTCGTTCCCGAGCTCAACCTCGGGCAGCTCGCGAAGCTGGTGCGGGCCGAATACCTCGTCGACGCGGTCGGTTACAACCGCGTCGCGGGTGTGCCGTTCCATGCGTCCGAGCTCGAGAACAAGATCCTGGAGATGATGCAGTCGTGAGCGACGGCAACGGCAACGGCAGCGGGACGGCGGTCAAGCTCAGCCGCAAGGATTTCCAGTCCGACCAGGAGGTCCGCTGGTGCCCGGGCTGCGGCGATTACGGCATCCTGACCGCGATCCAGCTGCTGCTCCCGGAAACGGGCGTGCGACCGGAGAACCTCGTGTTCGTCTCCGGCATCGGCTGTGCGGCGCGGCTGCCCTACTACATGAACACGTACGGCGTGCACGGCATCCACGGGCGCGCGCCGGCGGTGGCGACGGGTGTCGCACTGGCACGGCCGGATCTCGAGGTCTGGGTGATCGGCGGCGACGGCGACATGCTCTCGATCGGCGGCAACCACCTCATCCACGCGCTGCGCCGCAACGTGAACCTGAGCATCCTGATGTTCAACAACCAGATCTACGGCCTCACGAAGGGGCAGTACTCGCCGACCAGCGAGGTCGGCAAGATCACGAAGTCGACGCCGTTCGGTTCCCTCGACCATCCGTTCAACCCGATTTCGATCGCGCTCGGTGCCGAAGCGAGCTTCGTCGCCCGGACGCACGACATGGATCGCAAGCACATGACCGAGACGTTCCGCCGCGCGCGTGAGCACAAGGGTGCGGCGTTCGTCGAGGTGTATCAGAACTGCAACGTGTTCAACGACGGTGCGTTCGACACAATCCTGAACAAGGATGCGCGGCCCGACATGCTCATCGACCTGAAGCACGGTGAGCCCGTCCGCTTCGGCGCCAGCGGCGAGCACGGCGTGGTGATGAACGAGTTCGGCGAGGCCAAGATCGTGGCCACCGACGACGTCGGGGTCGACAAGCTGATCGTGCACGACGAGACCCGCGCCGATCCGTCGCTCGCGTTCGCGCTCTCGAGACTGGCAGAACACCCCGAGACCCCGACGCCGGTCGGCGTGTTCCGGGCGGTCGATCGTCCGAGCTACGCCGACGCGATGGACGCGCAACTCGACAGCGCCGTCGAGAAGTCTGGTCCCGGCGACCTCGCCGCGCTGTTGCGCTCCGCGCCGACCTGGACCGTTCAGTAACGCACCGCGCTGCGGCCATGCGGCCTCAATCGAACGTGCGGAAGACCATGCCGGTGCGCGGCTTGGGCGAGAAGAACGTCGTCTTCTGGGGCATTCGCGCGCGATCGACTGCTGCCGATCGGGTCTGAGCAACCGACACCGGCGAACACAGGATCGCTGCGGCTGCGTTGCCCTTGTCGACGAGAGCCGCTACCGCGCGGGCGTCGTGCCGGTAATCCCACGCGGCGTCCGGCAAGCGCGGGACGACCATCGTCTCGATGACCGCGGCATCGGTCGCCGCCACGGCCGCGTGCTCGTTTGCCAGCGCTTCGGCGCGAACCGCCGGCCGCGGAATCGCGAGCGCGAGGCCGCGGCCGTCGACGAGGCCCAGCGCTTGCTCGGCGCACATCGCGGCTTCGAGGGCGTCGACGCCTTCGGGCGTGTTCGCGCCCGCGGCGCGGATGTCGAACGCGTCGTCGAGGCGCGCCCGAACATCGGTGGCGGGAGGGAGATCGACGAGCCGGTGGATGGGCTCGATGCAGAGCTCGTCTTCGACGAGCTCGACTACGAACGTCATGATCGCCGCGGCGCCACCCGGGTCGACACCCTGTTCGCGCAGCTCGTTGCGGTAGTTGCACGCCGTCTCGAAACGGTGGTGTCCGTCCGCCAGCACGAGGGGGGCCGACGCGACGATCTCGGATACCGCGGCGATGTCGCCGGCGTCGTCGAGCGCGGCGAGCTCGTGGCGCACCCCTTCGGTGTCGACGCATTCGGCGACCGGCCGCGCGCCGTCGAGCCGCGACGTGAGCCCCGAACCGAGCGCGAGCGCCCAGATGGGATCGACGTTCACCCGCATCGCGCGCAGCAACGCCAGCCGGTCCGATTTCGCCTTCGGCAGCGTACGCTCGTGGGGGAGGACGTCGGTCTGTCCGGGCTCGGGAAGCGCGAGCGCACCGATCACGCCGCGCGTGTGCCGACGGGTGGCGTGCGGATCGGTGAACTCCATGCGGTATACGTAAAAGCGCGGGGCCGGGTCGCGGGCGAGCACGCCGGCATCCATCCAGTGGACGAAGGTTCCGGCGGCCCGCTCGTAGCGGTCGCCGTCGGTTGTCTGGTCCTGGGGCAGGATCAGCCGCACAGAGTTGTGCTCGGCCGCCGCCTCCAGCGCGGCGCGCTGGTCGTCGTCGATGACGTCGTAGGGTGGAGCGACGAGAGCTGCGAGCTCGGCGCTCGGCGCCTGATACCGGATTCCGGCGAAGGGCGAGAAGTCAGCCACGGTGGCGCTCCGGGTTCCGGGGATGCTCGGGAATGCGAGTGGGTTGTACCACAGGAAAACCCGAGATCGGTCAAGGAGGCGAGACCACATGTCGACCCCAGGCGACGCCGACGCCTACACCGCGTTCTCCGAGGGCATGCGACTGCTGTCGGACGGGAACGCCCACGCCGCGGTGATCGCGTTGGAACGCGCCCGCGAGCTCGAGCCGGCCAAGAGTTCGGTGCGGGAGGCGTTGGCGCGCGCCTACTTCCGCACGGGCCGGTTTGCCGCGGCCGAAGAAGAGTTCAACGCCACGCTCGACATCGAACCGGTGAACGACTACGCGCAGTACGGCGTGGGGCTGTGTCGAATGCGCGCGGGTGACCGGGCGCGGGCCCGCGGTCATCTCCGGCTCGCGGCAGTCATGCGTCCGGACAACGCCGACTATCAAGCCGCGCTCGAACAGGTCACCGACACCGGCGAGACGGAATAGAGGTGACCGGCGAGGACGGCGACAGCCGTCCGGTCGCGTGCTGCGACCTGGACGGTGTGGTGTGGCGCGGCGAGCAGCCGATCCCGGGCGCGGCCGCGGGCATCGAGCGGATGCGCGCGGCCGGCCTCCGAGTGGCGTTCCTCACGAACAACTCCGGCGGCCGCATCGCCGACAACCTCGCCCGGCTCGCCGCCGCGGGCGTGACCGCTGAAGCCGCCGACGTCGTGACGAGCGCGCAGGCCGCGGTCGCGCTGCTCGGGCACGACGTGCCGCCGGGCGTCCGGGTGCTCGCGTGCGCGGGTGCAGGGGTGCGCGAGGCATTGCTCGCGGGCGGTTTCGAGCCGGTCGACGCCGCGCCCGCGGTCGCGGTCGTGGTCGGCTGGCATCGCGAGTTCGACTTCGAGCGCCTGCGCATCGCGGCCGACGTCGTGCGCTCGGGCGCTCGTTTCATCGCCACGAACCTCGACCCGACCTATCCGGGAGCGAACGGGCTCCTGCCCGGCGCGGGTTCGCTCGTCGCCGCGGTTGCGACCGCGTCGGGCCGCCGGCCCGAGGTCGCGGGCAAGCCCGAAGCGCCCATGGCCGCGTTCGTGCGGGCTCGCTACGCGAACCCCGTCGTCATGATCGGCGACCGTCCCTCGACCGACGGTGCCTTCGCCGACGCGCTCGGCGTGCCGTTTGCGATGGTGTTGTCCGGAATCGGGGGAACGCACGGGGAAGAGCACGTCCCCGACCCGGCCCCGCCGTTCGTCGCCGACGACCTCGGCGCCCTCGCACCGGGGCTGGCCGACGCGTTCGGCACCGGGGCGCCCTCGTACGGCTAGGGGCCATGCCGCTGCGCCCGCGCGGGCACAGCGACCTGCAGTTCGGCGGCGCCCCCACGCCGTAGGCTTGGCCCGTCCGTTGACCGTTTCGCGTGCGACGCGCGCCCCCGCAGCGAGAGGCCCGACCATGCCGCCGACCATCCCGACAATCCACCAACCGGACTGGAAGCGCGTCCTCGAGACCGGTGCCCAGTTCACCGAGCTGCGCCGATCGCAGGCCCGCGAAGTGGTCGCCGATCTCGTCGCCCAGGGTCAGCTGGCGCGTGACCAGATGGGCGCCGCCGTCGACGAGGTGATCGACATCAGCCGTCGTCGCAGCGAGAACCTGCGCAAGGTGGTGCAGTCCGAGGTGCAGCGCCAGCTGGGCGCGCTGGGTCTTGCAACGAAGGCCGATCTCCGCGCGCTCGAGCGCCGCCTGACCCGCACCGCGCGCGAGACCAGCCGGACCGGGCCCGGCAAGAAGGCCGCGAGGAAACCGGCCAAGAAGGCCGCCAAGAAGGCGGCCAAGAAGGCCAACAAGAAGGCGCCGGCCAAGAAGGCGTCGAGCTCGGCGCCGAAGGCGGGCTGAGCGCGGCCGTGCGGCGACGCCTCGACGTCGAGCTCGTGCGGCGCGGCCTCGTGCCCAGCCGCACGCGCGCGGTCGAGGTCATCGGCGCCGGGCGGGTCCTCGTCGGCGGGTCGCCCGCTTCTACCCCCGCCCGTCAGGTCGACGGCGCCGAGGCGATCGCGCTGCTCGCGGCCGAGGGTCCCGAATACGTGTCGCGCGGCGGCTACAAGCTCGCCGGTGCGCTCGACGCGTTCGGTGTCGACGCGGGCGGGCGCACGGCGGTCGACGTCGGGTCGTCCACCGGCGGATTCACCGACTGCCTCCTGCAGCGCGGTGCCGCCCATGTGTTCGCGATCGACGTCGGACGCTCGCAGCTCGCGTGGTCGCTGCGCTCCGACCGCCGCGTGACCGTCATGGAACGCACGAACGTCCGCGACCTCGGTGCGGGCGCGTTGGCGCCGGTACCCGACCTCTGCGTGGCCGACCTGTCGTTCGTCTCGCTCCGTACCGTCGTACCGAATCTTCTCGCGATCGTGTCCGGCGACGCGGAGTTCGTCCTCCTGGTGAAGCCGCAGTACGAAGCGGGCCGGGCCCGGGTCGGTCGCAGAGGCATCGTGCGCGACGCTGAAGTGCACGCCGCGGTGCTCCGCGAGGTCGTCGACGGTCTGGCATCGGCCGGGCTCGACATCGACGTGATCGCGGTCTCACCGCTGCGCGGCGCCGACGGGAACATCGAGTTCCTCGCGCACGCGCGCCGAGGCGCAGCAAACGTCGCGGCGACGGCGATCGACGCGGTCGTGGCTCGCGCGCACGCCGAGGAGCCCGCGTGAGCTCCGCGCCGGCTCGATCGGTCGGCCTCGTACCGCACCGCGACCGTCCGGTGGCCCACAAGCTGGCGCAGCGCGCGGCGGCCTGGCTCAGCGATCACGATTGTGCCGTCCGCGTGCCCGCGTCGCTGGCGCGGGCCACGGGCCTCGACGACTACGCCGTCGCCGAGGCCGACTTCGCTCCCGGGCTCGACCTCGCGATCTCGCTCGGCGGCGACGGCACGATGCTGTCGGCGGTGCAGCTCGTCTACCCGGCGCCGGTCCCGCTCCTCGGCGTCAACGTCGGCATCCTCGGGTACCTCACGGAACTGGAGCCCGAACAGCTCGAGGACTGGCTCCCGCGGCTCGTCGCGGGCGACTACGACGTGTCGGAACGAACCGTGCTCGCGGTCGACGTCGAGTCGACGGGGACGGTGCAAGGGAGTTGGTACGCGCTGAACGAAGCCGTCGTGGAGAAGCTGCGATCAGGTCACCTGATCTACATCGACGTGTCGATCAACGGCAGCACGTTCACCTCGTACGCAGCCGACGGTCTGATCGTCGCCACCGCGACCGGGAGCACCGCGTACTCGTTCTCCGTCGGCGGCCCGATCATGTCCCCCGATCTGCGCTGTCTGGTGCTGACGCCGATCTCGCCCCACATGCTGTTCGATCGCTCGCTCGTGTTGTCGGAACAAGACGACGTCACGTTGATGGTCAGTCACAACCGCGACGTCTCGCTCACGATCGACGGCCGGGAGCTCGGCGAGCTCTGCTCGGGCGACCGCGTGCGCTGTCGGGTCGCGCCCGAGCCACTGCGCCTCGTGAGTCTGCGCCCGCGCGATTTCCACCAGATCCTGAAGACGAAGTTCTCCCTCCCGGACCGGTAGGACGATGCTGACCGAGCTGCGCGTCGAGAACCTGGGCATCGTCGCCGAGCTGCAGGTGACGGTGGGCGCCGGCCTGACCGTCATCACCGGCGAGACGGGCGCGGGAAAGACGTTGCTCGTCGACGCGCTCGACCTCCTGACCGGCGGCCGCGCCGACCCGCAGCTCGTGCGCGACGGCGCCGACGAGGCTCGGGTCGAGGGCCGGTTCGACGACGGCGACGACGAGCTCGTGCTCGCCCGGGTCATCCCCGCCGACGGACGCTCGCGCGGGTACGTGAACGGGCGGCTCGCGACGGCGACCGAGCTCGGAGAGATCGGACGGCGGCTCGTCGACTTGCACGGGCAGCACGCCCAGCAGTCACTGCTCGCGCCCGCAGAACAGCGAGCGCTCCTCGATCGCTTCACGGGCGCCAAGGCGGCGCGCGCGCTGACCGAGCTGCGCGCGGCCCGCGACGAGATGCGGCGGATCGACGGCGAGCTCGCCAAGCTCGGCGGCGACGAGCGAGCGCGCGCCCGTGAGGTCGATCTCCTGCGGTATCAGGTCGACGAGATCGGCGCCGCCGCGATCACCGGTCCCGACGAGGACGAGCGGCTCCAGGTCGAGGCCGATCTGCTCGCCGACGCCGAAGCGCACGGCGAGTCGCTCGCGCGCGCGTACCGCGAGCTGGAAGGCCCGGCCGAGGACGCGCTCGGCGCCGCGGTCGCTGCGCTCGAAGGGCGGCCGCCCTTCGCCGAGCTCGCGACCCGTCTCCGCGCGCTGCAGTCCGAAGTTCAGGACGTCGCCCACGACGTCCGCACGAGCGAGGAGTCGGTCGTCGTCGATCCGGAGCGGCTCGAGACGGTCCAGGCGAGGCGCGCGCTCCTCGCGGAGCTGAAGCGCAAGTACGGGCCCGCGTTGCGCGACGTCGTCGACTACGGCGAAGCGATGCGCACTCGACTCGTCGAGCTGGAGGAGCACGAACAGCGCGCGGCGCGCTTGGAGGCATCGAAGCAGACGGCCGAGGACACCATGCAGCGGGCCGCCGGCGCGCTGTCGAAGGCGCGCCGGGCGGCAGCCCCACGACTGGCCGAGGCGGTCACGCAACACTTGCGCGAGCTCGCCCTTCCGGCGGCGACCTTCTCCATCGACATCACCTCGGACGCCGACCCGGCGCTCATCGGCGACGACGGTGCCGACACCGTCACGTTCCTGCTCGCGCCCAATCCGGGTGAACCGGCCCGGGCCCTGGCGAAAGCGGCTTCTGGTGGCGAGCTCTCGCGCACGATGCTCGCGCTGCGCGTCGTGCTCTCCGAAGCCCCGCCCACGCTCGTGTTCGACGAGGTCGACGCGGGGATCGGCGGCGAGGCCGGTGCGGCGGTCGGCCGGGCGCTGGCGATGCTGGGCGGGCATCACCAGGTGCTGTGTGTCACCCATCTGCCGCAGGTCGCCGCGTTCGCCGACGCACACGTGCTCGTCGCCAAGGACGAGGTGAAAGGGCGCACGGTCGCGGGGGCGTCCTTGTTGCTCGACGAGGCTCGGGTGAACGAGATCTCACGGATGCTCGCCGGGGTCGGGGGTTCGGACCATGCCCGCCGTCACGCGCGTGAGCTGGTCGAGAAGTCGGGCGCCGTGCGCGCCTCGGCCCGGAGCGCGGCGGGCGCACGGTGAGGCGCCGGCGGTGAGGCGGATCCTGCGCCGGCGGTCGCGCCGGGGCGCGGCGGTGCGGGTGACGGGCATCGCACGCGTCGGTGCGCGGACGAAGGAGCTCGCGACGCGCGTCGGCCGCGGCGACATCGCAGTCATCGATCACCGCGACCTCGACCGGGTTGCGGCGGAAAGCCTCCTCGACTCCGGCGTCGCCGCGATCGTGAACGCCGACCAGTCGATCTCCGGCCGTTACCCGAACGGAGGTCCGGAGCGCGTTGTCGCGGCGGGGGTCCCGTTGCTCGACGCGGTCGGGAGCGCGGTCATGACCGACGTGCACGACGGCGAGGTCGTCGAGATTCACGACGGTGCGCTCTGGCGCGGGGGCGAGAAGATCGCGGCCGGTGAGCTCCTCACGGGCGACGAGGTCGCCGCACGCATGGACGACGCCCGCCAGAGAGTCGGCACCGAGCTGCGGTCGTTCGCGCGCAACACGCTGGAATACATCGATCGCGAAGCGGAACAGACATTCGAGCCGCTCGTGCTGCCACCCCTGAAGACGACGATCCGCGGCCGCCAGGCGCTCGTCGTGGTGCGCGGTCTCGATTACAAGGACGACCTGCGGGCGCTCCGCGCGTACATGCGCGAGTACCGCCCGGTCCTCATCGCGGTCGACGGTGGCGCCGACGCACTCATCGACTTCGGGCGCACGCCCGACATCATCATCGGCGACTTCGACTCGCTTTCGCCCGTCGCCTTGCGTTGCGGCGCGGAGCTCGTGCACCACGTGCATCCCGACGGTCACGCACCCGGCGCGGAGCGGCTCGCCGCGGCCGGCGTGCGCTACGAGAAGTTCGTCGCCGAAGGTACGAGCGAGGATGCGGCGCTGCTCCTTGCGTACGAGGCCGGCGCGGACCTCATCGTCGCCGTCGGTACTCACGCGACGATGGTCGAGTTCCTCGACAAAGGGCGGCGCGGGATGGCGTCGACCTTCCTCACGCGGCTCCGCCTCGGTCCGATGCTCGTCGACGCCAAAGGCGTGAGCCGGCTGTACCGCGGTCGCGTCCGGCGGCGCGACATGGTGTTGCTGGTCGTGTCCGCCGTCGCGGCGATGCTCGCGATGGTGTACGCATCGCACTCGTTGCGGGTGTTCCTCGACGGGTTCCGGTTGATGTTCGACGACATGTGGTCGCGCGTGCGTGGTTGGTTCTGAGCCCGTGCACACGCATCGCAGACGCGCCGGTGGGCGCGGCGCATCGAGGGAGCCGTCGAGGTCGTGATCAATTTTCGCTTCCATCTCGTTTCGTTGATCGCGGTCTTCCTCGCCATGGGGTTGGGCATCCTCGTCGGATCGACGGTGGTCGATCAGGTCGTCGTCGATCGTCTCGATCGCGAGATCCGCGACGTCTCGCACGAGTCGAACCAGGTGAAGAGCGACAACAGCCGGCTCGGCGACCAGGTGTCCAAGCTCAACGACTTCGTGCAGAAGGCGTCGGCGTACGCGGTGCAGGACCGGCTCGACGGAGTCCCGGTCGCGATCGTCGCGGAGAAGGGTGTCGACCGAGCGGCGGTTTCCTCGTTGCTGTCGACGGTCAAGGCGTCGGGCGCGACGGTTCCGGGCATCCTGTGGCTCACGGACAAGTGGCGGCTCGACTCGCCGAAGGACGTACGTGCGCTCGAGAGCGCGGCCCACGTTTCGGGCAACATCGCCGCGGTTCGCATGGGGGCGTTGCGCCGGATCGCGACGCAGCTCTCGGTGGGAGCGTCCGATCCGCCTCGCGGTCGAACCATCGTCGACCAATTGCGTTCCGCGGGCTTCATCGACTTCACCGACGGCAAGAGCTCGGCGCTCGACACGTTTCCGACGCGACAAGCCCAGGTTCTCTACGTGACGGGGACCGACAGCGACCTCGGCGCGACCGACACGATGCTCGACGCAGTGCAGGGTTCGCTCGCGCGACGGTCGTCGATCGTCGTCGGGGAGGTCTACGACGGCGACAGCAAGGACCCGTCCCAGCCCAAACGCGGCGCCATGGTGGATGCCGTGCGCGGCGATGCGGTGCTCGCCGACAAGGTCTCGACGCTCGACGATGTCGAGCTCCCGCAGGGACCACTGACCGCGGTGATCGCCCTCGAGCAGGAGGGCGACGGGGTCGTGGGACACTACGGCTACGGGATCGGCGCCCACGACCCGCTGCCCGAGATCTCCCCGTGAGCGCATCCGGGCGGCCATCGTGAGCGTCGTCCTCGGCCTCCTCGTCGGCGTGCTCGCGGTTCGACTTCTCGTCGCCGGCGCGCTCGACCTCTTCCGCACGCCGGCGCTCGAGCGCCTCAACCACCGCGGCCGGGCCGTCCCGACGGCTGCCGGCGCGCTCGCGGTGTTCGCAGTCGTGATCGTCGAGGGCGGGCGGTCGTTGTTCGGCGCGTTCGGCGTGGGCAACGACACGACGGGCGTCGAGCGCGTGGCGGTGCTCCTCGCGTGTGTCGGTTTCGCCTTGTTCGGTTTCGTCGACGACGTCGCCGGCGACGCGTCGCTCGGCGGTTTCCGGGGTCACCTCGGCGCGCTCACGCGCGGCCGCCTCACGACCGGTGTCGTGAAGATCGGCGGGGGCGCGCTCCTCGCGGTCGTGCTCGTCACGATGGCGACCGGCGACGCTTCGGGTCTGCGGATAGTCGCCGATGCCGCGCTCGTCGCGCTGGCGGCGAATCTCGTGAACCTGTTCGACCGCGCTCCGGGGCGCGCGCTGAAGATCGGGCTCCTCGCGTGGCTGCCGATCGCGCTGACGGCGCGCGCCGACGCGGTCGGTGTCGCGCTCGCTCCGGTGGTCGGCGCGTTCGGCGGCCTGATCGGCGACGACCTACGCGAGCACCTGATGCTCGGCGACACCGGCGCCTACGCGCTCGGCGCGGTGCTCGGCCTCGGCGTCGTTCTCGAGTACGGCGCAACGACGCGAACGGTCGTATTGGTCGTTCTCGCGGCCGTTACCCTGGCGAGTGAGTGGATCTCGTTCGGCGGCGTGATCGAGCGGGTGGGCGTGCTGCAACGACTCGACCGGCTCGGACGCGCAGCGTGACGTCGTGGGCGATGCGTGGGTGGAACGCGTGTGATCGGCGCGCGCTGATCACCGAAAACGTCACAGGCGGGTGCTACCGTCGCCGTGGCGGTGTCGGGAGTCTTCCGAAGGGGCATGTGCGTTGGCCAAGCACGTCTTCGTGACAGGTGGAGTTGCTTCCAGTCTCGGTAAGGGTTTGACCGCGTCGTCGCTCGGGCGGCTCCTGAAGAGCCGGGGCCTGAAGGTAACGATGCAGAAGCTCGACCCGTACATCAACGTCGACCCGGGAACGATGAACCCGTTCCAGCACGGCGAGGTGTTCGTCACCGACGACAAGGGCGAGACCGACCTCGACCTCGGCCACTACGAGCGCTTCGTCGACGTGCCGCTGACGCGCCGTTCGAACGCGACCACGGGCTCGATCTACCAGTCGGTGCTCGCGAAGGAGCGCAAGGGCGAATACCTGGGCGAGACCGTACAGGTGATTCCACACATCACGAACGAGATCAAGCAGCGCATCCTCGCGCTCGCCAACGACGACGTCGACGTCGTGATCACCGAGGTGGGCGGCACGGTCGGCGACATCGAGATCCTGCCGTTCCTCGAGGCGATCCGGCAGTTCCGCAAAGACGTCGGCCGCGAGAACGTCTTCTACGTACACGTCACGCTCGTGCCCTACATCGGCCCGTCCGGCGAACAGAAGACGAAGCCGACGCAACACTCGGTGACCGAGCTGCGCGGCCGCGGCATCCAGCCCGACGCGATCGTGTGCCGGAGTGACCGCCCGATCTCGAAGCGTCTGAAGGAGAAGATCTCGCAGCTCTGCGACGTGCCCGAGGCCGGTATCGTCACCGCGGTCGACGCCGACGTGCTGTACGAGATCCCGCTCGTGCTGCACGAAGAGGGCCTCGACGACTACGTGTGCAAGGTGTTGCACCTCGACCAACACGAGGCCGACCTCACGGAATGGCAGGCGCTCGTCGACCGGGTCCGAGCCGCAACCGACGATGTGCGCATCGGCCTCGTCGGAAAATACGTGAACCTTCCCGACGCGTACCTGTCGGTGGTCGAGGCGTTGAAGCACGGCGGCTACGCGTGCGGTGCGAACGTGCTCGTCGACTGGATCGCGGCCGACGACGCCGAAGGCCTGCTCGCCGAGGAGCGCTTCCACCATCTCGACGGGATCGTCGTGCCCGGCGGTTTCGGCATGCGCGGGATCCCGGGCAAGATCGAGGCTGCGGGCTACGCCCGGGTCAACGGGATTCCCTTCCTCGGATTGTGCCTCGGCCTGCACTGCGCGGTGATCGAATTCGCGCGCGACGTCTGCGGCCTCGAGAACGCGAACAGCTCCGAGTTCGACCCGAGCTCGCCGCATCCGGTCATCGACCTGATGGACGAGCAGAAGGCCGTCGTCGACATGGGCGGCACGATGCGTCTCGGCGCGTATCCCGCCAAGCTGCAGCCGGGCAGCCGGGTGCGCGACATCTACGGCGAAGAGGTCGTGTACGAGCGGCACCGCCACCGCTACGAGCTGAACAATCGCTACCGCCAGACCTTCGAAGAGCACGGTCTCGTGCTTTCGGGCACCTCGCCCGACGATCTCCTCGTCGAGTTCATCGAGCTCCCCAAGGACAAGCACCCGTTCTTCGTCGCCACGCAGGCGCACCCCGAGTTCAAGAGCCGACCGAACCGGCCGCATCCGCTGTTCGCCGCATTCGTGAGCGCGGCCCGCGAGCGCGCCGAGGGTCGTCTGCCCCGGCTTCCCATCGCGGAGACGGCTCCGGCGCTCGGCACGTGATCTCGTGGCCACGCATCACGGAACATCCGTGCGATGGCCGACACACTGACGAAGCTCCTCGCAGAACACGACGACTGGCTCGTCGTCGAGCGCGGGCTCGCGGAGAACTCGCTCGCCGCGTACCGGCGCGACCTGCGCCGCTACGAGTCGTTCCTGCGCGCGCGAGGCGCGACTGATCCGGCGACGATCGGCGAGGAGACGGTGCACACGTACGTGCGCCACCTCGAGACGCTCACCGACGATGACGGGACTCGTCTGCTCGCTCCGTCGTCCGTGGCCCGCGCGCTCGTCGCGGTGCGCTCGTTCCATCGCTTCTGCGCGCGGGAGGGCTTCGTCGACCGCGACCCGAGTGAGGAGGTCGGCGCTCCCCGCGTGCCGGCCGGGATCCCGAAGGCGCTCGACGAGGAGCAGGTCGACCGGCTGCTCGGTGCGGTCACCGGCGACGATCCGCTGGCCCAGCGTGACCGCGCGCTGCTGGAGCTCTTGTACGGAACCGGCATCCGCATCAGCGAGGCGGTCGGCCTCGACCTCGCCGATCTCAACCTCGAGGACGGAATGCTGCGCGTCCTCGGCAAGGGCTCGAAGGAGCGGATCGTTCCGGTCGGGCGCAGCGCGCGCACGGCCATGGAGGCGTACCTACGCGACGGCCGTCTCGAGTTGCGCGCCGCCCGCAGAGGGCGGTTGGCGCGCGACGGTGACGCGGTCGTACTGAACGCGCGCGGCGGACGCATCTCGCGCCAGTCCTGTTGGACGATCGTGCGCCGGGCGGGAGAGCGCGTCGGCCTCGAAGATCATCTCTCGCCGCACGTCTTGCGGCACTCGTGCGCGACGCACATGCTCGACCACGGCGCCGACCTGCGCGTCGTGCAGGAGCTCCTCGGGCACGCCAGCATCTCGACGACCCAGGTGTACACGAAGGTGTCGCCCGAACGGCTTCGCGCCGCCTACGAGGCCGCTCATCCGCGTGCCCGAACGGCCTCGAGACGTCCTCGGAAGGGCCGTTCGGCCGGGCGCTAATTCGAGGACGCGGGGGTAGGATTCCCCCATGCCGGAGGCGACCCCTGCGAGCCTGCACGAGCAATTGACGGCCGAACGCGAGCGCATCAGCAGTGAGCTCCGGGCGCTCGGCGTCGACCGCGGCTCGTACGACGACGGCTTCGCCGACTCGGGGCAGGTGACCGCGGAGCGGGGCGAGGTCGACGCCCTCGTCGGCTCGCTGCGCGAGACCCTGGTCGACATCGACGCCGCGCTGGGCAAGCTCGAAGCGGGGGTCTACGGCCGCTGCGAGTCGTGCGGCGACGAGATCGCGCCCGCCCGGCTCGAGGCGATGCCCGCGGCGCGGTTGTGCATCACCTGCGCATCGAAGCGCCGCTGACCGACCCCGGTGCACATCGATCACGTCAGCATCATCTTCTTCACCGCGCTGATCGTCGCCATCATCCTGCACGAGATCAGTCACGGCGTCGTGGCGTACTCCCTCGGTGACGACACCGCCAAGCGCGCCGGCCGGCTCACGCTGAACCCGATCCCGCATGTCGACCCGTTCGGTTCGATCGTCTTGCCGGTGCTCGGCGCGCTCACGCACGTCCCGGTGATCGGGTGGGCCAAGCCGGTGCCGGTGAACCCGAACCAGCTGCGGAACCGTCGCCGCGACATGCTGATCGTCTCGCTCGCGGGTCCGACCACGAACTTCGTGCTCGCCGCGATCGGGGCGGTCGTGGCCCGATGGCAGTTCCACAGCGTGAACGGCGTGTACTTCACGCTCGGCGACCTGCCGTTGCGCGTCCTGGTGCCGTTGCTCTTCGCGGAAGTGAACCTCTTCCTCGGCATCTTCAACTTCCTGCCGATCCCGCCGCTCGACGGCGCGTCACTCGTCGAACGGGTGCTGCCCGAGCGCTGGCTTCCGGGCTGGTACCGGTTCCGGCCGTACGGGATCCTCGTGCTGTTCCTGCTCGTGTTCAGCACCGACATCCTGAACAACCTGTTCCAACCGTTCCTGGACCACCTCTACCGGTTCGTCCTTTGATCGCGAGGTTCCGTCACCTCGTCACGCGGTTCTTCGGGTCACTGCGCCCGCGGCCGCTCGACGCGGACGACCTCGCGCTCGTGAGCCGCTCGTTGACCGCGGCGGAGCTCGGCTGCTGGGAGCGGCTCGGTCCGGCCGACCGCGTCGAGTCGGTGATGACGGCGCGTGCAACCACCGCCGCGCTCGGACCGGCCGCCGACGACCGTTGGATCGCCGCGGCGCTGCTGCACGACGTCGGCAAGACCGAGACCGGCCTCGGACCCTTCCGGCGGGCGGCCGCGACGACCGTCGCGATCGTGCTCGGCGAGCGCCGGGTCCGCCGGTGGGAGAACGCGATCGGCCGGTACGTCGACCACGACGAACGCGGCGCCCGGTTGCTCGAACGGGCGGGCGCTCGGCGCGAAGCGGTCGAATGGGCCGCGATCCACCACCGACCCGACCGCTGGCCGGGTTCGGGGGTTCCGCTGGAGCTGTGCCGGGTCCTGGCCGCCGCGGACGGAGAACCCGAGCGAGTGTGAACTTCGGCACGCGACGCGCCGATAGAGCAGTGTGCGACAGCAGTCGGACACATACTTCGTGCGACTCACCCCCGACGCTCCGCCTACGGGCGAGGCGCCGGGCCGCGCTTCGCGCAAGCGTCGGGAGAAGATCGACAGCAGGCCGAGCGCGCCGAAGCGGCGGCGGCGGCGCCGGGCCAGCGGCAAGAACGTGTTCATCGCGCTGCTCATCATCGGGCTCGGGGGGTGGCTCTACTGGGCGTCGCAGCGACCGGGCGGTGTGTCCGGCACGATCGACGGCTGGATCAAGCACGTGCGCGGCGACGTCGCCGACGTGAGCAACGATCCCGACGCGGCCACGGCGCGTCGCTACCTGCAGGGCCAGTACCAGTCGACCGGCGTGTACCCGCAGATGTCGGACTCCGACCAGGCTGCCGCCGGCATCGGTGTCGGGGTCACCATCGACTGGTGCACGGCGCACGCGGTCGTCATCCAAGGTGCCGTCGGCGGTGGCTTCTCGAGCCGGCTGCTGTTGTCGGGCAAGGACCTCGGTGAGGTCCCGGGTCGCATCAGCTGCCCGGGGAACCTCGCGAACCCCGCGCCCTGGAGCCTCGCGAAGAAGAAGTCGTAGCCCCCGGCGTCAGCGCGGGCGGGGGAGCAATCCGGCCGCGGTGCTCGCGCGGTCGAGCACCGGCTCGGCGATCGCCTCGGCGGCGTCGGCGCCCGAGCGCAAGCGCCGGTCGACCTCGGCCGGATCCGCCGTCAGCGCGTCGAAGCGTTCCTGCACGGGGCGCAGGTATTCGACGACCGCGTCGGCCACGGCGCCCTTGAACGCGCCGTACTGCTTGCCGTCGAACTCCCTTTCGACGTCGGCGATCGACGCGCCGGTCGCGGCGGCGTAGATCTCGATGAGGTTGGACACGCCCGGCTTGGCATCGCGGTCGTGGCGGACGTCGGACCCGGAGTCGGTGACGGCGGATTTGATCTTCTTCTCGATCAACTTCGGCGGATCGAGTACGAGGATCGTTCCCTGTGGCGAGTCCTCGGACTTCGACATCTTGTTCTCGGGATGCTGCAGATCCATGACCCTCGCGCCAACTCTCGGGAACGTGGCCTTCGGCACGACGAACGTCTCGCCGAAGCGGCTGTTGAACCGGATCGCGACGTCGCGTGCCAGCTCGACGTGCTGGCGCTGATCGTCGCCGACGGGCACCTCGACGGTGTCGTACAGCAGGATGTCGGAGCACATGAGTACCGGGTAGTCGAAGAACCCGGCGCTCAGTGACTCGGCTCCGGCCTCGCCGCCGCGGGCGACGCGGTCCTTGAACTGCGTCATGCGCCGCAGCTCGCCGAACGACGCGATGCAGTTGAGGATCCACGTGAGCTCGGCGTGCGCGCGCACGTGACTTTGGACGAACAAGAGCGATCGGTCGTCGGTGAGCCCGGCTGCGATCAACATCGTCGCCAGGCGCCGGGTCGATTCGGTCAGCTCGGACGGGTCCCACGGCATCGTCATCGCGTGCAGGTCGACCACGCAGAAGATGGCGTGGTGATCGCGCGCCTCGGCCGAGCCGGGCAAGGGCTGGGTGTCGACCCAGCGGCGCACGGCCCCGAGGAAATTGCCAAGGTGCATGTCGCCGGTCGGTTTGATGCCGGAGAAGACCCGAGCCATGGGCAGGCACGATACCGGGCACCCCTTCGCGTCACCGGGTGTTTGCGCAGGTGACCGTCGTGTACCACATTCCTGTGATTCACGGCCGGTAATCTGAGGGCGTGGTGTACGAGGTGACGACGCCGGTCTTCGAAGGCCCGTTCGACCTGCTGCTGCACCTGATCCTCAAAGAAGAGGTCGACCTCTGGGAGGTCTCGCTCGCGCGGATCGTCGACGCGTTCTGCGTCGAGGTCGAGAACATGGATCGCGTCGACCTCGATCTCACGACTGAGTTCCTGCTCATCGCCGCGACCCTCGTCGAGCTCAAGGCTCGCCGTCTGTTGCCCGGCCGAGAGAACGTCGAGCTCGACGAAGAGCTCATGCGGTTCGAGGAGCGCGACCTGTTGCTCGCACGGTTGCTCGAGTGCAAGACGTTCCAGGACGCGGCTCGGGTCATCAACGACCAGCTGCAAGCGGCGAGCCGCTCGATCGCGCGCACCGCCGGGCCCGAGGAGCCGTTCCGGTCGCTCGCTCCTGATCCGCTCGAACGGGTCGCGCTCGACGCGTTCCTGAAAGCGGCGGTGCGGGGTCTCGCACCGAAGCCCGTCGAGGAGGTCGAGACCGCGCACATCGCGCCGATCCGGGCGAGCGTGCGCGACGCGATCGACACCGTGCTCGCGCTGTTGCCCGAGCACGGCACGATCCGCTTCCGCGAGCTCGCGTACGGCGTGACCGAGAAGCTCGAGGTGATCGTGCGATTCCTCGCGATCCTCGAGCTGTTCAAGCAAGGCGTCGTCGACGTGGAGCAGTTCGAGAGCTTCGGAGAGCTGACGGTGCGGACGCTCGCAGCCGGAGAACGGGTCGCGCTCGACCTCTCGTCGCTCGAGGAGTGGGGCGACGAGCCCGTCGCCAGGGCCGAGGTCCCCCGTATCGAGGACGCCCGTATCGAGGAGCAGGTGTGACCGAACAGGAGACGGGTGTCGACGTCGAGACGCGGCGCGCAGTCGAGGCGATCGTCCTCGCCGCGACCGAGCCCGTGCACCCGACCGTGATGGCGCAGCTGCTCGAGGTATCGGTCGAGACGATCGACGAGCTGTGTTCGCAACTCGCGGCCGAGTACGAGGCGCAAGGGCGCGGCTTCCAGCTCGCGCGTGTCGCCGGCGGATACCGGTTCCAGACGCATCCCGACGCGTACGCGTACGTCGAGCGGTTCGTGCTCGACGGCCAGACCGCGCGGTTGTCGGGCCCGGCCCTGGAGACGCTCGCGATCATCGCGTACAAGCAGCCCGTGTCCCGCGCGCAGCTGTCGGCGATCCGCGGCGTGAACGTCGACGCGACCTTGAAGACGCTCGTCGCGCGCGGGTATGTCGACGAGATCGGCCACGAGCCCACCCCGGGAAATCCGTCGATGTTCGCGACGTCACGGTTGTTCCTCGAACGGCTCGGCATCGATTCACTGAACGACCTCCCTTCCCTCGCCGACTTCGTGCCGGAGTCGTCGGTCGTGGAGGCACTCGAACGCGGACTCCTGCTTTCGACCGGCGTGGCGGCCGAGTCGGCCGCCGACGCCGACGAAGCGCCCGGCGAAGCTGCAGCCGAGATCGACCTCACCGGCGAGCAGTAGTCCTGTGCCCGAGTCGGGCGAACGGCTGCAGAAGGTGCTGGCGCGCGCCGGCATCGGTTCGCGGCGCGTGAGCGAGGAATTGATCGCGGACGGCCGCGTGACCGTCAACGGCGAAGTCGCGGAGCTCGGGCGCCGGGTCGATCCGCAGCACGACCACATCGCGCTCGACGGTGTTCCGGTCATCGTCGACACGAACATCGTGCACTGGATCGTGAACAAGCCCGCGGGCTACGTGACGACCGCGCGCGACACACACGGGCGTCGCACGGTGCTCGATCTCGTTCCCGACGTACCGCGCGTCTTCCCCGTCGGCCGCCTCGATCTCGAGACCGAAGGTCTGTTGCTGCTGACGAACGACGGCGAGCTCGCGCAGCTGCTCACGCACCCGTCGCACGGGGTCGAGAAGGAGTATTACGCAGAGGTCGAGGGGAAGCCGACGCCCGCGGAGCTGCGCGCGTTACGCGAGGGGATAGAGCTCGAGGATGGTCCGACCCGTCCCGCCCGGGCGACCATCTTGCAGGAGTCGGCGAGCGGGACGACCGCGCTGACGATCGTCGTCAAGGAAGGGCGCAAGCGCATGGTGCGGCGGATGTGCGCGGCCGTCGGCCATCCGGTGGTCCGCCTCGCGCGCACGCGCATCGGTCCGTTGCGCGACCCCCGGCTCGCGCCCGGCGCCTGGCGGGCGCTGGAACCGGCCGAGGTGCGGTCGCTGTACGCGGCCGGACTCGGCGGGGCCGACAGCCCGCCCGAGTAACGTGACCGGCCGTGAGATTGCAGGCTTTGCGGGGCGCAACCACGTTCGCCGAGGACACCAAGGACGAGATCGACGCCAAGACCCAGGCGCTCGTGCGCGAGATGCTGGAGCGCAACGGGATCGCGCACGACGACCTGGTCAGCATCATCTTTACCGCGACCGACGACCTCACCGCGGAGTTCCCGGCCACTTCGGCGCGAGCGCTCGGCCTCGGTGACGTGCCGTTGCTCTGTGCCCGCGAGCTCGGCATCGCGCACGGCATGAAGAGCACAATCCGCGTGCTGATGCACTTCTACGGCGACCAACAGCGGGCCGACCTGCACCACGTCTATCTCGAGGGCGCGCGCTCGCTCCGCGACGACCTTCCGGAGTAGCCGTGCGCGTCGCGGTCGTCGGCACCGGACTCGTCGGCGGTTCGATCGGTCTCGCCCTTTCCGCACTCGGCCACGAGGTGGTCGGATTCGACCGCGACGTTGCCGCGCTCGAACGCGCGCTCGCACTGGGTGCGATCGGTTCGGCCGCGCCCGACGTCCGTGCCGCGGGCGCAGGCGCCGACGTCGCGTTCGTCGCGGTGCCCGTCGGCGCGATCACGGATACCGTCGTCGAGCTGCTCGACGCAGGCGTGCCACTCGTGACCGACGTCGGGTCGGTGAAGGGCCCGATCGTCTCCGAGGTGCTTGAACGGTACCCGCAGCGCGCGGCGCGCTTCGTCGGCGGCCACCCGATGGCCGGTTCGGAGCAGGACGGCATCGACGGCGCGCGGGCCGACCTGTTCGTCGGCGCGGCGTGGGTCGTCACGCCGACGGCGTCCACGCCCCAGGATGCGTACGCGACGCTCGACGGTCTGCTGCGCGCGCTCGAGGCCGAGGTGGTCGCGGTGACGCCCGAGGACCACGACGTGCTCGTGTCGTTCGTTAGTCACGTGCCCCAACTCGCGGCGACCACACTCATGGATGTCGCGATCGCGCACGAGGCGCGCCACCGCGGACTGCTGCGGCTCGCCGCGGGGGGCTTTCGCGACATGACGCGCATCGCCGCGAGCCAGTCCGGTATCTGGCTCGACATCTTGACGTCCAATCGCGAGGCGGTGCTCGGCGCGCTGGACGCGTACCTGTCGGGGCTGCAGGAGGCGCGCGACATCGTCGCCAAGGGTGATCGCGAGGCGCTCGCGGCATTGCTCGACCGCGCCCGAACCGGCCGGCGCAACCTCCCGGTCGGCATCCCGACCGCGACGAAGCTCGTCGAGGTGCGCGTGGTCGTGCCCGACGAGCCGGGTGCGATCGCCGCGGTGACGACGCTCGCGCACCGGCTCGGCGTGAACATCTTCGACTTGGAGGTCGCCCACTCGAAGGAAGGCGGGAGGGGCGTGCTCGTTCTCACCGTCGCGGCCGACTCCGCCGGCGCGTACGAGGCCGGGCTCCACGAGCTCGGCTATCACTCCAGCCGTTCGGAGCTCGAGTGAGCGCGACGATGCCCGAGGTGCTGGCGGTCCGAGGCGGCCGCCCGTTGCGCGGGCGCGTACGTGTTCCCGGCGACAAGTCGATCTCGCACCGCGCACTGATCTTCGCCGCGCTCGCGGAGGGTACGAGCACGATGCGGAATCTCGCGTCGGGAGCCGATGTGCGCGCGACTGCTCGCGTGCTCGGCCGGCTCGGCGTGCGGATCGATGCGGGCGAAGCCGTGACGGTGACGAGCACCGGTGTCGGCGGCTGGCGCGAGGCCGACGACGTACTCGACTGCGAGAACAGCGGCACCTCGCTGCGCGTGCTGACCGGCGTGCTCGCGGGCCGCCCGTTCCTTTCGATCCTGAGCGGTGACGACTCGCTGCGGTCGCGGCCAATGGGGCGCGTCGTCGAGCCGCTGCGAGTGATGGGGGCGACGATCGACGCCCGTGAAGACGCGACGCGGGCGCCGCTCGTGGTCCGGGGTGGGCCGCTGCACGGCACGCGCCACGTTTTGCCGGTCGCGAGCGCCCAGGTGAAGTCGTGCCTGCTGCTCGCCGGGCTGCAGGCCGAGGGTGTCACCGAAGTGGTGTCACCGGCGCAGACGCGCGACCACACCGAACGCATGCTGGGCGCGCTCGGCGCGCCGGTCGCGGTCGACGGGCTCACCGTTCGCATCGAGCGCGGTACGCCCCGGGCGTTCGAGCTCGACGTGCCGGGTGATCCCTCGTCGGCCGCGTTCTTCGCCGTGGCCGCGGCGATCAGTCCCGGGTCCGATCTCGTCGTCGAATCGGTGTCGTGCAACCCGACCCGGGTGGGTTTCGTCACAGTGATGAAACGGATGGGCGCCGACATCACGCTCCGTCCGACGCACGAGGTGTGCGGCGAGCCGGTCGGCGAGTTGCACGTGCGCGCGTCGGAGCTCTCGGGGACGACGATCGCCGGTGACGAGATCCCGAACGTCATCGACGAGATCCCGGCGCTTGCGGTCGCGGCGGCGTTCGCCGACGGCATCACCGAGATCCGCGACGCGGCCGAGCTCGTCGTGAAGGAGAGCGACCGGATCGCCACGCTGCACGAAGAGCTGGGGCGGCTCGGCGTCGGGGTCGAAGCGCGGTCCGACGGGCTGGTGGTGCGCGGTGGTCGGACGGTGGCGGGCACGTTCGCGTCGCACGGCGATCACCGCGTCGCGATGGCGATGGCGGTGGCCGCGAACGCAATCGCCGGTGATTCGAGCATTAGCGGCTGGCCGGCGGTGTCATCGTCGTATCCCGAGTTCGCCGACGACCTCGTCCGCCTCACGGAGTCGGACGGCGAGTGACGCTCGTCGTCGCGATCGACGGGCCGTCGGGGTCGGGGAAGTCGACGGTGGCGCGAGCGGTCGCGACCGAGCTCGGGCTGGAAGTGCTCGACACGGGCGCGATGTACCGGGCGGTCACGCTTGCGGCGATGGAAAAGGGCGTGCCCCTCGACGACGGCGCCGCGTGCGCGGGCGTCGCCCGCGCGGCCGTGATCAGCGTCGAGCAGGGTGTGACGCGCGTCGACGGGCGCGACGTGAGCGTGGAGATCCGCGGACCGGTCGTCACCGCTGCCGTCTCGACAGTGGCGGCTCATCCCGGCGTGCGCGAAGTCCTGGTGGCGGAGCAACGGGCGTGGATCGCGCGGCACCGGGGGGGTGTGGTCGAAGGGCGTGACATCGGAACCGTCGTGTTCCCCGACGCGACCGTGAAGGTGTTCCTCGACGCCAGCGACGACGAGCGCGCCCGCCGCCGGCAGCGCGACGAGGTCGCCGCCGACCGCACGGTCGCGGTCGAAGATGTGAAAGCCGCGCTCGACCGGCGCGACGCGATCGACACCGGCCGCAAGGTGTCGCCGCTGCGCGCGGCCGACGACGCGATCATGATCGACACCACCCATCTGGACATCGACGCGGTCGTGGCCGACGTCGTGGCGCGGGCGCGGGCCGCGGAGGCGAGCTGATGTTCTACAAGATCGTCCGATGGATCGTGGCGTGCGGATCGGCCGGCGTCTACAGGGTGCGGATCCGAGGCCGTGACCTTCTGCCCGCGACCGGTGGATACGTGCTCGCGCCGTCGCACCGCTCCATGATGGACATTCCCTTTGCGGCGTGGCTGACGACGCGCGAACTCCGCTACATGGGCAAGGCGTCGCTCTTCCGGATCCCCGTGCTCGGCGCCGCCTTCCGCAACCTCGGCGGATTCGAGGTGGCACGCGACGGCACCGACCGCAAGGCCCTGCGGGATTCGATGGAGATGTTGCGCAACGGCGAGATCCTGCTCCTGTATCCCGAGGGAACGCGCCAGCACGGCCCCAAGATCCAGGCGCTGCAGCCCGGTGCCGCGTATCTCGCGTTGCGCGCGGGCGTGCCGATCGTGCCGGTCGGGATCGCGGGATCCGAGGAGATCCTGCGCGACCACGACTCGCACATCCCGCGGTTCAAGCCCGTGGCCATCGTGGTGGGGGAGCCGATCGTCGGCGAGCGCCGCGAAACCGGCGTCGTGCCGCGCGAACAGGTCGACGCGTTGACTGCCCGCCTTCACGACGCGCTGCAGGTGGTGTTGGACGAAGCCTACGAGCTGCGCGAGTCCTGAGGCTGGGGCGCGGCCGCGGCCCGAGGCTCAGTCGCCGAGCCCGGCCAGCACCTTCGACGCGTCGAGCGCGCGGTCGTCGGCGAAGGGTCCACCCGTCGAGCGAACCGCGGTGACATCACCACCGAGCACGAGCGCGGCCGCGGCGTCGAGCGCGGGGATCATCTCCCGCAACTCGCGGGGCGGCGGGAAATATTCGTCCTCGTCGGTGACACGCACGGCATCGACGCCGTCCGTCGGCGCGAGCCGGGCGATGACCGACTCGACGAGCTCTTCCGGCGCGCTCGCCCCCGCGGTCACGCCAACGATGCGGGCGTCGCCGATCGCGCCCGGGTCGAGCTCGTCGGGGCCGTCGACGCGCAGCACGACGGGACAGCCCGCTTCACGCGCGACCTTTGTCAGTGCGATCGTGTTCGACGAGTTCGCGCTTCCGATCACGACGACCGCGTCGGCGCGGCGCGCGATGTCGATGAGCGCGTCCTGCCGGTTCGTGGTGGCGAAACACAGGTCGTTGCGAGACGCGGTCCACACCTCGGGGAAGCGCTCGCGCGCTCGCTCCACGACACCCGCCCACTCGTTCTGTGCGAGCGTCGTCTGCGCGAGCACGGCCACTCGCTCCGGGTCGGAGACCCGCGCAGCCGCGGTGTCGAGGTCGTCGTCGTGCTCGACGAGCCGCATCGACTCGGGCGCGACCGCGAGCGTCCCGACCGCCTCGTCGTGGCCGGCGTGACCGACGTAGAGAATCGTGAAGCCTTTGCGCGCCCGCACCTTCGCCTCGTGGTGCACCTTGGTCACGAGTGGGCACACCGCGTTCACGACGTAGCGGTCGTTGGCGCGCGCGGCCTCGACGACATCGGGCGCGCTCCCGTGCGCGGACAACATGAGGGGTGCGCCGGCGGGCACGTCGTCGACGTCGTCGACGAAGATCACGCCCTGCTCGCGGAAGCGGTCGACGACCAGCCGGTTGTGGACGATCTCGTGGTAGCAGTAGACGGGCGGCTCGAACACCCGCACCATCCACGCCAGCGCCTTGATGGCCATCTCGACGCCCGCGCAGAAGCCGCGGGGCTCGGCCAGCAGAACCTTCTCGACGGGCACGCGACTAGGGCTCCCTCACTGCGCCGCGCCCTTCGGCGCGGCTCCGTTGCGTCCGCACGGTCATGATGGCTCCCTCACTGCGCCGCGCCGTTCGGCGCGGCTCCGTTGCGTCCGCACGGTCATGATGGCTCCCTCACTGCGCCGCGCCCTTCGGCGCGGCTCCGTTGCGTCCGCACGGTCATGATGGCTCCCTCACTGCGCCGCGCCCTTCGGCGCGGCTTCGTTGCGTCCGCACGGCACGAGCGTAATGCGGGGCAGCCCGTATCCTGGCTCCGTGAACCCTGCTCGCGTCGATGCTGTCGCGCCCGGATCCCCGGCCGCTCGTGCCGGTGTCGCCGTCGGCGACGAGGTGCTCGCGGTCAACGGTGAGGTGCTGCGCGACGTCATCGCCTACCAGATCCAGGTCGACGCACCACACGTCGAGCTCGAGTTGCGGCGCGGCGGTTTGGAGCGGGTCGTCGAGATCGACAAGCCGGAGGGCGCCCCGCTCGGTCTCGAGCTGTCGAGCGCGGTCTTCGACCGGGTACGCACGTGTGACAACCACTGTCCGTTCTGCTTCATCTACCAATTGCCGAAGGGGATGCGGCGCAGCCTCTATCTGAAGGACGACGACTACCGCCTCTCGTTCCTCTACGGAAATTTCACGACGCTCACGCGTTTCACCGAAGCCGACTTCGAGCGCGTGGTCGGCGAGCGCCTCGGCCCGCTGTACGTGAGCATCCACGCGACCGACCCGGACGCCCGGGCGCGTCTGCTGCGGAACCGCAGCGGCGCGACGAGCCTGCGGTGGTTGGAGCTGCTGCTCGACGCGGGGATCGAGATCCACGGCCAGGTGGTCGTCTGTCCGGGCATCAACGACGGCGCCGTGCTCGACGACACCTTGCTCGGCGTGCTCGACCGCTTCTCGAAGCTCGCGACGCTCGGCGTCGTACCGCTCGGCGTCAGCGCGCACAACCGCGAAGACGAGATGCGATCGCACACACTCGCCGAGGCGGAGTCGGTCGTGGACACCGTCGAGCGGTGGCAGGCGCGTTACGTCGACGCGCTCGGACACCGGCTCGTGTACGCGTCGGACGAGTACTACCTGCTCGCGCACCGACCATTCCCCGCGCTCGACGACTACGACGGGTGCCGCCAACACGAGAACGGGATCGGTATGGCGCGCACGTTCGAGGCGGAGGTGCGGGCCGCGCTGGGGGGTGCCGACGTCGCCGGCACCGGTCCGCGCACCGGTTTCTTCGCGTGGGTCGACGGTGCACCGGCCGAGGGTTACCGGGCGCCGCGCCAGAAGACCGCCCCGAAGCGCGCCGCCGCGACGGAGATCGCCGACGACGTTCGCTCCACCGTGATCGTCACCGGTGAGATGGGTGCGGCGGTCCTCGAACCACTGCTGGCGGAGCTGCCCGGTCCGGTGCGACTGCTTCCCGTGAAGAACGGTTTCTTCGGCGGAAACATCGGCGTCACCGGCCTGCTGACGGGAGAGGACGTCGCCGCCGCACTGGACGGCCAGCCGCAGCACGACCGGTTCCTGCTCCCCGACGTCGTGCTTTCGCGCGGGCGTTTCCTCGACGGGACGAAGGTCGAGCACCTTCCCCGGCCGGTGGAGGTCGTCGCGACCGACGGCGCGTCGCTCGTGAAAGCACTGCGCCGTTCGGCGCCGATTCCGATCGCGGTCTCGTGAGCGGCCGGCTCCCGGTCGTGGCCGTGGTCGGCCGTCCGAACGTCGGAAAGTCGACGTTGGTGAACCGATTCGTCGGTCGTCGGGCCGCGATCGTCGAAGAGCGACCCGGGGTCACGCGCGACCGGCGCGAGCTCACGGCGGAGTGGACCGGTCGCGCGTTTCGCGTCATCGACACGGGCGGCTGGCTCGCGGAAGGTGAGGCGGGCCTGACCGGTGAGGAGGCGGAGCTCGCGGCGAAGGTGAGCGCGCAGGCCGCTGAAGCCGTGCGCGTCGCCGACCTCGTCCTGTTCGTCGTCGACGTGACGACCGGGATCACCGAGGAGGACGCGCAGGTCGCACGCTTGCTCAAGCAGTCGAACACGCAGGCGATCGTCGTCGTGAACAAGGTCGACGACGAGCGCCGCGAGCTCGACATCTGGGAGTTCCAGCAGCTCGGGCTCGGGGAACCCCACGCGCTGTCGGCAATGCACGGACGCCTGTCGGGCGAGCTGCTCGACGCCGTTGTCGCGGCGCTGCCCGAGCCCGACGACGACGCCGACGACGCGGACGACGATGAGGACGACGGCATCTTCAGCATCGCGATCGTCGGGCGCCCGAACGTCGGCAAGTCGACGTTGTTCAATCGTCTGGTCGGCGAGAACCGTTCCGTCGTGCACGACATGCCGGGGACGACGCGCGACGCCATCGACACGGTGATCGAGACGGAGGACGGACCGCTGCGGTTCGTCGACACCGCCGGTCTGCGCCGCAAGAGCCGGATCGAGGAACCGACCGAGTACTACAGCCTCGTGCGCGCGCTCGAGGCCATCGATCGCTCCGACGCCGCGCTCCTCGTGATCGACGCGTCGGAGGGCGTCACGAACCAGGATCAGCGGCTCGCCGAGCGCATCGATGCCGCGGGCACCGCGGTAGTGATCATCTGCAACAAGTGGGACCTGGTCGAGACCGAGGACCGGGACAAGATCCGGCGCCAGGTCGCCGACATGCTCGGCTTCCTCAGCTACGCGCCGATGATCCCGATCTCGGCGCTCAGCGGAAAGCGGCTGCATCAGCTGCTTCCCGCGCTGCGCGAGTCGGAGGAGGCCTACCACCAGCGGATCCCGACCGCCGCGCTGAACCGGGTGTTGCGCGACGCGCAGAACGCGCATCCGCCGCCGGTGGTGAAGAAGCACCGGCCGCGCATCCTGTATGCGACGCAGGGCGCTACCGACCCGCCCACGTTCACCTTGTTCGCGACCCGGCCGTTGTCGGAGCAGTACCTGCGGTACCTCGAGCGCAAGCTGCGGGAGTCGTTCGATCTCGGGCCGACGCCGGTGAAGCTGCGCGTGCGGACACGCAACAAGTAACGCTCGGGGGCAGAGGAGCGCGGGCGGCTCCCGTGCGCCGCCGCGCCGCCTAACGTGTCGGTATGCACGGCTGGCCGGAGCACGTTGACGTCCGCGAGGTCGGGCCGCGCGACGGGCTGCAGAACGAGGATCCGGTCCCGATCGAGGCTCGCGTCCGCCTGATCGACGCGTTGTCGTCGACGGGCCTGCGCTTCATCGAGGCCGCGTCGTTCGTGTCACCGAAGGCGATTCCGCCTATGGCGGGCGCGGCCGAGTTGATGGCGGCGATCGACCGAGCGCCCGGCGTCGTGTACAGCGCGCTCGTCCCGAACCCGCGGGGTGCCGAGCTCGCAACAGAGGCCCGCGCCGACGAGCTCGAGCTCGTCGTCAGCGCGAGCGAGACGCATAATCAGAAGAACGTGAAGCGCTCGGTGGCCGAGTCGCTCGTGGGCGCACGTGACGTCGTCGAGATCGGTCACGGCGCGGGTGTCGCGGTCGAAGCGATCGTGTCGACCGCGTTCGGCTGTCCTTACGAGGGCGATGTCGCGCCGGAGCGGGTGGCGCAGATCGCGGGACACCTCGTCGATGCCGGCGCCGACCGGCTTTCGTTCGGTGACACGACCGGGATGGCGACGCCGCGACGCGTCGACGACCTGCTTGACGCGCTCGAACGAGCCGGCATCGGCACTGACCGCGTCGGCTTGCACTTCCACAATACGCGCGGCACCGCGCTCGCCAACGTGGTCGCCGCGCTCGAACGCGGGATCGTGCGCTTCGACGCGTCGATTGGTGGACTCGGCGGGTGTCCCTATGCGCCGGGTGCCTCCGGGAACGCGGTGACGGAGGACCTCGTGCATATGTTGGACGACATGGAGATCGACACGGGTATCGATCTCGACCGGCTGGTCGAGTGCGCGCAGCTTGCGCAGGAGACTGTCGGACGCGAGCTCCCGAGTGCGCTCCTTCACGCGGGCGCGCGCACCCGCCGGTACGCGTCGTGACCGACGCCGATCGTGTCCGCGAGCACGCGGAACACGCCCTGCAGGGCAATCTCGCGAAAGAGGGCGAGAAGCTCGCGCGCCAGAACAAGCTGTTCGTACGCGACCGGCTCGCACTGCTGCTCGACGAGGGCTCGTTTGTCGAGGATGCGCTGCTCGCGAATGCGTTGGCCGGTGACCTTCCCGCCGACGGCGTGGTCACCGGCGTCGGACGCGTCGACGGGCGGCCGGTGTGTGTGATGGCGAACGACCCGACAGTGAAGGCCGGCTCGTGGGGCGCACGGACTGTCGAGAAGATCGTGCGGCTCACCGAGTACGCGCTCGCGCACGAGCTCCCGGTCGTGTATCTGGTCGACTCGGCCGGCGCCCGCATCACTGATCAGGTCGAGCTGTTCCCGGGCCGGCGCGGCGCCGGGCGGATCTTCGCGAATCAGGTGCGTCTCTCGGGCAAGGTGCCGCAGGTCTGCTGCCTCTTCGGTCCGTCCGCGGCCGGCGGCGCGTACATCCCGTCGTTCTGTGACGTCGTGTTCATGGTCGAGGGCAACGCGTCCATGTATCTGGGTTCTCCGCGCATGGCGGAGGTCGTGATCGGGGAGCGCGTGTCGCTCGACGAGATGGGCGGGGCGCGCATGCATGCGACCGTCAGTGGCTGCGGCGACAACCTCTGCGTCTCCGACGAGGACGCGATCGCTCAGGCCCGGCGGTTCCTCTCGTACCTGCCGACGAACTGGTTGGAGGCACCACCCGAGGAGCTGTCGGGCGCGCCGGCGCCAAATGCACGACCGATCGCCGACGTCGTGCCGGTCGAGGAACGGCGCGCGTACGACATGCACCACGTCATCGACGCGCTCGTCGACGACGGCTCGTTCTTCGAGCTCAAGCCGTTGTGGGCCCGCGAGCTCATCATCGGCTTCGCCCGCCTCGGTGGGACTGCGGTCGGGATCCTGGCCAACAATCCCAAGCACCTCGGGGGAGTGCTGTTCGTCGATTCGGCCGACAAGGCGGCACGGTTCATCTGGCTCTGCGACGCGTTCAACGTGCCGTTGCTGTTCCTCGCCGACGTACCCGGGTTCATGATCGGGTCGCAGGTCGAGCGGTCGGGAATCATTCGTCACGGGGCGAAGATGATCACCGCGGTCGCGGAGGCGACGGTTCCGAAGTTCTCGGTGATCGTGCGCAAGGCGTACGGCGCAGGGTTGTACGCGATGTGCGGACCGGCGTTCGACCCCGACGCGTGCCTCGCGTTGCCGACCGCGCAGATCGCGGTGATGGGTCCGGATCCGGCGGTGAACGCGGTGTTCTACAACCGCATCCACGCCATCGAGGACGAGGACGATCGGGCCGCGTTCGTCGCCGAGCAGCGCGCCGCGTACGAGGACGACGTCGACCTCGTGCATCTCGCCGCCGAACTGGTCGTGGATGCCGTCGTGCAGCCCGAGGACCTGCGCGACGAGCTCATGCGGAGGCTCAGTCTGGCGGCGACGCGGGTGCGGGACGACACGGCCAAACGCCATGGGGTTCCGCCGGTCTAGGGCGATACACTCGCCCGTTCACGGGCTGTGGCGCAGTTCGGTTAGCGCGCTTGTCTGGGGGACAAGAGGTCCCGGGTTCAAATCCCGGCAGCCCGACCACGACGCCCGGGTCAGAGGGCACGAATCCCCACGTTCTCAATCGAGAAGAGCCATAGGGGACCAGCAGGGGGGCCAGGAGTCAACTGAAGGCGGGCACATGGGCGAACGCGACTACAGCGACACGGTGATGAAGACGTTGTTTCGCTCGGTCCGGGAACCAGTGCTACTACCCGGACTGCCTGGAAGAACTGACGCACCACGGGAGAATCGCGACCCACGCCAGATCGGCTGCCAGTTCTGGCGCAGCGGCAAGCTTTGATCTGGGAGTGCTCACGACGATTGGTGCGGTGTTTCGCGCTCGAGACGCGTGTAACCCGCCGAGTGCACCCCGAGCGCGATGAACGCGGCGACGAGCATCGCTACTCCAGCGATCCAAGTCATGTGCCAGAAGCCCGCAACGACTCCAACGAACCAGGAACCTTGCGCAACAGGCTTTCCGAACCAGGTGACGAGCACCGACCCGGTCAGTCGTCGCCGAAACACCTCCTGGTAGCCGACCAGGACGAGAGCCGCCAAGAGCGGAATCGCCACCGCGAAGGAGACCACGCAGATCTTGGCCGTGATATCCAGTCGCGCAGCCGTGAGGAACGGTTCGACCATGATCAGGGCGGCGCCGATCAACCCAGCATTCGCCAGGTTGTTCTGACGAATCCATTCACGCTGGAGCGCTGGATCGTCGATCGAATACCTGGCGGCTTCCGCTGCTGCCTGCGCCTTAGTCTTCGCCGCCGCAGCGGCCTCTTTCGCCGCGGTTGCGTTGTCTTCGCTCACACTGCATCGCTCCTCGTGTAACGCCCTGCCACTGGGGTGATACCCAAAGCGTGACTGAGTCCCCAATGCCGTGCGTCGCAGAAGCAGTGGCCTCTGTCCTCACCTCGCGGATTGCCCGGCCGAAAGGGTCACCGCGAGCACCGATCGGCAGTTATGTTCTCACGCTGGCTCGGCGCTGGGGAACGTCCACGAGCCGTCGAGTACTTCTGGGCGCGGTCGATACATGCGCACCGTGTAGTTCCAGCCGTCCATGATCGGCAGGCAGTTTGGTCGGTCGTCTGTGCATCCGCCGAAGTGCACGGTGATAGAGCCGTCATCGTTGGGCACGGCGGTGATGTTGTTCACGCTGTATGCGTTGCGATCGTTCGGCTCGAAAAACCCCGCGCGGTTGTAGACCGTGATCGACCAGAACGCGTCGACGGGAACGTCTCGCACCGTGACCTTGTACTCACCAACCGGCAGTTCCGGTTCGACTCCGATGTAGAACGCTTCCTCGACGGGCAGGCCCCCCCATCCTGCGGCGGTACCGAGCAGGTGATGGATCGGGTCGACCGCCGCCCTGGACCCGAAGGCGCATTCGAAGCTCGTGAGACCCCGTGCGAGGGCAAGGATCAGCTCACGTGTCGCGTCGAAGCTGGCCTGGTCGTAGTCCGGCATGACGAACGGCCGCGCCGACTCGGCGGTCAGAACCAACCGATCTTGCAAGCCGTGTACCGCGTCGAGATCGGCAGCGTCGTTAGGGTCGACGAGGATCCGCGCCGCGACTGCGACGTAATCCGTTTCGAATCGGTCCACCGTAAGCGGATGGTCGCCGGGGTCGTGGAGCACCTCGTTGATGTAGTGCTCGTTGTTGACGACCATCACGGAGAGGTAGCGCGCACCGGCGTCGGGAATCGACAACGTGGCACCGTGAGAGATGTCGACGATCGCACTGCTGTAGAGCGTGTCGCGGTTTTGACGGATGACTCGTTGGTCATCAACCGACGCCGGTTGGCGGTGATGCACCAACTGGTTGACCCCCACGCCGTGCGCAAGCCCGGCGAACATGCGGTCGGTTTCGGCACGAACAAAGTTGTCAATGTTGACCTTCGACACCACAATGAGACGCTCCCGACGGTGGGTCTGCAACGCGCGCATAATGCCCGATCCCGCGTGCTTCTGCGAGTGCCGATCGGCAGTTATGGCGTGGCCGCGGTTTCGAGGTGGGGCGTTCGTTCCGGTCGGAATCGACGACCGACCCAGCCACCGACTTCCCAGGCGAGGAGCGTCATCACCGCGACGAATAGCAGCGCACCGACGAACGAAACCGCACCTGCGCCGCCGTGACCGTCGAGCACCGCCGACAGTTCCGAGAGCCCAGCAACGGCGAGCACGCCGAGGAACGCACCCCACACTGCCCGTCGTTCCCAGCCGTATCGCCACACCAATACGGCGACCACGACGGCGAGGATTATCGGCGCCGCAAGCAGCCCAGCAAACAGCGGGTCGATTTCAACCACCATCCAGCGGATCGGTAGAGGCGCCGTCCACGCAAGTGCAGTCACGAGGGCCGCGACGAGTGACGAAACACCCTGCCTCTCCATGCGCCAAATCATGCCCGATCTCGCGCCCGGCCAGC
>Ga0335085_10002285_pt1 | contig 36406 bp, 22 predicted proteins | sample Lox_Sample_45_FD_206712 | JGI IMG/M metagenome (GOLD analysis project Ga0335085, IMG submission 206712) | Soil microbial communities from Loxahatchee National Wildlife Refuge, Florida, United States - Lox_Sample_4.5 | ecosystem: Environmental > Terrestrial > Soil > Wetlands | place: USA... | reverse complement strand
GCTGGAGCATGGACTTCGTGCGCGACACGCTGGCCGACGGCCGGCCCTACCGGATCTGGGCGCTGGTGGACGACGCGACGCGGGAGGCCCCGCTCGTGCTGGTGGATCACTCGCTGCCGGCCGGCCGGGTGATCGGCGCCCTCGAGACGCTGGTGCTGGTGCGGGGACGGCCGCGGGCGATCGTCTGCGACAACGGGCCGGAGTTTGTCAGCTTGGCGCTCGACCAATGGGCGAGTACCCAGGGGATCCGGCTCGACTTTATCCGGCCGGGGCACCCCGTCGAGAACTGTTTCATCGAGAGCTTCAACGGCAAGCTGCGGGACGAGTGCTTGAACCAACATCACTTCACCTCGCTCACCGAGGCCCAGCAGCAGGAGTACGCCGCTCTTTTCACCCCCGAGGAGGGGCACTCCTCAACCGGAATCCTCCGATCGTGACCTGGCCTAAATCGGGGGTAACGTCAAGCGGCTCTTGCTGGGGCGGGTCACTCCGGGAGGTGGCAGTTCCTGTGCTCCGGGAGCCCACCAGATCCGAGGAGCGGCTCCCCTGCGGCTCTAGTCCGATTCGAAGGCGACTGAGAGGTACTGCGTCCATCGATCAGCATCCGGAAGTTGCTTGACGAATCGGAATTGCGCCTCACGCGCCACTTGTCTGATGGTCTTCATGTCCCTAGTGCGTCCTGCCTGAAATGCGTCTTGCGAAAGTCGAATAACGGTTGCGGCCCACACCAATCGACAAGCGAGCAGCTGGGCACTTTCCGACTCTGGAGGACTAAAGTTCGACACGTAGCCGCGTGCCCAAGGCAGTACCCAACCCTCCTTTGTGTTCAGTGCCACCACCAGTCTCAAGTGGGATCCGACCAACTCTCCGAAGCCACCCCTTGCCACAGAAATCAAGTCGAGGGCCTCGGTCAACACTCGCGTGAGCGTTGCAGCCGAGGCCCCCACGGACGCGCTGAGGTACACGAAGTCGATACCGCGAACCCGTGCGGTCGAGCTGAAGCGACGCATCCACCACCAGTATGCCCGCTCGACTAGACCTCGCATTACGGTCTCCTCAGGTGGCAGGCGCACCCCCACCGCCGGGAGCGCCTGGCCCTCCCTGGGGAACGGTGATCTTGGGCGTACCGTCCGGACCGGTCTCGATCTTGAGGGGAGGACGATACCCAGGATCCGGCGCCGTCGGCGAGGGCCGGGGGGGTTGCTCGGTTTGACGAATCTTGGGAGCGCTGTCGCCTGTCCCAAGTCCAACGCCTGTCGCAATTATCTCCTTGATCTTCTGCCAGGTCGATCTAATCGAGTTCGCGATGTTGCTCCCGCGTACTTCCGCGGCCGCCGTGACTACTGTCGCAGCCGTACTGACTGCATGAGCAATTGATGTGGCTGCCTGGGTCTGTGCGCTCGCGAAGTCCCGTTGCCCGCGTGCGCTCGTCATCGCCGGGGCCGCCGTGACCGCCGCTGCCGAGGAGGCAGCGGTGCCACCCTCTAGCAAACCACCGAGATCAATCGCAAAGCACCACGGGCACAATCCGAACGGATCGTCGTAGCTGATAGGGTTGTTGCCGGCGTACGCATAGAGGTTCACCCCACCAGCGAGCCCGATCGGATCCTGCGTCAGGAACCGTCCGGTCTGGGGATCATACCACCGGTTCCGCATATACGTAAAGCCACTGCTCTGGCTCGGCGTGCTGGCCCCCGCAAACCCAGTCTGCGTGTTGACGGCCCCCGAACCGTACCCCCCGCTCCCGGGGGCCACCACGAATGCCCCGAACGCGTTTTTGCCATAGTAGATGGCGTTCGACTCCTGGGTACCGGTCGAGGTCATCGCCGCCAACGTCGTCCCCTGTTTATCCTCCACGAGGCCTAGGGCCTCAACGACCGTCCCACCGACGTTGACGAATCGCCCCGCCACCGGCTGATCCACGCCGCCCGTGAGGTAGCGGGCCATGACCTTCCACGTACCGCCCGGCTTCGCCAGGGTCATCACGACATCCGACCCGTCGTAGACGTAGTAGGTCCGTGTCCCCGGGGATGTCTGCGGCGAGAGACCTCCGTTCCACGACGACTCGTACCCCGGTTGCGTGATGACCCGGAGCCCAGCGGCGTCGTACCAGTTCCATTCGATGTCGAATCCGCCACCGGCCTGGGCGGACGGCACGGCTGAGAAGAAGAGCTGATTCTTGGCCGTGTACGACATGGCATAGCGGACGCCATAGTCCACTCCACCCACGTTTGAGCTATCCCGCTGCATCAGGCGGTTGCCCGCCTGGTCCGAGTAGAAGTGGTTGATGAGGCCACCGGTCCCGCTGTGCGACGTCCGAATTAGGCTGTTGTCGATCGCGTAGGTGGAAGTGTCAGAGGTTGCACTCGACGGCGAGATGTGCACCGTCGCGAGCTCGAGGAGCCGATTGCCCCACGTGTCGTAGCTCCACGTGTAGTCCGCATCGGTATTCGAGGAGTAGGTCGTCCTCCCCGTCCCGACCGGATCGTAGTTCACCGTGTCCGTCCGAGTAACATGGCAACTCGGCGTGCTCGCGGCGCACGGGCCGATCTCCGCAGCACGGACCAATCGCCCCACGGCGTCGTAGAGAGTACTGGAGTCCCGGTACCAGGTACCCGCGGGGGTCGAGGTCCGCATGAACTTCACATTCCCAGCGCTGTCATACTGATAGCTGGTGTGTAACTCAACGGTCCCGTTGCCTACGAGAATTCCCCGGAGCGTATCTCGCTGGGCCAGGTCGTACCGCCACCGTACCTTGGCAACTCGCACCCACGTGCCCGAGGAATCGACGAGCTCGACGACGGAGTCCAGGTGCGCCGTGAGCGAGTCGTAGTAGTACTCCGTGGTATCCAGCGAATCGCTCACCGACCCCGAGATCGGTTTGACTCTTGACGTCGCCAGTACTCGCTGCCCACGGCGATTGTACTGGTACGTCCGGGCGATCGTAATGCCGTCCGCGAAGAATAAGGTGTCCGCGACCAGCTGATTGCCGCGCGAGTACCCGTACCCCCGGTACAGCAAGGAGTCGCCCAGGGCGAGGTCGCGAGTGCGGATGTCGCGGACCCTGCCCTTGCCATCATAATCCGTGTACTGGACCTGCCCATTGGAGAGGGTGGCCCCAGGCGCCAGTCCGATGCTCGTGTACATGGCCGTGGTTGCCGCCGCGGCGAATGGCTGCCCATCAATCGAGAACGTTGGGTCAGTCGGGCTCGTATTTTCGTACAACTGCCGCCCCTGCCAATCGTAGTAACGGAAGAGGTAGCTTCCGTTCCCGGTGTACTCCCAGATCGGCGCGCCGCGCGCGTCCCGGACATACGCGGTCTTCCGATGCCCAGGGGTCACCGTGGAGTCGAGTTGGCTCAGGTTGTTGTAGTAGTAGAGGGTCGTATCGATCGCCGTGCCCAAAATCGGTAACGTGTCGCTTCCACTCCCCGCTTGCCCCGCGAACACTCTAATTCGGGTGACGTTCCCAGCCGCGTCGCGGGTGCTGAGCCTCGTGGGCGCTCCTACGCCAGTCCCCGTGCGCACGGCCGTGGCCCGCCCGGACAGGTCGTGATAGGTCACGGTGCGGGCCTTGACCCCATCGAAGCTCGAGTCCGCACGGCCGAAATGGTCGTAGTACATCCGCGATGTGTCCTTCGCGGCCGCGACGATCGTGGTCGATGTATTCCAGGTCTTCGCATCGTACTGGGCCGCCGTCACAACCCCGGTGGCGTCACCGATGGAGATGGGCCTCACTCCCGACGTGATGCCGGCCGCAAGCGTCCCGTAGGTGTAGTGCGTCGTATCACCGGAGATGTCCTGCGTTTTCGTCGGCAAGCACCCAGCCACGCCGGAGCCCGGGTACGTGATGGTTGTTGTCCGTTTCATCGCGTCCCGCACCGTATTGAGCCGCAAGCACCACTGCTGCCCTGATACGTGGAGGGAGTCATACGTGAGAACCGTCGTATCCAGCGTGATGCCTGTATCCGGGTATTGCGCGGTTGTCTTAATGATCGTGTCTACCTTGCCTCTGGCATCAAGCCGGTACATCACCGAGTCCGAATACTCTGTGGAATCGGGGTCCTGTACGATCTTGGTCACTCTGCCCACACTGTCCCGGGTGATCACGCGAATATCGTCGGACCCTTGGCTTACCCAGTAGAACCCACCCACATAGATCGGCTGGGGAGCAATGGCGTCCACCCAGGTCGGATTGCCGAATTTATCGACCCGCGCATCCGCCGGCTGATGCGCGAAGTCCACGAGCGTCCCCCGGAGCTGCGTGGGATACAGCAGACCCGACTGCGGCTGGTGCGATCCGGCGAACGTTCTCCCAAAGGAATCGGTCGGCACCGCGCGTCTCCACGGGTCGCGGTACCACTGGGTGAGCGCGCCCAGGCGGTCCGGCGGCCGGGTCATCGCGATGGGCGTGTAAAGGAGCGTGTCGTAGGTGAACGTGCTCACGATCTTGTTTGTGCTGGTGCTTCGCGGATCGAACACCGAATCAATGTAGGCACCACCGAAACGATTGCTCTGATAGGCAAACCTTGTGGAGTCACCATGATTCGCGGTGTCTCTCCAGATGGTCAGGCCGCGGAGTTGTCCAGCACTGTTGTACGTCAGCGTGGCGATCCTGGCCGTGTCCCCTGCAGAGTCCCGCATGATGATGTCGCTGACCAGGTTGGTCCCGTTGCCGGATGTGTTGTACTTGAAGCGGTACGCCATCTTGCTCGGATCGACGATGGAATCCAAGCGACTGCTCGACGACGAGGCGTAGACGTATCGCGTGCGGTTTCCAAGAAGATCGGCGGTCCACACTTGCCGGCCGTCGGCACGGAACCCCACGGTCGCTCCCGTCTCCAGGTAAAGGGTGTAGGGAGGTGAGGCGGTCGAATCGTACACGAGATGGGCTGTTTCGCCTGCGGGACTGACCCAGGCGCTGCTGATCTTCCGGAAGATCTCGTACGAGCCGTCCCCGCTCAGCAAGATCGCGGCGGGGGTGCCGCCGGACTGCTGACCAAGAATTAGGCGGCTCTGCTCCGCAATAGCCCATCCTGGGCCCACGCGAGTCGTGTTGCTGTCGGTGAGGTAGATCTGCGTTACCTCTTGTACCATCGCGTTGTCTTGCAATGTGCCGCCGTACCGAGCCCGAACGACTACCGAATCCGATCTGATCCGCACGCTTCCAGTATCCGGAGGGTTCAGCTGGGCTCCAACCACCATCGATTCCGTCGTCCACGGCAACAGTCCTGGACGACTGGGTGGCAGCGGGACATTCGATCCCATGTGCAGCCCAAAATAGTGCAGCGTGTCGGTCGCCGCCGACCCTGCCGCGTTGGAAAAGACGATCAGAGAGTCAGGAGCGAGCTGGAACGCGCTCACCGTCATGGAGATCGGTACCACAGTGGGCGCACGCTGCGAAGCGGAACGATAGACGAGATGTAGGCTGCGGTCCCGGTCTCTCGTGATGAACCCCGGGATCGTCTGCGTCAGCATGACCCCGCTGCACTGGAAGACGCCGAAGGCGGCACACTGGCTTTCCTGGACTTTGCTGAAATCACGAAGCGGCGTCAGCGCGAGCGCTTTCGCGCTGTCGGGCTTCAGCTCAATGAATCGAGTGCGCCCCTTAGTGCGGTGACCCGTCGAGTCCGACATACTCGCGATCAATTCGTTCCAGCCGCCGTTCCTCGAGGCGCTGGGGTTCGCCGGATCATAGAGATTCAGGGCCGGCTCGCCGATGCCAATCTTGTAGTCGGCCGTGAGCGGGATGTTCTGCACCAGGCGAACGAACGAGTCCGTTGGACTCCCGTTACGAACGATCTGCGTGCCGTTGAGCCACATTTCCACGGAATCGGGGTCCATGGCTCCGGCACCCAGAAGCGGAGGCGGTGCCCCGCCACTTCCACCGTGGGAGCCACCAGGCGCATGCGGGCCACCACCGCCACTTGGAGGCTGGGTGACGGGGTTGTCGCCGTAGGGATACGCAGCCCACATCGAGTCCGCCTGAGGGCTGGGAAGGAGGTTCCAGAAACTCCAGTCGTACGCACTGTCGGCAAGGTACGTGATCGTGCCACAGGTAACGGGGTCCGTCGGAAGGTAGTCGTGGTTGGACGTCGCGATTTCCAAGACGGTATCGGCCCCCGCACTGGAGGTCATGGGTACCGCTATGAGCCCCGTTGGGAAGGTGTCGTAGGCAGGCTGCGGAAGGTATGCGCCGTTGAAGGTGAACGTCGGATCCCCTTGGTGAACCGGGCACCCCTTAAGACTGTCCGGGGGTTCGGGGAGCGCCCCCGGGAGCTCCAGGGCTGTTGGTTGGTCCGTGGCGGGGGGGAGAGAGTCGTCCGCTAACCACGATGCCGTACCAGGGGGGGTTGGAGGAGTGGATCCGAGGAACCCCACGGCGGGCACGGTATCACAACGACCATTGACGGCACACCCGTACGCCATGACCGTATCTGCAGGATTGAGCGTGATTCCCGTCAGTCTGATGGAGCTCCGGGTTCGGAGCGCCTGGCTCGTGTGATCAACGTGGTTCAGCCAAATCTTGAAGGTGGTACTGTCCACTCCGGATGGGTGGTTGAAAACCGCGATCATACTGTCGGACGAACTCAGCCACTGCCCGGATCCGGGGCTAAGGAATGCCCCGATCGGAACCCCCGCCACGGTGTCGTACTGCGTGTTGACGGAATCCGCGGACCAATACCACTTCCCATCGACGTAACACCTTCCCCCGTCGCATTCGGTGTTGGCCGCCTTGAGCTTCTGCCGGAACTGGCCCAATCCCAGGGTCCAGTAGTAAACCCGGATCTGAACCTGCCCCCCGGGTCCAATGGTGTCGATGCCAAGATTGTTGTTGCACGGGAGTTGGGTCGACTGCTGGATGCAGTTGATCTGATAAATGCCACTTACGGCAAGCAGATTGTAGATGGTGAGAATGTAGGAATAGCCACGGATGCCGCCCCCATCGGGGGGGAGGGATTGCCCGACCAGGTTCACGGAGACCGAGACGCCTCCGCAGGGTATCTGAAAGGTGCAACTCGATGCCCCTACGTGCGTCTCAGCAGGAATCAGAGTCGAGGGGGCGGGGCCGACCAGCAAGGCCCCCGTGGCGATTGCGAACGCCGAGAGAAGAGAAGCACGCATTGCCCGTTCCTCCGGAGGGGAGTCCTTAGCGACGAAGCCTCCAATTGCAGGGCGCGTGCCATGGACGGCGGTCAGGCTAGCTGTCGATGGTTTGGTGGGTTGCGGCAGATCGCTGAACCCGCGCCGGGGGCGATGGACGCCTGCGTCAATGCCTCGTGGACGCAGGCGTCCAGGGCCGCAGAAATCGATACAGGTGCCGGCGAGAGACGTCGAGGATCGTCGCCGCGCGGGCCGTGTCTCCGCCACAGGCCATGACCACACCCTGAACGTGCGCCCGTTGCGCTTCCAGAAGGGTGCAGAGCTTCGTCGCCGACGCTGTCCCGCCCGACTCGGGCGAGACCCGGAGCGCCGTCTCGACGTGGGCCCGTTGGATCGCCCCGTGATCGGCGAGGAACGCCGCCCGAAGGAGGGCGTGCTGGAGCTCCCGAATGTTCCCCGGCCAGTCGTGCGCTTCCAGGACTTGAAGCACGTCCTCCCCTGGCAGCGCCAAGCCCCGTTCGATGCAATAGGCCCGTACGAGTTGAGGGATATCGGACCTGCGCTCCCGAAGTGGCGGCACGCGGAGGACAACGCCAGCGAGACGGTAGAAGAGATCGGCCCGCCATTGCCCTCCCGCCCGAAGCGCCGAAGGGTCCACCTGCGTGGCGGCGATCAAACGGAACCGCACCCTCACTCCCTGCGTGGCACCCACCCGCCGCACCTCTCCGGACTCGAGGACCCGTAGCAACTTGGTCTGAATCAGCGCGGGCAAGTCGCCGGCTTCGTCCAGGAAGAGCGTGCCGTTCGCCACCGACTCTATCAAACCAGCGCGGTCGGCAATGGCGCCGGTGTAGGCCCCTCGACGCACGCCGAAAAGCTCACCTTCTATCAGGGCCTCGGGCACCGCTGCAAGATTCACGGGGCAGAACGCCCCCTCCGGACCTCGGCTCACGGCATGCAGCGCTCTGGCCGCGACCTCCTTGCCCGCTCCGGTCGGACCCCAAATGACGACCGGCGCCGAGCTTGCCGCGGCCCGCCGAATCGCGTCTTGCAATTCCACCATGAGAGGGTGTGACCCGAGAAGTGCATTGGGAAACGGCTGGTGCGTCGTCGGCACGGTCAGCGCGGTCACGGCTTGGCACCGGTCGGCAGGCGCGCTGCGGTAACGCTGTCGGCGGCCGCGTCCGTCTTCAGAATCCTCGGCGTGAGAAACAGAAAGAACTCATTGGCGTCCGAACTCTTAGTCGCAGTACCAAAGAGTCCGCCGATGATCGGCAACGACGACAGAATGGGAACTCCTTCGTGGGTCACGGAACGCTGCTGATCGGTCAGCCCCCCCAACACGATCGTTTGCCCATCCCGCACGAGCACTTGGGTCGATGCTTCCCGGGTCGAGATGACGGGAGCATCAAACTCCGTTTCGGTCGTCGCCGAGTTAACCTCCTGTTGGATGACCAATGAGACGTACCCGTCCTCATTGATCGTAGGGCGAACGGTCAGGCTGGTTCCGACGGGCTCGTATTGCACGACCTGGTCACGCGTGGGTGTATCGGTTGGGAGAGAGCGGCTGACTTGAATGAACGGCTGTTGACTGCCGACCAGGATATGCGCCTCGGTATTGTTCGATGCCAGGAGGACCGGCCGCGACAGGATTTGCACGTCCCCCTTGGTAGCCGCGGCGGACAACGCCGCGTCGATCCTGGCGTGCCCAACGTTGAGGAGATTGATGGCGAAATCCCCCAGACTCGACCCCAGGGTGCTGCCGTCGACGGTTCCCGTGCCATGGTCGATGGGTTGTGGGGGGACGAGGAAGTTCGCGGAAAGAGAAAAGCTTCGGTTGTGCTGAGCCTCCACGATCATGACCTCGATCAGAACCTGGAGGGGCCGAACATCCAACTGCTCCACCGCCTCCCGCAGCACGTCGTAATCGTGTTCTCCCGCTCTGACCAGGAGCGCATTGGTCAATTCGTCCGGCACGATCGTGACATTGCCAGCGAACGTTGCGCTACCGACGGCCGGCGGACTGACGTTGGCCCCGGGCCCAGGCGTCAGCGAGCTCTGCGGCGCCACGATGTTCCGACGCAGCTCGTCGGAAAGCGTGTTGGTCGCTCCAGTCGCTCCGGCGAAGCTCCCGCTGCCACCGAACAGCTGATTCACCGTGGCCGCGACGTCTGATGCCCGAGCGTGTTTCAAGCGAATCACATATAGGTGCACTGCGCTGTCCGGCCCGGCGCCACCTCGCGCTGAAGGAGCTGCCGGCGGGAGCGCCGCCTTCGCCCCGACCCGAAACGACACACTGTCCTCCGTGAACGCCAACCCTTGCGATTGGACCAGGTTGGCGAGCAGGGCCGCGAGGGTCCCCGTCCCAACCGGGGCCGGCGTCTCGATCGAGACCCTAGTGTCGGGAATCGGCCCCACGATCACCGGCTTGGGCAGGTAGCGCCCCAGCGCCTGAATCACCGCCCGCAGATCCGTATCCACGAACCGGACCTGCACGGAGTCGTGCGACCCGTGGACGGCAGACGTGTCCTGACCGGCGAGCCGACTACACGGGTAGACGGCGAGTAGACTCGCCAACGCCAGAACGCCACCAGCTCTCACTTCCATGGCTCCCTCACCGTCAACGTCCAGGTGGTGTCGAACCCTGCCGCGATCACCAGTCCTACCTCGATCCGTTTGATCGTCACGCCCCCGACCACATCCCCCACTCGCACCACCCTCGGCCCCGGCGCCGTCGGCAACCCCTCGATCACGGCTTCCGGTGCGTCTCCCCACACCACGCCGGTGAGAGTGAGTTGCGGCTTCGGTGGCCCGTCGGGAGGCGGTGCGGCCCCCCGCGTGGGGTCGTACGGCACGGCCGCGGGGTGCCGGTCGGTCCGAAAGAGATCCCGGCGCACCGTCACGCTCCCGAGCGACTCCGCCGGATAGCTGGGAACTGGAGATCTGGACCCCGTAACCGCGACGTGGATGGGCAAGGCCGGTCGCGGCACGACGATGCCGAAGGCGCTCACACACAGCACCAGGGCGCCGGTCGCGACGACCACCCACGCCCCCATTCCCCTCATCCGCGCGCCCCTCATGTGCCTCTCCTGGCGAGGTAATAGCCCCGCACCTCGAACGAGACGTGCAAGACCTCCGAGGTTCGCGGATGGGGCACGGGATCCGGCGTGTCGATCGCCACATTCGAGAGCGTGAGGAGCGGCGCACCCGATTCAAGTCCCCCCACCACCCCTGTCGCTCCCGCCAGATCCCCCTCGAGTTCCGCGTGCAGTGCCACCCGCCCGAATACGCCCGCCGTCGAATCGGGAAGCGGATCGACGCGCACCACGCGGAGCCCGTGGCGGTTGGCGGCCATTGAGAGCAGGGCCGAGAGGCTCGCTTGCGCGTCGGCACTGGTCTCGCCATCCACCAAGTCGGGCGCGAGCGCCACGATCCCCCGCACCACGTCCCCCAGGGAGTCCCGCACGGCCGGCTCGCGCGCGACCAGGTCCTCGACCCGCGCGAGCGTCTCCGTTTGCGCCATGGCGGCCTCACGTAAGGCCCGCACCGCTCGAATGCCGGCCGGACCCCCCCGGAGGACCACCAGGGCACCGATGATGCTGCCGAGCCCCAAGAGCACAGCCCGGCGGTCCCGGCCCCCGAGCGCCTTCACGGCCGCATCACCTGCGCGGTCACCCCAAAGCGATCGCGCATCCCGAGGCCTGCGACCGCCTCTTGGGTGACCACGCCGTCCAACGCCGCCCCGCTCACCCCCGGAACCCGCCCCAGCGCCGCCACTACCTGCGCCGCTCTGGGTGCGTAACCGGCGAGTCGCAGGGTCCCTTCAGCACCGAGATGAAGGGAGATGATCGTCACCGAGTCGGGGAGCGCCCGGGTGAGGTCCCCAAGGAGCACCAGAGTCCGCGACCGCGACGCTCGTGCCTGGGCGATCGTGGCGAGAGTCGCCCGGCCGGCGTCCACGTCCCGCCGGAGCGCCAGCGCGGAATCCGCGGAGGCGTGGAAAGCCCGGAGGAGGTCGGTCGCGCGGGAGGAGGCGAGCGAGAGTCGGGTGACGTAGGTCGCCGCCGCGAGGAGCCAGAAGGCGAGGCCGATCCCTCCAATTACGGCCAGACGGCGGTGGTCTGCCTTCCGGCGAGCGGCGCGGTGGCCGTCGGGAAGCAGGGTGAGAGCGGGGAGGCGGACCGCCGCGGCGTACGCTGGGGCCACCGCGGCCGCGTCTCCATTCAGGCCGCCCAAGGCGGCCACCCACTCCCCCGTCAGGGCCCCGAGCGCTCGGCTCCACCGGCTCCGCCACACGCCACCCACACCGACGTTGATCCGCTCACTCCCGGACCCATTGGGGACCACAATCTCCGGGGTGTCGGGCGGAACGTTGAGCGCTGCCGGCATCGTCTCTGCCGAGGGAGCAACCGCCTCCACCGCAAGCCCCGCCTGCGCGCACCCGGAGAGAATCGCCGTCACGAGCGGCTCCTCTGCCGCCGCGGCCCACAGGGCCCGCTCGTTCTTCGTGATCGCCACGAGTGCGCCGGTCGTCACTAGCGGGACGCCGTTCTTCCGGAAGAGACGACCTGCCTCGAGACTCACGTACCGCGCCACGTCCCCAGCTTTGAGGGGCGGCGCCGGATACAAGGTCCGGAGCTGCACCACATCCCGGGCCAGCGCCACGCGCGCACGTCGCACCGACCGACCCGCCTCCCCGGCCAGGCGGGCGATGATTTCCGTCAGGTCTTCGGGTGCTGCATACGTGGCGCTCCCGGCCCACGTGAGTGCACCCCGGTCCACCAGGGCCGCCCGGATCATGCCCGCTCCGACAGCGAGGCCCAGGATCCGTGCCCTCACCACAGTCGCCTCCGGATCACGGCGAGTCGATCGGGCAGCGGGACCACCAGAACCTCGATCGTGGCATGCAGGCCGCCCGGTCCCCCGTCGCCTACCCACCCCGCGGCGGTGAGCAGCAGTTGCGGAGGGGCGAACGTCACCTGGGCCGCGAGGTCGGCATAGTGGGCCAGGAGCTCCGACCGCTCCCCAGGCACCTGGCTCGCGAGTTGGTCGAGACTCGTAACTGGACGCGTTTGACGTGCGGATTCCCTGAGTTGGTCGACCACCTCGGCGCCAAGTCCGGGCACGGACAGGATGACCGCCGGAGCTGCGGCATTGAGATTGATGGTCCCGGGGCCGTCGGTGGTCAGGAACGCCTGCAGCGACGTGTCAGACGACAGCGCCGTGCGGACCTGTGCCGTGTCTGCATACGGGCGGTGGGCCAGGAGGGAATCGACCAGTTGCGGGGCGGCCTCGACCTGCCGCGCGAGGGCCAGGAGTAGGGTGGCGGGTGTCGTGTTGATGTTCACGCGAGCCGTGGGATCGTCAGCTCGCCAGGAGCACCAGGTCTCCCGACCCAGGTCGACGCTCGCCGTGTCCGTGAAGCGGTGCTCGCTCCAGCGCGCTTGCGCGATGGCGAGACAAGCCTCCGCGGCCCAGCGCCCCCGCGCAAGCTCGAGCCGGTTGGCTGACCCCCGGGCACCGATCCGCAGGGTACCGAGCCCCAAGCCCACGATCGCGGCGAGCGCCGCCACGACCCAGAGGACCGCCAGCAACGCGAACCCGCGCCGACCGCTCATCCCCGCCCACCGATCAGGAGCAGCAGGGTGTCCGCTCGAACCGGCGACCCTAGGTAGGTGACCCGGATCCGCACGGCAAGGGGCGCACTGACGGGGGACATCCACTCCCGCGCCCACGTGGTGTTCGCGCCCGGCTCGAGAAGGTAGTCGAACGCGACCTGGGAGACGCTGTCGACGAGCACCACTATCCCAGTGCCAGCCTGCGCCACCAGCGTGGTCCCTGACTGATGCAGGAGAATCCGGTCTCTCTCCAGGCCACTGGGCGCTACGCGCTGCCAGGACGCAAACCCCACCTGGGCGGGATGCCCCTCGAAGGGACCGGCGCTGTCGACCCCGGCCTGCAAGGACCCGAAGGCTTCGATGAGCCAGCGGCGGGCGTTGGCGGTGCGGTCGAGGGTGGTACGCGCCGCATCGAGCCGGCCGACGCCGTCCACGACCCCGGCGAAGATTTGGTGGGCGAGGAGCACGACGAGCGCAGACAGCGTCAGGGCGATCATGACTTCGATCAGCGTGAAGCCGGCACGGAATGCGGAATGACGGGAGCGGATCATTGGGCCATGCCCCGAAACACCACGGTCACGAGATCCTCCACCCCGGGAGCTGTCGCTCGCTCGATCGCGATGCGATAGAGGGTCGACTCCGGGCGGGCGACCGTCACGACGTACGGCCCCACCGGACGATTGCCGATCCGCAGATCCAGGTCGCTCCGAGTGAGCAGCGTGGTGGCCGTCAGCAACCGATCCTCGTCCATCTGCTCGAGCTCCCGGGCCCGTGCGGTGGCCGCCGTGGCGGTCCCTTGGGACACCAGCTCGACGAGGGAGAGCCCAGCGATCGAGAGGATCACGAGCGCCGCCAGAACCTCGAGCAAGGCGATTCCGTGCTCACGGCGTGGCACGCGGGGCTCCGGTGAGGGGATCGACCCCGGGGCCGAGGGCGCGGCCGTCGGGGAGGAACAGCACGGTCGACGGGAACCGGGAAGCGGGCAACGTGTCCGGGTCGACTGCCACGGGGAGACCGGTGCGGATCGCCCGCGCCCGAGCGGCCTCGAGTCGGCGAACCCGCGCTGAGCTCCGCGGGCTCCCGAGGCTCACGAGCGCCAGACCACTGACACTGAAGATCAGGGCGAGGAGCATCAGCACGACGAGCAGTTCGAGCAACGTTACCCCGCGTACCCTCTTCCCCCATTCCGCACTCCGCATTCCACTTTCCGCATTCACTGGGGCCTCACCGAGTACACGGCCTGGAGGAGCGCCGCCGCCACGAAGGCCACCATCCCGGCAAACGCGACGATCAGCGCCGGCTCGAGGAGCCCCACCAGCACCCGGAGGCTCCGTTCGGCGCGGGACTCGTCCAGGTCCGCCGCCTTCCGGAGCACGGGGCCCACCCGCCCCGAGTGCTCCCCCACCGCGAGGAGCTGCAGCGCTGCCGACGAGAGGGCATGGGTCCCTGTGAGGGCGGCGGCCAGGCTCATCCCTTCCCCCACCCGATCCCGGGCGCGAGCGATGCGTGCCGCCACCTCCGCGTCCCCGGCCGCTCCCTCGGCGATGATCAGGGCCTGCAACGCCGGCGTGCCGGTGTCGAGCAGGACGGCCAGCGTGCGGGCTACGCGAGCGGTCGCGAGGCTCAGGCGCAGGGATCCGACCACCGGGAGGCCCAGCAGCCATCGGTGAACGGCTTCCCGGCGCCTCGTGAGCTCGGCACTGGCGATCGTCAGGCCGCCCACCACGACGGCCCCAATGATCACACCGTAGTGACGGACGGCGGCGGAGAGCGCGATGAGCAGCCGGGTTGCCCGCGGGAGCGTCTCCCCCAAATCCCCAAGAATGGCGGCGAAACGCGGCACGACAAACAGGACGATGACCGCGACCGAGATCGACCCCGCGACGGCGAGCAGGGCCGGATAGGCCAGCGCTGCCCGGACCCGGGCAGCACTCTCCGCCTCTCGATCGAGTTGGCTCGCGGCCTGTTGCAGCGCGGGTCCGAGTCCCACGCCCCGCTCCCCCGCCCGAACGAGCCCCAGCGTGACCCCGGAGAAGACCCCGGGTTCGGCACCCAGTGCGGCGCCGAGGCTCGCTCCTTCGCGGACCCGTCCGCGCGCGCGAATCAGCGCGTCCCGAAGGCGCCCCGTGGCGACCTGCTCGGTCGCTTGGAGCGCCTTCTCGAGCGGAAGGCCCGCATCCACGAGGGTGGCGAGGCTCTCGACCACGATCGCGCGGGCGCGCGCCGAGGGCCGGGGGCGCCACCACTGGGCGGCGTCTTCCACGGGCTCCACCGACACCGGAAAGAGCCCCCGCGCGGACAGCAGGGCCGCCGCGTCGGGTCGTGAGGGTGCATCGAGCCGGCCCCGGACCGTGGCCCCGTCGGCGCGCGCGGCCTCGTAGCGAAACGCGGTCATTCCCGGAGATCCCCGTCCTCACCCGTCCCGCCGGGCTTGCCGTCCCGACCGTAGGTGAGGAGGTCGTACCCGGTCGTCGTCGAGTCCCCGGGGCTCTTGTAGAGGTAGGGCCGTCCCCAGGGGTCGAGCGGCACGGCCTTCTTGAGGTAGGGCCCGCGCCAGTTCCGCGCCTCCGGCTCCCCGGCGGGCTGGGAGCGTAAGGCCTCCAGGCCCTGGGCGGTGCTCGGGTAGTAGTCATTGTCGAGGCGGTATTGATCGAGTGCGAGCCCGAAGAGCTCAAGCTGCGCCTTGGCAGCGCTCACCTTCGCGTCGCCGACGTTCTGGAAGACCATCGGCCCCACGAGCCCCGCGAGGATCGCAATCACGACGATCACGACCAGCATTTCGATCAGGGTAAAGCCCCGGTTAGTGCTCGGTGACACGGAGCACCTCCTCGACCGTCGTGAGCCCCGCTTGGACCTTGGCCCACCCGTCGGCCCGAAGGGTCACCATCCCGGCGGCGAGGGCCAGCTCGCGGAGCTTCTCGGCTGGGGCCACCCGCGCCATCGCCTGCTTCAACTCGTCCGTCATCACGACCAGCTCGAAGATCCCGATCCGGCCTCGGTAGCCCGTGCCCCGACACGTCGGGCACCCTGTGCCACGGACCAGCGTCTCGGCGCCGACCGGCTTCCGGGCCAGGAGGGCGACGGCCTGGGGATCCGGGGTGTAGCGCTCCTGGCAATCGGGGCAGACGCGACGGACGAGCCGCTGGGCGAGGACCCCTTCGACCGTCGCCGCCACCAAGTAGGCTTCGACCTTGAGATCCGCGAGCCGGGGGATGGCGCCTAGGGCGTCGTTGGTGTGAAGGGTGGAAAAGACCAGGTGCCCCGTCATCGCCGCTTGCACGGCGATTTCGGCCGTTTCCCCGTCCCGCATTTCGCCCACCATCAGGACGTCGGGGTCCTGCCGGAGCAGGCTCCGGAGCGCCGAGGCGAAGCTCACCCCCGCCTTGCGGTTCACGGGGACCTGGGTGACGCCGTCCAGGTGGTACTCGACCGGGTCCTCGACCGTAATGATCTTCTCGGCTCCTCGCTGGCGGAGCCCGAGGGCCGCGTAGAGCGTGGTCGTCTTCCCCGACCCCGTTGGCCCGGTCGCCAGGATGATGCCGTGAGGTCGAAGCGCGATGGCCCGGAAGCGGGCCAGGGTTTCGGGCGCCATCCCGAGCTCGTCGAGCGCCACGGGACGCCCACCTCGGTCGAGGAGCCGAAGGACCACCGACTCGCCGTACAGCGTGGGCACCGTGGACACCCGGAGATCGAGCTCCCGCTCCTCGAGCCGCACCCGGATCCGGCCATCCTGGGGCAATCGCCGCTCAGCAATGTCAAGCTCGGCCAGGAGCTTCACCCGAGACACGACGGCCGCCTGCAAGCCCTTCGGGGGACTCGGCACATCGGTCAGGACGCCGTCGATCCGGAAGCGCGCGCGGAGCCCCTCGCGCGTGGACTCGAGATGGATGTCCGAGGCTCGGGCGTCGTGCGCGTCCCGAATGAGGAGGTTCACGAAGCGGATGACGGGGGGCTGGTTCGCCAGATCGCGGGCGTCGGTAAACGAGGCGTCGATCCCTTCCCCGTCTCCGGTCACGGCCGCATCGAGATCCCGGACCAGCTCGACCACCGATTCGGCCGCGGCGTAGGCTCGGCGGATGCCATCGGTCAGTTCTTCCCGGGTGACGGGAACCGTCTCGAGCGCGAGATCGAACGACATCTCGAGGTCGTCGAGCACTTCCGGCGCCGGCTCCCCAACCACCGCAACGCGGAGTCGGTCGCCGACGATCTCAAGCGGGAGAATCCCGTTATAGTCGAGGTAGCCCGCCTCGAACGACTCGGCGAGCGGAAGCTTGGAGACGAGCGGCGCGTCCACCATACCAGGGCCTCAGTGGGGTCGCCCTGGTACAAGGCACGTGGCGTGCCGCCGTGCCTGCGGACGGGGCGGGAGAGGAAGTGCCGATCGGGATGGCAGTTAGGGTGCTGCGATAGCCGAGTACCGGCGTCGGGAATGTGTAACATCGGTGTCCGCCGGACGTCCGCGGACACCTGCGGACACTCTACGCCTCTCGAGCCTCGAGCGCGCGGTGCAGCTGCTGCCGGCTGACGCCGAGCATCCGAGCGGCCGCCGCCTTGTTGCCGCGGGACTGAGTCAGCGCGTCGCCGATCCGGCTGCGCCAGGGCTCCCCCGTCGAGAGCCGGGCGAAGGTGTCCGGGAGCTGGCCGAAGGCGACGATCTGCTCCGCCACGGCCGCCAGTTCCCGGACGTTGCCGGGCCAGGGGTACGCCATCAGACGCTCGACGTCGCGGGACGAGAGTCTTGGGGTCGGGCGACCAGCCTCCTCGGCCTTGGCGACCAGGAGATAGTCCATGAGGAGCGGAATGTCCTCCGCGTGCTCCCGGAGCGCCGGCATCTGGAGCATGTGCTTCTTCATCCGGTAGTAGAGATCGGCCCGGAAGCGGCCTTGCAGCACTAACGCTTCGAGGTCTTCGTTGGTTGCGAACACCAATCGAGCCTTGACGGGTCGCTCGCGGGCCTCCCCCAGACGCTGCACGATTCCCGTATCCACGAAGTCGAGGAGCGCAGCCTGCGCCTCCGGCCCCGCCGTGCCGATCTCGTCGAGAAAGAGCGTACCACCATGAGCCGCTTCCAGCTTGCCGGCGCGGTGCTCGTACGCGCCCGTGTACGCCCCCCGGCGATATCCCATCAGTTCAGCGCGCGCGGTGGTATCGGGTAGAGCAGCGAGACTGCATCGCACGAAGACCGCGTGAGCCTGCCGAGAAAGGGAGTGAAGCAGCCGAGCGGCGATGCTCTTGCCCGTCCCCGATGGGCCCTCGATACGCACGGCCCACGGCAGATCGGCGAGTATCGCCAACCGGTCGCGTAGACGACGCATCGCTTCGGAGCTCCCGAGAAGAATGGTGGAGGGATCGAGGCGGACCGGTGACTCGGTCATGGGACTCCGGGGGGGACATTGTGAAACGAGTCACAAAATGCACACCCTGCACGATGGGAGACTCGGTCCGGACCCTGAAGGTGTCAAGTAACGGTGGGATAAAGAGGAGCGATTCGCATTGCAACGTCAGAGCCGCGTCAGCCCCAGCCCGAACCGGAACCCTCGCGTCGGATACGCGGAGAGCTGCCAGGTGAAAAACGCCGCCAGATCGAACGGCGACAGAAAGGGCGTGAGATTCCCCAGCCCGAACCCCGCCTCGGTGTAGACCTTCGGCGCCGTCCAGAGCAGGTCGTCCCCCGGATTCGCGGGATGGCCCACGAACCCGGTCCAGAACGCTCCCGCGTGCACGCTCAGGGTGAACGGCAGGGACCGGATCCCGGGAATCCCGCTCTTGGCGAAGAGCAGGCGATCGAAGTCGTGGTTTACCGTGATCATCGCGGCCCGGGTGCCGGCGAAGTTGTCTCCGTTGAGCGTATTGAAGCCGTTCGCCTGATAGGTGTACAACTCGCGCCCGAAGTCGACGGTGAAATACCGCTGGGGCGGCACCCACCCCGTCGCGATGCCGCCGACCGCCACGATCGACGTGACGCCGAGGTTGAGGGACCGCTGGATCCGCTCGACGCGCAGGACATACCGCCGGTACGAAAAGTCCCCCGGGAACAGGTCGGGCGCGGCGACTTCCACGGCCGCCGAGACGCGGGTCTGGACGAGCTGGCGCAGGCGGTAGTCCCGCCCCTTGTCCTTGAGCAGGGGCCGGGAATCGTAGGACAGCGCGGCGCCGAGGGCCTGCAGCCGCCCTCCGACGACTCCGGGATTGGGCCGGAGCTCCCGCGCCCTGGGCGCGAGCGCGTAGTCCGTGGTCACCGCCAGGCTCGACTGGAGGGCGTCCAGATAGGACACCTCGAGCCGCGTGCCGCGCAGGAGCTTGCCCGACGCGAACGCCCGCACCCCCCGCTCGCGGAAATAATCGAGCGGGTCGATGCGGGAGAGCAGGGCGCGAAACGTGGGATTGTAGTCGCTCGACACCATCGTGGGCCGGTGCTGGGTCTCGTCGTACGCGGAAGCCCCGACCCAGATCTGGCGGTCTTCCGCCACGAGGGCGCTGACGCCTCCGCTCTCCTGCCACCGCTCCGCGCCGAACCCGTAGCCGGCCCGCGCGCCCACGATCCACCGGGAGCCGAGGCTCCAGTTCCCTCCGGCCCCGAGATACGCGCCGTCCACCCGATTGAAGTGAAAGAACGCGGGATTGGCGGCGAGGAAGACCGCGGTGCCGAGGCCCGCCGCCATCCGGTGGCCCCAGCTGGGCGGCGTGCCGGCGATGGAATCGATGCGGGTCCAGGCTTCCCGCTCCGCGGGCGAAAGAGGAATCGCGTCGTCGCTCCAGCGCGCGCTGTCGGTCCGGTCCGCGCTGTCGGCCACCACCACGCGGTACTCCCCCACCCCGGGCGGCGGGCGCCCCCGGTCGAAGGTGAAATCACTGAGCCGGGCGACGTGCTCGAACCCCAGCCGCGACGGGAACCCGGGAATCGGCACCGCCAGATGAATCTCCCCCGAGAGCCGGATCTCGCGGGGCATCCAGCGCCCGCCCCCCTGGTCGGCCAGCTCCTGATGGTAGCGGAGGTTCGACACGAAGGTGAACCGGAGCGCGCGGTTCGCGCCCACGTCGATGCTCAGGACGTCGTAGGTCGAGTCCATCACGGTGAGCACGCCCGCAAACAAGGGCGAGGCCTCGGTGCGCGGGATGATGGCGATGGTGAAGACCCGTCCCCGAGCCGACGTCGTGGTGTCGAGCATCCGGTAGTCGTAATGGTCCAGGGCGTCGTCCGCGATGGGCGAGACGATCGAATACTTCCGGAGGTCGATGCGGTCGCGCGCGAAGTTCACGATCTCCCCGACCGACACCAGGTTCCGGTCGGGATCGAGATTCCCCGTCTGCCGGCGCGCCACGATGGTCTCCTGGTAGTGGCCGGGCCGCTCCCAGTACGCGGTGGTGCGGGACTCGGTCACGACCAGGATGGACGCGGGCGAGTCGGCCGGCACCCCCAGGTTCCGCACCACGAATTTCACGTCGGCGGCGTAGCGGTAGTCGTGCAGGCGCGCGAGCACGTTGCGCTTGTGCGCGATCACGCGCCGCATCACTTCGATCGCGGGGTCCTCCACCGGCGAGACGGTGATCCCGGCCACGCCGACGGGCACCGGCGTGAGGTACAGCACCAGCGCCGTGTCCGGCCCGGACACCTCGACGGTCGCCGGCCGGTAGCCGATGCGCCGGACTTCGAGCCGGGCCGGCCCGGGGAGGGCCTCGATCCGGAACCGGCCCCCGTCGTCGGTGACCGCCGAGCCGCCCCCCGCCACCCGGACGATCGCCAGGCTGACCGGCTGGCCGGACAGGGTGTCCAGTACCGTGCCCGTCAGCGTGACCGGCGGGGTGGTGTCGGAAATGGCCCCGAGGGCCAGGAAAAGTGCGAGGAGCGACGTCACGGGCGAATCATACGTCGGTGTCCCGTCCCGGTTCCAGCGTGATTGCCGGACCGCCCGGTGGCGGACACCTTATGGGCACCATGCCATCCACGTTCGCGGTGCGTCTCGCGACGCTGGCGCTGGGGGCGGTCTCCCTCACGCCCGCCCCGGCTCCCGTCGTCACCCAGCAGGCCAGCGGCACGACCCAACGCCTCCAGGCGCTGAGCGCGGTGAGCGACCGCGTGGCCTGGGCCAGCGGCACCGGCGGTACCTACGTGGTCTCGACCGACGGCGGAGACCACTGGCGCGCCGGCGTCGTTCCCCGCGCCGACTCCCTCGAGTTCCGCGACGTCGCCGCGCTCGACTCGGCCACCGCCTGGCTGCTCGCTTCGGGGCCGGGAGCGCGCTCGCGCATCTATCACACCGGGGACGGCGGGGCCACCTGGACCCTCCAGTTCACGAACACCGACCCCGCCGCCTTTTTCGACTGCTTCGCCTTCTGGGACGCGACGCACGGCATCGCGGTCTCGGACGGCGTGCGCGGCCGCTTTCCCATCCTCCTCACCGACGACGGCGGCGCCCATTGGACCCCGCGCCCCTTCGACACCTCCCCCGCCGCGGACTCGGGCGAAGGGGCGTTCGCCGCGAGCGGGACCTGCCTCGTCACCGCCCCCGGCGGGCGCGCCTGGATCGGCACGGGCGCGAGCCCCTCCGGAGGCGGCCGCGTGCTCGCCACCGAAGACTACGGCAAGAACTGGACGTCGCGCCCCACGCCGATCCAGCACGGCTCGGCCACGACGGGCATCACCACCCTCGCCTTCCGCGACCCAGGACACGGGTTCGCGGGCGGCGGGGACATCGGCCTCCGGGCCCACCAGACCACCCGCGTCGTCCGCACCGACGACGGCGGGCGGACCTGGAACGCGGTGGCCTCGCCGGGGTTCGCGGGGGCGGTCTATGGGCTCGCCGTCGTGCCGGGACTGCCCGGAGCCCTGGTGGCCGTCGGCCCGGGAGGCGCCGCCTTCTCCCTGACGGACGGAGCCTCCTGGGCGGCGCTCGATTCGGCGAGCTACTGGAGTGCGGGATTCGCGAGCCCCCGCGCCGGGTGGCTCGTGGGACCGAACGGCCGGATCGCGAAGGTGTCGTTCCGCTAGGGCGTCACCCACACCGTGCCGTGGTCGAACCGCGCGGCCGGGACGAGGCCCAGGGCCGCGGCCAGCGAGTCCCCGGAGGCGAGCCCCGCGAAGTTCGCGTCGAGCGCCACGAGCGCCGACGGTGAGGACGCGAACCGCGCGCGGAAGAGCGCCACCGAGTCCGGTGCCAGGGTCGCGGGCAGGAGACGGGACGCTCGCCCCGTCAGGTACCAGACCCCCGCGGGATCGGTGGTGTAGAGCGCCCGCCCCCGCCCCGCCTGCCGCAGCCAGTCCGCCACGGGCGAGCGCTGCCAGTCGTCCCCTTCGTACGACAAACCCCCGGCCCACGCCTGGCCCACGGTCCCGATGTCCCGGCGCGCCGCCAGGGCGCACCAGACGAGGCCCGTCGCGACCACCGCGGGCCGGAGCGCCCGCCGGGACTTCCAGACGATCCCCGCCCCGGCGGCCGCGGGCACCGTCAGAATGAAGAAGAGCGGCGCCAGGATCCTGGTGTCGAACGGCACGTCCGGAATCACGAACACCCTCGCGAATCCGACCGTCCCCGCGTAGAGCACCGAAAGCCCGCCGGTCACCACGAGCATCGGCCGCAGCTCCGCCCTCGCCTTCACCGCCCGCCAGGCGGCCCATCCGAGTGCGACGAGCAAGACCGCTCCCGCGACCCGCTCGACCGATCCCGTGACTCCCGGGAAGAGCCAGCCCAGGCCCGTCTCCCACCCCTCACGCAACGCCGCGCCCACGCCGCCGAAGGGACTGGCCACGATCCCACCGCCGGGCACGATGCCGACCACGGCCCAATAGAGATGAAGGAGCGCACCGGGGAGGACGGCCCGGAGACCCCGCAGAACCCTGACCCGGCGACCGCCGGGCTGGGCCGCGGCCCAGAGCCCGGCGCCGGCCACGAGAAAGACGCCGGCATAGCGCACCAGGTTCGCGGCGGCGGCCAGCACGCCGGCTCTTCCCGGCCGCTCGGGGTGACGGATCATCTCGGCGAGCGTCGCCGCGACGACGAAGAGAAAAAGAGGCTCCGAGAGGATCCAGAGCGAGAGGTCCGTCAGTGCGGGCATCAGGAACAGCAGGGCGAACCCCGCGAGCGCCGCCTCCACGCCCGCGACGGCCTCGAGCAGTGCGACGATCACTCCGACCGCCCCACCGATGCCTGCCGCCTCCACCCAACGCGCGGCCGGCACGGGCGGCACACCGAGCGCGAGAGGAGCCGCGAGGATCAGCGAGAATCCCGCGGGATAGTCGGCGAGGAGCGAGGTGCTGTCGGGGGCGTTCCAGTCGGCGAACGGCTCGCGGAGGGTCCCCTGGGAGATGAGGGACTGCGCCGCCGCCAGATACGACATCCCGTCCGGGCTTTCGGCGGGTCCCCTCGGCGCCGTGACGATGAGAGCGCCGACGAGGGCAACGAGCCCCGCGCTCCACGGAAGCCAGCGGCCAACTCGCATCCACCAAAGCTATGTGTCAGTGCCAGGTGACGGATGCGCCGTTCAGCAGCTGAGTCTCCGCGGCCCCGGTGGCGGGCGCCAGGTTGCTCGTGATGTCGAGGGACAGCCCCGCCCCATTGGCGCTCACGTAGTAGCCGCCCGACGGGGTCGAGAGGAAGGTGAGGCCCACCAGGGAATACGATCCGGTGCCGGTGACGCCCAGCTGTGTGTCTCCCGCCGCGTAGTCCTGGAACGTGACGGAATCGAGCGTCGTGATCGGTCCGGTGATCCGCAGGAGCACGTGGTCCATCGTGGCGCCGTTCATCACGATGGCGCCCGCCGAGAGCGCGTGCCCGTTTCCGGTGAACGCCGTGGGGAGCTGGGTGGAAAGCGTGTCCGCGAGGGTCCCGGCCACCGGGATGTCGGTCTGGAGGACGACACCGCCGAACGCGGGGGTCAGATCGAGGTCGGTGAAGTGGCTGGCGCCCCCCCCCGCGTACGTCATCGTCAGCACGACCGGGTTCGAGTTGACGAAGAGGGTCCGGAACGACCCCGACGTGCTGAAGGAGGTCGCCGAATTGGCCGGCGGCTGCGTGAAGTTGCCGTTCTGGATCACGAGCACGCCGTTCGTCAGCTTGCCGGTTTCGTCTCCGCCGCCCCACACCAGGTTGCCGTTGACGATGAGCGAATCGGCCGCGTTGGTCATCGCCACCACTCCCGTCCCCGACACCCGCATGGAATCGCCCATCGCCAGGAGGTGCCCCGCGAGGGTCACCGATCCCGCCGTGACCACCGTCTTCCCGGTCACGAACATCTCGCGATCGAGCGTAAGGGTCCCGGCGCCGTTGACGAGGAGGTCGCCGGCGATGGCGAGCTGGGGTTGCGTGCCGCCGGGAACGGCCCCCGGACCGCTGATCGTCACGCTCTGGAAGACGCGCAGATCGCTCGAGATGACCTGGTCGGTCCCGGTGAAGTTGGTGACGGCGACGTCGTAATACCCCTGCGACGCCAGCGCGCCGCCCACGTCCAGGCCGGCCAGGATCAGCTCGCTCTCCGCGGAGTCCTGCGACACGGCGCCCGAGACCGCCAGGGTATCGCCTCCGTAGACGTTGGCGTTTCCGGAAAGGGCGAAGTTGCCGGCCACGGGCACGCGGGTGGCGAGCGTGATGGTATGCGTGCCGCGGACCTCGAGGTTCCCGAAGTGGGCGTTGTTGGCGTAGTAGATGGAGACGCTCTGATCCTGCGCGCCGGTCAGCACGGTCTGGTGGCTGGCGGACGCCACCCACGCGGTCGCGGAGGACGCGGCGGGCGCGTTGAAGTCCCCGTCGACGACGAGCACCCCGGCCGTGAGCTTCCCGGTCTCGTCGCCGCCTCCGAAGCTCGCCCCGCCGTGGGTGATGGCGGAGTCCGCCGCGTTCGTCATCACCAGGTCGCCGGAGCCGTTCACGATCAGCGTGCTGTCAACCAAGGTGTGCCCGTTCAGGGTCAACGTCCCGGCGCTGACGGCCGCGGTGTCCGCGGATGCCAGGCGTCCGCCGAGGGTCAGGGTGCCGAGGTTCCTGACCAGGACGTTTCCGGCAGCCGTGATGGATCCGGCGGTCGTCGCGGGCCCCTGGGTCACCGCCAGCGTACCGTACGGCAGGACCGGAATGGCCTGGCCGGAGCCCGTGAAGTTCGTCACCCCCACGGTGTAGGTGCCGCCGACGGCGAGAGTCCCGTGGATGTCGAGGCCGCCCAGGGTGAGCGAGCTGCCGACGGGGGTCGTGAGCGACCCGCCCACGATCAAGCTGTCGGTGCCGGTGACGGCCCGGGCACTCAGCACCGTGACCCCGCCCTGAACCGGCACCCGCCCCGAGAGCTTGAGGGGCTGCGTGCCCCGGATCTCGAGATCCTGGAAGTGCGAAGCATTGCCGCCCGCGTAGGCGACCACGACCGACTCGGCGACGGTTCCCATCAGTACGGTCTTGTGCGTCCCGGACGCCGCGAACGCGCTCGCCGAGAAGGCGGGGGGCTGGATGAAGTTCCCGGTGACGGCCAGTACCCCGGCCGAGAGCCGTCCCGTTTCGTCCCCGCCGCCCATCGTGATCGTCCCGCCCACCACCAGCGAATCGGCCGCGAGCTTCATCACGACCGTCGCGCTGCCGCCCACGGTGAGGGAGTCCCCCACCGCCAGCGTGTGCCCATTCAACGTGAGCGAGTCCCCGCTCATCCGGATCAGGGCCGCCGTAGACCGGGCCGACAGCACGGGCGAATGGGTGGTCCCGCCGATCACGAGCGTGTCGCTGGCGTTCGGGACCAGCGCGGGCGACCAGTTGGCCGCGGTGGACCAGTCCGGACCGCCGGGATCGTTGCCGACCCAGGTGAGCACGTGGCCGCCGGCTCCGGAACTTCCGGTCGCCGTGAACACCACGGGGTTGCCGGTCACGCCGCCGGCCGTGGCCGTGGCGTCGAGGGTGTTGGTGCCCGGCGTGGACCCGAGTACCCAGCTGCCGACGGTCGCGATGCCGTTCGTTCCCGTGGTCTGGTTCGGGCCGGTAAGGCTGCCGCCACCCCCCGCTACGGCAAAGGTGATGGCCACACCGGGCACCGGATTTCCTTGTGCGTCCTTGACGATGACGGAGGGCGGAACGGCCACCGCCGTTCCGGCCGCGGCGGTTTGGCCGTTCCCCGCGTTCGCCGCAATGGTGGCCGGCGGCCCGACCACCGCGGTGGCGGTCGCGGTGAACGTCACCGCAGCGGCGATCGCGGCCGACGTGGCCGTCGCGGACTGCGCGCCGGCCGTCGCGCCGAGGGTCCAGACCCCCTGCGCCCGGCCGGCCGAATCGGTGGCGTTCTTCGGCGGAGCCACCGACCCGCCGCCGGACGCGGCGACCCACGTGATCGAGTCGTCCGCGACGGCGTTTCCGGCCCGATCGGCCACGCGGACCGCCAGGGCCGTGGGGAGCGCCGCGCCCTCGGGCCCGGTCTGCGCGTCCCCGGCCGTCTTCACGAGGGAGTCGGGCATCCCGGGGCGGACCGTCGCGCCGAAGGGGGCGACCGAGTCGGGGAGGAGGGCCACGGTGGCGCGCGCCGTGTCCGCCCCGGCGCGCGTGCCCAGGGTCCAGGCCACCCGCGCGAACCCCGCCGCATCGGTGGCCACGACGCCCGCGGAGAGCGCGCCGTGCGAGGCCGCGAACGTCACCGACACACCGGGCACGCCCCGTCCCTGCGTGTCCTGCGCCTGCACCGCCAGGCTCTCGGCCAGTGTGGCGCCGATGGTGTCGGACTGCCCGCCCCCGGCGACGACGACGAGGCGGGCGAGCGGCTGGACCACCGTGCCGGCCGCGCTGGCGCCGAACGCTCCCAGCGGGGTGACGACGGTGCCGGTGATCGAGGTCTGACCCGCCCCCACCCCGGTGACGAGCCCCATCGAATCCACGCGCGCCACGGCCGTATCCGACGACGACCAGGCGAAGGTCACGCCCGAGGGGAGCGCCGTGAAGGCGGAGTCGTTCTGGTCCAGGATGGTGGCGGTCAGCCGGAGAGTATCGCCGTCCGGGATGGTGAACTGCGCGCTGTCGAGCCGCACCTGGCGGGCCTGGCGTTCCGCGCCCGCCGGATTGGTGATGTAGTCCTTGCAGGCCCAGATCAGGGCCGCCCCCGCTCCCACGGCGACGAGGGTCCGGAGCGCGCGCATCAGAAGCTCCGCGACACGGTGAGGGTCGCGAACGATTCCGTGAACGCGGGCTCCCCGCCGAGCGCCGCGTAGTGGTTGTACCGGGTCTGGAACATCAGCCGGCTGGCCCAGGGCAGCGCGTACGCGAGCTGGGAATTGACCCCGGTCACCCCGCGGCTGTTGGTGAAGGTCTCCGACGCGTCGAACGACGCGGTCAGCCGGCCCTCGAGGAAGCGTCCGGTCCCCCGGAATCCGAAGAAGAGATTTTCCTGGGTCGCGGCCCCGACCGTCTGAGTGGCGGCGAGGGACAGGGACGGAGCCACCGAGATCGCCCGGGACAGGTTGACCTGCACCGATGCCGACAGGTTGTGCACCGTGACGCGCGGCACCGGAGCGACGACGCTGACGTCGTGCGTGCGCTGGATGCCGTAGGCGAGGCTGTAGATGGCGGGGCGTCCCAGCAGGGATTCCTGGAGCGCCAGGTTGGTCGTGAGCGCGTACGAGTGATCGTTCACCGCGAAGGTGTCTATGCTGGCGTCGTTGACGACCGCGGTGCCCATCGCGGTGACGGACGCCGAGAGATTGTCGGTGGGCCGGAGCGCCGCGCTGAGCATCACCGCGTCCTGGTTGGTGGTCGCCACCTTCTGCCCCAGGACGTCGTCGTTCTGGTGCTGGAGCTGGCCCTGGAGGAGGACCCGATTCTCCAGCAGCCCGACGTTGCCGCCGAGGGTGATGGCGCGGCGGTCGTTGATGAGATAGGAGAGCCCGAGCGAGGTGTAGCCGGGACCGATGTACTGGTAGCCCGCGCGCACCGCGCCGCTGCCGAACGCATAGGTGCCGTCGAGCTTGTAGGCGTAATCACCGGAGCTCGACAGGCGCAGGGGCATGAAGGAGCTCACTAGGCTCCCGAACCGGACGGCGTCCGGATTGGCGAGCGGCGAGTCGAGGTCGTGGGTGACCACCGCCCCGTCCCCCTCCCCCTTCAGCACCAGCCGCCGGTCCAGGAGCGTCAGCTGGCCGCCGACGCCCACGACCAGGTTCTCCTGCGGCCGGGTCTGCTCCTGCGGGCGCAGGGCCACCGGGATGGTGTCGATGAGCGTGGTGTCGATCAACGCCTGCCGGATGGAATTGGGATCGTCCTTCGCCTTCACCACCGTGACGTTCACGTACGAGGCATCGGGCCGGCCGAACCCGACCAGCCCGGCGAACAGGTTCCGCGCGTAGACCGACGTGCCGTCTCCGGCGAACACGGCGCGCTGGGACTGGCCGCCCTGGAAGGAGATCCGGAACAGCCCGGGCGTGAGGTCGAATCCGGCCCCGCGTACCCGCGTGCCCTGCACCGTCATCTCGCTGTAGTCGTCGGAGAAGTCGCCGGCGTGCAGCGTGATCCAGCGCCAGGAAGGATTGAAGCCGAGCTGGTTGATGCTCTGCTGGGCGGTCGACCCTTGCGTCGAGAGGAGCAGGTCGAGACCCATCGACACGTCGTTGAACAGGGTCAGCTGGGGTGTGAACCCGATGCTGAACGACTCGTCGGGCCAGCGGCCCGCGATCCCGGTGTGGCCGTACACCTGCCCCATGGTGACCACGTCGCCCGTGAAACGGACCGGATTGTGGATCGCGCTCTCGACGTCCTGGGCGCGCACCACCCCGACCGGCCCGCCCGCCGCGAGCACCACGGCCGCCCCGACCAGCGCGACGCGCCGGATCACGAGTGTGCCTCCAGGGCCCGCGCGGCCTCCTGCGCCTCGGCCAGACGCCCGAGACGCTGCAGCAGCTCGACCTCGTGCTCGCCCAGCTCCCGCGAGGCCGGCATCCGGATGCGCAACCGCCGGATCTGGGCCAGCAGGTCGCCGAGGCGGCCGTCGGGCTCGTCGAGACGCACCAGCGCGCGGAAGGCGAGCGTATCCTCGGGCGCGAGGTCCAGGGCCCGCCCATAGGCGTCCCGGGCCGCGTCCCGCCGCCCGTCCCGCTCCAGCACCGCCGCCCGCTCCCGCTGCACCGCGGCGTCGGCGGGGCGCTGACGGAGCAGGTCGTCGTAGCGCGCCAGGGCCACGCTGTCGTCCCCGCCCCGGGCCGCGAGCTCCGCGGCGTAGCGCTCGAGCAGGGGCTGGCGTGGATGCGCGATCAGAAGCTGGGCCAGCTCGCCCGGACCCCACGGGGTCCGGAACACCACGGTGTCGAGCACCACGCGCAGGGTGCTGTCGAGCGCGGCCCGGTCATCCTGGTCGGGGCCCGGCGCCGCCGCCACGCCCGCTCGCTCCAGCGCCGCGATCCCCCGCCACTCCGCGAGCAGGAGCAGCGCGCGGCCGCTGTCGGCACCCAGATGGGAAAGCCGGAGCACCTGGAGGGGCGCCACCGGACCGGAGCTGTCGAGCGCGAGTCCGCGGCGATAGAAGGCCAGCGCCCGCGCCGTGTCGCCGGCGTTCAGGGCCAGCGTGCCCGCACCCTCGAGCGCCGACCCATCGTCTGGATGGCGGGACAAGATCGCGGCGAACGCCGAGTCCGCCGCGCCCCGCAATCCCCAGCGCGCGCCGCGCCGGGCCGCGGCGAGCAGGGCGTCCCGCGCCGTGTCGGCGCCGGCCATCGCCAGGATCTGTCCCGCCGCCACGCCCGAGTCGCCGCCCGCCACGGCGGCGTCGAGCAGGGCGAGCTGGGCGGGCGACGGATCGGCGAGCGTCTCCGTGGCGTGGCGATCCGCGGTCTCGGCGGCCCGCCACGCGCGGCGTCCCGCCTCGGCCCGACCCAGGAGAAGCCAGAGCTCGCCCGACTTGGGGTAACGCCGCAGGCCGCTGTCGGCCGTGGCCGCCGCCGCCGCGAACTGCGCACCCCCCAGGGAAAAGGCGGTCGCGCCCAGGTAGACCGCGAGCACCGGCCGTCGGGCGGAGAGCAGGGTGTCGAACAGGGCGGCGGCCGCCGGGCGGTCGGCGCCCGCCGACAGCTCGGCCAGGTCCAGACCGATCCGCGTGTCTCCGGGGTGCCGCCGGTGGCTGACCCGGAGCGCCGCGAGCACCACCCGCAGATCGGCGGTGTCTCGCACCGTCGCGGCGCGCAGACCCAGGAGGCGTGGGTCTTCCGGCGCCCCTTCGAGCCCGCGGATCGCCACGGCACGCGCGGTGTCGGGGTGCCCGGTAGCGAGCAGGAGCGCGGCGAGATCGGCGAAGGCATCCGCCGGGGCGAGCGGGTCCGCGGCCGCCCGCTGCCAATCGATTCCGGCCCTGACGCTGTCGCCGGCGCGCAGAGCGGTTACGCCCGCGTTGATGGCGAGGCGTACCGCCAGGGCCCGATCGGTCGAATCGCGCGGCGTGCCGAGGGCGTCGAGGGCCTCCTGCCAGCGGCCCTGGGCCACCAGCCGGCGGACCGGCGCGAGGCGGATCCCGGCGGTGTCGCCGGGGGGAGGCGCCACCGCCTGGCTCCGCCCCGGCCGGGCGAGAACGGCGCACGAGAGGGCGAGGGCCGCGAGGAGACGCACGGCAGGCTTCACGGGCCCGCCGCCCGCGCGGGCGGGCTCGGCGCCGATTCGTTTCCGGAACGGTCCACGGCCCGCACGGTGTAGTAGGCCCGCGGATCGCCGGGAGTGTCGGTGAAGGACGTGATGCCCGAAAGGACGGTGCCCACCAAGGCGGGGGTGCCGGTGGGGAGCGGCGCGCGATAGATCCGGTAGCCCGCGAGCTCGGGGTCGGCGACGGGCTCCCACTCCACCAGCACGCCGGCCGTGCGGGCCCGCGCCGCGGCGGCGTGACGCGGCGGCGGCGGCGGTGTCGGACGGGTGAAGCTGAGCGTGTCCACCGCCGGCACCGACCGGTTGCCCGCCGAGTCCACCGCCACCACGCGGTAGACGTACGCGCGTCCCCGCACCGTGCCGGTGTCCCGCACGTCGTACGGCGGCGGACCGCCCGGCCGGGCCAGCACCCGGGCCACGGAGTCGCCTCCGCCGGTTCGCGTCAACTCGTAGCGCGCCACGTCCGGGGCCGGCGAACCCGACCACGCGACGTCGACGTACCGGCCGCCGACGTCCCGCGCTGTGAGGCCCGTCGGGGGCCCCGGGGGCTCGTCGTCGGGCACCGTGACGACCACCGAGTCCCGCGGAGATTCGTTCTGGGAAGAGTCGACGGCCGTGACGGTGACGACGTACCGCCCACCGGGCCGGAGGCCGTGCCCCCCGAATCCCGAGTCCACAAGCGCCGTATCCCGGATGGGGGTCGACACCAGCTTGTTCGGCACGCGCTCCCCGCCCGCCTCGGTCCGGTAGACGTTGTAGCCCGCGACGTCCCGGGCACGCGAGCGGCTCCACCGGATGAAGAGACGCCGGTTGCGCGCGGTCGCCGTCACTCCCGACGGCGGCGTGGGCGGCGTGCGGTGGACCGGCAGGGCCCGCACCGCGGTGGACGGCGGGCTGGCGTTGCCGCTCCGGTCCAGCACGATCACGCGGTAGAACACCGGCGTCTCCCCGAGCGCCGCCGAGTCGACGAACGACGGGCGGTCCGCGGGGATGGGCTGGGGGGTGAGCCGCGCGAAGGGACCCGCGAGCCGCGGCGCCCGCTCCACCAGATAGCCCGCCGCGTCGGCTTCGGGCGCGAGCCGCCAGACCAGCGTCACCGCGCCTTCCACCGTCTGCACGGCGAGGCCGGTGACGGCGGCGGGTGGCACGCGGTCCACGGGCGTGGCCGACGCCGGGGCGCTCGGCGCGCTTTCGCGCTGCACCAGATCCACCGCCGTCACCTCGTAGCGGTAGGCGCCGCCGTCTCCGGCGTCCGGATCGCTGAAGCGGGGCGGCGATGCGTCGTTCCGAAGGAGGGGAAGCGGGGTGATCCGGCGGAAAGGCGCCGCGGGACCGTCGGCCCGGTAGACCAGGAAGGCGACGGTGTTGGCGATGGAGTCGGCGCTTTCCTTCGGATAGGTCCAGGTCAGAGTGACCTCGTGGTCCCCCGGCTGCGCGGAGAGCCCGCGCGGGGCCGCGGGCCGGATGTCGGCCACCCGGACGGCCACGGTGACGGCCCGCGCCGTTTCCCGGCCCGTGCCGTCGGTGAAGACCACGCGGTACTCATACCGGGCGCCCCGGGTCGCCGTCGTATCCACATAGATCCGTCCCAGGGCCCGGGCCACCGACCGGTACAGACCACTCAGCACGCCCGCCGCGAACGGGTCGGCCAGCAGCCGGCGGTACACGCCTTCGGGATCCACGGCCCGGACCGCCCGGGCCACGGGCGCGAGATCGGGCCCCAGAACCCCCGCCATGTCCGCGCCGCTCCGCGCGGCCGTGACGGGAGCCGGAGTGAGGCGGACGAAGGTCCCTCCCGCCGCCGCGCGGTAGACCAGGAATCCACCCGGTTGCGGCGGCGGCGTCACGACGAACACGATCACGGAGTCGCCGGCGGGGACGACACGCACCACGGGGGTCGAGTCCGCGGCGGTGAGGAGTCCGGTGAGGAGGGCGAGGGACGCGATCACGGTATCCGCCCCGCGGGCAGGTTGGCCCCCGGCAGCTGCGGGCTGATCGTCAAGGTCGTGGTGATCAGGGTGCTCGGCACACCGGCGAGGTTCACCGACCGGACCAGGACGTAGTAGGTGCCGATCGTGAGCAGCGGGGTGGTCAGCGTGACGACCTGCGCCCCGGGCACGATTCTGATGACGTTCTGCCAGGCGACGACGTCGTCGGACGTGGCCGTCTTCCCCACGGCGATCTGGAGCCCCCAGAGCCCGGACTCCGGGTCGTTGGGAACGTTGAGGTTCACGGAAATACCGGTGGCGTTCACGGCGGCCGCGGCGGAGGGAGGCGGCGGCGGCGTGGCGTCGTAGGCGATGGGTCCGGAGGCCACGACGTCTCCGGCCTGGTTCTGCCAGTTGAAGGCCCGGACGTCGAGGTCGTACTGATGACCGCCCGCCAGGTTCAAGGTCCCGGTGGAGTAGGCCGAGCCCGCCTTGCCGCCGGGCCAGTCGATGGACGTCGAGGGCCAATCGCGGAGCACCGCGCCGCTCGCGGCGTCGCGGACGCGGTACTGGTATCCGCTCACGCCGGTCTCCTGGTCCGTGGCGGGCGTGGTCAGCTGCGCCGAGAGGTACCCGAGCCCCCCCATTCCGCCGCAGAAGCCCGCCTGGGAGGGCGGCGAGGGATCTGCCACCGTAAAGGGTCCATAGACGAGCGCCACGGAGGTCGCGCCCGCGTGGTTCCGCGCGACCACGGAGACATAGAAGGAGTGCTGGTAGTCGAGCGGGGAGCCGCTCACCGTGAACGAGCCGGCGCCGGGCTGGACCTGGGTCCAGCCGGTGGACGTGAACGCGCTGTCCGGCGTGCGGTCCACCCGCCACCAGTAATCCCGGACTCCGGACTCGGGGTCCGTGGCCGCGGGCAGTGCCAGCAGAAGTGTGGGCGGCGTCGCGCCGGAGCCCATCGTGGCCGGGGGGAGCGACGCGGCCATCCCGCCGTTCCAGCCTCCGCTCCCGACCACTCCGACGTTGGTCCCGGAGGCGGCGACCACTTGGGCGGACGAGCCGCCGGAGGCGAAGGTCGGGAACGGGGGGAGACTCACGGCGCAGGCGCCCAGCGTGACCCGCACCGGCGTGACGGAGACCGTCGCCTGCGTCGGGCCGTACGCCTTGGCCGACTGCGGCGGAGCGAGGGTGGCGCCCGCGGCCCACTGCGGCGGCGTGCCGTCGTAGTAGACACCCCAGGACGCGCCCACCGCGCTGGTGAGTCCCTGGCCGTTCTTGGCCCGGGCACTCACGTAGGTCGGGGTGCCGGCCGAGAGGTGGAGCCCCGGGATGGTCACGTCGCTGCGGCCGCCCGCGTTGGTCCAGCTCGACGGAGCGGCGGAACCCGTGGTGATGGCATAGTCGTACTCCGAGATGCCGGACTCGTTGTCGATGGAGGTCCACTGCACCTCGAGATTTCCGGGATCACTCGACCATTGCCGCGGCTTCCCGTCGGAGCCGGTGACGATGTCGCCGGTGGGGATCCAGACGTAGGGCTTGGTGGGCGGCGTACTGTCGGCGGCCACGCCGCCGCCGGTGACCACGGTGGTGCTGCCGACGCCGTGCACCAACGCCCCGAACGCGGCCGAGTACGGCGTGGAGCCGAAGCCCGTGTACCCGGCGGTTCCGCGGGCCCCCGCCTGGAAGGTGCCGGAAACGGTGGTGGACTGGTCGGGGTTCGTGGTGTAGAGCCAGAGCGCCCGGGCGTTCGAGCTTCCGTTGGAGTAGTGCGTGCTGGCCACGCTCGACGCACCCTGCGCGTCGTTGAAGAGGTACTCGCTGATCCCGGTGGGGTGCGTGGCGGTCCAGGTGAACTGGATCTGCGTCATGAAGGACGTCGCGTTGCCCGCCGCCAGCTGGATGCCCGTGATCCGGGGCACGGCCATCTCGTTGCCGAGCTCCGTCATCCGCGACTGCACCGCGGCGGGGTCGTCGAGGTTGGGGGTCTGCGCGATGCCGGTGAGCACGCTGCTGCCGCCCGCGGACGAAAGGTTCGCGGTGGCCACCGAGCCCGATGCGGCGCCGCCCGGCAGGGTGGAGCTCCGGGGGGCGCCCGATGCGGCGGCCGCGGCGGCCGCGGCGCCCGTTCCCGTGCCGGCGCCGCTCGCCGGCGCCGCCGACCCGCCGGTGGCGGTGGACGACGTGGAGGCGGGGAGGCCGGTGGCGGTGAATCCCGTGAGCCCGGACGACACGGTACCGGTCACGCGCGCCAGCGCCGTGGCGTGCGCGGCCGCGACGGTGGCCACGCTGGGCTGGCTCTTCCAGTAGAGATAGCGGTTGTAGACGTCGTAGAGCCGGCCCGTCAGGTCTCCCTGGGCCTGCGCCAGCTGGTTGAGGCTCTGGGAGGTCTGGGCGTGCAGAGCGCGGACCGTCGCCAAGTGGCTCGCCGCCGTCTGGGTCAGCGCCCGGTATGCCGAGTCGGTGGTCTGATCCATCGACTTGAGGCCGGCGTCCCCCAGGTAGTAGTACAGCGCCATCCCGGCCGTGTCGGCCCAGCTCTTGAAGACCGGGTTGTTGGCCCCGGCGAGCGCGGTCTGGAGGTGCCACTGGGTGGTGTCGTAGTTCGCCACCAGGGCCCAGTAGTGCACCCGATGCTCGGCCAGCTCCACGACGCCCACGTAGTTGTTCGCGGCGAGCATCCCCGCCGTTTCGTTCTTGAAGACCTGGTCGATGGTGGAGGCCTGGCTCTCGAGCCACTGGTCCTGCTGACGGGCCCAGTTGCGCCGTCCGAGCAGGAGATCCACCTGGCGGGCGAACTGTTCTTCGGACATCCGCTCCACCGTGTCGTAGCGCTGCACGAAGGTGAGCAGCGAGGATCCGCCGGCGCCCCCGGTGGCCGCGTGAGCCTGCGCGAGACCGATCTCGAGCGCCTGGACCTGCTGCTGCACCTGCTGGGTGTAGGCGGTGGCCTGCGCCACCCCCTGACTCGCGGCCTGGGCCTGCTGCTGCGCCGCGGTGGCGTTGAGCCGGAACGTGGGCAGCGTATGACCCTTCGAGTCCGTCACCAGCGCCACGGTCGCCGGAGACCCGGCCGGGGGGGCCGGGATCGGCGTGCGGGCGAGCTGGGCAGTCTGGTTCTGGATGGCCGAGAGCTGCTGCTGCACGCCCGGGAGCAGGGTCTGGATGGTCGTGAGCTCGGACACCACCGAGTCGGCCAGCCGGTCGATCCGCTGGGTGTCCGCCGGCGCGCCGGTCTGGGTCAGGATGTTCAGATAGGTGCTGAAGTAGGTCTGGGCCGACGCCGGCATCACGTTCGTCTCGTAGGCCAGGTACTCTCCGCCGATTCCGCCGAAGATGAACTGCAGCGCCGACTGGTTGGCGATGCGGTTGTAGGCGGCGGCCAGCGAGTCCAGCGGAATCGCGATCTGGCTGGCGCTGGCCTTGGCGCTGGCGATGGCCCCCTGCACCTGCTGGGCCTGGTTCACCATGTTCTGGGCCTCCTGCTGGGCCGCGGCGATCGCGGCGTCCATCGCGGGATCGTCCCCGAACCCGGCCGACAGGTTCCCGTTCTGGAACTGCACCCACACCGTGCCTTCCCAGCTGCCCAGCGTGTAATCGACCTTGAGGTCGGCGGAGGCGAAGATGATCGGACCCTGCGACGAGCTCACGAGCGCGCCCGCCAGGGTCCCGGTGGCCGAGACGGCGCCGTCCAGCACCGAGGCGGAAATGTCGAAGGCGACGTAGGCGCCCCAGCTGCCGCCCTGGAAGTACCACACCTTGGCGCTGAAGCCGCCGGTGATGGTGGCGATCCAGATGGTGTAGCTCCCGTCGACGCTCCCTTCCACCAGGAAGCCCGCCGGACTGACGGACAGGTCGCCGGTGGCGTCGAAGGTCCCGAACACGTGCGCCGTCACGTTCCCGCTGATGGCCCAGGCCGTGGCCGAGTAGACCGCGAACTGGAAGTCGGTCTGCAGGGTGACCAGCCCGATGTAGTTCACGTTGAGGCTCACGTCGCCCTCGGCGCCCCCGGAGCCGAGCGGGATGGAGAGGTGGGCCGCGCCCTGCATCGTCACGCCCGGGAGGTTCACCACCTGGAGCACCGTGACGGTCCCGTCGATCTGCACCGCCTGGTCCGTGATGGTCAGCAGCACCTGTCCGTTGGCGATGTTGGCGTCCACGATGGACGCCTGCCCGTAGAGCATCA
>Ga0335085_10002284_pt1 | contig 36408 bp, 32 predicted proteins | sample Lox_Sample_45_FD_206712 | JGI IMG/M metagenome (GOLD analysis project Ga0335085, IMG submission 206712) | Soil microbial communities from Loxahatchee National Wildlife Refuge, Florida, United States - Lox_Sample_4.5 | ecosystem: Environmental > Terrestrial > Soil > Wetlands | place: USA... | reverse complement strand
TGTGGTGGTTCGCAATGCCCTGACGCGGCTTAGACGGCGCCGTGCCCGCACCCGACCGGAAGGAGCAGGCGCTGAAGCTCTCGCCCCGGGGTGGAATCAAGTTGCTGCTGTTTATCCTGGTGCTCGCGGCCGGTGTGATTGTGGTCCGGGCGTCGCCGGCGCATCAGTACTTCACGGCCCAGGGAATCACCAACCTTGTCTCGCAGCTGCGGCGTGAGCCGTGGGCGCCGTTCGCCTTCGTGGCGGCCTACACGGTCGCCACGGCGTTCGATTTCTCCGGCGCCGTGCTCACGCTCCTGGGCGGCGCGATTTTCGGGTTCTGGTGGGGGTCGGTGCTCAATCTGCTGGGGGCGAATCTCGGAGCGAGCGGGGCATTCTGGCTGGCGCGCGGGCTCGGGCGCGAAGGGCTGACGTCGCTGACCGGCGGCGGCTTCGGCGCCCTCGATCAGTTCAGCGCCGAGCGGGGGTTCGCGTGGCTGTTGCGCCTGCGCTTGATTCCGATCGTGCCGTTCAATCTCCTCAACTTCGCGGCCGGCCTGACCGCGATGTCCTGGCGCACGTTCGCGCTGGCGACCGCGATCGGGGTCGTTCCCGCGACGCTCGTCTATACGTACTTCGCGGACGCGCTGCTCGTGGCCGGCAAGCCGCATGTGGAAGCGCAGCGTGTGATTGTCAGAGTCTCCGTAGCGCTGGCGGCGCTGGTCGCACTCAGCTTCGTGCCGTCGCTGTTCGCGCGTCGCCGCGGCAGTACGGCCGTGACGGAGTCTTCCGAGCGGCGGTGATCGGTGATGCGCGTCACACGGGCCCGCGCCGCGGCGTTGCACGGGACTGCGGTACTGCTCGCGCCATTGCGTGATGCAGATACCATCGAGGACCCGCGCGCACTCGGATTTATCCCTTCGTCCTCTAATATTGTTGACCGTCCATAGGGCGAGCGCCATATTGCTGAGCCACGAAAGTTGACCGGGGTTGTGAATGCCTTGGAGAGTGATCGCACACGGCGATCAGGTCTGGCATGTGGACGCCGCCGCCGAGCGTCCACCCAATACGCAGGCGTGGCAGCTGGTTCTTTCGTTCCGGGCGGCGTCCGGACAACCGCGGGGCAGGGCACTCTGGACGCTCTATCCGTTGGAAGCGGCATCAAAATCGTCGTTGTTCATTCAGGCGGAACGCATTCCCGACGCCGCACTCTCCGAGTTGCTGGCCGCGCGCCTGGCCTGAGCTCGGCTGTGCTCCCTAGAACGTCGGTAGGCTGAGTCGATCCGTGGCAGCGCCCGTCGGTCCTCACTACCCCGAGCGGCTGCGTTTCCAGGATTTTTCATTTGAGCGGCTGGCAAGCGGTCATTGCCGTGCCCGGGTGGTGCTCTCATGGTCGGACGGACGACAATTCATCGGCGAGTCCGAGGGTGTGAACTCGCAAGCGGGGGAGCTCCGCTGCTCGGCCAATGCGGCGGTTCGGGCGCTCGAGCGGGCGTCGCAACCCAAGGTGGCATTCGAAGTGCTGGGGGTGAAGGCGGTCCGGGCGTTCGACGCCCTGGTGATCATCGTCTCGCTTTCGGCGCGTGCCTCGGAAACGGTTTCGCGGCTCGTCGGGTCCTATCTGACGGAACAGGACGCGCCACGGGGCGCGGCTCTTGCGGTCCTGAACGCGACCAACCGAATTCTGGGGAACTACCTGGCGCGCTGATGCTCTCTTGTCTCTCGCGTGGTCTCCGCTACGTATCCGTCGCGTTGTTCGCCGTCGCCACCGCCTGCGGCGGCGGGGCGCGAACGGGAACTGGTTCCACGGCGCTGCATCCCGCCACGCACGACACGGGGCGTGCCACGCCCCCAGCGGTGGATTCGCTGGGCGCGGCGGTCGCGCGGGCGGGCCGCGACTCGGCGGCCGATCAGGCGGTACTCGACAGCCTGCACCAGCCGGGACTCGGCCGGCCGGATTCAGCGCTGGGGCCGAGGACTAACCCTCAGGTCAAGGGCGAAGAAGTCGAACGGGAGGCGGCGAACCTGTTCGGCGCGGCCGAAGGCCATGCCGCGATCGCGGCGGCCGCGGCCAGCGAACCCACGTTCGATATCAATGTCGGGAATTACCTGGCCAACCGGCGCGTGCTCGAATACCTCGAATTCTTTCAGGTCGACGCGCACGATCGCTTCGAGATCTGGCTGGCCCGTCTGGGCCGCTACGAGGGGATGATCCGGGAGCGGCTCCGCGCCAAGGGGCTACCCGAAGATCTCGTGTACCTGACGCTGGTCGAGAGCGGCTTGTCCAACACCGCGGTGAGCCGGGCCCGCGCCGTGGGGATGTGGCAGTTCATTGCCGGCACCGCTCGCCTGTACGGCCTCACGGTCGATCCATGGGTGGACGAACGGCGCGATCCGTTCCGAGCCACGGAAGCGGCCGTCAATTACCTGGCCGATCTGCGCGAGCGCCTGGGTGGTAGCGTCTACCTGGCCGCCGCGGCGTACAACGCCGGAGTGGGGAGAGTCGAGCGTGGGCTGGGACGGCTGCCGGGCGAGACCGACTCGATCACGGACAACACGTTCTTCCAGCTCGCGGATCGCCGCTACTTGCGGCGCGAGACGCGTGATTATGTCCCCAAGCTCATCGCCGCCTCGTTCATCGCGAAGCAGCCCGCACACTACGGGTTTACCGATGTGGACCCGATGGCGCCGCTCGTGTTCGACGAAATTTCCGTTTCCGATGCCACGGGACTCGACGTCATCGCGCGCCTGGCGGATACGACCGTCGACGCCGTGCTGGAGCTGAATCCCCAGTTCGTGCGCGGGATTACTCCGCCCGGCCGTACGGTGGTGGTGCGTGTTCCGCGCGGGCGGGGAACCCAGGTTGCGGCACGCTACGACACGCTGCCGGTCAATGCGCGGATCACGTTCGTCGATCACTACGTCGCTCCCGGACAAACGCTGGGCGACATCGCGCGACGCTACCGGGTGAGCGTGGCCATGCTGCAGTCCGCGAACCCGAGTCTCAGGCCACGCGCGCTGCGAACCGGGCAGAGGATCATCGTCCCGATGAGCGGCCGGATCGTGCCTGCGTCGGCCTGGTCCGTTCCTCCCGAGCCGCGGTACCGTTCGGTGACCCGTTCGCACTCCACGGCATCGAAGAGCTCCCAAGTGGGTGGAGCGGGGGGCAGTCACCGCGTCCAGCGCGGCGAGACCCTGAGCCAGATCGCGCGCCAGTACGGCGTGTCCTTGGCCGAGCTACTCGACTACAACGACTTGTCGAACGATTCGGTGATCAAGGTTGGACAGGTGGTGCGGATCCCGCCGAGATAGTCCGCTGCGGCGGACCCGGGGCGGCGCCCCGGGGTCCGCGCAGTGCTTACCGCTTGTATCCCTTCATTATCGCCGTCGAATACCCGTTCTGCGGGTCTCGTCCGGCATCGAGCAGCTCCTGCACCTTCCCCGGCCCGCGGTTATAGGCGAGCAAGGCGAGACGCAGATTGCCATCGTAACGCTCGAGCAGATCGCGCAAATACCGGAACCCCAGCCGCAGATTGGTATTGCGCTCGAACAGCTGCTTGTCGGTGAGGCCGGGCTCGTACAAGCGCGCCGTGCTCGGCAGCACCTGGGTGTAACCCACGGCGCCCACCTTGCTCTTCGCGTTCGGATTGAAGCCGGACTCCGTCTTCACGAGTCTGAACGTCAGGCCCGGATCGACCCCTTCGGACAGGGCGACGTCGTAAATCGCCGCCGCCAGGTCGGCCGGGATGTTGTATTGCCGTGAATAGTCGATGATCGCGTTGGCGCGCTCGAGCTGTAGGCGCGCGACAGCCAGCTCGCCGCGTGTGGCTTCGAGCGATTGGGAAAGCGTGCGCAGCTCACCGAGCAGCGCGGGCGCCGTGACCGGTGCAGGCTGGTCGTCAGCTGAGGCGCGATGTGCCCACCCGGCGATAGTCCCGACAACGATGGAGCCCAGGAGGATGAATCCCCCCTGCTGCATCATTCGCTGGGTTCGTGTGTGCATCGGCGTCTCCTCGTAAAAAGGCGTTCGCGTCAGTCGCAAAACTCGCGCCGTGTAATCAACATCACATCAAGCGCGTGCCGGCCGGCGCCAATCCCCCTTCGTCCCACCGGTCTTTTCCAGAAGATGGACCTGCTCGATCTCCATCTCACGATCTACCGCTTTTACCATGTCATACACGGTAAGCAGCGCGACTGAGACGGCGGTGAGCGCCTCCATCTCGACTCCTGTGCGCCCCGTCACCTTTGCGCTCGCGCGCACGCGGACTCCAGGCAATTCAGGCTCGAGACTCGCCGCCACCGTGACCTGATCGAGGCCGAGCGGATGACAGAGCGGAATCAATTCCGCCGTGCGTTTTGCGGCGAGCGTCCCCGCGATCTCCGAGACCGCGAGAACATCTCCTTTCGGGAGTGCCTCTTCCCGAATCACGCGAAACGCCTCATCCGACATCCGAATCACGCCTTCAGCCGACGCGGTCCGCGCGGTCACAGGCTTGGACCCGACATTCACCATCCGCGCGCGACCCGCCGCATCAACGTGCGTGAGCTTCACGATCCGCCTCGCCCGGATTCGAGCTCGTCACCCAGCAACGCGGTGAGGAGCTGCGGGTTGACATTACCCTGCGCCAGCTCTCGCGTTTCGAGCACCTGTGCAATCGCGGCAACTACCGCCTGGGTGTCGCCACCGCGGCGGGCGCGTGCCCGCAATTGCACCAGCAGCCCATCGAGCAACCCGGTAAACCCTCCCCGCGCCTGGAACGGCGTCTGGGCCAGGGCCCGGGCGTAGCGCTCGACCGGCGACCCGCCTCTCTTCAGAAGCGTTTCCAGGCTGACGGCGTTCCCGTCGGCCACGGTCGATCCTCCGTTGGCGAGCTCCACCATTCTCCCAATCGAGCCATCCGCAGACCTGACAAGTGATTCGACGCGCCGCGCGTCCTTGGTCTCCAGCTCTAGCTGCGCGAATTCTGTCATGACACTGTCCGGCAATCGCGAGACGCTCACACGAACCATCCGGGACAGAATCGTCGGGAGGAGCGAGTCGGGATCGGAGCTCGTGAGCAGGATGAACGCGTCCTGCGGCGGCTCCTCCAGCGCCTTGAGCAGCGCGTTTGCCGCTTCCGGATTGCCCTTCTGCGGCGTGAGTCGCTCGGCATCCCCCACGATGAAGACCTTATAGCGCCCCATCGCCGGGGTGAGCTGCAGCGACCGCGCCAACAGCCGCACCGAAGCGATACTGTGGCTCGCCATTCCCGCGGGCGCTTGCCACAGCTCCGCTCGGCGCGCGGCCATCTCCTCCCACAGGGCTTCTTCCACCAGATCGACCTGCTTGTCCGCGTCGGCTCCCTTCTTCGTGACCTCGACCGGCACGAACCAATGCAGGTCGGGATGCGCCAGCGTCGTGACTTTGGCGCACGCGGAGCAGGTCCCGCAGGGTGCTCCCTGGTCCCCCCGCCGCTCGCAGAGGAGAGCCTGGGCGATCCACAGGGCAAGCCGCTGCTTCCCCACGCCCCGACGACCGACGAGCAGCAGGGTCTGGGGGAGCGTGTGGGAGAGAATCGCACGTCCAAGCCGCGACCGGATGGGGTCGTGGCCGTAGATGGGGCGCAGAGGCATGGACTGGAAATGTAGCGGCAAAATCGCTCCGACCCCATCCGATGGGTGCTAAGTCATGTTGGGATTGGTACTTGTCGTCAGACGCAGCCCCTTGCGGGTTGGCACCTGATGCGTCGATCACTTGTGCAAGAATGATGCATTGACGCCACAGTTTCGCTTTTTATTCGGGACGTATTGCTCTACTGGTCGAGTTTCCTACCTTGGCGGCCGCTGGTGACGGCCGGCACGCACTCCCGGTGTGCGCAATGACGGCGGTGCGGGTAAGGCGGCGGCAGGTTCATGCCGGCTCTTAAGCTCTCGGGAAGGGGACGGACGGGAACGTGAGTGGCACACCGATCAGGCTGGTGCGTGCGGCGCAGGCGCCGCAGGCAGGCCCAGACACGGCAGAGCACACCCTGCGCACGATCGCCCGGCAGCAGGAGGCCGTGGCGCATCTCGGTCATCAGGCCCTGGCTGGGGCGGCGTTGCCGGCGCTCATGGACGAGGCGGTCGCGAGCGTCGCCCGGGGGCTCGATGTCGAACGCGGTGGTTTGCTCGAGTTTCGTCCGGAAAACCGCACGCTGGTCCTGCGGGCGGGCGTGGGATGGAACGAGGGATGGGTCAACCGGGCGATCATCCCGGGTGATGGCGACACCCACGCCGGGTACGCGCTGCGGTGCCCGACGCCCGTGGTCATCGAGGATCTCCGCACCGAACGGCGCTTCGACGCTGCGCCGCTGCTCAATGAACACGCGATCATCTCCGGCATCAGCGTCGTGATTCAGGGCGCGGACCGCGCCTTTGGGCTCCTGGGCGGCTACACGGCGTCGCGGCGGGATTTCTCGATTCACGATGTGCATTACGTCCAGGCGATGGCGAACGTGCTCGCGACCGCGCTGGCGCGATCCCGCACGGAGGAAGCGCTGCGCCAGAGCGAGCAGCATTTCCGCTCGCTCATCGACAACGCTTCCGATATCGTCACGATTCTGAGCCACGATGGGATCTTCCGATTCACGAGCCCATCGGTGCAACGCCTGCTGGGCTACGCGCCGCACGAGCTGCTAGAGCGCAGCGCGTTCGACTTCGTGCATCCCGACGATTTGCCTGCCGTCGCGGAAGCGATGACCAGCTCCATCCGCGATCCCGGAACGTCGTATGCCGCGGAGTTTCGCTTCCGCCACAAGGACGGCACCTGGCGCGTGCTCGAGTCCGTGGGCCAGGTCCGTGCCGGACCCCATTCGGGTGAGCCGGCGTCGTTCATCGTGAACGCGCGCGACGTGACCGAGCGGCTCGCCCAGGAGCGGGCGCTCCGGGCCAACAAGGAGCGGTTGCGGACCGTCGTCGCGGTCGCCCCTCTCGTGCTGTTCGCACTCGACAAGGACGGCATTTTCACGCTGGTCGAGGGCAAGGGGTTGGAGAGTCTGGGCGTGCGGCCGGCGCAGCTCGTGGGCCAGTCCGTGTTCAACGTGTACGCCGACCTGCCGCAGCTGCTCGCGGATTTTCGCCGCGCGCTCGCCGGCGAGTCGTTCTCCTCGACCGTCGAGGTGTTCGGGCAGGTGTTCGAGGCGTGGTATTCGCCGATTCGGGACGGGAACGGCGCCGTCGCCGGTGTCACGGGTGTCGCGACCGACGTCACCGAGCGCCACCGCGCGGAAGATGCGCTCCGCCGCTCGGAGGAGTCGAGCCGGGCACTCGTCCAGCACGCCACCTACGGCATCTTCCGCTCGACCTCCGACGGTCGCTTCCTCGCCGTGAATCCCGCGCTCGTGAGGATGCTGGGCTACCAATCCGAAGCCGAGGTGCTCGGGCTCAGCATCTCGCGCGATGTCTACGCCAATCCCGAGGAACGTGCCCGCATCCTCGAACGGTTCGCCGAATCGGAAACGGTCCAGGGTGTGGTCGAATGGAAGCGTCGCAATGGCGAGCGGATTCTCGTGCGCTTGAGCGGTCATGCGGTGCGCCGTCCCGACCGCACGATCGACTGTATCGAGACCATGGCCGAGGATATCACGTCGCGCCGGCTGCTCGAGGAGCAGCTCAGGCAGTCGCAGAAGATCGAAGCGCTCGGCCAGCTCACCGGCGGGATCGCCCACGATTTCAACAACCTGCTCACGATCATTCTCGCCAACGCGGAGCTGATCCGGAAATCCCTCGGCGCCGACAAGCAGGAGGAGCAGGCGGACCTGCGCGATCTGATCTCGGCGGCGTTGCGCGGCCGCGCGATGGTGAAGGAGCTGCTCGGCTTCGCGCGACGCCAGAGCCTCGATCTGGCGCCGCTCGACCTGGGAGGGGTGATCGCCGATATCGCCGGGATGCTGCGCCGCGTGCTGCCCGCCGACATCGAGGTGATCGTCTCGGGTGACGCGGGCGTACTGCCGGACGTGCGGTGCGACGTCCACGCCATCGAGCAGATCGTTCTGAATCTCGTGACCAACGCCCGCGACGCGATGCCGTCGGGCGGCGTGCTGCGCATCGAGACGGCCCGTGCCGATCTGCGGGTCGAAGAGCAGGCGGCCGCCGGTGTGCCTCCGAGTCCAATCTGGGTGCGGCTGTCGGTCGAGGACACGGGAAACGGGATGGATCAGGCCACGCTCGAACGGGTATTCGAGCCGTTTTTCACCACCAAGCCCTCGGGGAAGGGCACCGGGCTTGGCATGGCAACGGTGTACAGCCTGGTCAAGCAGCTCGGCGGCGTGATCAAGCTGGAGAGCGCGCCCGCTCGCGGGACCCGCGTGAAGGTGTTCTTCCCTGGTCTGCCGCCATCGGTTGAACCCCCGCGGCGCAGGCTATCGGGCGATCACCATGTCCAAGGGGGAGACGAGACCATACTGCTCGTCGAAGACGAGGACGACGTGCGGCGCGCGGCCAAGCGCGTGCTCGAGCAGGCGGGCTATCGCGTCTTGACGGCCGCCGATGGACAGGAAGGCCTCGAGATCCTGCGGCAACAGCCGAAGGGCATCCACCTGACGATCTCGGATCTCGTCATGCCCCGACTGGGTGGCCGCGCGTTCTACGAAGCCGCCCGCCGCGAGGGCTACGAGACACCGTTTCTCTTCGCCAGCGGTTACTCCCCTGAGGATGGCCGCGGGGACCTTCCCGCCGAGCCCGGACTACCCATGCTCCATAAGCCCTGGACGCCGGCAGATCTGTTGGCGCGCGTGCGCGAGCTGCTGGATAAGTGAAGCGCCTTTAGTCGAGGGCGATCAGGCATTTTCGGATGGCCAGCTTATCAGCAAAAAGTGGAGCAGAGAATCGGGGAAAAACTGAGGCGGCAACCCATTTATTGCGCGTCCAGCACCTCCCTCACCCGACGCGCGAGGGCGTCGGGAGTGAACGGTTTCTGAATATACGCAGTTCCACGCTCGAGAATGCCCCTCCGGAGCCTCGCATCGTCGGTGTACCCGGACATGTACAGCACCCGCATCTTCTCATCCCTGGGGATGAGGCGTTCCGCGAGCTCGCGGCCGGTCATGCCGGGCATGATCACGTCGGTGAGCAACAGGTTGATCCGGCCCGAATACCCGGCGCGCATCGCGAGGGCTTCGGATCCGGCGCGTGCATGGAGCACGTGGTATCCGTGTGACTCCAATGCGCGCTGCGCGAGACCGCGCACGGCGTCCTCGTCTTCAACCAGCAGCACCGTCTCGGTGCCGCGCGGCACAGGCGTGGCTCTCACGGGCGCTGCCTCCGCGGCCGCGGCCGCGCGCGGCAGGTAGATCCGGAACGACGTGCCTTGCCCAATCCTCGAGTCGACGTGAATCGATCCGCCTAACTGCTTCACGATCCCGTACACCATGGCGAGGCCGAGGCCCGTACCCTTGCCCACTCCCTTCGTGGTAAAGAACGGTTCGAAGATGTGCGCCATCGTTTCGGAGTCCATGCCGGTGCCCGTGTCTGTGACCTCGAGCCGCACGTAGCGGTCCGGCTGCTGCCCGAGATGCTGCCGCGCGGCGGCGTCATCCGGTCCCACCGCCGCGGTGGCGATGGTGAGCCGCCCGCCGCGCGGCATCGCATCCCGGGCATTGATCGCGAGATTGACGATGACCTGTTCGAGCTGATTGGTATCGGCCAGCACCGGGGCCAGGTGGCCAGGCAACACCGTGACCAGCTCGAGATCCTCGCCAATCATGCGGCGCAGCATCTGCTCGACCTCGCGCACCACGCCGTCCAGATCGACCGGCTGCACCTGGAGCACCTGTTTGCGGCTGAACGCCAGCAGCTGCTGCGTCAGCGAGGCCGCGCGCTCGGCCGCGCGACGCACTTCGATAACGTCGGTTCTCACGGGGTGCTCGTGCAGCTCGCGCTCGAGCAGCTGGCAGTACCCCAGGATGGCGGTGAGCAGGTTGTTGAAGTCGTGAGCCACGCCGCCCGCCAGGCGTCCCACTGCCTCCATTTTTTGCGAGTGCCGGAGCTGATCCTCGAGCTGGCGGCGCTCGGTCACGTCACGAGCCAGCACGAGACGCGCGGGGCGGCCCTCGAATTCCATGTCGTCCGCCGACACCTCGACGTCGATCAGCGTTCCGTCCTTCCGCCGGTGCAGCGCCGTGCCCGGTATGGTGGCGCGACCGGTGCGGCCGCCGTCCTCCGGATCCAGGTCGAGGCTCGTGAGGGCGAGGAATTCAGGTCGGGAATAGCCGTAGCGGGTCAGAGCCGCCTGGTTCACCGCGAGCATGCGCAGCGTCTCGCGATCGTGCACCCACATCGCCTCGGGGTTGGACTCGAACAGCAAACGGTAGTGATGCTCGCTGGCCTGCAGCCGCTCCTCGGCGCGGCGCCGCTCGATGGCGAGCGCCACCTGATTCGAGACGAACTGGAGGATGTGCTGCTCGGTCTCGCCGTAGCGGACGCCCGCGGTGTAGCTCTGCGCCACGAGCACCCCGATGGTGCGGTCGTGCACCCTAAGCGGGACGCCGAGCCAGTCTACTGAAGGGACACCGATCAGCTCGACTTCGCCGCGCCGTTCGAGCTGCTCGTGGATTTCGGGAGTCGCGAGCAGGGCTCCGCCCGTGCGGAGCACGTACTCCGTCAATCCCTTTCGCAGCGGCCGCGGTTCGACGGTATCGTACTCGTCCGCGAAATACGGGAAACTCAGCGTGCCTGTGGCGCCATCGTACATCGCGACATAGAAGTTCTTGGCCGGCATCAGACCGCCCACGATCTCATGGATGAGCGAGAGCAGGCTTCCCAGGTCCGGCGCGGTGTTCGCCGCGGCGGCGATGCGATAGGTGGCGGCCTGGATCCGCGCGGCTCGGGTCTGCTCGGAGACGTCGCGGAAGCTAAACACCCGGCCCACCACACGACCCGCGATTCGCTGCGGCTGTGAGTACCGCTCGTAGACCCGGCCGTCCTGAAAGGTGAGCAGGTCGAAGCTCTCGGCATCCGGCCGGCCCGCCAGGTTGAGCAGCTTGGCCTCGAAGCCCGCCCGGTCCTGAAGCTGCTCGCTGACGAATTGCTGCAGCCGATGCGCGTCGCGGCTCTCGAGCACCTCATCGGGCACGCGCCACATGCGGGCGTATTTGCTGTTGTAGCTTGTGATCCGTCCCTCGCCGTCCAGGACGAGGATTCCGTCGGCGGTGGACTCGAGGGTTGCGGTCAGGAGCGACAGGGCGGCCTTGAGCTCGTCTTCCCGGAAGCGCAGATCGTTGTCGCGAAGCCCGGGATCGGACGCGGTCACGGGGCGAGAATACGAATTTGCGGCGCGTCGCGCCAGTGAGACGGGGGGCGGGGGGGGCGCGGCGGCTAGGATCAGTATTGTTTTGTAAGCCCCAACACATCCTGCATCTTGAGCGGCTTCCGCAGAAAGGCAGCCGGCGGCACGTCTCGCGCACGCGTCTCCTGAGGTGTGACAGTCATGCGCGTAACTGCTAAGGATACAGAGACTTTTCGGCCGCGAGAAGGAGCGGTGAGAATTCCTGAGAGCTAGATCCTGGAGCGGAACTCCCGAGCGAAGGCTGCGCCAGCTGGCGACGCTCGTCGCTCGGTATCACCGTGGATGGTGTCCCGCGCGCAACCGGGCAATACTGTAGGATGTCCACCCCGGGCGACATCTTTACCGAACCCTCCAAGATTGACGTCAACACTCTCAAGAATCTCGGGCCCCTGACCGAGATGGCGGGCATCTGGGAGGGAAACCGGAGCCTCGACATTCCACCGAAGCCGCTGTCCGCCCCGGTGCGACAGGCCTTCGTCGAGCACACGGAGCTACAACCCATCGATCCACAGGCCAACGGCCCCCAGCTCTTCTACGGGCTTCGCTACCACACGCACATCGTCAAGCCGGGAGAGATCGAGACCTACCACGATCAGGTGGGCTACTGGTTGTGGGAGCCGGCCACCGGCGACGTGATTCAGACCATCGCCATTCCGCGCGGGCAGACCGTCCTGGCCTTTGGGCACGCTGCCAAGGACGCTACCAGTTTCGAGTTATCCGCCGAGCGCGGAGTGACGACAAACGGGATCTGCTCGAATCCGTTTCTCGAGGAAGCGTTCAAGACCATGGCGTTTCGGATCAGGGTGGTGATCAAGTCGCACGACGCCTGGACGTACGACGAAGACACGACACTGATCGTGCACGGCCAGTCCGAGCCGTTCCATCATACGGACCACGGCGAGCTCACGCGGGTCGGCGAGCCGACCCCCAATCCGCTTGCGCGCGGCTGACAGTCGCCGACCCCACGGGGTTTCTTACAAAGGGCGTACGACGCCGGACAGTGGACCTGCGGAACTCCCGAGGAGGGACTCGAACCCCCGACCCGCCGGTTAACAGCCGGCTGCTCTACCAACTGAGCTACTCGGGAACAAGACCACAATAATCGTCCAGGGGAACCCGGACTTCAACGGGTCAACTCCGCACCGCCCGCCCCGACGTTCGACCCCCTGGTGCCGCGGGCCGCAGCTCCGGCACGACCATCCCGATCACGATCAGGGCGCCGCCGGCCCACTGCAACGGCGTCAGGTGCTCCCCCAGCCATCCCCACGAAATGACGGCGGCGAATACGGGCTCGAGGCAGAATATGAGCGCCGCACGAGCCGACGACATATGCTGCTGCGCGTGCGTCTGCCAGAGTAACGCCAGCGCGGTGGCGCACACGCCGGTGTACGCGAGCGTGGCTGCCAGCGTGGAGCCCGAGGTGAACGTGACTTTCTCGGTCAGAAGCGCGGCCACTCCCGCGCCCACCGCCGTCACCACTGTTTCCATCCACACGAGGCGCAGCGGCTCGTAGCGCCGCGAAACCTGCGTCACCGCGGCGATCTGCGCGCCGAAGCACAGCGCCGTCACCAGCGTCCACAAGTCCCCGCGATTCAGGCCGCCGGTTTCGGGATTGGTGATGAGATACATGCCGGCACTCGCGAGTGCCAGCGCCGCAATCAGGCTCGCTCGCAGCGGCTCGCGCGCCGCCACGAAGGCCACGATCGGCGCCAGGATCGACGAGCTGGCGACGATGAACGCGGACCGGGCGGGCGTCGTGTACACGAGACCGACGGTCTGGGTCGCGAACCCGACGGCCAGGAGGCCCCCGACCAGCGCGCCCGCGAAGAGCTCGCCACGGCTGAACCGTTGGTCGAGTCTGGCAAACGGCGTGAGGACCAGGGCAGCGATGGCGAACCGCGCCGCCGTGAACGCCAGTGGTGAGCTGACGGTGAGGGCCTGCTTGACCACCGCAAAGCTCGCCGCCCAGATCAGCGTCGCGAGGGCGAGGAGCAGGTCCGCCCGGCGCGCCTCGGGCGTACTCACAGGAGGTCGCGCAGAAAACGGCCCGTCACGGAATCAGGATTGTTCGCGACCTCTTCCGGGGTTCCTTCGGCGATGATGCGACCGCCCGCGGTTCCGGCTCCAGGTCCAAGATCGATCACCCAGTCGGCGCGCTTGATGAGATCGAGCTGATGCTCGATCACGAGCACCGTATGGCCGGCGTCCACGAGGCGATCGAGCACGCGGCACAACGTCCGCACGTCATCGAGGTGCAGCCCGGTGGTGGGCTCGTCGAGAATGTAGAGCTTGCGGCCGCGCCGTTTGTTTCGCGTGCCGCTCGCCACCGCCAGCTCGCGGGCGATTTTCAGGCGTTGTGCCTCGCCTCCCGATAGCGTGGTCGCGGCCTGGCCGAGCCGCAGGTAGCCGAGTCCCACCTGCTGCAGGTACCACAGCGGGCGCGCGAGGTGCGGTTGCCGTCGCAACGCGCCAATGGCGTGGTCCACCGTCCAGTTGAGCACATCGTGAATGGAGTGACGGCCATCTTCGAGCTTCACGTCCAGCACGTCACGCTTGAAGCGCGTGCCGCCGCAGGCGTCGCACGGCACGAACACGTTGGCCAGGAAAACCATTTCGACGAGCACGGCACCGGCGCCCTCGCACGCCTCGCACCGCCCCCCCGGGACGTTGAAGGAGAACGTGCTGGGCGTGTAGCGGCGTGAGCGCGCCAGCGGCGTTGCGGCGAACAGCGCGCGCAGTCCGTCGAACGCCTTGACGTAGGTGACGGGATTCGATCGCGGCGTCCGGCCGATCGGTTGCTGATCGATCAAGGCGACGTCCGCGAGGCGCTGCCAGCCGATCAGGTCGTTGACCGAGCCCACGGTTTCCCCCAGGTGCTGTTTCGCGCTATGGCCGCCCTTGAGCCGTGTCTCGAGCTGGCGGTAGAGCACGTCATGCACCAGGGTCGATTTCCCGGAGCCCGACACGCCGGTCACCACCGTGAGCGTGCCAAGCGGCACGCGCATGTCGACGTCCTGCAGGTTGTGCAGTCGCGCGCCCTTGACGGTGAGCCACGACCCAGCGGGCCGGCGCGCGGACGGCACGGCGATGCGTTTTTCTCCCGTCAGGTACTGGCCTGTGAGGGTGACGGGCTCGCGCACGCGGGCGCCGGGTGTGGGCGGGGGTCCCTGATACATGAGTCGCCCACCTGACTCGCCGCTGCCAGGGCCAAGCTCCACCATGTAATCGGCCGCGCGCACCGCGGCGAGATCGTGCTCCACCATGACGACCGTGTTGCCCTGGTCCGCGAGCCGCCGCAGCAATCCGAGCAGCCGCTCGATATCCGCCGGGTGCAGTCCGATCGACGGCTCATCCAGGACGTAGAGCGTGTCGACGAGATGCGACCCGAGCGCATTGGACAAGGCGATGCGCTGCGCCTCGCCGCCCGACAGCGTTCGCGTTTGCCGGTCCAAGGTGAGATAGCCCAGCCCCACGTCGTTGACGAACTCGAGGCGGGCTCGGAGCTCTTCCTGGACGTGCGTCGCGACCGCCCGCTCGAATGGCGGCAGGTCCAGATCCGCGATCCAACCGCGCAGCTCCGCGGCGGTCAGCGCGGCCACTGCGGCGATGTTCTTGCCGCCCACCCGAACGGCGAGCGCCTCGGGTTTGAGCCGTCGGCCGCCACAGGCGGGGCAGGTGTTTGCGAGCTGGTACTGCCGGAGAAACACGCGGATGTACTGCTTGTACCGCTTCTCTTCCAGCCGAGTGAGGAACGGAAACACGCCCAGATACCGCCCCTCCGTGCTGTTCAGCAGGAACTGCCGGTCGCGCTCTCGCAGCGTCTCCCACGGCGCGTCGAAATCGATGCGGCGCGACCGTGCCGTTTCCCGGAGCAGTCGCCGGCGTCCCTCGTAGCGTGGCTTGGTCCACGGATCAATGGCGCCGTCCGCCAGCGAGCGGGCACGGTCGGGAATGATCAGCGATTCGTCGTATTCGAGGACGGCGCCGAATCCGCGGCATTCCGGGCACGCGCCGCGAGGATTGTTGAACGAGAACAGCGTCGGCGTGAGGGACGGTCCTGCCGCACCGCACTGGGAGCAGGTCGGATGCTCCGAAAAGCGCCGGAATCCGGCGCCGTTGGCCGCGAGCGCGACACCGTCGCCCTCGTTGAACGCCGTGGCGACGGCATCGGCCAGACGGCTGCGATTGGCGTCGTTCGCCGTCACCCGGTCGACAATCACGAGCGTCTCGCGAGCCGCTCGGAGACGCTCCGCCACGTCAGGCGAGTCGAGCCGCACGACGGCGCCGTCGAGCTGGGCGCGCACGAATCCCGCGGCCCGGAGCTGTGCCGCGATGTCGACGTCGGGACGATGTGCGGCCGCCGGCAGCGGGAACGCGATCATGATCGGCCGATCGTGATGCTCGGGGGCGAGCAGCGCATCGACCGTGTCCTGCACGGTGTCGCGTTTGACGCGCTCACCGCAGACCACGCAATACGGCGTGCCGACGCGAGCCCACAGGAGCCTCAGGTAATCGTAAATCTCGGTGGCGGTGCCGACGGTGGACCGGCTCGACGTCGTAGGATTCTTTTGCTCGATAGCTATCGCGGGAGAGAGACCTTCCAGCGCGTCCACCTGCGGCTTCGGCATGCGCTCGAGGAATTGCTTGGCATAGGTCGAGAGCGATTCGATATAGCGCCGTTGCCCCTCGGCGTAGAGCGTGTCGAAGGCGAGCGAGCTCTTTCCCGCCCCTGAAGGACCGGTAACGACGGTGAGCGCCCGGCGGGGGAGCTCGACCGTGATACCCTTCAGGTTGTGCTGCCGCGCGTTGCGAATGATCAGCCGGTCTGGAGCCGAAGGCATAACCAATAAAAATAGCATCTGGCACGCGAGAACATCGATTCGTAGCTTGCCTCCCACATGCCGCTCATTCTTACCCCCCGCCTGCTCCGGCGTGGACTCGAGCTGTTCGCCCTGATCTCTCTGGCCGGTGTCATCGCGAGTCTCCTGATCTACGGCAACGATTTGGGCGCCTTCACCCACGCGCTGCTGGGGCTGCACTGGCAGTGGATGCTCGTCGGACTGGCGCTGTCATCGATGGACTGGTTCGGCGGCGGGACCAGGTTGTGGGTTGTGGCACGTCACGTCAGTCCCGGCGTACGCTGGCGGGATATGGTCCTGGCGGGCGGGATGAGCGCCTGGGGAGCATACGTCACGCCGTTTCAGACGGGTGCGGGTCCGATGATGATGTGGACCATGCGGCGCGCCGGCGTGCGGTTGCCGGAGGCGATGACGTCCACGTTCATGACCTTCATCGCGACCGTGGCGTTTTTTGCAGTGGCCGGTCCGCTCGCGATCTATCTGGGCGCCGGGAAATCGCTCGCGTACCATCAGGTGATCCCCGGCGTTTCGTATTACGACCTGTTTCGCACCAGCCTCACCATCTTCGGCATTCTGGGAGTGGTGATGCTCGTCGCCATGGTATTCCCGGCCTGGCTGCGAGATCTGGTGCACTGGCTTGCGAGCAGGCTCGAGCGCAAGAGCCGACGAGTCGCGAAGCGCATGGAGCAGCTGCGCGCAGGCATCGATCGCGCGCACGAATGCATGGTCGCGTTCGGAAGTCCGAAAGGCTGGCTGGCGCTGTTTTGGGCCGTGCTGTTGTCCGGGCCGTCTCACGCGAACAAGCTGCTCGCCGGTTACGTGGCGCTTCGCGCGCTTGGCATTCCGGCCAATTTCGTGGACATCCTGCTGCTGCAAACATTCATCACCTTCCTTCTGTATTTCGCCCCGACGCCCGGAGCGTCCGGGCTCGCCGAGCTGCTCTCCGCGGTGGTCATGCAGATGTATGTGCCCTCGCAAATCACGGCGACGTACATTCTCATCTGGCGGTTTATCAACAGCTACGCGACAGTGGCGGTTGGCTCGCTGTTGTTCTGGCACGCCGTGCGGAGCGGTCTCGTGAGCGCCGAAGATGCGGTGACCACCGCGGAGGCGTCCTAAAGCCTGTTTGCTTGCGCGGTTACACCATGGTCCCTAACTTCTTGGCTCGCTACGCCTAGGGTCCTATCTGATGGCTTTGCTGGAGCTTGAAGGCAGGAGGTTCCCCATTCCGGCAGGCGAGCTGCTGCTGGGAGGCGGAGCCGACTGTGGCATCGTGATTTCGGGCCCCGGCGTGCTCCCCCAGCACGCGGCCCTCCGGGCCCAAGCCGACGGGCAAATCATCATCCGGAAGGCGGTTCCGGCGGCCGACATCCTCATCAATGGGGTGCGCCTGGGCGCGGAGCCCACCCCGTTGCTCCATGGCGACAAGATCGATATCGCCGGGCACGAGCTGACGTTCGTCGACGAGCGCCGCAGCGGCAACACGCAATTCGTCCAGGCGATAAAACCCACCGCGCCCGAGGCGGGCGGGGCGCGAACCGCGCCGCGCTCGAACCCGCCGCCGGCCCCTGCGGTGCAGGTCGCGAACACGGGTGGGCGCGTCGTGAGTCTGACCGATGGGCGGGAGTACATCATCGCGGGGGGCGCGCTCGTGTTCGGACGGGATGCCACCTGCGACGTTGTCGTCACCGGCAAGGACGTTTCGCGGCGCCATGCGGAGATTGTTCAGACGCCCCGGGGATACCTGCTGGTCGACTCGAGCACGAACGGGACGTACGTGAACGAGGAGCGCATTCAGGGACAACGGCTGCTCGCGCGGGCGGAGGTCGTTCGCATCGGCGATGAGAAATTCAGGTTTTACGCCGAGTTCGCGCCCGCACCCGCCGCTGCGGCGCCGCCGCCCGCTCCCGCAGCGGCGTCTCCAGCGCCTGCGTCCTCCCCGCAGCGTGCTGCGCCAGCCGGTGCGTTGGCGAGCCTCCTCGCGAAAACCGGTACCCTCAGGGGTCAGCGCTTCCCGATCCGCTCGCCGCTCGCGAACATAGGGCGCGCCGACTACAACGATGTTGTGCTTGCCGATCCGTCCGTGTCGACGGCCCATGCAAAGCTGCAGCGGCGCGAAGGCGTGTGGGTGATCGTCGATCTGGACTCGACCAACGGCACGTTTGTCGATGGCGAGCGGATCAAGGGGGAGGCCCCCATCGGGCCGGGCATGACCGTGCGGTTCGGCGACCTTTCACTCGTGTTCGAGCCCGCGGATGACACGGCGGGGGTCGTGAAGGGTGGGGGTACCGTGGTGATGTCCACTCCTGCGGTCGCCCCCAAGCCTGCTCCTCCGAAGGCTCAGCCGGCACCGAAGCCACAGGCTCAACGGCCGAAGGCGCCGGTCGCTCCTGCATCCGAAAAAAAGAAAGGCAAAGGATGTGGTGCGGGGGTGGTGGTGCTGGTGGCCGCGGGCGCAGGAGTCGCGGCCCTCCTTCGGTGGCTCTTGGCCTGACCCGCGCACGTGCACATCACCAGTGCTGGTCGCTCCGATGTCGGCATCATTCGCTCCGGGAATGAAGACAATTTCATCATGCTGCCGGAGCGGGGGCTTTGGGTTGTCGCGGACGGCATGGGGGGGCACGCGGCCGGCGAGGTCGCGAGTGAAATGGCGGTGCGGTTTGTGGCGCGGGAATTGGGCTCGCTGCTCGACATCAACGACGAAACCGCGGCTGAGCGGATGCGCGCGGCGATCCGCGCCGCCAACGGCGCCATCTTTCAGCGGACCCTGACCGAGCACGACAAGCGCGGCATGGGAACGACGGTCACCGCGCTCGTGCTCCACGATGGGCGATTCCTGATCGGCCAGGTCGGCGACAGCCGCGCGTATCTCTACCGCGAACGAAAACTGATCCAGCTGACCAAAGATCACTCCTACGTGCAGGAGCAGGTCGACGCCGGAACAGGCGCGCTCCCACCCCTACAGCAATGTGATCACTCGTTGCGTGGGGGCGAACAATGAAGTGCTGCCCGACATCTACGTGGGCGCCTTGAAACCCGACGATCTCTTCCTGCTCGCCTCGGACGGACTGACGGGGATGCTCGAGGATCCGGAGCTCGGTGAGCTGCTTGGAGCCAACCGCCCTCCGCAGGAAACGGTGGAGATGCTGATTACCGAAGCCAATCGCCGCGGCGGCCTGGACAACATCACCGCGATCATCGTGCGTGTCGACTCGGTGGATGCCCCGGCACTCGGCCCGAACGACACGCAGCCAATTGTCCCGCCCCGAGTCTAGCTGAGCAGGGCGCGGCTCGAGTCGAGTCGCGCGCGGATTTCCTCTCCTGGCGTCGTTACGAGGTCCAGCAACCGCTTGACCGGCAGGTCGGTGTCGAGCGGACGCAGCACGAACAGCCGCAGCCGCCGCGCCGAGCGATACAGCTCCGTGGCGACGCGCGGCAGCTCCAGGTGCTCGGCCGCTTCCTGCCCCGCGAGGTGCAACACCGATCCATCCCGCATGACGAGCGGGAGATCCAGCGCCAGCATGTCCGGTTTGGCGGGGAAGTCGAGAAACACTTCGTTCGCTTCGAGGCCCAGCTCGCGCGCCAGCTGATCCTCCACGGCGCGGCACAGCGCCGGATCACCGGAGATCCACGAGCCGGCGTCGTTCGGCACCTCCGAAGCCGGCACATCGAGCGTCCGCTTGGCGAGCCGTCGCTCGCGCAGCCGCTCCACGAGCTGGACCCCGGTCGTATCCTGGCGCTGGAGCTCGTGGATCAGACCATCATCTGTCGACGCCGCAATATCCTCGACGCGCACCACGCCACGAGCGATCGCGGTCATCACCAGCCGCTTGAACATGGCGGTCGCGCTCCGCACCGCATGGTGCCAGTAGACGTTGCGGTACATCTGGTACTTGGCAAAGAGAAGCGATTCGAGGGCGGACAGGCCTTTTTCCTGAAGCGCGAGCAGCGGCGTTCCTCCTGGCCCCGGCGCGCAAACGAGCGTCAGGCACGCCAGCAGCCGGTCGACGTCGATCGTGCCGTAGGGGACGCCGCACATCCACGCATCGCGCGACAGGTAATCGAGCTTGTCGACGTCGAGCGATCCAGAGATCAGTCCCGCGAGCGGGGCATCGCTGCTCCCTTGAATGAGACACAACAGACTCTCGGCGGGAATGGCGAGTCGCTCGAGCACCCCGCGCACTTCGCCGTTTTCGAGCTGCCGCGATGCCAGCTGCTCGTGATTCGGCAATCCCGCCTCCTCGAGCGCGTGGGAGAAGGGATAGTGACCGATGTCGTGCAGCAGCGCGGCGTAGCGCAGCATCCGGGCGGCATCGGGCGCGATCGCGCCGCGGCCTTCGGTATCCTCGAGCTGCGCCAGGGCGCGGCGCGCCAGATGATAGGCGCCCAGCGCGTGCTCGAACCGGGTGTGCGTGGCCCCGGGATAGACCAGGAACGCCTGACCGAGCTGGCGCACGTAGCGCAGCCGCTGCACGGCCGGCGTGTCGATGAGCGCCAGCGCGTCCTGCTCGATCCGGATGTTGTCCCACAACGGGTCGCGGACGACCTCGGCGCGGGACAGGCTCACGATTCTGGTGGCCCAGCGTCACGGACCACGGACGGAACGCGTCCCGTGAACTGCTGGAAGTTGCTGCGGAACAACCGCGCAACGCGGAGCGCCTGCGCGTCGTACGCGGCCTTGTCGCTCCACGCCTCGCGTGGCATGAGCACGCGCTCCGGCACGCCGGGCACACTCCGCGGGATCTCGAGCCCAAACACCGGCTCACGCGTGGTCGGGACCGTTTCCAGCTCCCCTTCCAGGGCGACGTGCACCATGGCGCGGGTGTGGCGCAGCGGGATGCGCCTTCCGCCCCCCGCGCCCGGCCCGCCACCGGTCCAGCCCGTGTTGACGAGCCAGCAGCGGACCTCATGCCGCGCGACGCGTTCGCCGAGCATGGTGGCGTAGATATTCGCGTCACGCGGCAGAAACGGCGCGCCGAAGCAGGTCGAGAACGTGGGGCGCGGCTCCGTCACGCCGCGCTCCGTGCCCCCCACCTTGGCGGTGTATCCCGACAGGAAATGGTACATCGTCTGGGCCGGGTTGAGGCGCGAAATCGGGGGAAGCACGCCGTACGCATCGCAGGTGAGAAAGATGATGTGGCGCGGATGACCGGCGCTTCCCGACGGAACGTGATTCGGAATGAAGCTGATCGGATAGGATGCCCGGGTGTTCTCGGTGATTGCCGCGGAGTCGAGATCGAGCGCCCGGGTCGCGGGATCGACGACCACGTTTTCGAGCAGCGTTCCGAACATCCGGGTGGTCGCGTAGATCTCGGGCTCGCCGTCGGGCGAGAGCCGGATGACCTTCGCGTAGCAGCCCCCTTCGAGATTGAACACTCCCGCGTCACTCCAGCCGTGTTCGTCGTCACCGATCAATTGTCGTTGCGGGTCGGCGGAGAGCGTGGTCTTTCCCGTGCCGGACAGTCCAAAAAACAGCGCGACGTCTCCCGCGCGGCCCACGGTGGCGGAGCAATGCATCGGCAACACATCGGCATCCGGCAACAGGTAATTGAGCGCCGTGAACACGGACTTCTTCAACTCCCCCGCATAGCGGGTCCCGCCGATGAGAATGGTCCGCTGCGCGAAATTGATGGCGACATACGTGCCGGAGCGTGTGCCGTGTTGTGCCGGGTCCGCCGGCAGCTCCGGCGCGTGCAGGACATGCCACACCGGCGTGAAGCTGGCCAGCTCGGCGGCGGTGGGCACGAGAAACATGTTCGAGGCGAAGAGCGCATGCCACGCGCTCGGCGTCACGAAACGGATCGCGGCGCGATGGCGCGAGTCGGCACACGCGAACACGTCCTGGATGAACAGATCCTGGGCGTCGAGGTGCGCCAGGACGTGCTCCCGGAGTTTCGCAAAATGCTCGGGCGAGAGCGGCTGGTTCATCGTGCTCCACCACACGCGCGAGCTCGTACCGGGATCGCGCACGATGAACTTGTCATCGGGGCTGCGTCCGGTATGGGGTGTCGTGATGACGCACAGCGGACCGAACTGCGCGAGCACACCTTCGTTGCGGCGGATCGCATGCTCGTACAGCTCGGCGACGGAAGGATTCCGGCGCGCACTACGTCCCGGCAGCTTGACGACTTCCTCCGCGCGGCGTGCGGAAAGTCCGGTGACATTCAGTCCGGCCGTGGCGAGGGTCGCGTCGCTCATTGGGAAGTGCGGCGTTGCAAGATGCGGACCCGACCCCAGACGCGGGACGCCAAGTAATTCACCTGGATGCGTTTAGAGTAGGAATCACTCGCAGGAGTGTCAAGCACGCACGCGCGATCTCAGCGCGGAGCGACTGTGGCAGGCGTGTGGTACAGGATTTCGGCCGTGTTCCGGTCACGCTCACTCGGCGCCGTCACTGTTGGACCCTCGTACATGATATCCCCCGTCGAGTCACTCTCGCGCAACAGTCCCAGCGCATGCCCGAACTCGTGAATCACCACGCGCCGGAGGCAGGCGGCGACCTGCGCATCGCTGAATCCGCCGCGCGGGGTCAGAACAATGTGCACGTGCGTTCCGGCGGAGTCCCGGAACACCGCCACGGGATCACTCGTCTCGCCCGCGCACGCGTCGACCGGGGGCCCCTGGTCGGGAGGCACGTCCGGCGGCGGTACGCCGCCCGCCCAGAGAACGACCACGTCGGCCATTGTCGAGTCTGGCACCGGAACGCCGCTCCACTCGCCATACAGGAATTGTCCTTGCCAGGCGCCGATGGCGAGCGTAACCAGCGACGGCAGCGCGCCACGGGGGTCGGCGTAGAACCGGACCGGGAGTCGATTTTCCGGCCAGCTGAACACCAGCGCCGTTGTGGGCGGCACGGTATCGGCGAAGTCGTACGAACATCGGGCACAGGTCCGCAGGGGGGCCTGGGCCGTGTCGCAGGCGGCGAGCAGGCCGAGCAGCCCGAGCACGACGCGGTTACGGTTCACTCGACGTCCCCCCCGCGAGCGAAAGCGTCACGCGCTGTACCAGCGTCGCCGACGTGAACCCCTCCGCATCGAGCGCCGGGGTGGTGAACTGATGGATGTCGTACCGCGCCTCGATCGCGAGCCCGGGCGAGAGCTGCCATTCCATCACCAGCCCGCCGACTCCGGCGAGTGGTCCGGCGCCAAGGTTGAAGATGCCCGTTTCGTCGGCCGGCAGATACTTGAGACCGCCGATATCGAGGCCCGCCGACAATTTTTTCGAGATGTCGCGCCGCAGTCCGACGCAGAACATGATGGTACTGAGACGGCCGAGATTCGTGGTCGTCCCGTCGGAGTCATGGCGTGAGATGCGCGTGATCGACGCGTCGAGCGTCGCGACGCCCTGCCACGGCGGCTTGAGCGGCAGGTACGCGGCGGCGGAGAGCGCGGGCGCCACGGCGGGCCGGACTGCGAAGGGCGTCACGATGGAATCGTGCACGAGCGCAGTACCGTACCGTGCGCCCACCGCGATGTGATACGCCACCTGGCTCGGCGCCTCGCGCGGAGCCCCGAGCGCCAGCAGGGAAATGAGAAATACCGTGAGCGTCTTCAGGATGCCGCTTCCGGCGCTTGGTCCCCTCCGCCTCCCGCTTGTCCTACGCCGAACCAGCGCAGGATTCCGGCCACGACAAGCAGGACGCCGTACATGCACACGATGAGCGGCCCCGTCACGAGGTCCCCCACATATGACACCACGAGTGTCCCAGTAATGTCGCGACAATGCCGGCCCCCAGGGAGATCAGCACGAGCTTGTCAATATTACGCATGCGCTCGTCAATGTAGTTCCCCCCGTGTGAGACAATCCAGGGAGTGGCGGCGTTGGTCTACGACCATTCCCCGCCACTCTCAGTGAAGCCCAGGCGCGAAATGAGCGGCACGAAACGCACCTCGCCCGCAGGTCGTCCGTGCACGTCGGAGTCGGTGCGCTGATACACTCGGAGCTCCTGCGCCGCCATGTCCCCAATCGGAATCACGAGCCTTCCCCCCGGCGCCAGCTGTTCCAGTAAGGGGTGAGGGACGTCCGGGGCCGCGGCCGCGACGAGTACGCCGTTGAATGGCGCTGCTTCCGGCCACCCCTGCGCGCCGTCGCCGAGCCGCGTCTCGATATTCGTCAGCCCGAGGCGCCGAAATCGCTCTTCGGCTTCGACCAGCAGGTCGGGCAGACGTTCCACCGCATAGACCCGGCCGCACAGCAGTGCGAGCACCGCGGTTTGATATCCGGACCCCGCTCCGACCTCGAGCACCCGGTCGTGGCGGTGCGGCGCCAGCATGTCCGTCATCAGGGCGACCACGAACGGCTGGGAAATCGTTTGCCCGTTGCCGATGGGGAGTGGGGCATCGGCATAGGCCTCCGCGCGCAGCGCGGGCGAGACGAACCACTCGCGCGGTATCCGCGCCATGGCGGCAAGCACCCGGCGATTCCGGATGCCCCGATGCACCAGCTGCCTGGCAATCATGCGGCGCCGCTCGCGGTAGCTCTCGGGGGCGGGGGGGCGTGCTTGCCCTGTCATATCCATTGAACTATACCTTTCCCCGCCGCGAGCGCAGGGGGCATTGAGTGTCGACGGAAACGCGCGCTTCTATCCTGTTGCTGGGCCACGCCGCCGGCGTCGAAGAGCGCCTGATCCAGGACGACTTCGACGTCCGGGCCGACGGGGTGGGGAAGGCACCGCCTGATCTCATTGTCTACGCGGTTCCAGACCGCACTCCGGCGCTGGCGGAGGAGATCCGGACGCTGGCCACCTCGGCCCAATACGACGGCGCGCCGATTGTCGTGTTGGTGGGGAACGGCGGGGCTCAGGCCATCGCCACCGCGCTGATGGCGGGTGCGCACGACGCCCTGGCGAATCCGGTTGACCTGAACGAGCTGGTTGGTCGCATTACCGCGCAGCTGCGTACTCACGCCGCGCTGCGCGAAGCCCGCGAAGCGGTGCGCGCCCGCGATCTGCTGTTCGACATCTTCCAGGAAGTCTCCGCCGTGCTGCGCGCCGATGAGATCTTCCAGACGCTCGTCCGCCGGGTCGGGCAGGCATTCGGGCTGACACACTGCTCGTTCGTGTTGACGGCGCCGGGGGAAGACCGGGGACGCGTCGTGGCGGTGTACGAGAACCCATCGATCCGCGATCTGCGCGTGGACCTGGGACGGTATCCCGAGATTCAGGAGGCGATTCGGACCGAGCAGCCGGTGATCGTCCATGACGTGAAGCAGCACCCGCTGTTCGAAGCGATTCGCCAGCGCTGGCTCGACCAGCAGATCGAGGTGAACGTCAAATCCGCGGTGGCGCTGCCGGTGTTCGTGCAGGGCCGCGCCGCGGGCGTGTTCTTCCTGCGGACGGTCGAAGGGGATCCCCACCTTCGCCCCAAGGACGTCGCGTTCGCGAACACCATCGCGCAGGCCGCCACCCGCGTGCTCGAGAACGAAGAGCGCCGCGCCGCCATTTACCGCCGCCAAATCAGCGCGGGACTGACGGACGTTCTTACAGGCTGCGCGAGTCTCGACTCGCTGGATCGGCGCATGCGGGATGAGTTCGAGCGGGCGCGCCGTTACGAGCTGCGGTTCGCGCTCGTGCTCCTAGACATCGACCGCCTGCGTCAGGTGAACGAAACGCTCGGGCAGGCGGCCGGTGATCGCGTGCTCGCGGAAATCGGCTCGATGCTGCAGCGCGAAATCCGGGCTCCCGACTTCGTGGCCCGCTACGGGGGCGACGAGTTCGCGCTTCTCCTGCCGGAAACGGACGCAGCCGGTGCGCGGCGTTTCGTGGAGCGCTTGCGGCAGGTCCTGGGCAGGCACACGTTCCCGGACCTCGGGCCGGGCCGGGTCCCGGCGCTTTCGGCCGGCATCGTGGCGCTCCCGCACGCGGAGGTGCTGCGCGCCGAAGATCTTTTCGGGCTCGCGGAAGCGGCGCTGGCCCGGGGCAAAACGGAGCCGGATCGCATCGGAGCCTGACGATGGACCGTCAGTCGAGCGTCTTGTGGAATCGCCGGACGGCGACCACGATCAGGAGCGCCGCGAATCCGGCCAGAACCGCGATTTCCCGCCACAGTGCATCGATTCCCACTCCTTTGAGCAGGATGCCGCGCAGGACTTTCAGGAAGTACGTGAGCGGGAGCGCCAGCCCCACCCACTGAAACACCGTCGGCATCGCCTGCCTCGGAAACATGAACCCGGACAGCAGGATGTTCGGAAGGACGAACATGAAGGCGAGCTGGATCGCCTGCTGCTGTGTTCGGACCAGTGTCGAGATGACGAGCCCGTAGCCCAGGCTCGCGACCACGAACAACAACGCCACCAGGTACAAGAGGAGCACGTTGCCCGTGAGCGGCACGTCGAAGACGAACCGTCCCACGAACAGCACCGCGGTCATCTGGACGATGCCCACGCCGATGTACGGCGCGATTTTCCCCAGCATCAACTCCGTCTTGGTGATCGGGGTGACGATGAGCTGCTCGAGCGTGCCGCGCTCGCGCTCCCGCACGATCGCCATCGCGGTGATCAGGACCATCGTGAGGGTGAGAATGACGCCGACGAGGCCGGGCACGATGTAGTTGGGACTGCGGAGCCCGGGATTGTAGCGCGGCCGCACGCGCGCTTCGATGGGAACCCCGGCGCGCCGCGCGGCGCGGCCCAGAATCTCGAGATTGCGCACCTGCGCCACGCCTGCCGCGGCGCCGATCGCCGATTGCGAGGACAGGGGATCGGCGGCGTCCACGATGACCTGGACGGTCGCCGTCTCGCCGCGCGCCAGGCGGCGGGGATAATCGTACGGCACGACGATGCCGGCCTGGGCGTCGCCGCGCGCAATCGCCTGGTCGAGGCCCGGCATCCCGTTCACGCTGCCGATCAACCGGAAATTGCCGGTGTTCTCGAACGCCGCGATCAAGTCGCGACTCTCGGGCGTGCGCGACTCGTCGAATACCACCGTGGGAAGGTGTCGCACGTCGGTCTGGATCGCGTATCCGAACAGCAGCAGCTGAGCGACCGGCAGCGCCGTCATGATGGCGAGCGACAGCCGATCGCGCCGCATCTGGATGAATTCCTTCCAGAACATCGGCCAGAAATGCGGCATGATCACTCGTTGCGCTCCTGCAGGATGATGAACGCGTCCTCGAGCGTTTTCCCGCCGCCGCCCACCTGCGCCGCGACCTCCGCCGGCGTTCCGAGCGCGATGAGCCGTCCCCCGCTCATCATGGCGATCCGGCCGCAGCGTTCCGCCTCGTCCATGTAGTGCGTCGTCACGAGCACGGTGGTGCCGCGTCGGGCGAGATCGTGGATGGCGCTCCAGAAGTTGCGGCGGGCGGCCGGATCGACTCCCGCCGTGGGCTCATCGAGGAACAGCACCGGCGGTTGATGCAGCAGCGCGCAGGCGAGCGCGACCCGCTGCTTCCATCCTCCGGACAGCTGCCCCACGAGCTGCCCGAGCCGCCCCTCGAGCCCGAGAAAGTCCACGACCGCGTCGAGCCGGGTGGCCCGACGGGCGCCCGAGAGTCCGTAGATCCCGGCGTAAAACGTGAGATTCTCGCTCACCGTCAGGTCTTCGTACAACCCGAACCGCTGCGACATGTAGCCGATTCGCGTCTTCACCTGCTCCGGCGCCCCGGCGACGTTGATCCCGTCGATCGTGGCCCAGCCTTCCGAGGGCTCGAGCAGGCCGCACAGCATCCGGATGGTCGTGGTCTTGCCCGAACCGTTGGGCCCGAGCAGGCCGAAGACTTCACCACGTTCGATTCTGAGGGTCAAGTCATCCACCGCGACGAGGCCACCGAACCGGCGGGTGAGGTCGCGCGTTTCGATCGCGGGCGCCCGAGGGGAGGGGGCCTCGCTCACGGCAACAGGCGCAGCTCGAGTGTCACGGGAGTGCCGGCCTTGAGCCGCCCGCCAAAGTCGCCCGAGTCCGGTTCGACCTTGATGCCGAACACGAGATCGGCGCGCTCGCGCTCGGTGAGCGCCACCCGCGGCGTGAATTCGGCGCTGCTCGCGATCTCCACGACGCGTCCGGGGAACGGGCGGTTGGGATACGCGTCGGTCCGCACGGAGGCCGGCTGCCCGACCTTGACGCGCGCGATGTAGCGGGCTCCCACGTACGCGCGAATCCACGGATGCCGCACGAGGCCGAGCGACAGCACGGGGCTGCCGGCGGCGATCACTTCGCCGGGCTCGGCATAGCGCGTGAGGACCACGCCGTCGTCCGGGGCGGTGACCGTCAATTCATCGCGGGTGGCGAGCGTGGCCCGGACCGCGGCGCTGGCGGCCGCGGATTCACTCGGCGCGGCGCGCACCGCCGCGAGTCGCGCCGTGGCGGCGGCCGCCTGGGATCGGAGCGATTCGTACTGCTGGTCCGAGATGATGCTGCGCCGGTGCAGCATATCCCCGCGGGCAAAATCATTTGCCGCGCGCGTCGAATCGGCCTGCGCCGCCTGCACCTCGGCCACGCGCAGCGCGGCCGCTCGGGCCTGGGCCTCCCGCTCTCCGATCAGCGCGTCGAGCCCCGGCTGCCGCAGTACCGCCACCGTGTCGCCGCGGTGCACGGTATCGCCCTCGTCTTTGAGCAGCCGCTCGAGCCGTCCGGAGGTCAGCGGGGCGAGTTGGACGTCACGAATTTCCACAGTGCCCGAGACGTGGAGGACATCACTTTGAGATCGGCAACCGAGGGGGCCGACGGCTAGAAAAGCGTCAAGTAGCACGACGTCGAGAACAAACGTCAAGGGGAACCGTCGAGGGAAACCGGACGCCTCTCCTCGACGCTTCATTTTTTCAACCAGTTCAGGGGATCCAGCGCGATCCCGCCTTGCCCCCGTATCTCGAAGTGCAAATGCGCCCCCGCATCACTCGATTCGCCGCCCACATGCCCGATCACCTGGCCTTTGACCACGCGATCGCCGGTGGAGACGACGGCGTCCGCGAGATAGCCGTAGAACGTGTAATAGCCGCCGCCATGGTCCAGCAGGACGGACGTGAGATACGTCCCGAGGGGCGCCGCGAGGCTCACGGTGCCGCTCGCGACCGCGCGCACGGGGGTTCCCGCCGCCGCGGCGATGCCGATCCCGTGCCAGGTGATGTGGGTGTTGTTGGGACCCATGGCATTCCCGAACTGATAGACCAGTCGGCCGCTGAGGGGCCAGTCGAGCCGCCCGAGATCGGCCGTGGTGATCATCGCGGCGCCCAGCGTCGCGCCACGTGCTTCGGCCGCGCGCCGCGCGCGCTCCAGCTCCACCACCCGGTCGTTCAGCTCCCGCTCGTTCTTCTCGAGCGCCGACAGCCGCTGCGCGGCCGCGCGCGAGCTGCGCCGCGTCTCCCGCAGGCTCGCTTCGCGGTCGCGCTCGAGCGTCACGTAGCGCTGCAACTCGTCGGTTCGCTCGGTCTTCCGCCGGGCCAGCGCCGCCCGGGCATCGAGCCGCACCTGCCGTTCGCCCGCGATCCGCTCGCGCAGCCGGAACATGTCGTTCGCGAGCGCGCGGTCCTGGCGGCTCACCAGGTAGAGGTACTTGTAGCGCGACAGGAGATCGCCGAAGCTCTCGGCCGCGAACAGCACCTGCGTGGTGTAGAGCGGGCCCCGCTTGTAGATGTCGAGCAGCCGGCGCGCCAGGACCGCGCGCTTTTCCGCCAACGCGTCCTGGGCGAGCACGAGGTCCACCGTAATCTGCTCGATCTGCACCGTGAGGACGCCGATTTGCCGGTCCAGCTCGTTCACGATGCGGTTGGTCGTCTCCTTCTGCCGCTCGACGTTGGCCAGCTCGTCCGAGATCGAGTGCGCCTGCGAGCGCAGCGTTTCGAGCTCCTGCTCGACCTGGGAACGCTCGTGCCGGATGTCCTCGAGACGATGCTGGTTGTCCTGCAGCTGCTGCTCGAGGGGAGCGGGGCGTTGGGCGGCAAGCGGCAAGGGGGAAGCGGGAAGCGCAAGTGCAGCGAGCAACAGTATCACGCTTCCCGCTTCCCGCTTCCCGCTTCCCGCTTTCATACCCGCCGCAAATGTCTCCCGACCGAGGTCGCGCTGCCGATGAGCCCAATCAGCGTGCCGAACCCGACGATGGCCAGCGCCTGCTCGCGGGTGAAGAACGCCGCCTCGATGAGCCAGCGATTGATGGCGAGGCAGGCCGCGAACGACAGCGCGATGGCGACGAGGCCGCCGAGCATGCCCTTCAGTGCGCCCTGGAGCAGAAAGGGGCGGCGGATGAAACCGTCGGTTGCGCCCACGAGCCGCATGATCTTGATCTCGCGGCTGCGCTGGAGCACGGCCATGCGAATCGTCGTGCCGATGATGATCACGGCCACGATCGCGAATGCGGCGCCGACCACGAGGCCGACCGCGGCCGCGATGCGGCGCAGCCAGTCGAGCTTCTCGACCCAGTCCCGGCCGAAGCGCACGTCGTCCACGAATCCGAAGCCCTTCAGGCGATCGGCAACCTGGCTCGCGTGATCCGCGTCGCGGTATCCGGGCTTGAGCTTCACTTCGATCGAGGCGGGCAGCGGGTTGTGCTCGAGCTCCTGCAGCACGTCGTGAAATTCGACCAGCTCGGCACGGGCGCGCGCCAGCGCCTGATCCTCGGTGACGTAGTTGGCCGACTGCACCTCGGGAAAGGCTTCGATGTCCTTCATCGACTGCGTGACGGTCTCGATCGGCGTCCCCGGCAGGAGATAGGCGACCACTTCGACCCGCTCGCCGACCTGGCGCAGCGCCTGCTGCAAGTTCACCGCGACCAGCGCGAACAGGCCGATGACGAACAGCGAGAAGGCGATCGTCGTGACCGAGAGGGCGGAAAGCAGGGGGGCGCGACGGAACGTGAGCAACGCCTCCCGGAAAATCAGCTTCACGTCCCGGCCGCCTGATCTTTCGGCTCGTCCATCGCGGAATCGAACACCACCGCTCCGTCGCGCAGCTCGATCACGCGATACGGCGCCTGCCGCACGAGATCGAGGTCGTGTGTCGCCATCAGGACCGCGGTGCCGCTCGCGTTGATGTCGCGCAGCAGCTGGAACACCCCGCGCGTCGCCCGGTCGTCCAGGTTGCCGGTGGGTTCGTCCGCGAGCAGGACCGTCGGCTCATTGACGAGCGCCCGCGCGATGGCAACGCGCTGCTGCTCGCCGCCCGAGAGCTCCGGGGGATAGGCGCGGGCTTTTGCCGCGAGGCCGACCTGCGTCAACACCCGCATGACGCGGGCAGGGACGGTCGCGCTCTTCGCGCCCGTCACCTCGAGCGCGAACGCCACGTTCTCTTCCGCGGTGCGGTCCTCGAGCAGCCGGAAATCCTGGAACACGATGCCGAGCCGGCGCCTGAGCTTCGGGATCTCGCGGCGTGAGATCTCCGCCACGTTGAATCCCGACACGCGGACTTCCCCGCTCGTCACGGGTTCGTCGGCGTAGATCAGCTTCAGGACCGTGGATTTGCCCGCGCCGGAATGGCCCGTGAGAAACACGAACTCGCCCTTCGCGATATGGAAGGAGACGTCCTTGAGGCCGAGTCCCCCCTTGGGGAACGCCTTGAAAACGTTGGTGAATTTGATCAACTACGCCTGTGCCCCTCCGAGCGCGTTCGCGAAATCCGCGATGATGTCGTCGGCGTCCTCGAGACCGAGAGAAAATCTCAGGAATCCGTCGGGAATGCCGACTTGGGCGCGTTCCTCAGGGGAGAGGGCCGCGTGCGACGTGAGGCGTGGCTCGGACACCAGCGTCTCCACTCCGCCGAGACTGGGCGCGTGCGCGACGAGCTTGAGCGACCGGAGAAATCGCTCGGCCGCGGCCGCCCCGCCCGCCAACTCGACGCCCAGCATGCCCCCGAAACCCGCGAGCGTCCGTTTCGCGATGACGTGATCAGGGTGCGACGCGAGACCGGGGTAGTGCACCGCGGAGAACCCCTCCTGCGCGCAGCACCAGGCCGCGACGGCCTGTCCCGTCGCATTCTGCCGTTGCACGCGGATGGCGAGCGTCTTCATGCCTCGCTCGATCAACCACGCCGCCATGGGATCGAGGGCCTGACCCCAGACCTGCATCAGCTTGCGAACTTCCTCGACCAGCGATTCCGTTCCCGCCACGGCGCCGGCGATCACGTCGGAATGGCCGTTCAGGTATTTCGTGGCGCTGTGGACCACGATATCCGCGCCGTGCTCGAGCGGCCGGAAGTTGATCGGCGTGGCGAACGTCGAGTCGACGATCAACGCGAGCCCTTCCGCCTTCGACAGGGTGGCGATCGGCTCGAGCTCGATGACGCGCAGCAGCGGGTTGGTCGGAGTCTCGAGGAAGATCGCGCGCGTGTTGGGCCGCAGCGCCCGCTTCCAATTGCGGCTCTCGGTCGGGTTGACGAACGTCACCTCGATGCCGAGCCGGCCGAATTCCTGCCGGAACAGCCGCCGCACGCCGCCGTAGATCCATTCGCTCGCCACCAGGTGGTCGCCCGGCCGCAGCACCGCCAGGTGCGCCAGGGCGGCCGCGCCCATGCCGCTGGCGACGAAGATCGCGGCTTCCGCCCCCTCCAGGGCCGCCAGGCGTTTCGCGATCGCGAGCTGGTTGGGGTTATTGCCGTAGCGGGTGTAGAGAACCTCCGCCGTCGACCCGATGGGATTCGTGAAGGTGCTGCTCTGATACACCGGGGTGGTTACGGGCGTCCACTCGTTTCGGGCGGCGGCGCCGCCGTGCACGGCGCGGGTCGAGAGGCCCGGTTTTTCGTTCACATGCGGATCACGTCGCGTTGAGCGCGAGCGTGCCTCCCGGCTGGCGAGCCGCGAAGCGCAGCGCGACCAGCTGCTCGAGCAGCGCAGCGCCGATGGACGGTTCGCCCAACGCGTGAAGCGCTCCGTCGCTGGTCTCGAGCACCACGGCGAGCCGATGGCTCGCGAGGACCGGCTCGATGGCGTCGCGATGGCTCTCGGTGAGTCCGCGCAGGACGAGGACGGTCGGCGGCGCCCACGCCCGAGACAGCTTGGCCACGATCTCGTCCGCGCACGAGTAATCCACGCAGCCCACGCCGCTGAAATCCATGCGCGCGATCACGGGCGGCGCGCCGGCCGTCATCACCTGCTCGATCCGTTCGCGAACCATGCGGCCCGTCGAGCGGGTGACGAGGTCGCCGTACTCACCCGCCGACGACTGTCGGAGGACCGCGTGCACGTCGATGTACTGGATCACCGCTTGCCCGCCCCCGGACCGCCCGTGGGTCCGTCGCGCTGTTCGGGAATCAGGATGAGCACCTGGGCGCCCGGAAATGGCGGCAATCCATCCCGGAGCGGGACGTCGTCGTCCCAATCCGGCACGATGGCGATGCGAGCGGTGCCGCTTCTGATGGCGATCTTCCCATTCCAGCGGGCGAGATAACGGCGGATACCGGCGAGCCCCTGTCCGCGCCCGGGATCGCGGAAACGGCTCACGCCCTGAATCAGGGCTGCTTCGAGGGCCGCGGCATCGCCCCACCGGGCGCCGAACCGCTTGGCCTGCGTGGGCTCGAGTGAATGACGGAACCCGACGCCGGCATCCGCGACCGCAATCATCACTACGCGCCGGGCGAGCGTGCGGCGCCAGTTGTAGCTCTGGACCGCCACCCAGCCGCCCGTGCCGGCGTGCTCTACAATATTCTGACACGCTTCCGAAAGCGCCATAGCAAAACCCATCGTGGCCTTCGGATCGAGCCCGAGCTCCGAGGCGAGAATCGCCGAGGCCCGTTGCTGGATGCGGCTCACGACCTCATGCACGTCCTCCGCCGCGCGCACCGGCGTGACGGGGATCAGCACATCGCTCTCATCCGCGGGACGCCCCTTGGGCAGCTTGCCGTGAATCTCGAACAGGGGAGCCGCTTCCCGGAAGAATCCCGCGCGGGCCCAGTAGCTCAGGACGTCGGGATGCGTCGGTGCCGCGAGCAGCGGCCGCTCCTTGCTCGGGCTGTGCTGCCGCACCGCTTCACCGGCCACGAGCAGCCCGAGCAGGCCGAGCGGCGACGCCCATTCGGCGGCGTGCGCGTCGAACAGCAGGCGCTCACCGTCTTGTGTGGCGCTCGTGAAGGCGCCGGCGAACTGATCGAAGGAGCGGTCATCGAACTGCGTCGGCACTTCGACGAGCCGCGTCATACGCGGGCGAGTTTGCCCAGCAGATGATCGCGCAGTCCGGTCGCGCCCCGGTGGGTGAGATTGCGCGCGGCGAGGCGTACTCCGGTCGCGAGCGCGGCGTCGAGCGATGCGCCGCCGAGCAACGACGCGAACGCCGTCGCGCCGAACACGTCCCCGCATCCCGTCGGATCGAGCCGGTCTTCCGGCTCGGTCGAACGCTCCGCCGGAATGCGCGCGGCGCGAACCGGCGAGCCCGTGAAATACTCCACGCCCTGCGCGCCCCGCGTCACGATGAGCGCCTTGGTGCCGCCCGCGAGCACGGTCGCCGCGACCTGCAGCGGATCAGGCCCGAGCTGCCCCAGCTCGTCTTCATTGACCTGGACATAGTCGAAGCAGCGGAACCAGCTCGGCGCGTTCGGAAGCGGTTGCGGGATCCGGGTCCCGTCGTCCGTCTTGCCGAGAAACAGGCTGTGCAGGTCCGCGTAGAGCACCTTGCCAAAGCCGCGACGCAGATACTGCGCGGTGGCGAGATCCATCTCGTAGCCGGAAATGAAATTGACGTACACGGCGTCCAGGTCGCGGACCATGGGTCCCAGCTCGGGCCAGGTCCATGCGGGCACCCCGCCCGACATCTGCTCACAGCGCCGCGCGGCTTCGGTGTAGTGGAGCGTCACCCGGTTGTTCGGCTCGGGGACGAGAATGAACCGGCTTCCCGGCGCGAAATGGGAGATCGACCGGAAAAATGCGTTCGCGTGTCCTGCCAGGTCCGCGCCGACCTTGATGAGGGGAACGATCTGCCAGTCTGCGGGCAGGGTCGCGTCGAGCCCCGCGAGCGAGTAGGAGATGCCGCCCCACTCCTCGGCCACGCGCTGGGCGGGGTCGCGATCGTAGATCGTGTCCCACACCATCGAGCCCACCACGCCCAGCCGTTTCACCGCGGCTCGAGGTGGGCGCGCGCGAATACGGCTGCCGCGCCGTAGACTCCCGCGGTCCCGGGCAGCTCGCCCGGAACAATGCGGCTTGCGGCGACGGCCGGCTTGAATGCCCGACGCTTGACCTCGCTGCGCAGCGGAATGAACAGCTTGTCCCCGGCGAGCGTCACGCCCCCGCAGATGACCACGACTTCGGGATTGAAGATGTTGATCAGGTTGGCGACACCGGCGCCCAGGAACTTGGCCGTGTCGTGGACGACTTCTTGCGCGAATTCGTCGCCGTCGTTCGCGGCTTCGTACACCACCTGCGCCGTGATGCGCGTCAGATCGGCGCCGACGTAATCGGGAAGGCTCGAGTCGGCACCGGCCTCGATGCCTTCGACCGCCCGGGCGGCGATCGCGGGGCCCGACGCGTACGCCTCGAGGCAGCCGTAATTGCCGCACTTGCAGCGGCGCCCGGTCGAGTCGATGGTCATGTGCCCGAACTCGCCGGCCACGTCGGATGCGCCGTGATAGATCTGGCCGCCCAGGACGATGCCGCCGCCGATCCCGGTGCCGATGGTGAGGCCGATGACGTGATTCGATCCGCGCGCCGCGCCCCGCCACCACTCGCCGAGAATGGCGCAATTCGCGTCGTTGTCGAGCGTGGCCGGAAGCCCGAGCGCCGAGGAGATGCGGTCGCGCAGTGGAAAGTTGGTCCAGCCGAGGTTGGGGGTGAGCAGCACCACACCGCGGGCGGTGTCGAGCGGCCCCGGCGATCCGATCCCCACTCCGGCGATCTCGACTTTACCGGCCGCGGCGATCGATGCCCGCGCGAGTTTCACGATCCGCGCCACCACGGCTTCCGAACCCTGCTCCGACACCGTGGGCTCGGTCACGTGCCCGATGAGCCGCGACCCGTCCTCGGCGATCGTGCCGACGACGATGTTCGTCCCGCCGAGGTCAATGCCGACGATGTAGCGCACGGACGTTCTCGATGGCAGTGAGGACTCTGGCCACACTCAAATCCCGCAGGCAGCGATGGTGGCCCAACGGACAGGTGCGCGGTCCGTGCGTCGAGCACGGCCGGCAGGAAAGCCCGTCCACTTCCAGTACCATATCCTCCGGCCCCACGGGGGCAAACCCGAACGACGGGACCGTCGGGCCGAAGAGCGCCACCACAGGCGTGTCGACGGCCGTAGCCAAATGTAAGGGCGCAGTGTCGTTCGTCACGAGCAGCCGGGCCTGGGCGAGCAGGGCCGTGGACTCGAGCAGCGAGAGCTCTCCCGCCGCGTTGGCAACCGGATAGGCGCCGCTCGTGCGTCTCA
>Ga0335085_10002283_pt1 | contig 36419 bp, 26 predicted proteins | sample Lox_Sample_45_FD_206712 | JGI IMG/M metagenome (GOLD analysis project Ga0335085, IMG submission 206712) | Soil microbial communities from Loxahatchee National Wildlife Refuge, Florida, United States - Lox_Sample_4.5 | ecosystem: Environmental > Terrestrial > Soil > Wetlands | place: USA... | reverse complement strand
CCGCCGTCGGGCTGGGTCGAGCGAGGATCGAGTTTGCGAAACGTTGAAGGGGATCATTGCCACGTCTCCGCGCTTACACTGCGAAAGAGAATCTCGGGCGGCGCGAGTTCTCACACAAACTCTGAAATCCCCGCCTGTTGCAGTGCGTAGGTCATGAGGCCGGTGGCGTAGCCGTCGCTCTTGGGCTCGAAGGGCGTGGCGTTCGATTTCCACCAGAGCTTCACCAGAGTTTTCGCGGTCCAATCCCGCCAGGTCCAGGCGAGCGTTGCCAGGCTCCAGCCTCCGTCGGCGCGTTGCGCGCTGAAGATGTCATGGATGATGTTCTCTTGCTGCGTCCGCGTGAGAAGCGCGGGCCATTTGACCGAAGCCCATAGCAACACCGCATGATTGATGGGCGATTGTTTGTCGTATTCCCGATTCAGGTAGTCGCGGAGCAGCTTAAGGTTGTTCTGGATTTCGGGAGTGGCGATGTAACCTCCGGGTGCCGTGCCGGCCGCCACCGCTGCCAGAGCGGCTCCGTAATAATCGGAGTCGTGCGCCTCGAAGGGCTCGTTATCAAACTGCAGCCAACTCCACGCGCCCTTGAGATCTCCCGAAGTCTGCTGCTGCGCCCACATGGCGTCAAAGGCGGTGCGCGTGTCCGGGCTCAACGTCCCGCTACGCGCGTCGTAGCTGGCCAGGATGAGCGCGTTCAGAACGCTTTCGGTGCCCCGTGACTGGGCCGTCTTGTGCGGCCCGGTTCCCTCATCGCTGTAAAACGGCTTCACGGTATCCCACATGCGTACGCGCTTCGTGACGTTGTCCAGGAGCTTGCTCTCATCGGCAGACGGGACGCTTTCACCGAGCACCGAGCTTAGAGCTGGCCGCGCCAGGGCGTAAGGCACAACAGTGTGGCACGAGACGCAGAAGGTTTCGTGATCGCGGGCGGCCACCGGCCATGTCATCCACCAGGATTCCCGATAGTCGAGATAAGTGGCAGCGGCCTTGGTGCTCCACGAGCCAGCGCTGGGCGTGGAAGCCGGAGGTCCGGCGGCGAGCAGACGCGCGGCGACGCCGATAGCCAACACGCCGATTCGAACTGCCGCCGCTCTCATCAGGATTGCCTCTCCGGGTCGCCCGCGCGCCGCGTCAAGGGCTTTCGCGCTTCGTAAGCCTATAGTCAGAGACTATCACATTCTCCCGGGGTGACGACGACCTAACCGCCACTCATACCAGTCATGGCGGTGCGGGTGGCGGCAGAAGATGCCCGCGGTGACGGGCGAACTGCGCGAAGCGCCTGGAGTGCGGCGGCTTGACGCCGCCTTCGTTAGGCTTCCTCACCCTCCGCCAAGGCGGCGTGAAGCCGCCGCACTCCAAGACACAAAAGTGAGCAATTTCTTTACACGGGGACAATTGGCCCGGCCCGACAGCCACTTATTCACAGGCTAACCTTAAGCAAACACAAGCCAAAAAATATCTCCCCATTTGTCCTGCTGGTACCCACCGTCCCATTTCCAACTGCTAGTGTCGGTTTTCGGTGTTCGGGGTTTCCGGTGTTCGGTGTTGGTCCACGAACGATGAGTCCGAATTCTATGGGCCGCGCGCCGACACTGCGGAGGACTGGTTGACCATGGCTGCGGGAGCGGCGCCGCCGCCCAGCTTCTGGCGCCTGAAGCTCAAGCGTCCCGGCGTGTCGGCACCCGACTGGACGGTGACCATCTCGGTGTGGCTGCGCTGGGGCCGAAGACCAGCCCAAGGACCGGGCCAGAGTGGGGGACCGTCGCGACCGTCCACGCCGCCGAAGCGTGATAACGATAAAGCTCAGCCGTGGCGTCCCAGGAGCATACCATGGTTTCGGTGCATAGCACGGGGCCTTCTCGGCCCGACGTAGGGCCGGGGCTCGCCCTGGCCGAGGCCGACGCAGGGCCGGGGCTCGCCCCGGCCATGGCCGACCCGAGGGTCGGCCCTACGTGGGAGCCCGATTCACGACGAACGAAGCCAGAATGTTATGGCAAGCAAAGAGGTTCCGAAAGTATCTCGCTTCCTGTCGACTGCGACCCGGCCTACGCCGAGGCGTAGGCGCTGGCAGAAAGGATTGTGGGGTGGTTGATGCGCTGGGGAAGCAAACGAAGCCGGAAGCTTTCGGAAAACACGAGGCTTGCACAAATATGTCGCCGGGCGGCGAGCGAGGAGGGCGAAATCCAAACGGCAGGGGTGGGGCGACGGGCCTCAGAAGGGTCCTCGACGCCGTGAAGGCGGCCGTTGCGCCTCGAAAAGAGTGTTCGCAGTTGCCCGCTGTTTCAAACGAAGCCGGAATATTTAAGAAAAGACGGCGCTTACAAAAATATATCGAAAGCCCTGGGTTGGCTCGGGGCAGCGGCGTCGTTCCTGCTAGGGTGGTCGAGTGAGAGGAGCGGATCCCAGCGAGCTGCCACGCCGCCCGGCTTCTGGCTGCTTTCCCTGATCGGAAGGCAGGGCGCACACTGCTTCAACCCGCGTTTCTGTTCCGAAAATAGGCGCTAAGTGCTTTGTTTTCGAACGAGCGCCTCTTCGCCTCGATAGCGCCATTTTCATGCTTCGGGGTGTCGCGAAGCGACATGACGACTCGGGGTGTCGCGAAGCGACATGACGACTCACCACGATCCGAAGCTGGTGAGAAATCCAGGTTAGAGGCTTCGGTGGCCCGCGCGACGTCCATCATCGTACACTCCTCCACACTCTTCCCTGTTGACAACGCAGAAAGGGCTTGTAGGATGAGCACTGGGGTAGTTGACTGTACCGGGAGTTTCAGGCAGAAGTTAGCGAGGAGTGGCGCCCGGTGGGCAGGGGCTGCGGAGATTCGTCGCTGCCTGCGACTACCCGGAATGGTAAAGCACAGCGGGCCTTTGCATGCCCCGCTCGATGAAAAGACGCGCATTCATCCTGAAGAAAAAGGCGACCGTTCTTGCATCACGTGGGCGTTAAACCCGCTTTCGGCAAGGAACAACCTCAGGCCACACCGCAGCTCCGCCCTTTTCGGATTTCCGATTTGGAGGACGCCTACCGGCTCGATCAACTTTGTTTCCCACCGGGCATCGCCTACTCACGGTCCGAGCTCGGCGCCTTTGTCCGCATGAGAGGCGCCAAGACGTGGGTAGCCGAGCTCGTGGAGTATGGCGAGACCAGCCTGGCCGGATTTGTGATCGTCTGCCAGGACGAGGGCGGCGGGCAGGGTCACGTTATCACTGTTGATGTCGCACCGGCGTGGCGGCGCCGCTCGGTGGGTACGCTGCTAATGGATGCCGCCGAGGACTGGCTCCGCGAGCAGGGCGGGGAGACCGTTTTCCTGGAGACGGCCGAGCATAACACGTCCGCTCAGGCGTTTTACCTGAAGCGCGGCTACTCGAAGCTGAGACGCATCGAAGACTATTACGCTGACGGGTCGCCGGCGTGGCTGATGGCGAAAAACCTCGGCGGAAAAGAGTCAGCAGAGGCAGAAAGCAGTAGGCAGTAGGCAGTAGAACTTCTCGCCAGCCCGGCGAGATTGATGATTCGATGAGTCAACCATCCACGGAGTCAATCGCTCAATCACCCGATCACCCAATCCGTCAATCTCTCACCCGCTCAGACTTTCGCGTGATCGCGCTGGTGGTGCTGGTGGCCGCGGCCTCGCTGGCGGTCGCCATCAAGTACTTCTCTCGCGCTTTTCCTGAAGCTTCCATCACATTCCGCGTGAACCGGGATGACTCTCTGCCGATTGCCGCACAGTTTCTACAGGCGCGCGGCTTCAAGCTGGCCGGTTATGACCACGCGGCCATCTTCGGTTACGACGATCAGACCAAACTCTATCTGGAGCGCACGCAAGGACTCGAAGGCATGAATCGCCTGGCCCGCGGCCCGGTTCACCTCTGGCGCTGGCAGCATCGCTGGTTCCGGCCGCTGCAGAAAGAAGAATTTCGGGCTGCGGTGACGCCACTGGGCGAGGTGGTAGGGTTCGAGCATGACCTGCCGGAGGACGCTCAGGGCGCCAATCTTGACCAAGCGACGGCGCGGAAACTTGCAGAAGATTTTCTTACAGGCGTGATGAAGCGCGATCTCAATGACCTGGAGTTTGTCGAGGGTTCCAGCAACGCGCGCCCGGCGCGTACCGACCATGCGTTCACCTGGAAGCAAAAGAGCGTCAACTTGGGCGACGGCAGCCTGCGGGTAGAGGTCAGCGTCAGCGGCGACGAGGTGTCGGGCTACAACGAATACGTCAAAGTTCCCGACCAGTGGCAGCGCGACTATGAGCGGCTGCGGTCGCGGAATGACGTCGCGCAGACGGTCGATCAGGTTTTCTGGCTCCTCCTCAGCGTCGCCATGCTGGCGTTGCTGATCCTCCGGCTGCGTGACCAGGACGTTCCCCTGCGCCTTGCGGGGACCGCGGGCGGGATTGCGGCGGTCCTCTTTGTTCTCAGTGCGTTCAATACCTTCTCGCTTTCCAAGTTCGGCTATCCCACCACCGATCCGTATTCGAGCTTCATCGCCTCTTTTTTCACTGGCAACATCCTCTCCGCGGTTGGAGTGGGCGTAGCCATCTTTCTTGTGGTTGCCGCCGCCGAACCCGCTTACCGGGAAGGGCTCCCGGGTCAACTCGCGCTTCGGCGCGCCTTCACCTGGCGCGGGCTGCGCACGCGCTCCTTCTTCATCGCGAACGTGGTCGGACTCGGCCTCACCTTTTTCTTCTTCGCCTATCAGACCGTGTTTTATCTCGTCGCCAACCACTTCGGCGCCTGGGCGCCGTCGGATATTCCCTTCACGGACGATCTCAATACCCGCATTCCGTGGGTGGCCGTTCTATTCGGCGGATTCTTTCCGGCGGTCACTGAAGAAATGCAGTTCCGGGGATTCGCCATTCCCTTTCTCAGAAAATATTTGGGTAACTGGCCTCTCGCCATCGTGCTGGCCGCATTCAACTGGAGCTTTCTGCATTCGGCTTATCCCAACGAACCCTTCTTCATTCGCGGTCTTGAGGTTGGGTTGGGCGGGGTCATCATTGGATTTATCATGCTACGGTTTGGAATCGTGGCCACCTTGATCTGGCATTATTCCGTGGACGCGCTTTACACCGCTTTCCTGCTGCTGCGCTCTCCTAATCACTATCTGATGGTGTCGGGCGGACTGACGGGCGGCATCATGCTGATCCCGCTGTTGATTAGCCTACTTGCCTACTTACGAACCCGCACCTTTGCCGATGAGCAGGAGCTGACCAATGCCGGCGAAGGAATTTCGCGTCCGGTCCGCCAGGAGGAGGTGCCTGCAGCCGAAGTTGCCGTTGCCTATAGGCCACTCACCAGCAGGCGGATTACGGTAGCAGCTCTGCTCATCGCTTTGGGTATAGGAGCTGCGGCCATTCCTGCCTACCGTTTTGGAGAAGGCATCAAGCTGCGCGTCACTCGGGCCGAGGCCATCGCGCAGGCGGAGCATTTTCTGGTAGCCCGCGGCGTGCCCGCGTCTCAGTACAGGCGCGGGGCCTGGCTGCGCTCCAACATCGATCCCTTGGCCGTGAAGTACTTGCTTCAGTTTCGGACCGTCCGCGAAACAGACCGTCTTTACCGCCAGGCCACCAAGCTGTCTCTGTGGCAGGTGCGTTTCTTCAAGCCGCTTCAGAAGGAAGAGTATTCCGTGTTCGTTGACCCGCAGGACGGAGCCGTCTTCGCGCTTCGGCACGAACTGGACGAGGATGCGCCTGGCGCTTCGCTCACGGCTGCCCAGGCACTCGCCGTCGGCCAGCAGTTTGTGAGGGCCAACGGATTTGATCTCAGCGAATTCGACCTGCAAAGTTCGCAGTCCCAGGCTCGCAAAGCTCGGGAGGATTATGAGCTCGTCTGGCAAGCGCGGCCCGGCGCTCCCCTTAACGTTGCTGATGCCCATTACCGCCTCGCCGTCGATATAGCGGGTGACCAGGTGGTGAGCTTCTCTCGCTTTTTCAAGCTGCCGGAGGCATGGGTGCGCCAGCAAACCGAGCGCACGCTCACCAACATCCTCCTGTTGCTGACGAAGCTGCTGCTCGGCGCAGGGCTCATCGGAGGCGGCATCTGGCTGTTCGTCCGTGGAGTGCGCGAGAACCAGGTTCGCTGGAAGCAAGGACTCCCTCTTGGCATGCTCCTGGGTGTCGCGCTCTTGCTTGCCGAATTTAATGCCGTCGGCTTGATGGCTGAGCAGTACCCTACGTCTCTGCCTTGGTCTACCTTCCAACTCTTCATTGTGGTGGGTTATGTGGTGGTGGTCCTGGTGGTGGCCCTGTTGGCGTGGGTGGCGGCGGCGTTCGCCATCGGCCTCTATCCGGACTCCTGGCGGATTCTCCGCTCGGCGGCTCGACGAGTATGGTCCCGGGACGCGGCTTTGGCGATAGCCCTGACTCTTGGCGTGGGAGCGGGTCTGAGCAACCTCTCCGTTCTCATCTTCAACCGTTTTCATGCCTACGCTTCCGCCGGGGGCGACGTATTTAATCCCTCGCTCGATACCGCGTTTCCGGCGGCATCTCTGCTGCTGCATGGGATCTCCAGCGCGGTCCTTTCGACAGCCGGTTTCGCGGTGCTGATCTGCCTGGTGATGCTGGGCTGGCGGCAGCGGGCATGGTGGCTGTGGCTTGCGCTGGCGCTGCTCATCGTCAGTGTGGGACCGTCGGACGCGCGCTCGGTGGGTGAGTTCCTGACGGGATGGGCTGTCAGCGTGGTGGGGCTGGCGACGGCGTTTGGCCTGCTGGCGTTTTTCCTTCGAGACAATGTTGCAGCCTATCTCGCGGTCGCATTCGCTGCGCCCCTGGCGGACCCACTCGTGCAGTTGCTGCGGAATCCGGTACCGTTCTACCGCTGGAATGGCGTGGCTTTGGGCGTAGCGGTCGTTCTGCTCGTGGCTTGGCTGCTGCTGCCACGGACAGGGCCTGCAGAAGCCTGACGCCGGCGCAAACGGCGCCCACGATTTGGCGGGCCAGAGGGTCGAAGTAAAGCTCTGATGCCGACCAGGATTTTCTCGAAAGGAACCCAAACTTCTGCTGTGACGTATCGTCTAACTGAGGAGCTTATCGGAGGACGACGCCTATGAGCAGTATCGCCGGAGATATTCGCTATGCCTTGCGGGTGCTGATAAAGAATCCGGTGTTCACTGTTGTGGCGGTGCTGACCCTGGCGCTCGGCATCGGCGCGAACACGGCGATCTTCAGCCTGCTTGACCAGGTGTTGCTACGCCTCCTGCCCGTGAAGAACCCGCAGCAACTGGTGTTGCTCACGATGCGCGGTCATCATTACGGCAGCAACTGGGGCGGCAATGCCATTTCACACCCGATGTTCCGGGACTTCCAGAGTCACAATCAGGTGTTTTCCGGCATGTTCTGCCGCTTTCCTACCCAGGTCAGCGTGATCTCCGGCGGTCAGGCCGAGCCTGTGGATGTGGAACTGGTTTCAGGGACCTACTTCAACGTGCTCGGCGTCGGCGCGGCTATCGGACGCACCTTCACGCCGGAGGATGACCGGGTGCCGGACGGACATCCGCTGGTGATGTTGAGCTACAGCTTCTGGCAGCGGCGCTTCGGCGGCGACGCGGCGATTCTGGGCAAGACTCTGACGGTGAACAAATACGACCTGACGGTGGTGGGCGTCGCGCAGGCGGGCTTTGACGGCGTGGAGCTGGGTCATTCGGCAAAGCTGTTCATCCCCATCATGATGCAAAAGGAGATGCTGCTGGTTCCCAACAACATGCTCACGGACCGCCGCACACGTTGGGTGAACGCGTTCGGCCGCTTGAAGCCGGGCATCAGCGCGAAACAGGCCAAGGTGTCTCTGCAGCCGTTCATGCACTCCATGCTGGAGGACGAGGTGCAGCAGGCGGCCTTCGCCCACGCATCGGCGTACGACCGCGAGCAGTTCCTGAAATGCACCATTGACCTGTTGCCTGGCTCGCAAGGCCGCTCCTACCTGCGGAGGGAGCTCTCCACTCCGCTCTGGGTGCTGATGGCGATCACCGGGCTCGTGCTGCTGATTGCGTGCGCCAATCTTGCCAATCTGCTGTTGGCTCGGGCCACCAACCGTCAGAAGGAGATCGCCGTGCGCCTGGCGGTAGGCGCAAGCCGGTGGCGTATTGTGTCCCAGCTTCTCACCGAGACCCTTTGCCTTTCAGCACTCGGAGCGCTTGTCGGGCTGGTCTTCGCGTTCTGGGCGGATAAGGCGCTGATGGCCATCTATCTGCCGGCAGATTCCCAAGGCTTGAGTATCTCCACCGCGCCCGATTCGCGCATTCTGCTGTTCACACTAGCGATGACGGTTGCAACCGCTCTCGTCTTCGGCCTTGTCCCGGCACTGCGAACCACCAAGCCGGATGTGGCGCGCACCTTGAAAGACCAGGCGGGCGCTGTGGTGGGCGGCGGGCACGGACGGCTGCGAAATGCGCTGGTCGTGGCTCAGGTGGCGCTTTCGCTGCTGCTCTTGATCGGCGCCGGGCTCTTCCTGCGCACTTTGAATAATCTCAGCCGCATGGGACCGGGCTTTCCGGTGGAGCGGCTGATTGGTTTCTACGTCGATCCTTCCCTCGCCGGCTACAATACGGCACGGACGGAAGTGTTCTATCGGGACTTGATGGACAGCCTGGGCTCGGTTTCAGGAGTCAAGTCCGTGGCTCTGGCATCGATGCGCATCCTCGAGGGAAATGAGTGGGACAGTTCCGTGACGGTGGAGGGCTATAATCCCGCCAAAGCCGATGACCGCGCTGAACCCTACATGAACCAGATCAGCGCAAACTATTTCGCCACGCTCGGCGTGCCCATTCTCGCCGGGCGCGATTTTACGCCTAACGATAACCGGGAGGTACAGAACGGTCCGCAGCCCGACGACTGGAGTCCGACCGCAGTGATGATCAACCACGAGTTCGCTCGCAAGTATTTCCGCGGGCAGAATCCAATTGGCCGGCACCTGGGCTTCGGCATCGATCCGGGAACGAAGACCCCTATGGAGATCATCGGGGTGGTGAAAGATATCAAGTACACAAGCTTGCGAGACGAAATCCCGCCGCAGGCCTACGTTCCCTTCTACGGTGCGCATTTCCTGGGTGGGATGACGGTGTATGTGCGAACCACGTATGATCCGAATCAGTTGATGCCCTTGCTGCGAGCCAAAGTCCGCCAGCTTGACGCCGGGATACCGGTGAGTCAGATGCGCACCACGGAGACGCAGATCTCAAACTCGCTTTCCACTGAACGCATGATCGCGAGTTTGTCCGCTGTCTTCGGTTTCCTGGCCACGCTCCTCGCCACCATCGGGCTCTACGGCGTGATGGCTTACACGGTGGCACAGAGGAACCGCGAAATTGGAATCCGCATGGCCTTGGGCGCCGACCGGAAGCAGGTGTTGTGGCTGGTGATGCGCGACGTGCTGCTGCTCGTAGGTATTGGAGTGGCGGCAGGTGTGCCCGCGTCAGTGGCACTGATGCGGTTCGTGCAGAGCCAACTTTACGGCCTCAGTCCGCACGATCCGTCCACTATGGTCCTTGCCACCGTTGCACTCGCGTTGGTAGCCTGCGCGGCGGGTTATCTGCCGGCCTTCCGCGCCAGCCGCCTCGATCCCATGACGAGTCTGCGGTACGAATAACTGGCTGATTGGCAGCCAAGATGTTTCCCTCTGTTGAAGAACGTCCATCTGAGGTGAAGCAGGTCCGAATTTCGGCCGCATCCCAGGAGCCATCAGATCCGGCCTGTCAGGTCATCAATCCTTGCCGCTTCTGCTTTCGCGCAGGCCCAGGCGCGAAAGAACGCGGCGGACCTTTTTCGGCGAGATCTTCAGCCGGCTGGCCACACGCGAGACCTTGCGGCCCTCACGCTTCCACACCTTTGGGATCACGATGCCCGCGAACTCCTCGGTGATTTGCTGGAAGGTCCTGTTGCCCACAATGCCCTGCGACCATTGCCGCAAGGTTGAGTCAATGCCGCCTGCTTTCAGAAGCGTTGCTCTCAAGGCTTGCAGGTCTTCCCAGATGTAGTCCTGGCCCTCGGGATTAAGCAGCACTGCAGCCTTGTCGCAACACTCGCTGGCCGCATCCGGATCGCTAAAAAACTCGTTGGCGAGCACGGCCGCCTGCGCCAGGTGAGCTCTCGCGAGCAGCCTCCGGTTTTGCGTGTGCTTGGCACATTCCACCGACTCGCGCGCGAAGTCGAATGCCAGTTGAGCGCGGTGGCTGAGGTCGCGCTTCTCTTCAATCTGCTCTTCAAACCTGGCATTTTCGACCGTCGCTTGCAGAATACGCGCACGCGCCTCGAGGATGTAATCCTTCTTATCTTCCCCGAGCCGGTACGCTAGCGACGCCTCGCCGGCGGCGCCATCCAGATCACCGCCGTCCAGACACAGCAGGCCGCGGTCGACGTGGACGGTTCCGAGGCCGCGATGATCATCGTAAATGGCGTAGATTCGCTCGGCCTCGCTGAGATGCGCCAGGGCTTCCTGACGGAGCCGCTCGAAGTACCCCCGCTCCTTCGTTAGCCGAGCTCGTCCGGCGTGGCGGCCCGCGCTATTCAACCGACGAAGAACCTCCCGATCGATCTTCCTGCGGAGACGGACCGCGATGAGCCTTTTGACGAACGCCATGTTCGCCAACGACCGTGCGAGGTTGCGGTGCTGGGGATTCCGCTTCTTGTATTCGTCAATGGAATTGCCGAAGTGCTGAAGGGCCTGATCATACCGCCCCTGCCGGCGCGCGATCCGGCCATAGGCCGACTGGATGTTGCCGAGGGTCACGTAGTCATCGGTCGCTCGCAGCACCGCTTCGGCGTCTTTCAAAATCAGCCTGGCCTCCTGAGGCTTACCTTCCTGGAAGTTGAGCCAGCTCTCCAGCACCTGCATGACCGCCGCCATCTTGGGATGATCCAATTGCAGTGCAAGTTCTTTTGCCTTGATGGCACAGCCCAACGCGGCGTCGTAACGCCCCATTCTCCGCTGGCAGCGCGCGATGGAAAAGTTGGCAATGGCGACGAGTTCGCGATCATAAGTCTCATTTTCAAATGACAGCACCGTCTCGAAGTGGCGGATGGCGGCCTCGAACTCCTCCTGAGACATTGCCACCAGGCCTTCGGCCATTCGGATATAGACGTAGTCGGATAGAGGAAGGGACGCCCGCACAGTTTGAGGAAACTGGGAGAGTAATTCCTTCACGAGTTGAGGGCGATCGAATCCTACGTCGATCCACTGCGCGAGATAAGCCAGCAGCGCGGCCGCATTCTTCTGAGTCGGAGAGAAAGAAACAAGAAGAGATCGATGACTCTTAAGCCACTCGATCCCGCTGCCGATGCGGCGGGAGACGAGATCTTCCCTCAGCCTCGTCAACGCATTTTCCGGCATCTCTGTAGTCGTAGCGGAGGAAAGACGTCTCGCCGCTGCAGAGGGCATAAACCTGGCTCGATCAACACCGGCTCATCCTTGGCGCCGTCGAGCGTTCGACCGTCAGTGTGAGCCAAGGCTGACGGCGTGCCGTCATTCAGGACGGCGGAACAAACCCGCCGCGATCGCGCGCTCAGTCAATGCAATTGTAAGCTAGCAGTGTCAAGAATTCCGGAAAATCCGCGCTGGTCATCATGCGCTCGAAGATGTCCGACGCAGCCTTGAATCGGGCAGTGTCAAACCGGTCAGCGCCAATCTCCTCGCGCAGTTTCTCGATCTCCTCAGCGGTCGCCCGGCGTACCCACTCCGCCGTCACCGTGCGCCCGTCGTTCAGCTTCGCTCCGTGTTTCACCCACTGCCACACTTGAGCCCGGCAGATTTCAGACGTCGCCGCATCTTCCATCAGGTTATAGATAGGCACGCAGCCGTTGCCTCCGAGCCAAGCCGCCAGATACTGCAAGCCCACGTCGATGTTCCAGCGTAGCCCTTGCTCGGTGATGTCGCCGTCCGGTACGGTCACCAAGTCCTTGGCCGTGATTTGCACGTCCTCCAGCTTTCGCGAGAGCTGGTTAGGAGTCTTCATGTGAGCGTCGAAGATCTCCTTGGCAACGGGCACCAGGCCAGGATGCGCCACCCAGGTGCCATCGTGGCCGGCGCGCACTTCACGAAGCTTGTCTTGCCGCACCTTCTCCAATGCGGTTTCATTGGCCACCGGATCATTCTTGATGGGGATTTGGGCCGCCATGCCTCCCATGGCGTGAATGCCGCGACGGTGGCACGTTTTGATGAGCAAAAGCACGTACGAATTGAGGAAGTGCCGGTCCATGGTAACCTGAGCCCGGTTCGGCAGCACGAAGTCGGGACGGCTTCGGAATTTCTTGATGAAGCTGAAAATGTAGTCCCAACGCCCGCAGTTAAGCCCGGCAGAGTGGTCCTTTAGTTCGTACAGGATCTCGTCCATTTCAAAGGCGGCCAGAATGGTTTCGATCAGGACGGTCGCGCGGATGGACCCGCGTGGAATCCCTAACTCATCCTGTGCAAAATTGAATACGTCATTCCACAAACGCGCCTCGAGGTGGCTCTCCATTTTAGGTAGATAAAAGTAGGGTCCGGTCCCCTTCGCGATCAGAGTCTTGGCGTTGTGAAAGAAGAACAGACCGAAGTCGAACAACGCTCCGGAGATCGGCTTTCCTGCGACCAGAAGATGCTTCTCTTCAAGATGCCAGCCGCGCGGGCGCACCATCAGCGTCGCGATTGTCGGCGCCAGCTCGTACTTTTTGCCTTCCGGGCTTACATAACTGATGGTCCCCTTGATGGCGTCGCGCAGGTTGATCTGTCCGTCGAGATTGTTTTGCCAGGTCGGCGAATTCGAGTCTTCAAAGTCCGCCATGAATACGCTGGCTCCGGAATTGAGAGCGTTGATGATCATCTTCCGATCCACAGGCCCGGTGATCTCAACGCGCCGATCAAGCAAGTCGTGAGGAATGGGTGCCACCTTCCAGTCGCCTTCACGAACCGAGGCTGTCTCGGGCAGAAAGTCCGGCAACGTCCCGGATTCGATCTCGCGTTGACGGAGCACTCGTTTCCGTAAAAGCTCCCGGCGCCGGCCTTCAAAGTTGGTCGCCAGCTTCTCCAGGAAGCCCACCGCCTCCTCAGTAAGGATTTCAGATTGAGCCGCTGTAACAGGCCCGTTAATCTTTACTTTCTTTTGCATCGGTTCTTTCACGCGCTCCTGCACTGGAACCATCGTTTTCGACCTCCTATGCAGCGGGATAGGTTCCATCTTAACGCAACACATGCACACCAGGCACCTGCCTGATCCGAATCGGACACTAGTCCGAATCGGACCACCAGCGTTTGACGGCCTAACCGGAGATGCGCTGAACTCAGTATGAAGGACGAAGTCTTCGAACTTGATCAGCCATGGAGGATTTGAATGCACAGCCATCTCGCGCCAGGAAAGAACGGAAATCACATCGACGCTGCCTCGCTCTCCAAGACGTGGAGGACGGACGCGCGCTGGAAAGGCGTCAAACGCTCCTATGGCGGAGAAGATGTGATCCGGCTGCGCGGTTCCGTTTCGATCGAGCACACTCTGGCGCGAATGGGCGCAGAGAGGCTGTGGCACCTTCTCCACGCCGAGCCCTATGTGGCCGCCTTGGGTGCCCTCACGGGCAACCAGGCGGTACAACAGGTCCAGGCCGGATTGAAGGCTATTTATCTGAGCGGGTGGCAGGTGGCCGGCGACGCCAACACCGCCGGACAGATGTACCCCGATCAGAGTCTTTATCCGGTCGACAGCGTGCCTCATGTGGTTCGCGCCATCAACAACGCGCTGCTTCGGGCCGATCAAACCCATCACGTCGAGGGCCACAACGGCATCCACTGGTTCGCCCCCATTGTGGCCGATGCCGAGGCCGGCTTTGGCGGCGCTCTGAACGCCTTCGAGCTCATGAAGGCCATGATCGAAGCGGGCGCGGCTGCGGTGCACTTTGAGGACCAGCTTTCCTCGGCCAAAAAGTGCGGGCACCTGGGCGGAAAGGTCGTCGTGCCCGTTCAGGAGTTCATTCAAAAACTCACAGCCGCCCGATTAGCGGCCGACATCACGGACGTTCCCACCCTGATTATCGCTCGCACCGACGCCAACAGCGCCAGGCTGATCACCAGCGACATCGATAAAAGGGACCATCGCTTCCTCAACGGGGAGCGGACCTCCGAAGGCTATTTTCACTTCAAGGGGGGCATCGAAGCCGCCATCGCCCGCGGTGTCGCCTTCGCCCCCTACGCCGACCTGCTGTGGTGCGAAACTTCGGAGCCGAGCATCCAGGAGGCCGCACGCTTCGCTCATGGCATCCACGCTCATTTTCCCGGCAAGCTGCTGGCCTACAACTGCTCGCCCTCGTTCCACTGGAGGAAGAAGCTGGATTACGCCTCCATCGCAAATTTTCAGAAAGAGCTGGCGGAGCTCGGCTACAAGTTCCAGTTCGTGACTCTCGCCGGCTTTCACGCGCTCAACCTTTCCATGTTCGATCTCGCCCGAGAGTATGCTCAGACCGGCATGACCGCCTATGCTCACCTGCAGCAGACCGAGTTCGAGCGCGCCGAGGAACATGGCTATTCGGCTGTGCGGCATCAACGCTTCGTCGGCACCGGCTATTTCGACGAGGTTGCTCAGACGATCTCGGCCGGCGAATCCTCCACGGTGGCCTTGGTCGGCTCTACCGAGGAGGCCCAGTTCGAGGAGGAGCCGGTGGCCGTCGCAAGTTAACCGACAACTTGGCACCGGTAGACTCGCTTCGCCGGAACATGTGTGCGACATTGCATTTCATGCCCGTGTTATCTGCGAAATTATGCCTCGGCGAACTGAATGACCGTTTTGATGTCGTCGGGCGTTCGATCGAGAGCATGAACAAAGTTCTCCGGACGTTCACACCGGGAAATCAGGCGTGACAGCCAATCGCGGTTGGCGCGGGCGAGCGCTTCGCCAGCCTTGTACCAGTGGCGCTTATTCGCGCTCACACTGCCCACCACGACCTTATTTCGCAAAACCGCTTCGGTTGCCAGATCGGCGACAGACAGGCCGCTGGTGCGGCCGCCGCTGCCGACGCCGGTCAAGCAAACAACTCCTCCCGCGCCCACGTATCGAATGCAATCGGCGATGACCGACCCAACGCCTGTGCATTCGATGATGACGTCGGGTTCAAATCCCACGGCCCCCACCCCGCTGCTATGGTAGGTGGCGCCGAGAGAGCGCACTAAATCAGGCTTGGGCCCCGAATCGACGCGATCAAGCACATGAACATCCAGGCCGTGCTGCTCTCCCACGAGAGCTGCCAGCAGACCAATGGGGCCGGCGCCTGTCACCAGGACGGTTCGCGGCTCCCAGAGGGAACGGTAACCCACCGCCAGCGCCACCTCCCAAGCCTTCGTGACAACGGTGGTAGGCTCCAGCAACACGCCCAGCAGGCCGAGGGAGCTATCCACTTTGGCCGCGTAATCAGGCTCGATTCTCCAATGCTCCGACATGAAGCCGTCAATCTGCTTGATGCCCCGCTCCGTATACTGGCCGTTCCGGCACATGTCCAACTCTCCAACCGCGCAGTGCGGGCACGGCACCGGATCCGGGCGGCGTACCATGCCCGCCACGAAGTCGCCCTTCTTCAAGCGGCCGGACGGGTCAGGCTCCAGCACGCGGCCGAGAGACTCGTGACCCAGCACCAGCCGCGTCTTGCCGGGAGGAGACCAGCCGTATTTTCCTTCCACAATTTCCACATCGGTCCCGCACACCCCGACAGCGACGGCTTCCACAAGCACTGAGCCGTCACGGATATCAGGTTCCGGCACATCTTCGAGGCGTGCCGTTCCCGGTTTCTTAGGTTCCAGCGTAATTGCCTTCATCTGCTTTGATCGGTTTCGCGGGCTTCGCTCGTTTACGAGCCTGGAGTTTGTACATTTGAGGCCCGAAGGGCCGTACTAAGAAAGCCCTGGGCAACGCCCAGGATGATCAGCCAAGCCCGGGCTAGACTTGGAGCCCTGAAAGGGCGAACCAAGACAAACCCCCTCTGTCCCGCAGATAGCGTTCGTCATGTTTAGCGCCATCGTGCTCCAGAAACCGTCGATACGCCTCCCGAAAGATCGGCATGTGCCTGGCCTTTAGCGGTGAAGATCCGATGAACGTAACTTTGGAAGAGCGGTCGACCCATTTCGATACTTCCTCTTAGTTCGCCCTTTCAGGGCTACACTCCTCACACCGCGCGATGACTCGCCCTGGGCGTTGCCCGGGCGTTGCCCAGGGCTTTGATAGAGCGGCCCTTCGGGCCTCAGAAATGAAGAAACTCTTGGCTCGTTTACGAGCCTGACGCGCTCGAGCCTGACGCGCCCGAGGTGGCCGCGCCGCCGGACTTGCACTTTTCGATCGCGTCCCGCATGCCCTGCTCCCACTTCTCGCTTGAGTCGTAGCCGAGACCCTTGAGCCGAATGACGCTGTCTGCATCCACGATCCAATTCTGCGGGATTCCGTTCACCTTCAGCGTCTGGGTCACGTAGTTGTAAGCCGGAATGGCGTTGAGCGTGAGCTGATGCTCAGTTATGAACGGTTCCACCAGGCCGGGGTTTTCGTCCATATTCAAGGAGAGGAACACCACATTGGACTGGCTTTTATATTGATCCGCGAGCTTCTGTAAGCGAGGCAACTCCTCGCGACAGAAGTGTCACCAAGACGCCCAGAAGTTGAGGAACACCACCTTGCCCTTGAGGTCCGCAAGCTGCCACGTCTTGCCGTGAAGGTCGGCTAATTTGAAAGGTGGCAGCGGATCCTGCACCGTCTCCCAGGTGAGATGGCTTTGAGTAGCCAGCGCCTGCGCGGGGCGGCCGTACCAAACGTTCCACCCTTCCTCGGTGCCGCCCAGGCTGGCCCAGAGGAGTCGCGCACCATCCGCAATCCGGTCTTTTTCGCCGGGCGGCGGAAGCTGCGTGGACTCGAGCCGCGCCAGCAGCGAATTCTGGTAATACGCCATGGCATCGAGCTTACGGTTCTGCAATTCCGCCAGGCGCGCCATCGCACCCCAGTAAGACGATTCTTGTGTCTCATATTCCCGCTTCCGGTCGTCTTTGCCATTCACCAGGCTTTCAAGCTTCTGCTGGCGGTCGTCGAGCTGGCTCAGAGCGAGCTCGGCTTTGTCCATTTGTTTCAGACGCAGGTATCCGTCCGCCTCCCAGAAGAGAGCCTGGGAACGCTGGTAAGCGACGTCGGAGTTGTTGTCATCGACATTCTTCTTGGTCGCATACAGGTCGTAGTAGGGTTCCTTGGCATCTTCTTCGAGCTGCTCAAGCCCGAGCCGTGCCATATCCACTTGACGCTCGGGCTCAAGTTCCTTCTTGGAAAGCACCTCGGCGATGCTGAAGTACACGTACGAATCAAGGGGATCGGGTCCGGCGTTCACCTGCGCCACCTGGAACGCCTTATCCACCGCGGCTTCGACTTCGGCTGCTGGTACGTCTTCGAGATTCTCCATCGCGTCGAGGCGCTCCAGCCAGAAATCGGCAGTGTTAGGCCGTTGCTTCACGAGTTCGTCATCGCGTTTGAGCACAGCCTGGTAGTAAGCGCGTCGTGCCTCGGCCGGGGCGTCCTCTCCCGGCCGGGGATGATCCTTGGCCCACTGTTCGGCGCCGGCGACCCCGTAGGGAGTTGGAAACCGCTCAAAGCGCTGATCCTGCGCCCAATCAGACTGCTTCTTGTCGTTGACGAGCTTGTAGCCTTCCTCCAGCGCTGACCACCACTGCCTCACGTTTTCGAGATTGAGCGCGCGCAGCCGCGCCAGGTCCGCCGCTACCTGCTTGCGCAGCGCGTCATATTCCGCCGGTGGGTGGGCCTTGAACTCGAGGGCCCAGAGCGTGGAATAGGTGCCGAGTGCGTCCTTGTCGGTCCGCGGCTCGAGAACCTGCCGCAGCTTGGCAGCGCTGGTCACTATCAACTCATGCTCATCAAGGTTGGTCAGAGATTCATAACCCTCAAGCGTTGCCGGACATGCGGAGAGAAACGCCTTGGCATGGGCGGCAGCTTCGGTCTTATTGAGAAAGACTTCCGAGGTATAAATCCTCATCAGCGTCAGGTGCGGCCAGGGAAAATCGGGCGTCGTTTGAAGCGCGGCGGTGAGCAGCTTGATGGTCTGCGGCGAGTCGCGACCCAGCAACGTCTGGGCGTAAAGGTACGCGATCTGTGCATCGTCCGGATGCTGCTCGTGCAGGGTTTTATACTCCGCCGTCACCTTGAGACGGTCTGCTGTCGGGTAAGACATGCTGCGGACATAAGCGCGCTGTACGAACAGATCGCCCGGGTACTCTTTCATGAGGTCCGCCAGCGCGGAGCGACGCGCTTGGGTGTACTGGTAATCGGTCTGGTCGGCCGTCTGGTACGACGGCAGTCGATCGAGCGCTGCCTTTACCTCAGGCGTGGGATCGCAAACCGCAGCCGCCTGCGCGCGAACCACCACGGGCGCGAGCAGCGACGCTGCCCCCAAGATGAAGACTGCCAGGAAAGCCTTGTTCCGAGACGTGTTTGATTCCATCGCTTCCTCCAACCTCATGACTTGACGACGCCGCGAGTCAGGCTCCGGCGTAACCCTCACCTCATCTCTCCAGCTTCGACGCAGTATACATTGAAAGGCTAGCCAGTTTAATGCCCACTTTCAGGGGCGCGAACGCCGCCGCGTCTCGCGCACGCCCGGGTCTCGCTTCCCCGCAGTTCAGCCGGTCCGCAACGGAAAACGCCACTTTACAAATCTCACTTTTCAGCACCTCAAAACGGTGGCTTTGGGTAAATTTTACTGACTTAGGCCTACGCCGCGGCCTACGCACTGGCAGAGAGGATTGTGGGGTGGTTGACGCGCTGGGGGAAGCGAACGAAGCCGGAATATATTGGAAAACAGATGGCTTACAAAATTATGTCGCCGGCGGGCTATCTACTGGTCGAGACCGAAGCGGCAGAGACGGAGTGACAGCGCTCGAAAGGGTCTTCCGCGCCATCAGGACGGTGCTTCTCCCGCGAAAAGAGTGTTCGCAGTTGGAGCTGTTTCAAACGAAGCCGGAATATAAAAGAAAAGAAGGCGCTTATAGAAACATGTCAAAAACTCCATGCTGGCTAGCCACAGCGGGGTGGTTCCTGCTGCAGCGATGCTCCAACAGGTCTCCGATTCCGTCCCGCGAGAGGGCGCGACTACGGCAGGGACACGCGCCGGGCTGGTGACCGGCCGGCTGGCGCGCGAATCGAAGATTTGCGATTCACATGGCTTGACCGCCCCGAAGTCGCACAGCCATCGTGCGGGAGCGAGTGCGCCCGGTTTGAGCCGCTGACCCAGGTCGGAGGTGGGTCCATCCGGAAGATGGGCTTAAGTTACAAGATCATCGTTTGACATCGACTTCGCAAGGGCGCAGTATCCCATGTAACGCGGAGGACCTATGCCCTACGATGATGCTCTGGCGAAGCGGGTCAAGGCGGCACTGGGGCGCATTCGCCCCATCGAAGAAAAACTAATGTTCGGCGGCATTACCTTCATGGTCCGGGGAAAGATGTGCGTCAGCGTGGGCAAAGAGCGAATCATGTGCCGGATTGACCCGGCATTCCGCGACGCTGCGCTCGAACGCGAGGGCTGCCGAACCGTCGTCATGAAGGATCGGGAGTACCGGGGGTATGTGTACGTCGACGCCCAAGCCGTAAAGACGAAGGACGCCCTTGCCTATTGGGTTCGCCTGGCCTTGGACTATAACAACAGGGCAAACGCTTCGACTAGGAAACGGAATCGATGAACCGCGCCACATGATCAAAGGCGGCCGGGTTTCAGGCCGGTTACGCAGCAAGGCATGGGAGTGCTACGCCATGGGTTCCCTAAGTCAAACGATTGGCCGAAAGAGCGAACAACCGTACCCCGAATGGGCGAGGCAGGCGCGCAGAGATCGTCTGCCCGCGAGCATGGAGGAATATTTCCAGTCGTGGGCGGATTTCTTCGATCATTACGCTTCCACCGTCGAAAATTGGAGGCGCAAGAACGCAGGGTACCACCGCGCCCTCTCTTCATTGGCTCGCTTTCATGTTCCGGAAGGTGCGAGTGTGCTGGAGGTCGGAAGCGGGACGGGCGATTTGCTGGCCGCAACGCGACCGCGGCGTGGCGTGGGCATTGATATTTCCCGTGAGATGGTGCACCTGGCGCAGAAGAAGCATCCGAACCTGGAATTTCAACAGATGGCGGCGGAGCAACTGGACCTGGGCGGCGAGAGGTTTGATTACATCCTTCTTTCGGATTTGACCGGATTCCTCTTCGACATCCGGCTGGCCTTGGAAAGGCTGCGGACGGCGTGCCATGCGGAAACGCGTGTCGTCATGCATTGGTACAGCCGGGCGTGGCAACCGATCCTGGCCGCGGCGGAGAAGCTTGGCCTGAAATACCCACAACCCCTGCTCAATTGGACCACGGTGGAAGACATCAAGAACCTCCTGCACCTTACCGACTTTGAAGTCGTTCAGACCCGCAAACACATACTGGCGCCCAAGCGGGTGCCACTGCTCAGCACTCTGGCAAATCGGTACCTGGCGCCTCTACCGTTGTTGCGTCATCTCTGTTTGACCAACTGGATTGTGGCCCGGCCTCTGAACCTTGAGGGTCGAAGCCTGCCGCGGGTGTCCGTGATCTGTCCGTGCCGGAATGAGGCGGGCAATATTCAGCAGATTGTCGAGCGGTTGCCCGCGATGGGAGCCGAGACGGAACTGATCCTGGTGGAGGGCCATTCGAAGGATGGCACCCTGGCGGTTTGCCGGAGCGTTGCCGCCGCCATGCCGGAAAAGAACATCACCGTGCTCGAGCAGCAAGGCCGCGGCAAGGGCGATGCGGTGCGACTGGGTTTTTCGCGCGCCCGGGGCGACATCCTGATGATTCTCGATGCGGACGTCAGCGTGGCGCCCGAGGATCTCGCGCACTTTTACGATGCGCTGGTGAGCGGCAAGGGAGAGTTTATCAACGGCTGCCGCCTGGTCTACACCATGGACCCCAAGGCCATGCGCTTTCTCAACCTGCTGGGCAATCGTTTCTTCGCATTGCTGCTGAGCACCCTCATCGGCCAACCGATCAAGGACAGTCTCTGCGGCACCAAGGTGCTCTGGCGGTCCCGGTATGAGGAAATAGCGCGAGGCCGGTCCTACTTTGGCCGGTTGGATCCTTTCGGTGATTTCGATCTTTTGTTTGGCGCGGCCAAGCTGAGTCTGAAAATCGTCGAGATGCCGATTCGGTACAGGCAACGAACCTATGGCGCCACCAATATCAGCCGTTTTGCGGATGGTTGGCTCCTGCTCCGCATGTCGGCCAGGGCCGCAGCGAAACTCTTCTTTATCACCTGAACCCACCCATCATGTGGAGCGCGCTGCCGCGGTCATCCGATCTGGACTTCGTTCAACGGCACCGGAGCATTTGGGCGGCTCGCCCCGAACTGCGTTCCGTCTATCAGGAGTTTTTCGCGGAGTTGCTGCGAGTGGTCGAAGGGCGCACTCCGATTGTGGAGCTGGGCGCGGGCCCCGGATTTTTCAAAGAGTATTACTCCGGATTGATCTCCACGGACGTCATTTCAACCCCCTGGGTGGACGTAGTCTGCGATGCTTGTGCCCTCCCGTTCCGATCAAAATCAGTGGGCGCGCTGGTCATGCTGGATGTGCTCCACCACTTGCCCTGTCCCCTCGATTTTATGGCGGAGGCCGCCCGCGTCCTCGTACCCGGTGGATTGATCGCAATGATCGAACCTTGGATTACTCCTTTCTCCTACCTGCTCTATCGCTACTTTCATCACGAAGAGTGTACCTTGCGCATGGACCTGCGGCGCCCCTTCGAGGCGTGCCGCAAGAACGCCTTTGACGGCAACGCGACGATTCCCTACAAGCTGGTCGAACATTACCATCGCGAACCCGGCGCATTGCGCCTGGCGCGAGAGCAGCGCTTCCTGGGATTACCCTACCTGGTCACCTTCGGGTTCAAGCGCACGCGCCCACTGCCGGTTCGTTTGATAAGCGCGGCGCGTTTCTGCGAAAGGCTGCTGGGACCTCTCGGCCGTTGGAACGCCACCCGCGCGCTGCTGGTTTGGCAGAAGGCGCTTTGACGGATCGCCCGGCGAGGCGGAGCGGATCTCCCGGGTTGAAAGTGTTCATGGATTTCGATACGCTCTCTGGGACGACGTAGCACGCGCTCTACAGGCTGCTTGCTTCCTGGGTCGAACTGACGGACATCAGGCTAGCTTAAAAGTAGACTGATCCTTCCGTGCATCCCGACGGCGGGACTACAACGCTGATAGCCCGGGCAACCAGGGCAACCGTGGGCGGTGGTTGAAACTCTGGCATCAAACCTCACGAATGGACGTTTGTTCCGCATTCCCCAGTGCCCGCATTGAGCCAGGCGAGGAGCGCGACTGCGAACGCAGCCTGCGCCCGCTGTACTTGGCCTTCGCGCTCCTGGCTGCGGGGATGGTGGCCTATTCCCAGACTTACGCACTCTTCTGGGATGAGGGCTTTCACATGCTGGCTGCGCGCCTGATCGATGCCGGCAAGCGGCCCTACCTTGATTTCTTCTTTCCGCAGACTCCTCTGAACGCCTATTGGAACGCCGCCTGGATGGCGATGTTGGGCGCCCGATGGCGTGTGGTCCACGCGGTGGCGGCGCTGGTCACCACCGGCTCAGTATGGTTGATTGCACAGTATCTCACCGGCCTTTTCCCCGATCGCCGCTGGCGATTGCCCGCGGCCTTCGCCGGGCTCGCGCTCTTCGGATTGCACTCGCAGGTGTGGATGACGGGGACGATCGCGCAAGCCTATCCGCTCTGCATGTTGCTGGTGGTGGCGGCGTTTCGTGCCGGCATCGCCGGGGTAGCCGACACCGGGGTGAGGATGAGTGCGCTGGCAGGCCTGCTGGCCGGCGCGGCCGCAGGATGCTCCTTGCTCACCGCGCTGATGGCCCCGGTTCTGCTCGTCTGGATGTGGCTCTACAATCGCGCCGGAAGCCGCTGGATCAAGGCCGCGGCATTCCTGGGCGGCGGCGCCGTGGCCTGGACGCCCATTCTCTATCTCTTCGCGCGGGCGCCGCACGTCGTGGCCTTCAACATCCTTGAGTTCCACACGCTCTACCGCCGGGTAGACTGGGAAGGCTCCACCGCGCACGACATTGGCATCGTCACCGACTGGGTCAACAGCTCGCCCAGCCTTCTGTTGGTTCTTCTGGCGGTGGCCGGTCTCTTCTTCATTAAGAAAAGCGCATTCGAGTCCGCGCGGCGGGCGGAGTTCCGCTTATGCCTTTGGCTTGTTGTGGCGGTCGGCGCGCAGAACATCTTCGCTCGTCCCACCTTCCCGCAGTATTTTTGTTTTATGATCCCCTTCCTCACCGTGCTGGGGGTGGTTGGGTTCTACGCCGTAATGGCGCGTCTGGATAGTCCCGACCGCCTGCGCGCTCCGGTGATTCTGCTGACGTGCGTCGCAGCCCTGTGCCTGGGCAACGATGTATACAACGATCGCGGCGGCACCACCTGGCGCCAACTCCAGCAGGTTGCGAACAGAGTGAGACAGGTGACCCCCCCGGGCGCGCCACTCGCCGCACCCGAGCAGATCTACTTTCTGGCGAACTGGCCTGTGCCTTCCGGCATGGAGCACGATGACGCTCATAAGCTCGATCTGTCTCCGGCCGAGAACGCCGCACTTCACATCCTGCCGAAGGCGGAATTGGATCAGCGTGTCAAGTCGGGTTACTTTCCCACCGCCGTGACCTGCTCTGACGACGACTCCATGAGCGACGTGAATTCTGAAGGTGTTTACGCACGGAGCGAAGAAATGGGTGAGTGTACCGTATTCTGGAAGTATCAAAAGAAGGCGCCTCCGCCGCCGAAGGCGTAATCCGGTCACGGGGCCGCGCGGCGGCTCGCTGGGCGCAAGAAAAGAGAATGGAACGGAAATCATAATGGACGTCCGTGGTAAGCGCGTGGTGGTGACAGGCGGTGCCGGCTTTCTGGGGCGCTCCGTGGTGGCGGCGCTTCAAAGCCGGGGTTGCTCGAGCGTGTTCGCGCCGCGCAAAAAGGATTACGACCTCCGGGACCGTGCCAACGTCCAGCGGCTGTTTCAGGATTTTCGCCCTGACCTGGTGGTGCACCTGGCGGGCACCGTGGGGGGAATCGGGGCGAACCGCAGTCGGCCCGGCACCTTCTTTTATGAAAACGCCATTATGGGCATCGAACTGATCGAGCAGGCGCGCCGGGCCGGGCTTGAGAAACTTGTGGTGGTCGGCACCGTTTGCGCTTATCCCAAGTTCTGTCCTGTGCCTTTCCGCGAAGACGATTTGTGGAACGGCTATCCGGAGGAGACCAACGCGCCGTACGGCATCGCCAAAAAAGCGCTCCTGGTGCAGGCGCAGGCGTATCGCCACGAATTCGGGCTCAATTCCATCTATCTGCTTCCGGTGAATCTGTACGGTCCGGGCGACAACTTCGACGTGGAATCCTCGCACGTCATTCCCGCCCTCATTCGAAAGTTCATCGGAGCGAAGGAGCAGAAAAGGAACACGGTGGTGGTTTGGGGCACGGGAAGGGCGACGCGCGAGTTTCTTTACGTGGGCGACGCGGCGGAAGGAATCGTCCTGGCCGCGGAGAAGTATGAGGGCGAGGAGCCCGTTAACATCGGCTCGGGCTTTGAGATTTCACTCCGGGACCTGGTTCAGCTCATCGCCCGCCTCACGGGCTTCGAAGGGCAGATCGAATGGGACTCCTCCAAGCCGGACGGCCAGCCCCGCAGGAAATTGGACACCTCACGCGCTGAGAGGGAGTTTGGATTTCGCGCCCAGGTCCCTTTTGATGAAGGCCTGAAAAAAGCCATCGAATGGTACCTCTCCTCACCCGGCCGGGAGGCCATGACGTAATCGATCTCCATCGTCCGTCTAACGCTCTCGGGATTCGCGCAGCTCCACTGTGGGCCTGCCTGCCCAAGCGGCGACGCTGGGTGGCACGCAGCTTGTCTTGTAATGTAGGCTGCCTTTCCTTCGCGGACGCAGCGTTAATGGGTATGGAAACAAAAAGCATTGCTCTGCGGCCGCACTGGCAGGCCGCATCCGTGAACCTCTGGGAGTCTTTTACCTGCGTCGCCATCTGTTATGGTCTTCTGGTGATCTACCGCGGAGTGTTCAATTCGCAGGGGCGGCTGGCAAAGCTTCTGTCGAATAATGCGTTCAGCGTCTATGTTTTCCACCCGCCGATCGTGATTCTGGCCGCGCGCCCGCCGCACGGCTTGATGTGGCCGGCTTTGCTGAAGTTTGTCCTTCTCACCGGCATTGCTGCCGCTGTCTCCTTTGGATTGAGCGCAGCCGTGTTCCGGCGAATCCCTCTGCTACGAAACGTACTCTAGGCGCTTACGTCGCTTTGTACAGAATCTTGTTCTTGAAGAAGTGGAATGTCTACTTTGGTGGACGGCAGTGAAGCGGTGTCGGTTGAGGTCCGGTGCACGGCCCCTTCGGCTCGAAAACGACACGACTCGCGGCTCGGCTGAACGCCGCAGTCGCGATAACGGCATCCATGCCGTCGCTTGGTAGGTATGGGGCACGTCTGCTGCCAGTGGATGAACGATCACGCATTTAAAGAGAAGCCGCAGAGTCCCTGAACGGCGAGACTTTGCGTTCTCTGGCTTGTGATTCTCCCTCGAAACGGCACTCGGGCCGTCTCACATGCGCCGAATTCAGGTTCCAAACCCTCAGAAGGATTTGACGCTTCCCCGCCATCGGGTTAGAGTATACCCATGCCCGGTATAGGATATCGGGCTTTCTGTTCCGAAGAGAGGCGTCGACGTGCGGGATGCTGACACTCAGAAGCGTTTGACGCTCCGTCTGCGGCGCATCGGAGGCCAGGTGAAAGGTCTCGAGCGCATGACGAAGGAGCCCAATCTGTGCGTTAACCTGCTTACGCAGGTGACGGCGGTGCAGGCGGCGCTGAAGGGCGTCGGGGACGAAATTCTCCATCACCACGTCCGTCACTGCATTCCCGATTCGTTCGGGCGACGGCTGCGCGCCCCGGAGAAGGCTCGCCTCGACGAGATGGAGCGCATATTCGCTCAGTATTGCAAACAGCCCCGCGATAGCGGCGGGCGCTAAGGGCCGCAGGGGGCCGGGTCTGCCGGGGCGCCGTTTTCAAAAGAGAGAAGGGGTATGGCACTGTTTCTCGCTCACTGGCAGGCGTGGTTATGGTCGGCCGCGGCCTTGCTGCTCACCACCGGTCTGGCCCTCGTTGCGCACCGTCTCTTTTTCGCCTTTTTCAAGCGCCTTGCGGCGCGCACTGGCAGCGTGATTCATCACTCGCTAGCGGAGCATGGCCGGCGGCCGGCGAAGTGGATCGTCCCGCTGCTGGCCATCGTGCTGGTCATCCCGCTGCTACCGCTGCGCGCCGTTTTTCTCGAGCCGGTGGAGCACCTGGCCGGCATCATCCTGATTGGCGCTGTCGGCTGGGCGGTGATCGTGGTGGCGGACGTATTGGCAGACGTTGCCGTCGCGCGCTATCGGGTCGACGTGGCGGACAATCTCGCTGCCCGCCGCATCCACACTCAGATTCAGGTGCTTCGCCGCGTTTTCATCGTGGTGGTTGTCATCCTCACTCTGGGCATCATGTTGATGACCGTTCCCTCGATCCGTCAGCTCGGCACCAGTCTGCTCGCTTCCGCCGGCCTCGCCGGGCTGGTGGTCGGCATGGCCATGAAGCCCACGCTCTCCAGCCTCATTGCGGGCCTGCAGATCGCCGTCACCGAACCCATCCGCATCGACGACGTAGTGATTGTGCAGGGCGAGTGGGGATGGATCGAGGAGATCAGTACCACCTACGTGGTGGTGCGCATCTGGGATCTGCGGCGGTTGGTGGTTCCGCTTTCGTACTTCATTGAGCACCCCTTCCAGAACTGGACCCGCCGCACTGCGGATTTGCTGGGCACAGTGTTCGTCTACGTGGACTACACCGTGCCCGTGGACGAGATCCGGGGCGAGCTCCGCACCATCCTGGAATCGTCAGAGCTGTGGGATGGCAACGTTTGCGGTCTGCAGGTGACCGACGCCACCGAGCGCACCGTTCAACTTCGGGCGCTCATGAGCGCATCGGATTCGTCTAAGGCCTGGGACCTGCGCTGCTACGTGCGCGAGAAGCTGATTGCCTTCTTGCAAGAGCGTTATCCTGAAAGCCTGCCTCGGGCGCGCGCCGAAATTTACGGCCTCCCCGGCAACGTCGGCGAGCCAATCCCGGCTCCCCGGCACGGCTCCTCTGCTCACTCGTGAGGTGACCGGCGGAAATTTGAAGGCACAAGGTCACCATGAATCGACGTCGAGGCTTCGCGTTGCTGCTGGGCACGGCCATCGTGCTGGCGCTAGCGCGCTGGCTGGTGTTGAAGACTTCGGAAGCTCCCCTTGTCCGGCACTTCGAGAGCGTCCTCTACGACGTGTTCACGCGGCCGTTTTTCCATCTGGGGGGAGTCCCGATCACGCCGGCTCTGCTCGTCAAACTGGTAATCTTCCTCATTGTCTTGAGCCTGCTCTCGAAGCGAGCTCGAGCCTTCATCGGAGACAAACTGCTGACCCACACCTCGATCGATATCGGCCAGCGCGACGCCCTGGCCCGGCTCACCTCCTATGTCATCTTCGCCCTGGGCCTGATGATCGGGCTCGAGTCCCTCGGCGTCAATTTGAGCAGCCTGCTCGTCCTCGGCGGTGCCATCGGCATCGGCGTAGGCCTGGGCCTCCAGAATATCGCCAATAACTTCGTCTCCGGCCTCATCCTCCTCATCGAACGTCCCGTGAAGTTGGGCGACCGCGTGGAAGTGGGCGGCACCAACGGTGACGTGATCCGCATCGCCGGCCGCAGCACCTGGGTGCGCACCAACGACAACGTGGTGATCATCATTCCCAACTCCGAGTTCGTCTCCAACCGTGTCACCAACTGGACCGCGAACGACCGGCAAATCAGATTTCGGATACCCGTCGGGGTCTCATACGGCAGCGATCCGGACGCGGTTCGCGACGTGCTGACCAGAGTGGCGCTGGCCCATCCGGACGTGCTGCGAAACCCGCCTCCGGAGGTGCGCTTTATGCAGTTTGGTGACAGCTCGCTCAACTTCGAGCTCAGGGCTTGGACCATCCGGCAAGTTCAAACGCCGCAGATTCTTACTAGCGACCTCAACTTCGCCATCTTCCGCGCCTTCCGCGAACACGGCATTGAAATCCCGTTCCCGCAGCGCGACGTGCATCTGAAGGCGGATAGCGCACAAAAGACCGGGCTTTCAATCTGTTTAGATCGGGCTTGCATAAACAATTGCAGAGGAGAACAATAATAAATGTTTATCCTTGCAGCCGACGATTTGAACCACGAGCACTCCCTTCAAAGGGACTGGCGCAACGGGTAAGCACACTCAAGAACTGAAGGAGGTTTTGATATGGCAACTGCATCACGTGCGATTGAGCCCCAGGTGAAAGTGGGGCCTACCAAGCTGCTCATTAACAATCGATGGGTGGACAGCGCATCAGGCAAGACCTTTCCGACCATTAACCCCACGACCGGGGAAGAAATCGTTCAGGTGGCTGAAGCCGACGCTGCCGATGTTGACAAGGCCGTGAGCGCGGCGCGAACGGCGTTTGAACGCGGACCCTGGCGCAACAAGCTGTCGGCCGCTGAGCGCGGAAATCTGCTGAACCGCCTCGCCGACCTGATTGAAAAGAACGCAGACGAACTCGCGCGCCTGGAAGCGCTCGATAACGGCAAGCCTTATAAGGTCGCAAAAGCTGCAGACCTGCCTCTCACCGTCGCCTGCTACCGCTATTTTGCGGGCTGGGCTGACAAGGTGCAGGGCAGGACGATCCCGGTCGCCGGAAACTACTTCTCTTACACGCGGCTTGAGCCGGTGGGAGTGGTGGGGCAGATTATCCCTTGGAATTTCCCCATTCTCATGCAGGCCTGGAAGCTGGCGCCGGCGCTCGCCACCGGTAACACCGTGGTGATGAAGCCGGCCGAGCAGACTCCGCTCACTGCACTGCGCGTGGGCGAACTGATTGTGGAAGCCGGTTTCCCTGAAGGTGTGGTCAATCTGCTGCCCGGCTATGGGCCCACGGCCGGCGCCGCCATTGCACGGCATCAGGACGTAGATAAGGTGGCTTTCACGGGGTCAACCGAAGTAGGCCATTTGATTATGGAAGCGGCGGCCAAGAGCAACCTCAAGCGTGTGACCCTTGAGCTTGGCGGCAAGAGCCCCAACATCGTCTTTGCTGATGCCGACATGGACGAGGCCATCGAAGGCGCGCACTTCGCGCTCTTCTTCAACCAGGGCCAGTGCTGCTGCGCTGGTTCGCGGCTGTACGTCGAAGAAAAGGCCTACGACCAGTTCGTGGAGAAGAGCGTAGCTCGCGCCAAGAACCGCACCGTGGGTGATCCTTTCGACGCCAACACCGAGCAGGGGCCCCAGGTGGATGATGCTCAATTCGAGAAGGTGATGAGCTATATCGCAGCCGGAAAGAAGGAGGGCGCCTCACTCCTGGCGGGCGGCAACCGCGTGGGCAATCGCGGTTACTTCATTGAGCCTACTGTCTTCGCCAACGTCAAGGACGATATGAAGATCGCCCGCGAGGAGATCTTCGGACCCGTGATGAGCATCCTGAAGTTCAAGGATATCGACGAAGTGGTGGAGCGCTCCAACCGCACGGAGTACGGCCTGGCCGCTGCCGTGTGGACCCGCGACATCGGCAAGGCACACTCCATCGCCAACAAAGTGCGCGCCGGCACGGTGTGGGTGAACTGCTACGACGTGTTTGACGCCGCTGCTCCCTTTGGCGGATTCAAGCAGTCGGGCATCGGTCGCGAACTGGGTGAGTACGGATTGCAGCAGTACACCGAGGTGAAGACCGTCACCGTCAAGCTGCCGAACTAGCGATGCACGGTGGTGCCATGCGTAGTGGTCAGGGGCCATTCGTGGTCAGCGAATGGGCCCCTGCCTTTTTGTCACGGGGATGGTCGCCATGGGTTGTGGTTTTGAAGGGGGGGGCCGGCGAGATTACAATTGCAGAATATTACGAAACGAAACCGTCAACTTGCTGAAAATAAAGGGCCGAGTTTTACAAAGCCGTCATCTATTTGAAAACGGGCTATTTGTTCGTGAAAAGCCGTCATCTAATTGATTCTTAGAATGTTATTTAATTTTCGGCGAAGAGTCAGGAAGCCGTTTCTAAATGGATTCTAAGAAAGGCAGCCTAGCCAGCGGCCGGGCCCCAGGATTGAAAAAAGGCGCCTTGAGGGAGGCCCCTTTTTCCTTTCGCTCAGTAAGAGTTGGCCTACTGGTGTAGCCTCTTATACAGAGGTAGCGGTGGCGGGCGCACGGATGGAACTTCGGCTGTGGGAGGGCGGGACCTTCGGCCCCGCCCAGCCATTTGCCTTCGGGTTGGCTATTGCTCGCCGTTGATCATGGTCGCTTCCGCTGCAGTCGCGGCGCTGGTGCCCCACACGGATCGCTCACTCGATACGGAGCTGGTCCCCCAAACCGACCGGGTGCCCCACACCGATTGGGTTCCCCATACTGAGCGAGTACCCCAAACCGATTGGTTCCCCCACACGGATTGGTTGCCCCACACGGCTTGATTTCCCCACACGCTCTGGTTGCCCCACACCGACCGATCGGGTACCAGAGACGTGTTGCCGAGAATCGAGGCCGGGTTATTCACGAGGTATACGGCGCCCGCCGTCGGATCGTAGGTTGCGTAAGGCGAAAGCCAGAGTCCGGGAGCGACGTAGGTGCTGGCCAGCGCTGCCGAGAGATCGAGATAGCCCGCGCCCACAGTGAAAACGTCATAGTAACTGGTGTAGGTCTCGCCCGTGGTGGGCTCGGTGGCGGTGCTTGACAAAGGGAACGTCTTGTAAGCGGTCAGCATCAGCCGTGCCTTCACTTGGTCCGGCGTCAGCTTCGGCTGGGCTTGCAGCAGGTCCGCCACGGCGCCGCTGACTACGGGCGTCGCCATGCTGGTGCCGTTGAGCGTGAAGTATTGCGTTGAGAGAGCAGTGGAGGTGGTGTTCTCGTAGTATGTGAGCGGAACGTCATTCTGCGGATTGGCCTGCGCCAATGTGGTTGATCCGCCGTTGGCCAGCAAAGAAACCACTAGGTTGCCCGGCGCAACCAGGTCAGGCTTCACGACGTGGTCAATCGCCGTGGGCCCTTTCGAGCTGTAGCTGGCAATCAAGTCGTCGGTGCGCTGCGGTGTTCCCATGGCCTTCATGGCGCCGACGGTGATCACGTAAGGATCGTTGCCGGGTGCGGTGATGGTGCCGTACCCGTTTGTATCTTGATAGTCGTCGCGGCCTTCGTTGCCTGCCGCCACCACCACCACAATGCCGGCATGCCAGGCGGCTTCCACCGCGCGGCAGAGAGGATCGAACTGATAGCTTTCAAAAATAGGGCGGCCCAGGGATAGATTAATCACGCGAATGTTATATTTCGCTTTCAGTGCGATCGCTGCGGCGATGGCCGAGATTACTTCGCTGTCGGTCCCGGACCCGTTCTTATCGAGTACTCGAAGATTAATCAGGCTGGCTCCGGGCGCGATGCCGCGGAACTGCCGCGTGCAGTTGGAGCAATTGGAGCTGGCGGCGTCGCCGGCTACGATGCCGGCCACATGCTCGCCGTGACCGTACTGGTCATTCGTGCTGCCGCTGCCGGTGAAGTCCTGGCTGTAGACTACGCGGAACTTGCCGGTGGACGCATCAAGGTCAGAGTGGTTGGAAATGCCGCTATCGATCACGGCCACTCCGATGCCGCTACCGGTGAAACCGGCTTGCCAGGCCGTGCTGGCGTTAACCGCGCCCGCTGAGTTGTCGAGCAAAGGCATATTGAGCCTGTCCGGCGAGATGTAGACGACTCCCGGCAGCGCGGCCACTACGTTCAGGAGGGCGGGCGGGAGCGAGCAGAGCACTCCGTTTACCAATGAGAGCGTGCCCTTCACGACTCCGCCGAGCAAGGGGATGGTTTCAAGCGTTACCAGCGACGGCGACGAGTTGAATTGAACAATCACATTGACGGGCGTCAGAGGGTCAAGCCCTTGCAGGTCCGGAGAGATATTCGACGGCTGCTGCGCAAAGCTCAGGTTGGCAGCGATTACGAACGTACCAATAAAAAGAGGTACGATCTTCAACTTAGTGCGTAGGTGCATCTCATGTCCTTTCAGTGGTTTTCACACGGCCCTTCATTTGGAGACACTCACACGGCCGCCGTTCAGAATGATCTTCGGCAGGATGGGTACGGGATGGGATGGTACTTTCAGGGTAGGCTAAACTGGTACTGAGGTACTGTGTCAGATGCTAGGTGTTAGGTGCCCGGTGTCAGATGTCGCGCGCACCGCAACGTGTCTGTTCACATGGGTCGCGTTTCTATTCGCGCCCCCGCTCCAGGCGCAGATCACCACCGGCCCCGAAGTGCCGGGCTCGCTCGGTGTGAACATCCATTTCGTCGACCCGGCCCCCGGTGAGGTTGCGATGCTGGCCGCCTCCGGAGTCCGCTGGATCCGCACGGACTTCAACTGGGAAACCATCGAAACGTCTGTCGGCAAATACGACTTCTCGGCATACGATCGCCTCCTTGCCGCGCTCGATGCCTACCACGTGCACGCGATGTTCGTCCTCGACTATCACAACCATCTCTATGACGGCGGCCTTTCGCCCGCAAGCGACCAGGCGCGCGAAGCATTCGCAGCGTGGGCAGCAGCGGCCGTCACGCACTTCCGCGGACGCGGCATTCTATGGGAAATGTACAATGAGCCTAACTGGTTGTGGACTCCGCGGCCCGACACGGAGGCCTACATAAAGCTGGCGCTGGCCACGGGAGAGGCCGTCCACGAGGCCGCTCCTGACGAACAGTTGGTGGGGCCAGCGAGCGCGGTTATCGATCTACCGTTTCTCGAGGCGTGTTTCAGCGCCGGGCTGCTGAACTACTGGTCTGCTGTCTCCGTTCACCCGTATCGAAACAAAGATCCGGAGAGCGCCGCCGATGACTTGCGTGACGTGCGTCTGCTGATTCAGAAGTACGCGCCGCGGGGCAAGAACATTCCCATATTGGCGGGCGAGTGGGGCTACTCGGCCCTGTGGCCGGAGATGAACGATGAGAAGCAGGCGGCGATGCTGGCGCGTGAATGGCTCACCGCACTGGCGAATGAAGTTCCGCTTGTTGTCTGGTATGACTGGAGCGACGGCACTAGTCCGAGCGACCCTGAAGCTCACTTCGGAATGGTGAGCCCGCCCGAGGCGGCTTCGCAACCAGCCGCCACGCCGCTCGGCAGCGCAGCGCCCAAGTCATCAGAGAACGCGAGTCAGGCTGAGCCGCCTGCAAAGGGTTCCCAAGCCAGTGCCACTGCTGCGGCTTCGTTTCGTCCCAAGCCCGCCTACCTCGCCGCTCAGACGTTGACTCATTTCCTGGATGGCTTCCAGTTCAACAAACGCCTGACGCTTGAGAATCCCGATGATTACCTGCTGCTGTTCACAAAAGGCGACGAGGTCCGGCTTGCGGCTTGGACCACGGCGTCTCAGCACACCGCAGTGCTGCCCGCTAGCCCGGGACAGTTCGAGGTGACGAGCTTTACCGGCGAGAAGCTGCCGGCTTTGACGGCGAACCGTCACGGCCTCAACATAACGCTTACCCGCTCGCCCAGGTACCTGCTGCCCGTTCAGTCAAACCCGCTGCTCGCCTTCGCTGCCGTCTGGCAGCGACTGCCGCTTGAAATCGTGGTCCGCGCTCCGGGCGTCCTCCCGCTCCACCTGACAGCAAAGAACACAACGTCAGAAACGCTCCGCTTGTCCGCTCGCGTCACCGGCAAGTCCTGGGAATGGGAGGCTGGACCCGCTGAAAAAGCGAACGCAGGCGCAGAGGGGACAGTGCTGCTTCGCGTCGGGGCTGCGCTGCGCTCGGTGAAGCCACTCCCGCTCAGCGTGGAACTGGAAGCGGGCAAGCTTGGCACCATGGCCCAAACTACATGGATTGTGGCTTCAAATCCGCTGCGCCTCACTCTGTTGCCAGCTACGGCGAGCCAGCTTCCGGTGGTGATCGCGAACCCTTCCGGGGAGCCCGTGCAGGGTTGGATAGCGGCGCACGAGGTCAAGGGGTTAGCGCTCAAGACGCACCTCGAGCCCGTTGACATCAAGGCTGGCATCAAGGACGCCGCCGTCGCGCTGCCCCTCGAACACCGTCCGGACGGAGAATACACTCTTGGCGTTTCCATCGTTGACGGTGAGGGACAGCCGTTCTGCAACTTAGAGCCAAGCCGGTTTGTTCCTATTGACGATTTCTCCCGGTACACGCCCGGCAGCGCGCCCACAGGCTACAGCTTGGCCGTCGAGGGCGCCGCCCTTTCGGGGGAGAACAAAGTGACGGCGGACCTTCCGGCCGGTGGCCCACCGACGCCTGGGCTGGCTGCGGCCGAGCTCAGCTTTCACCTGCCGGCGGAGCGCTCGAGCGTGCGACTGGTTCCGCCAGCGCTGCTTGCGCCAATTCCCGGTGAAGCTACGGATGAACCCAAGGCGCTAGGTCTGTGGCTCTACGGCGATGGCTCAGGCGTGCTGCCGTTTATTCGATTCACCGACTCTACCGGGCAGACTTTTCAAGACGGCGGCGGCCCCGTCAACTGGAAGGGCTGGCGGTACGTGCTGGTTCATTTCGCAGCGGCCGGCAGTACCCATTCCGGCGGCGCGAACGATGGCGTAATCCACTACCCGATTCACTGGGACAGCCTGTTCATGCTCGAAAACCCGCTTGGCCGACCGGTGGAGGGCACGGTCTACTTGAGCGGTCTAACACTTATTTATGGCCCGGCAGGCGAGTGATCCTGGGCGGTATGAGTGCTCTCGCCAGACCTTCAGTTGCCGACTGCTCCTCCTAGCTTTCGATACTGTGCGAGGCATCATTCCAGAACACCGGCTTCTTGCGGAAGTATGACTCGTTGGCCATGTGGCAAGCGATGGCGGCGTGGTTACCGAAGACAGCGTCCTCAACCACAGGGTTCCGCGTCTTCACCGCTTGAAAGAAGTTCCACAGGTGCGGCCGCACATCGTCCCAGTCGTTGCCGTGGTAGACCGAGTCTTCCATCACCGGCTCACGTCCTGGCTTCGGGTCGTGCTCAGCGTGCCACTGCTTCTCGTATTCCTCGCGCATCTTCCGCGGGAATCCGCCTGAGTAATAGCTGGGTGCTGTATCCTCGCCGGTTTGCGGCGAGTGGCGGAGTTCAGATCCGCTCGCGTCGAGAATACCTTTGGGCCCCATAAAGCGGGCCAGTTCCGGAGTCTCTGTGCCCAAGCCCAGGCGGACGTAAACCGGGATGCCGTGGTAGTCGAACAGCACCACATGCAGATCCGGCATGTTGCGGCCGTCCTTCCAGCGGAAAATGCCGCCCAGAGCCGAGGCTGAGCGCGGCGGCTCGTTCCAGCCCAGCGTCACCAGCATGCCGCTGATCAGGTGCACCATCAGGTCGCCGCCCACGCCGGTGCCGTACTCCTTCCAGCACCGCCAGCGGGCGAAGCGGTAGTTGTCGAACGGAATCTTCGGAGCGTCGTTCAACCACGTCTCCCAGTCCAGGTTTTCCGGAGAAAGATCAAACGGCGCCGGATACTCCCAGGCACCGGTGGGGCTGTTCCGCCCCAGGCTGAGCTCCACCATCTCCACATCGCCGATCGCGCCATTGTGGTAGAGTTCGCGCGCCTTGGCGCAAAGCGCCGAGCTGACCCGCTGCGACCCGATTTGTACAATGCGGTTGTTCTTATGCGCCGCCTCCACCATCTCGAACCCTTGCGCGGCCGTATGCGACATCGGCTTCTCGCAGTAAATGTCTTTGCCCGCGTTGCAGGCGTCCACCACCACCCTCTTGTGCCAATGATCGGGCACGGCCGCCACGATGCAGTCAATGTCCTTGCGATCGAGGAGTTCCTGATAGCGACGCGTGGTGGGAAGGCTGGGATTGCCGGTGATTTCCTTGGCCAGCGCATGCCGGCCATCATAAAGATCAGCCGCGGCCACACACTCGACCCCTGGCAGGCTGATGGCGTTAGGAAGCAGACCGGAACCTTGCATGCCAACGCCGATCATCCCGAAGCGCACGCGGTCACTGGGCGGCGCCGGTTTGGCCGGGGCCCCGAGCATCGGCGCATCAAGCAGGATCGCCTTAGCCGCCAACAGGCTGCCCGCCCCGCCCGCGCAGGTCTCGAAGAACTGACGACGCGATGATTTTGATTCCATGATGAACCTCCCTCGCCCCTTGTTCACCGTAGATACCCTAATGATTTTACGCCCAGGGGTAGCGCCCAAGTCGTGTGATTCACAAGTGTCACTGCACTCCCCCTCACCCCCGGCCCCTCTCCCCCAAGGGGGCGAGGGGATAACTGAAGCCTGCGGGGTTTAGTCCGTTATGGCGGAGAAAACGTGAACTTTGTTGACGCTTTTGTTGTCATTTTCGTTTCTCGTGTCGAGTAAGCATCATGCGGCTTTCAGGCCGACGCCTTCAAGGAGGTTGTCGAGAGCTT
>Ga0335085_10002282_pt1 | contig 36430 bp, 29 predicted proteins | sample Lox_Sample_45_FD_206712 | JGI IMG/M metagenome (GOLD analysis project Ga0335085, IMG submission 206712) | Soil microbial communities from Loxahatchee National Wildlife Refuge, Florida, United States - Lox_Sample_4.5 | ecosystem: Environmental > Terrestrial > Soil > Wetlands | place: USA... | reverse complement strand
GTGCGCTGTTTTTTTGTATCGATTACCTGGATTCGCGTATCAGATCACCCAAGCGATCAAGTCAACGAAGCATCGCAGAGACGCACCACAGCCTGCACACCGGCCCGCCTACCGCAAAGTCGAATCGCAGAGCGCGGCGGTCACTGCAGCCAGAGGAAGAATCGAGTGACCCAGAGCAGATTCCAGCGCATTCATGCGATCGGTTGGGTAGTCCTGGCGGGATTGGCAGCGACGGGCTGCCAGAAAAAGCCTGCACCGGGAGCCGGTGGGCCGCAAATGCAGGCCTTGCCCGTGCAGACGGTTACGGTCACCATGGCGCCGGTGGCGCAGAGCAGCGAGTACGTGGCCACCATCAAGTCGCGCCGGTCAACCACCGTATTGCCCCAGGTAAGCGGTCAATTGACTGAGATTGCGGTTCACTCCGGCGACGAGGTGAAGGCCGGGCAGTTGCTGATGGAGATTGACGACCGGCAACAGCGAGCCACCGTGGACTCACTGCGGGCAACCGAGCGGCAGAAGAAGGCGCTGGACGACTACGACACCGTCGAGGAGGCACGGCAGCAAAAATTGTTTGAAGCTGGGGTCACCAGTCGCGATGCCTATGAGCAGGCGCAGCAGGCCTTTCAAAACGCCAAAGCTGATTATCAGTCGGCAGTGGAAGCGCGCAAGGCTGGCGAACAGTTGTTGAGCTACTATACGATCCGCGCGCCATTCAACGGCGTGGTGGGCGATATTCCGGTCCACATTGGGGACTACGTTTCTCCGAATCAGTCGCCGGCCGCGGTGCTGACGACGGTCGATGAAAACAGCCATCTCGAAGCGTATATCTACATTCCCACCGAGCGCGCCGCCGAAGTACATCAAGGGTTGGCTGTAAACCTGATGGACAATGACGGCAAGCTTCTGGAGAAGACGCGAATCGATTTTGTTTCGTCAGAGGTGGATAGTACCTTGCAGGGAATTCTGGTGAAGGCTCCTGTTGAGGCGAAGGCGACCATGCTGCGCAACGCGCAACTGGTGAAGGCCGACGTCATCTGGAGCACAAAACCTATGGCCGTAGTTCCGGTGCTCGCGGTGACGCGCCAGGGCGAAGAGAGTTTTGTTTTTGTCATGAAACAGCAAAATGGCATGGCCATAGCGCACCGCACTTCGGTTGTGCTCGGTGAAGCAGTGGGGAACAATTACTCCATCGTTTCAGGGCTCAACTCCGGCGACCAGGTGATCGTTTCGGGAACACAGTTTCTCGTAGATGGCATGCCCGTGATGCCGATCGGTGGACCACCGCAAGCGCCGCCCCCAGCGGGAAAGGGGACCGGACCTCAAAGCAAGGCGGAACGAGCGCCAGCCGAGAACAGCGGTGCGCCCCGCGCCGCGGCCTACCATCCTCATCACAGAAGACATCACAGGGCTCGGGCAAGGAACAGCAAACACACGCGGCCCGCAATGGTCTCGTAGGAAAGAGGGCTCACAAGTGTTTGTCGACTTCTTTATTCATCGCCCGGTCTTCGCTACGGTTTGCGCCCTGCTGATTATCCTTGCGGGAGCCATCTGCATTCCCAATTTACCTGTGGAGATGTATCCCAACCTGGCGCCGCCCGTGGTGTCGGTGACGGCAGTCTATGTGGGCGCCGACGCGCAAACCGTCGAAAAGGCCGTGACAATTCCTCTGGAAGAGTCGATCAACGGCGTCGAGGGGATGCGCTACATCAGTTCGTCGAGCACGAACAGCGGTGTCAGCCAGATCAGCATTACCTTCCAAACCGGTTACAACCTCGACATCGCGGCTGTAGACGTGCAGAACCGCGTCGCCAGCGTGGAAGGCCGCCTGCCCGGCGAGGTGGTTTCAACGGGCATCTCTGTCACGAAGTCCAACTACAATTTCGTCTTTGGCGTAGGGTTTTTCACGCGCGACGGGCGCTACTCAAACGAATACATCTCCAACTACCTCGACATCTACGTCGTCGATGCTCTCAAGCGCGTGCCGGGTGTGGCCGACGTGGAGAACTTCAGCGCGCGCAAGTACGCCATGCGCGTGTGGCTCGATCCGGTTCGGCTCGCTGCCCGCGGCCTCACCGCAACCGACGTGGTGAACGCGCTTGAAGAGCAGAACGTCGAGGTCCCTGCCGGGCAACTGGGACAGCCGCCGGCAGATTCGAAGCAGTCCTACCAGATTCCCGTGCGCGTTGTCGGCCGGCTCACCAGCCCGGAGGAGTTCGACAACATCATCGTCAAGAATTCGCCCAACGGCTTGGTGCAACTGAAGGATGTGGGCCGGGCTGTGATTGGCGCCGAAGGATATAGCACCGCATTAAAGTACGCGGGCCACGACGCAATGGGCCTCGGAGTCGAGCAACTGTCGAACGCCAATTCACTCGAGGTTGACCGCCAGGCCAAGGCTGCTCTCGCGCAGCTCGCAAAAAGCTTTCCGCCGGGTCTGGAATACGCAGTTGCATTCGACTCCACGACGGCCGTGGGGCAATCAATTCATGAAGTGCTGATCACGCTGGCCGCGGCCATTGTCATCGTTATTGCAGTCATCTTTCTATTTCTGCTCGATTGGCGCGCAACCATCATCCCTGCGGTCACCATCCCGGTCTCGTTGGTCGGGACCTTCGCGTTCATTAGGATCTTCAACTTTTCAATCAATTCCCTCACGCTTTTCGGCATCACGCTGGCCACAGGCCTGGTGGTCGACGATGCCATTGTGGTCATCGAGAATGTGCAGCGCCACATTCATATGGAGCACTCGAATGCGCGGGAGGCCACTTCGCGCGCCATGCGCGAGGTGACCAGCGCCGTCATTGCCACTTCGCTGGTGCTGATCGCCGTCTTTGTCCCTGTTTCGTTCTTCCCCGGAACCACCGGAATTCTTTACAGACAGTTTTCACTCACAATCGCTTTCTCCATCGCGATCTCGGCGTTCAATGCGCTTACGCTCTCGCCGGCGTTGTCGGCGCTCTTTTTGAGGGGCGAAGAGGCGCGTCCACGGCAGCTGGATTTTCTCCGCATCAGGCCGGTTTCGCGAGCGTTTGCGGCATTCATTCATGGCACAGACGCCTTCATCAGCGGGCTGGCCAGCACGTATGCGCGCATCATTCATGTCGCGCTGCAACTGCGCTATTTGCTCCTTCTGGTCTTTTTTGCCGGTCTTGCGGCAACTGTTTGGATCTACCGAACGGTTCCGACGGGGTTCATCCCGCAGGAAGATCAGGGCTACTTCATGGTGATTGTGCAGGCTCCGCCGGGATCGTCGCTTGCCTACACCACCGCTCTTGCCGACGAGGGGGCGGCCATCATCGGGCAGAATCCCCATGTGGCAGGGTTGTTCTCCATTTTGGGTTTCAGCTTCGCCGGCAGCGCATCCAACGCAGGCATGATGTTCGTTGACACCAACACCATCGACGAACACGGCGGCAAGCGCTACTCGACGGCGGATGTGATCAAAGACATTTCGCCCAAACTGCAGATGCTGATGTTTGCTCCCAATGGCGGCCTCGTGGCCGCGGTCGAGCCGCCCGCGGTTTCCGGTGTTGGCGCTTTCGGCGGATTCCAGTTCATGCTGCAGGACCAGGGCGGCAACACACTCAGCGACCTGGACCGCGTGGCGCATCAGATCGTGAATGCGGGCGCAGCGCAAAAGGACCTGACTGATTTGTTCACCACTTTCTCCGCCAACGATCCTCAGGAGCTGGTGACGATTGATCGGGAGAAGGCCAAGGCAATGGGCGTCTCGATCACGCAGATCGCGACCACGCTCAATGTCTTCATGGGCTCGGAATACGTCAACGACTTCGACTACAACACTCGTACCTATCGCGTATACGTGGAGGCCGATCAGCCTTTTCGCATGAAGGCGAGCGACCTGCACAGCTACTATGTGCGCTCCGATTCCGGCGAAATGGTTCCGCTCGATAACCTGGTGACTGTCGCCGCCAGCGCTGGACCGCCCGTGATCACGCATTACGATCTGTTTCGCGCGGTGGAGATCGACGGTTCGGCTGCCCCCGGCGTAAGTTCCGGGCAGGCACTCAACAGCATGGAGAAGCTGGCCAAGGCGAACGAGATGCATGGCATGACCGACGAGTGGACTGGAGTCACGCTCGACGAAATTGAATCCAGCGGCAAGGCTCTCGTGATCTTCGCATTGGGCATTCTCGTGGTTTATCTCACGCTATCGGCGCAATACGAAAGTTTTGCGCTGCCGTTCATTATTCTGCTGGCTGTGCCAATGGCGGTGCTCGGCGCTTTAGGTCTGGTTTCGCTTCGCGGCCTCGCCAACGACGTCTATTGCCAGATCGGCCTGGTGATGCTGATTGGACTTTCAGCGAAGAATTCGATTCTGATTGTGGAGTTCGCCGAGCAGTTGCGGCGCAAAGGACGTTCCATCGCCGAAGCCGCGATCGAAGCCGCCGAGCTGCGCCTGCGGCCGATCCTGATGACGTCGTTCGCGTTCATCATGGGCGTTCTTCCGTTGGTGTTCGCCACCGGAGCAGGCGCGCTGGGCCGTCAGTCGGTTGGAACGACGATTGTTGGCGGCATGTTGCTCTCGACCGTCCTGAATCTCGTTTTCATTCCTGTGCTCTATGTGATTCTTAGCCGCTTGCTCCGCCGCGGAGATATGGCTGCAATTTCAGCCGAGAGCTAGCGTGGGCCGCCGGTCTGCTGTTTATTCACTAGCTGCACCGGTCCCGCCTGACTGGCCGTGGCCGTGTAGAGATGGCAACCGTCAGAAGTTTCCTTGAAGCGGAAATAAGGGTGGAGGAAGAGCGCGGCACGCGCATCGCCCGAGCCTTCAGCCAGATCGGTGAGCCAAACGCCATCGGGACGTGGCTGATTGTGAATGTGCAGCCAAAGGCCCTTGTGCACATTGGCCACCAGCCCGCCCCCAATCTTCAAATCCGCAACTGAAGTCACGTTGATATCGATGAGTTCGCCCGTCTGCTCATCAATGGAAACCTTGCCCTGCATCACCTGGGCAAGATGTTGGTTGATGTTCTTCGCATCAAATTTCGGATTGGGCACAATGTCATAGAACAGCACGCTGCGGCCATCGACAATGGTTCTGTGCCCGTTCGCCAGCATCATGGCTTGCATAAAGTCTTCAAGTTCCTGGTCGTCTTTGTCCTCTTCCTTTTGGGCCGCGGCCTGGTTGCTGTATTTGACGGTCTCCTTCATTACGCGATCATCCTGCTTGTGCTGGTCGTCGGCGGAGAGTTCCTTTCCGTCTTTCTGAAGCGTGCGCTCAATGGGAATATCGTTGACGTAGAAGAGATCCGAGACCACCGACGTGTCTTTTCTGGTGTTGCCTTTGCTGTCGGTTTCAATGGTGCGGTCGGTAATACGGCATTCGTATTTTTCGCGCTCCGCTGCCATCTTGTGCTCATTTTCAAGCGCCCGCTTCAGCAACTCGTTGGCATTGGGCAGTGGCGCATTCGGTGCGGGGGTTTGCGCGGCAAGGATAGCGCTGCCTGCGAACATCACGTTAGCCGCGAAAAGCAGAATGGAGGCGACTCGAGTCATGAGCAATGGATCGAAAAGCGTGCGTATGTTAGACGCATCGGAAGGCTGATTTATCCGATAAGCTGGGGTCCGGGCTGTAGCGTGGGCATCCCGCCCTGTTTCTTCGCTTCTGCCACGACTGCGTCCAGGTGATCGAGCACCTCAGCTACGGTCATGGTGTAGACCTCGCGCCGGGAATCGAATCCCTCTTCGACCAGTTGCTTCAAATACCTTCCGGCAACCTGCGCCGCAAGTTGGTCTGTGATGACCTTTCCGGTTCGCTTCTTCTGCTCTACCCAGGCGGTGCAGGGCAATGCGATCCACATAGGACGACCGTTGACGTCAAATCGGATATCGACGGCATCGGCGTGGCGGGTGGCGATCGCCACGATCGTCCCCTTCCAGCGGCAGTGAAGGTCTTCGCCACTCCAGCGGTCGGCGACGTGGAAGTCTTCGTACATGCCTTAAGCGTACCGTTCCCGCCGTTCGGGGGCAAGCGCGCTCCTGAAGCGTCCGCGCCTTGGTGGACTGTGCCGGAACCGCGCTGATACACTGGTCGGGTTGCAGTGGCTCCGTTTTCATCTGCTCAGGCCCGCCCGCATACGCGCCTTAGGAAATGCAGCTTCGTGAGGCGCAAAAGCCAAGTCGACGCGACCAAGAGGAGCGGCGACCGGGCACAGGCTTTGCAGAACACTTTATTTCCTAAAACGCCGAAGGACACCGGCAAAGGACAAGAAAGACCTCGTGGATACTCGAACGCGTCACGCCCTGAAAAAGGACAAATTTGCACAAGCTGCCGCAACCAGCGCCAGTTGGGTCGGCGAACACCAGGCCGCCGCGGTGCGCTGGGGCATCGGCCTCGGAATTGTTGTGATTCTGGTGATCGGCGGACTGATCTTCTGGAGCCTTCGCTCGAAAGCGGCAAATGCCGCCCTTGGCGCGGCAATGGATGTATACACAGCGCCGCTGGCTGTCCCTGGCGCTCCACCGGAAGCCGGCTCCTACACCACCGCTGCCGCGCGGGCCAAGGAAGCCAATCGCGAGTTTGTGGCGATCGCTCACGACTTCAGTTGGCTCCCTGAGGGGGCGAAAGCTCAGTATTTCGCTGGAATCACGTATGAGGATCTGGGGCAGGACGGCAATGCCGAAACGGAACTGAAGGCAGCGGCCGGAAGCTGGGATCGTAACGTGAGTAATCTGGCCAAGCTGGCCTTGGCTGGGCTCTACCGTCAGACCTCCCGCGATAACGATGCGATCGCACTTTATAACGAGATCATTGCCAAGCCTTCGGCCACGGTGTCGACAAGCGTGGCCCAGCTTGACCTGGCCGATCTCTATGCGGCCGAGGGCAAGCAGGACATGGCCCGCGCACTGTGGGCCAGGGTAAAGGACGCCGACAAAGACGGCGCGGCAGGGTCGATTGCGTCGGAAAAGCTTGCCGCCAAGTAGGTTCGACGGCCGGGCCGCAACAGGCGGCCTGAATAGGACTGTTCCGGGCGCCAGAAGGGCAGATGACGGGCAAACCTGAGCAGTTTCTTCACGGCCTGCGTCTGGTGAATGATGAGCACCAGCCAGGCCATTGTCGCAGGCATTGCCGCAGAGTGGATGGAGAATCCCACGAGCGCCGCCCTGAATGAAGAAGCCCGCCAGCGCGCGGAAGACCATGCGCTTGCGGCGATGGTCGACCAGTACGCCAGCGCCTTGTACCGCGTGGCCTATTCCGTCCTTCGCAATCAAGCCGACGCAGAAGATGCTGTGCAGGAGGCGTTTGTGCGCGTCCTGCGCCACCGCGACTCGCTGGGCGAAGTGCGCGATCACCGCGTGTGGCTGATTCGCATTGTTTGGAACATCGTCCTCGACCGCAAACGCCGCGCCAAGACGCGCCCCGAAACTGACGATGTGGCCGAGCTGGCGCGTGTGCTTCCGTCCACTGGCCTTTCTGCTGAAGAACTGGCCGCGGCGGCGCAGCACCATGCTCATGTTCTGGGCTGCGTCGACCGGTTGCCTGCGAAAGAGCGGCAGGTGCTGATGCTTTCGGCCTTTGAAGAGCTGAGCAGCGTGGAGATCGCATCCGTACTGGGGATTTCCGAATCCAGCGTCCGCTCACGCCTGTTTCGCGCCCGCAACCTGATGGCCGACCTGCTCGACCATGAGAGGAGTTTGCGATGAACTCGAACCCTCGAGATCCAATGACTTCCGAATCCGCGTCCAGCCCGGCAGAGGAGACCTTGCGGCTGATTGCCAGCCTTCCCGCACCCGAGGGGCTGGAAAGGCGCGTGCAGTCTCTGCTCGATGCCGTACCACACCGCGGCCGTGTTTTGGCGTGGCCCCAATCCTTTCGGCCCGAGAGCGGCTGGATGCGCAGCGCGGCGGCGGCAGCTATTGTTTTTGTCGTCGCGGGCGGCGGCTGGGGCGTTTACACGCGCGTCGAGAACACGCATTTCGACCAGAACCAGCCGGCCAAGGTGATCGTGATGCCGGCGCGGATACCAAGCGGTTTTGGAGGAGCCGGAGCCATCCGGACCCCGGAGACGCTGCCTGGGCCGAAGGCACCCGAGCCCGTTAAGGTGAGTCCCGAGGCGAACCCGGCGCGGCCGAAGACGGCGAAGAAGCCGATTGCGATTCACAAGCCCTCGAACGGCGAAGCAAGCCAGCCAGACAAGCCCGCTGCCGAAGCTGGCGCACCCCGCTAGACGCTTTCCCGTCGGCGGCTAGGAATCCTTGATCACCGCCCGAATCAGCATGCCTAGGAGGGCGAGCACCAACGCGCCCCAGAAGGCCGGCCCGAATCCGTAGACGTGAAACCCAGGGACCACAGCCGAGGCCAGCAGAATCATGACGCCGTTGATGACCAGCAGGAAGATTCCCAGGGTGAGAATGCTCAAGGGGAAGGTGACGATCTTGAGGAACAGGCCGACGGTCGCGTTCAGCAGGCCAATGACTACCGCGGCGATCAGCGCTGGAAGCAAACCGTTGACGTGAAATCCCGGCACAAGATGGGAAACGAGCAGCAGCGCCAGCGCGCTGAGCACCCAATGCAAGAGCAGCCTCATTCGGTCTTCCTCCCGTGAGTCTTAGATCCCCTGAAGCATTCACACTATCGATGCCGCCGGCTGATCTGCAAGTTGCTCAGGGCTTGTTTCGACAAAACACGGCCTCCAGGTTTTAGAGTAGAGCCATGTTTGCGCGACGCATCGCGGTGAACCGAATCGATCCCGCAGGCGAGCGCCACGCCTGCCCAATCGGGCAGATCGACAACTTCGCCATGCGGAACTTCACCAACGACGCCGTATTCGACGATACCTTCCCGGCTGCCGATGGCGTCCTGGAGATTGGAAACCGAGTGCCGCTCGCTCGGCTCCAGGTTGCAATGGAAGACTGGTTCCGGCGCAAAGGCTATTTGAAGACCGAAGAGCGGCTGGAAGTGGTCGAAGAAAACAACAAAACGAGCAAAACGGAGCCGTGAGACCGTGAAACCGTGGCCGTAAGTGACTGATTCTGAGTGATCCACAGTTTCACAGCTTCGCAGCCTGCTTTTTGACCATAGAGGGTGGGGCCATTGAGCCAGCAACCGGCAGGGTTGAAAGATTCCCACCTGTCCAAAGATGAAACTCGGCTTCGCGGCGGGCTCTCAGCCCGGAGTTGACGACCCCTGCGGCGTGGTCCCACGAGAGCAACTGCTCGGCGGCAGCGTCATGGCGGCCCGCGTTGAGATCACGGAGGAGGGTTGAGCCAGCCAGACGGCCGGTGCCGAGGTTGAAGCAAAAATCCACCAGCGCGTCGAATTGCCCTTGTGTGAGCGCGACCTCGACCAGCCGGTCGACAGCCAGCTCTGCCTGCCGAACATCGGTCGCGAGGATCGCCCCGGCCTCAGGCTCGGTGAGACCATTGGGAAACGACTCGTGAGGTTTGAGGAGGTGCCCATAGCCGATGGTGGGAAAGCCGGCGATGTCGCGATAGACCCGATCGCGAAACCCTTCCGACTTCTTAATCAGTTCCAAACCTTCTGCGCTTAATTGCATGCAAAGCCTCCGAACATGCCAGAAACGACAAAAGGCCCGGCGAAGGCCGACCTCCGAGAGAAGGAAGGCTTTCGACAGACCCTGAGACCAAACTAGCAAATTCGGAGAATGAATCTGCAAACTTGAAAAAGAAATCTTGCCGGCAAGATTCATATGTAAAGCCTGTCATATCTATTAGATGGGCGAATGATGAGCACTCTTGATGCCAAGTTGCCTATTGACACCAAATTTTGCACAGAAATCGATGCCCAAAATAGGAAAACTGGCACCAATTTCGGTGCGGTTTTCTAACCCAAACGTAATAAGAAACTTGCGGCGCGGGGGCTGGCCCGGCCTCAATTTTTCAACAAAAACCCCCTTATCGTTCTTGACAACATCGCCATCCTACTAGTGTCGGTCTAGTAAAATGAACAGATGGTTATGAAAAGGAAAACACGCAACTTAAGACGAAAGGCACCGCTGTGGATTTGTCTCGTGGCTGGTGTCTCCGCCGTTGCAATGGTGGCGCTGGTGGTGTTGTACTCGGCGCGTACCGTGCAAGCGGATGCGAGTCTTCCCAGACCAGCCCTCACCGCGCCTGCGGCTTCCCCAACTACGAGTGCAACACCGGCATCACTCGCTGACCAGGAACCCAAGGTTCCGCAGAACGCCCCAACCCCCGCCGCGCAGAACTGGAAAGACAGGATCCGTGGAGTGGCTTCCTGGTACGGCGGTGTTTTCAATGGACGCAAAACGGCAAGCGGCGAAATCTACAACATGGATGCCATGACAGCCTGCCATCCATCGCTGCCCTTCGGCTCGATTGTGCGGGTGATAGACCTGAGAAACCACCGTTCGGTTGTGGTCAGGATCACGGACCGCGGCGACCTGGTGGATGAGGGGCGCATTATCGACCTCTCCTATGGAGCAGCAAAGAAGCTGGGAATGGCCAAGGCCGGCCTGGCGAAGGTGGAACTGCAGGTTTTGTCGCTGGGAAGGCAGCAAAAGCAGCCGGACGAGCCTGCGGTGGGCGGCCAATAGGCGGCCTTCTCTTTCAAGTTTCCGGGCTTACGAGCCCGGATTTTTTTGGTCCGAGCACTGAGGGAAAGGTTTTCCTCAGTATTGGCAAAATTGTTTCCCGCAGGGGTCCGCAGAAGGCTCCTATGCAGCCTTCTCAGCCAGACGGACTTCGGCTGTGGTCCCCTCCACTTTTTGAAGATAGGCAACCAGTTCCAGGAGATTTCTCGCCTGCGGGTTGCCGTTTGCGCTGAGCATGCGCATGAGGCTCTTTGGGGACCTGCGGAGCGCCTTTCCCGCTTTGATAAACCCGATCGTACCGTTGATATATTCGCGTAGAACCATCTTTGTCGACTCAAGGTCCCCGGCGAGCATGTCGTTGATGGCCTCGCCCAGAAACGCGCGGCGATATTCCTTTTCGCGTAATTCCTCCACGACCGATTCTCGAAAGCTTCGTGTAAGTGCCATCAGACCTCCTGCCTTTTGCGCCTCTTGTATTCGATCCAAAGGCGCCGTGCGAGCTCAATATCTTCCTGTTGACGCCTCTTGCTTCCGGCCGCCAGCAGAATCAGAACCTGTTGGCCATCGTTCGCGAAGCAGACCCGATATCCTGGACCAAAATCAAGCCGTAACGCCGATACTCCCTCGCCTTCCGGCTTTACCGCTGAGAAGTTCCCCTCTACGAGTCGAAAGACCGCCTTGTCGATCCTCGCCCGGACCCCCGGGTCCAGCTTCGATGCCCACCGGCGATAGTAATTTCGGCCCCGCGCATCAACGTACTCGCGGACATCGATCATGATGCAATGGTAACCCTCGCGTTACTATTTGTCGAGAGATAATTCATTCTGCCTCGCCCTCCCGCAGAAGGAAGCGGGGCGGTCGGCGACTAATTTTGTCGCGTTAGTGGGCGCACGTGCCTTCGGGCTGGCTGAAGGGCTTCTGCAGGTACTCGCGGGCCTCGTTGACCGCTCCCTGGGTGTTGTCGTTGGTTTGGACGGCGAGGCGGTACTCGGCGACTGCGCGGTCGCGCTGGCCGGTAATATCAAAGATTTTGCCGATGGCAATATGGCTCCAGACTTCAGTCCACGGAGGCGTGTCGTCGCCGCGCAGGGCGTCACGGAAGGCGTTGACGCTGGCCTGGTAGTTGCATTGGGTAAAGAGCACTTCGCCAATGCGATAGCTGGCGAGAGAGCTGAGGGGGTTGGCCTGGAGCGCCTTCTTGTATTCATCGATGGCGCCGAGAAGGTCATTCTGGGCCACCAGCTGCTGGCCTTTCAGAATGGAGATGCGAACCTGAAGGTCGGGTGTGGTCTTGAGAACCCAGTCATTGGGGTCGATGCTGATGTGACGCGGGCGCCCAAAGGTGTCGACGACGTACTGGGTATCGGTGCCGACCACCTCGATTTTCTGATTGACGGTCTTGCCGTCGGTTTCGATCCGCAGATCGACCGGCATGCGAAAGAGGTCAAGATCCTGGTTGATTTCGCCGATCGTGCGGAAGCCCTTGTTGTTGCCGAGGCGGTAGACGGCATACTTATCGGTAAATTGGGGCGCGCCGGTGCCGTCTATCCACTGGGAGAAGAAGGGCACCAACTGCTGCTGGCTCTGCTCCTCGGCAACCTTCTCAAGGTCTTGGGTGCGGATGGAGCCGCCGTCGAACTGGGTGAGGGCGGTCTGAAGGATGGATTGAAAGGCCTTGTCGCCGACTTCCCAGCGCAGCATATGAAAGATCATGGCGCCTTTTTCAAGGGTCATGGACTGGAACTGGGGCGTGAAGGGATCGAGGTGGCCCACGCTCGACAGCGGAATGGTGTCATAGGCGAGGGCGCCGGCGGCCACGTCTTCCATTGCGGCCTTGAGAGCGCTTTCGCCGCTTTGGTCCTCCACATACATCAGCTCGGCGTAGCGGGACATGCCATTCGTGATCCAGGCGTCGTCGAGGGTTTTGGGGCTGACTTCGAGCCCCCACCATTGGTGGGCGATGGTATTGGCGAGCAGGCGGATGCCGGATTTGTCGCCGATGCGGGAACCCATGATGGCCGCAATCTCAGGCGCGTAGACGGCGGGAAGGGTGTCGTCAGGCAGTTCGACAATGTTGATGCGTGGCGTGGGAGGAAGGCCGAAGGTGTTGGTGAAGTAGTTGTATTCGCTGGTGGCCGTCTGAGCAAATTGGTTGGCCGAGGCCTGGTGCGTGATGGTCACGTAGACCTTGACGTTGCCTGCGCCAACTGAGACCGGAGGCAGAAAGCGGCCGGCGATGACGGTTCCCGGGAATCCCGGCTTCGTCCAGTTGAAATCGTACTCGTCGCCCGGCTTGCCACTCGAGAGGGTGACGGGCTTTGAGGCGCCAGTAGAACCGCTGGCAAAGACACGCATCCCCTGGGGCACTCGGATGTGTAACTCGGCGGTGAAGCGGTCAGTCATGAAACCGGTCGTGGGGAACCAGCGGGCCGGATAGAGCAGGTAGCTGATAGGCTCCTGAATCGCGGCGAGCTTAAGGCCTTCCACGGGGCCGTCTTCATTGCCGGTGATGATGCCGTCATACACGAAGGTCCAGTGGGAGGTCTGGCCATCGACGAAGGGCGTGTTTGTTGTGACGCGGATGGAACCGTCTGCGGTGCGCTCGCCCTCTAGCAGCTTGCCGGTGTCGTCGGTGATCTTGGTGACCTTGAGCGCGGGATGAAAGCCGAAGGTGATGACATCGAGGTTAGCCGGAGCCGTGAAGCTGACCTGGGCCGTAGCGGTGAGGTGGTGGGTCGCGGTATCAAGCTCGGCGTCGATGACGTAGCCGGTGATGTTGAGGGCCGGGCGGGTGATTTGGGCGGCAGCAGGCACGGCCGCGATGGCGGCTGCGAGGAGGAGCAATGCAGCGCGGGTTGCAAGGCGCCGGCTGTCTGGCTGGAAATCTTTCAGGAATTCCTTCATACGATCGCTCATGATTTTGGTGCTCTTCACGGGGTGGTTAGATTCTTGTGCGTCTCCGAATGGCCTGAGGGCGTGACCGCATACCCGGGCGCCGCAGATTGTGCTTCGACCTCTTGAACTACGATGGCGGCTACCCGCTCGATGGCAGTCTGGCCCTGTTGGTGGGCAGCTTGCCCCCGGAGCGCCTTGCGAACAGCTCCAAGCTCTATTCTCATGGACTCACGAGCGGGGCCGTCGGGTAGCAGCGGGCTGAGTTGTTCCGCGATATTTGCGGCAGTGAAGTCGTGCTGGATGAACTCTGGAACCACGCGTTTTTGGGCAATGAGATTGGCCATGGCCACGTGAGGGACTTTGACCATGCGCCTGGCGATGGCGTAGGTGAGCGGCGAGACGCGATAGACCACGACAAATGGATTGCCAATGAGGGCGGCCTCAACTGTGGCTGTGCCACTGGCAACAATGGAGGCACGGGCGTGGAAGAGGACCGCGCGGGCGGCACTGGCGGCGGGGTTGAGCGTGCCTTCGGCGCCTGAATCGCCGATGAGTCGAAGGTCTATGTTGGAGCCGAGATCTTTAACGAGGCGCTGGGCGGCAGCACGCTGGGCGGCGGTGAGTGTGGGTGCGAGGGGGATGAGAAACTGCGGTTCCGGATTGCCGCGCGGCAGTTGACCGTGAGACAGGAGGGTCGCAGCCTTCAACATCTTGGGCAGGTTTGCCTCAATTTCTTTCATTCGGCTGCCGGGGAGCAGGCCGATCCAGGTGCGGGCGGGGTCGAGATGGTCTTCGGCGGCGAACTGCTCGCGGGTAATGGAGGGCTGGGGCAGGTCGGCGAGGGGATGGCCGACGAATTCGGCATCGACACCGCGGGCGCGGTAATACGGCTCCTCGAAAGGAAAGATGACCAGCATGCGGCGGACGTACTCGTGGACGAGGCGGATGCGGTGCTGCTTCCAGGCCCAGAGCTGTGGACTGACAAAGTAGATGACGGGGACACCGAGGCGGTGGAACTCGCGGGCGAGGCGGAAGTTGATTTCGGGGAAGTCAATGAGAATGGCGACCGTTGGGGGGTGGGCGCGGATGGCCCGCTTGAGCTTGCGGAGCTCGCGATAGATGCGGGGCAGATGAAGGACGACTTCAGTCAGGCCCATGACGGCCATGTCTTCAGCGCGGACGATGAGTTTGACGCCTGCGGCTGCCATGCGCGGGCCGCCCATGCCGACGATTTCGGCGGAGGGAAGGAGCGTGCGGAGCGCGGAGGCCAGCAGCGCGCCGTAGTGCTCGCCACTGGCTTCGCCTGCCGAGATGAAAATGGAGGGGGGCATGATCGGTGCGCTTCAGTTCATGATAGCGGCCATTTGCGGGCGAGGACCCTTCGGCTACGCTCAGGGCAAGCTCTCGCACGATAGCCGGCCGGAGACTGGCGTTACAGGTTGCAGAGGATTGATGCTACGGTGGTACCCTTCCCGATGGAGCAAGAATGGGGGGCGGCTGTGCGTGTTTCTCGGGGATGGATTGCGGTTGCTTTATTGGCGATGGGATGCGGCGGCGTGGGCTTGATGCGCGCGCAGGCGGGGAACGAACCGGTCGGCGCGGCGGGGGCGAACACACGGGGCGGGCTGGCGGTAGACAATCCTGTCGCGGATCCCAGGGCGATCGTGACGGTCGGGAACGCGCGGTTCACGGTGCTGACGCCGCAACTGATTCGCATGGAGTGGTCGGCGGATGGCAAGTTTGAGGATCACGCGTCGTTTGTGTTCATCAATCGCAGGCTGCCGGTGCCGAAGTACGAAAAGCAATTAACGAAGGGCGGCGCGAATCAGCAATTGACCCTCAAGACCGATGCGTTGACGCTGACATACTTGCCGGCCGGCGATGGCCATTTCACCGCGGACAGCCTCTCCATCGCTTTTATGCTCGACGGCAAGCAGGTGGTTTGGCATCCCGGCGACCCCGATTCCGAAAATCTGCAGGGCACCACGCGGACGCTGGATGGCGCGCTTGGATCGAAGACGCATGAGCCGATCGGGCAGGGGCTGGTTTCGCGTGCGGGATGGGTGCTGGTGGATGACTCGACGCGGCCGCTGTTCGACTCGGCAGATTTTCGATTTCTTCAGGGCGAAAAGAGCGAGTGGCCGTGGGTGATGGAGCGGCCTGCGAGCGAAAAACCGGGATCGTACAACGACTGGTATTTCTTTGGCTACGGACACGATTACAAACAGGCGCTGGGAGATTTTGTGCGCGTGGCGGGGCGGATTCCGCTGCCTCCACGATTCGCATTCGGCGTGTGGTGGTCGCGCTACTGGGCCTATACCGATCAGGGACTCGACAAGCTGGTGCGGGACTTCAGAGAGAATGACACACCGCTCGATGTGCTGGTGATCGACATGGACTGGCACATGAGCGACGAGCAATTGCGGGCGATGGGCGCGAAAGATCAGTCGGGGCAAATGCTGGGATGGACGGGATACACATGGAACAAGGTGCTGTTTCCCGATCCCGATGCATTCTTGAAAAAGCTTCACGAGGACGGGCTGAAGACGACCATGAATCTGCATCCGGCGTCGGGCATTCAGCCGTGGGAGCATGCGTATCCGGCGATGGCGCGCGCGATGGGCGTGGATCCGGCGACGAAGAAATACATTCCGTTCGATCCGACCGACAAAAAGTGGGCGACGGCTTACTTGAACCTGGTGCTGCATCCGCTGGAGAAGCAGGGCGTGGACTTCTGGTGGCTCGATTGGCAGCAGCAATCGACGACGGATCTGCCGGGCGTGAATCCGACGTGGTGGCTGAACTACGTGCACTTCACCGATCAACAGCGCGAGGGCAAGCGGCCGCTGCTGTTTCATCGCTGGGGCGGGCTGGGAAATCATCGCTATCAGATTGGATTCTCGGGCGACACGATTTCGGTGTGGGACTCGCTCGCATTTCAGCCGTGGTTCACGGCGACGGCGGCCAACGTTGGTTACGCCTATTGGAGCCACGACATCGGCGGCCACATGCCGGGCGCGGTCGATCCGGAACTGTATACGCGTTGGATTCAGTTCGGCATCTTCAGCCCGATTTTGCGGACGCACACGACAAAGAATCCTGACTCCGAGCGCCGCATCTGGGCTTATCCCGAGCCGTACTCCGAAGTGATGCGGTCAGCTTACCAACTGCGGGAAGCCATGCAGCCGTATCTATACACTGAGGCGCGGCAGACCTACGACACTGGCGTGGCGTTTTTCAGGCCGCTCTATTATGACTGGCCAGAGGAAGACGCCGCGTACACCAGCAAGAACGAGTACCTGTTTGGCGACCAGATAATCGTAAGTCCAGTGACCGCGCCAGCCGACAAAATCTCCGGCATTGCGACGGAGCAGGTCTGGTTGCCGAAGGGCGACTGGATCGAGCGGCCGACGGGAAAACATTTCAGTGGGCCGACGACGGTGGACCGCAACTTTACGATCGATCAGATTCCCGTGTATGTGCGGGCGGGAGCGATTGTGCCGATGCAGCCGGCGATGCTGCACACCGGCGCGAAGCCTGTCGATCCGCTGATTGTGAACGTATGGCCGCTTGCGCCGGGCGCAACATCGACCTATTCGGTCTACGAAGATTCAGGTGTGTCGGTCGAGTATCAGAAGGGCGTGTTTGCGCGGACGCCGATCAAAGCGGCTGAGGGTGGAGATACGCTGCGGGTAGAAATCGGGCCGGTGGAAGGCAGCTATCCGGGAATGCTGAAGACACGCGGCTATGAGGTGCGCTTGCCCGCCGATTGGCCGCCGGAGCGCGTGACGGTGAACGGCAAGGCCGTGGGATTCGCAAAGCCCGGCGAGTCGGGAGGATGGACTTTCGAGGGGAACACATTGACGACGGTAATTCCAGTGCCGAGCGGCAGTGTGAATGCGAAAGTGGTTGTGGTGGTGCAGCGCGCGCATGGCCGAGTTGCCCAGCGCGATCAACTCGACGGGTTCGCCGGCGCGATGACGCGGCTGCGCGGCGTGGACGATGCCCTGAATCAGACAGGGCCGGTTGCGGGACCGTCGATTGCGCTGCGGGATGCGATGCAGACCGGCGACGTGATCAGCTACTACCCTGATCGGATCGACAGCGCCCTGAAGCATTTCCGCGAGGAACTGGCGAAGGCGAACGCGGACGTGGCGCAACTCGACAAGGAATTCGAGCAGCGGCTTAGCGATACATCGCGGCGGATCGGCGGATCGACGTGGGCTCCGGCAGACATCCCGAGCGAAAAGCAAAAGCGCCGCGACGCGCTGCACCGGGCGGAGGCGCTGCTGGCCGACGTGGCGAAGTAGCCAAGAATCGTTTCCGGGATCTCGTGCCGCTCAACACAGCGCATGCGAGCTCAAGGTCGGCGGACGCCGGTCGATCGGCGAATGCCTGCTCATGGCTGCGGCTACAGACACAAACGCGCATTCCGGCGGCCGGGATGCGCGTTCTGAGAAACCACTTCTACAGGCTGGCGTTCTGTCGTCTATCGGCCGTAATGCGCTGCGTTCTTCTCGGTAAAGTGAGCCCACTTTTCCGGCAGGTCGTCCTGCGCAAAGATGGCCGACACCGGGCACACCGGCACGCACGCGCCGCAGTCGATGCATTCGACCGGGTCGATGAAGAGCTGATCTGCTTCGGCATGACCGGCTTCATCTTTCTTGGGGTGGATGCAATCGACGGGACAGGCGTCCACACAGGCGGTGTCCTTGGTGCCGATACAGGGTTCTGCAATCACGTATGCCATCTCTGCTCTCTCCGGAGATTCCCGCGGTCTCGCGATCGAGATCCGCTCTGGTCTTTACGACGCTGATAGTAGCATACGGCCCCGAGGCCTGACTTCCACGGTTTCATCCGCGTTTTGCCATGCGGGAAAGGAAAATGCAGGGACCAAGGCACCAGGGGAACGAGAACGCATGAGCGTTCAAGATCTGAGACTGATGGCGGTTGGTATCGGTCTCCCAGGCTCGTAAAAATGCCAGTCACTTGAATGCATGGCTTCTCGTGACAGCTCAACCCTTGCCTGCTTGGTCCCTCGGTCCCTTGTTCCCTTGTTCCCTGTTTCTGGCAAACTCTTCCGGCGTCGGAATGGGCGCCAGATTCCGTCCGGCGAACATGTCGCCAAAGAACCCGACCAGTTCGTCGTGAATCAGCCCGTTCGTCGCCAGAATCTCCTCGCTCTTCAGTTGGAACCGTCCGCCAGCGAAGTCCGTCACACGCCCTCCGGCTTCTTCCACCAACAGGATCCCGGCGGCTGTGTCCCAGGGATTCAGATTGAACTCCCAGAAAGCATCCATGCGCCCGCAGGCCACGTAAGCCAGGTCGAGCGCCGCGGAGCCAGCGCGCCGCACACCGTGCGAGCGCAACGTGAACTCCTGATAGAAGTGAATGTTGGGGCTTGTATGGCGCTTGCGGCTGGGGAAGCCCGTCGCCAAAAGCGCCTCGGCCAACTCCCGCGTCCGCGAAACCCTCGCCCTCTTGCCGTTGAGGTAGGCGCCCTGCCCGCGTTCTGCGGTGAAGAGCTCATCCCGCAGCGGATCGTAGATGACCGCGGCCACAAGCGTTCCATCTTCGCCGGCTTTGATGCCCGCAGCCCGCTGTTCCAGTCCCATCGATACGCAGAACTGCGGAAACCCATGCGCGAAGTTCGTAGTTCCGTCGAGAGGGTCGACATACCAGCGGAACTCGCCTTCCATCCGCTCGCGCGTACCCTCCTCGCCGTAAACGCCGTGATCGGGAAAAACCTCGCCGAGCCGCGTGCGAATCAGCTTCTCCACGGTGCGGTCGGCCACGGTCACAATGTCCACGTCGCCTTTGTATTCGGTTTCAACGCCCTGCGCGTAGAATTCGCGCAGCCGCGCGCCTGCCTCGCGCGCGATCGCGGCAGCCTTGGAAACAAATTTGAGGTTTTGCGCAATCCCTGGCTCGGGCGCGCCCGTCACAGCCCGGCTCCGTGCGGTTCATGCCCGTCTGGCCCATTCCCGTCTGGTTCAAGTCTGTCCGCAGGCTCGTAACGCGGCATCCGGCGGCGGCCGGCTTCGCTGATGGTGCGGATCTGGTTCTTGTAAATAAACAGATTAGGTTGCCCCTCGCGCGTCAGGCGCAGCATGGAGTCGTCGAAGTACTCAATCCACCCGCGCACCGTCTCGCCGTCGCGCAGCTTGATGTTCACGATCACCTGGCGATCGCTCAAAGACCGTAGGTAAAGGCCTTCCTGGCCGGTCTCACCCGGCGGAGGAGTCTTGGAGCGGCGGCGCGAAGACAATGGAGAAGTCATGTTGCCATTTTAGATGCAAATGCGTGCGAAGGCGTTGGGCCTGGGGCAGCTCCGGGTAGACCGATCAGTTTTTCTGAGGAATTTTGGCGCCGGCCTCAGTTGTCCTTCGCCGTTGCATCCGCGTAATACCCGGCCTTGTTGCGCACGTTAAACTCATCCGCCGCAGCGCGCGGAATCGTCACCACCACCCGATGAAAGTTTCTTCCCGGCTCCTGATTCTGCGGATAGTAGCCGATCAGGTATTGCGTGCGCAGGTCGTCGCTCACCTTGGCGAAGGCCTTGTCCAGCCCGCCCTCGCCGACATAAAAATACTTTCCACCCGTCTCTTCCGAGAGAGTAATCAGCGCGTGTTCGCCGCCTGTGTCGCGCCCGGCGCTGGCCTCGATGGGCACGTCGATCAGCGAATAAATCATGACCTCGTTGCGCAGCGCGGCTTCAAGAGCCTGCGCGTAGGTTGAGGACTTGGCCGTGTCGTCTCCATCCGAAACCAGCACCAGCACCTTGCGTCCCTGGCGCTTGCCCAGACCCTGGGAACCGAGAACGATGGCGTCGTACAACGCCGTCGCCCAATCGGAGCGAAGCTGCCCCACTGCATGATCGATCTGCGACAGGTTGTCGGTGAACGGAGTGAGTTCGCGTACGTCCGTGGCAAATTCGAGCACGCTCATCTCGTCATTCGGCTCAAGAATGTCGCGAGCGAAATGGCGCGCCGCGTTCGCCTCCTCGTCCAGATCTTTGCGCACGCTTCCGGATGTGTCGATGGCTAGCGTCAGGTTCAGCGGCACATCGGTTTTCCGCTCGAAGACTGCGATCTGCTGCGGCCGCCCATCCTCAAAAACGGCAAAATCATCTTTCGTCAGCTCGCCGACGATCGCCCCGTTCTTGTCGGTCACGTTGACGAAGATGTTCACCAGCTTTACGTCCACGTGGAAGGTGGCCTGCTGCGCCGGCATCGATCCAGGAGCCAGCGCCGCAATGGCGCATAAAGCAGCGGTCGCAAGCTCGCCCGTAAGACCGCGGACCCTAGCCCTCATGGGGCGCCTCCGCAACATCTACCGCCAATCCCCCGGGGAAGGGCTCTCCCGGCGCCCACACCGCGCCATCGGCAAAGGTCTCCTTCTTCCAGATGGGCACCGTTTGTTTGACGGCGTCAATCAGCCAGCGGCAGGCTTCAAAAGCTGCCGAGCGATGCGCGCTGGCAACTACGATCAGCACGCTCGTCTCACCGATCTCGAGCCGCCCCAGGCGATGAACCAGCGTCACCTGGCGCACGCCGAATCGCTCGCGTGCTTTCTTGCCCAGTTCCCGCATTTGATTCACGGCCATCTCTTCATAGGCCTCGTAGTCTAGGTACAGCGTCCGCCGTCCGCGCGAATGGTTGCGCACGATGCCGTCGAACACAACCACGGCGCCGTCCTCGCCGCTCTTGGCCGAAGCAATGATCCCGTCCGCCTCGATCGCCTCACGCGTAAGAGCGACTGAAACGCCTTCCCCACCACTGCCCTCATCCAAAGGGTTCGCCGGCCGCGCAGTCCCGCCCGACACCGGAGGCAGCAAACCGACCTCATCGCCGTCATGCAGAACGTGGGCGGCGTGCGCGTATTCAGCATTCACGCCCACTGCGATCCCGCTGAGCGCATCTTTCGGCGCCCGTTCCGGCAAAGTTGAGCGCAGATGCTCAAGCAGCGACCCCACCGTCGCCGCTGCCGGCAGCTCCACTTCGGCCTCATCGGGGCCGAGCCATTCCTTCAAAATTCCAAAGGCAATCACGCGCACATGCATGGTTAGACAAAGAATACCGCTCTACAGCTTAGACGTAGCCGCGCGAAATCAGGGTTGAGCCGGCGGCAACGCACAGGTTCTCCTCAAAAAAAGAAAGGCCGGCGGTCAGGCCGGCCCCTGTATGCCAAGAGAGAAGGTTACGCCGCTGCGCCCGCTGCAGCACTCGCCGTGCTCGCGGCTCGGGTGGAGGGAGCAGGCTTCAACTGCGGTCGCGCCGCAAGCAGCGGAAGAGCCACTTCCAGCACGTCCTCAATTTCGCTGGCGTAGTGAATCTTGACGCCCTCGATCATGTCGGGCGTGAGATCCTCTTCGACATTCTGGCGGTTTTCCGCCGGCAGAATGATGTTTTGCACTCCAGCCCGGCGCGCCGCCAGAAACTTCTCCTTGATGCCGCCTACCGGCAGCACATTGCCGCTCAGCGTGATTTCGCCGGTCATGGCCGTCAGCGGCCGCACCGGTGTATCGGTCAGCAACGATGCCAGTACCGTCGCCATGGTCACGCCCGCCGAAGGGCCATCCTTGGGAATAGCGCCTGCGGGTACGTGAATGTGCAGGTCCATCTCCTTGGTAAAGTCCTCAGCCAGTCCGAGGCGCGCGGCGTTTGAACGCACCCAGGTCAACGCGGCCTGCATGGATTCCTGCATCACCTCGCCGATCTGCCCCGTCATCGTAAATCCGCCTTTTCCCTTCATCTTGTTGGCTTCGATGAACAGGATGTCGCCGCCGGCAGGTGTCCATGCCAAACCCACGGCTACTCCGGGCCGTTTCACCCGCTCCGCTACCTCGGTCTCTACGCGCACCTGAATGCCGCCGAGGAATTCTTTCAGCGTCTCCCTGGTGACGACCAGCTTCTCCGCATGGCCTTCCACCACGCGGCGTGCCTCTTTGCGGCAAACCGTCCCGATCGTCTGTTCCAGCTTCCTCACGCCTGCCTCGCGCGTGTAGTGGCGAATGACGTAGCGAACCGAGTCCTCCGGAAATTCAATCTGCTCCGGCGTGATCCCGTTTTCCTTGATCTGGCGCGGAATCAGGTACTGGTTGGCGATGTGGACCTTCTCCTCCTCGCTGTAGCCCTGGAGCGGAATGATCTCCATGCGGTCAATCAGCGGCGGAGGAACCGTGTCCAGCATGTTCGCCGTGCAAATGAACAACACCTTCGACAGGTCGAACGGCACGTCGAGATAGTTGTCGCGGAACGTATTGTTTTGCGCCGGATCAAGAACCTCCAGCAGCGCCGATGCGGGATCGCCGCGGAAGTCGCGTCCCAGCTTGTCCACTTCATCCAGCATGATCACCGGGTCGTTGGTTTCCGCCCGGCGAATGCTCTGGATGATTTGTCCCGGCAACGCGCCGATGTAGGTTCTGCGGTGGCCGCGAAGCTCCGCCTCGTCGTGCATGCCGCCGAGCGAGATGCGCTGGAATTTGCGCCCCAGCGCGCGCGCAATCGAGCGGCCAAGGCTGGTCTTTCCCACTCCCGGCGGCCCCACGAAGCACAGAATCGGACCCTTCATGTCGGGCTTCAGCTCGAGCACGCTCAGATAATCCAGAATCCTGTCCTTCACTTTTTTCAGCTCGTAGTGGTCCTCGTCGAGGATCGCCTTAGCCTTGCCGATATCGATCTTCGACCCGGAACTCTTGGTCCAGGGCAACACAGCAAGCCACTCGATGTAGTTCCGCGTGAGCCCGTAATCGGCCGCCATCGGCGACATCCGCTGCAGCCGGCCGAGTTCCTTGAGCGCTTCTTTCTTCACATCCTCGGGCATGCCCGCAGCTTCAATCTTCTGTTTCAGTTCTTCGATGTCGCGCTGACCCTCGTCCTGCTCGCCCAGCTCCTTCTGGATAGCTTTCAACTGTTCTCGCAGGTAGTAGTCGCGCTGCGACTGTTGCACCTGGTCCTGTACTTCCGTCTGGATCTTGGTGCGCAACTGCTGCACCTCAATCTCCTTGGCCAGCAGCTTGTTCAACTGCTCCAGCCGATCTGCGATGCCCGGCGTCTCCAGCAACTGCTGCTTGTCGTCGGTGGTCAGAAAGGGCAGGGAAGAGGCAACAAAATCCACCAGCCGCGCGGGTTCGTCGATGTTCGCGGCGATCGTCCGCAACTCGTCTGAAAGCGTGGGCGACTCGGTGACGATCTGCTGGAACTGGCCGACAACATTGCGCACCAGGGCCTCGAACTCCGGCGAGCTGGCTGTCGCCAGCTCCTCAAGAGTTTCGACCTCCGCAATCATGTACGGCTCTGACTGGACAAAGCCGATGAGACGGACGCGGCTCACGCCTTCTGTAAACACGAACCGGCTCTGGTTGGGCATGCGAACAATTTTGTGAACGGTTGCCAGCGTTCCGACGGTGTGTAAGTCCGCCGGCTTGGGAGCATCCAGCCGAGGGTCCAGTTGGGCTGTCACCACAATGGCGCGTTCCTCGCCCAGCGACTCGATCAGCTGGATTGAGCTTTCGCGGCCTACCGTAAGTGGCAGTACTGCATGGGGAAACAGCACAGTGTCGCGCACTGGAAGTACCGCGATTCTCCGGATTCCACTGGCGTTCTGGCTAGAAGCTTCATTTTGGGGTACGGCCGGCTGATTCTGCATTGAGTGTCCTCGTGTCAACTTTCCTTCATTAGATAGCTCAAAACCTGCAAAAGTTGCAACTTCCGCCACCCTCTTCCACCTTCTTTGGTCACCGGTGACTTGTCTTACGCGCCGGTATCCTCGCCGGTTCCGCGAGGTCACTGTTGATGCCAAAGGCCCTTGCCGACACCAGGTGGCCTGCATGCAGGCAGCCGGCCCTGAAGCCCTTCGACGCTGATTTCTCTAAGGGTTACCCTCACCGGGTCCAGCTTGCGCACACCCATTCGTGGGGTGTATCGGCGGAAGAGGCGGGAGTGTGAGCGAAACCGGCCGCCACCCCTGGATAAACGATTTCGGCTGGCGACGGGGGCTTTCGATGCCGCCTCTAGTTCCCTTCGCGTTTGATCGCCGATTCGATCTGTTGCCAAACCTCGTCCGGGGGCTCGACGCTGGGAAATAACTGGCGGGCCGCTTCGGCAATCGTTTCCAGCTCGGCGAGCAAGGCGCTGCACCGATCGCAGGTGGCGAGATGAGGATGGTTCGACACATCCACCCCGGAGCCGATCAGTTCGGGTAGTTGCGCCTGAAAATCGGCGCAGCTCATTTTGCCGTCATCGCCCGTCATGGCCGCTCCTCCGGGCGTTTCTGGCTGCGGAGCGCATCGCGCAGCTTCAAACGCGCCTTGTGCAATTGCGACTTGCTGTTGCCGATCGAGCAGTCCAGCATTGAAGCAATTTCATTATGCTCAAAACCCTCCACATCGTGAAGGATAAAGATGAGCCGATACCCCGTGGGCAGATCGGCTACGGCTCGCTCCAGGGCAAGGCGATCAATGGCTCCGCTCAGCGTGAGGTCCGGCGCGCCAAAGCTCCTGCTGGGGCCCTCCTCCGGCGCCGGCTCCATCGCTTCGTCGAGCGAGATCAGCGCCAGTCCCTTCTTGCGCAACTGCATCAGCACCACGTTGATGGCCAGCCGGTGCAGCCACGTCGAAAAAGCCGAATCGCCGCGGAAAGTGGCGATCTTTCGATGCAGCTGCAAGAACGCCTCCTGGGTCAAGTCTTCGGCTTCGGCCACATTGCCCACCATGCGCAGGCACAGCGAGTAGATGCGCCGCTTATGCAGTGAATAAAGGTGCGCAAAGGCCTCGTGATCGCCTGCCTGAGCGCGCGCTAAAACTTCGGCGTCCGCCGGATTGGCCGGTCGTGAAGCCGTGCGTCCTTGCTCCGTGCCTCCATTGGGCCGGATGCCGCCGGGCGCTTGCGTGGGGGAAGAAGAATTGGGCATGCACTTCCTTCAGAATTGCTTTCGAACCGAGTCCGCGCGAGACAGAAAAAGCTCGCAATGGCCAATGAACATTGTTCTGAGTGGATTCCCATCTCATCGTGGGAATTCCGTGTCGACCGGGAGGGGTCCACCACAACAGTCGCGGTGAACCGGGGTCCCTACCGACGGGGGTTTCGCTTTGACGCCATGATCGCGCCTGTCCGGTGACGTGCCAAACGGAGAAGAATTCCTTTGTTTTTGCCGCAGCTTCCTTACTGGTTAGTATAAGGTTAGGCAACTAAGGTTGGCTGAATTCGAATAAAAACACCAGGGTCGATGCACTCTGCAAGCCGACGCCCGTCGAGAGCGCGTGTTGAGCCGCTTCCGCTTTGCGCTGGGTCCTCGGTTCCACTGCGCTTATTAACATATGGTCTTTGAAACAAACCTGGCGGAAAGAAGCGGCGCCACCCATGACCCCTGGCGGCGAGTGGCATGGGGTGCCGCAGTCAGCCGGTTGGATGATCGCGCCGTCCGGCGCCAGCATCCCACTCTCTGCTCTTCGTGCATCAGAGTTTGGCTCTCAGCACTCCCAGCTCTCAAATCACGCCGCCAACCTATCTTGCCGTTGATTCTCCTTTGTCTTGCAACCGCACCAATCTCGCTCTGGAGCCAGGAGACAGCTGCGGTTCCAGAATTGAGGGGAAGCGCGTCCGCGGCAAATCAGCTGGCTTCTCCGAGCACAGATCCCGCCGACGATCCCATGGTTGCGTGGGAGGGTTTGCCGGTCGTGGCTATCTCCTTTCAAGGCATTCCCGACGATCGCCTTGCCCCGCTGCCCGGCCACCTGGCACAGGTGGAAGGCGCGCCGCTGACAGCCGACAACGTGAAGAAAAGTCTGCGCCAACTCTACGCAAGCGGGCTTTATGACGCCCTCGAAGTCGAGGGCTCGCGCCAATCCGGCGGCGTGGCGTTGATCTTTCTCGGAACCCCGCGCACCTTCGTTGGCACGGTCAGCGTTGACGGAGCTGTTGGGGCGGCCATGAACACGCAGCTTCAGCGCGCGTCGCAGCTCGAAGCTGGAACCCGCCTGACGCAAGCCAAAATGCTTCGCGCCGTGGATCAAATGCGCACCGCGCTTGAAGACAACGGCTACTTCGGCGCGACGATCAAGCAGGCCATCACGCCGCACCCCGATCAGCAACTCGCCGACATCTCGTTTCGCGTGGTGTCGGGAGTCAGGGCGCGCGTGGGTCAGGTTACGGTCACGGGCGACTCAGGCATGAGCCTCGAGACATTTCGCCGTCACGCCGGGTTGCGCATTGGCGCACATGTGGATCACGACACCGTCAATCGCGCCCTCGATGGCGTGCTGCGTGAGTTCCAGAGACAAGACCGGCTTGAAGCCGACGTCAAGCTCGAGTCGGCGCAATACAACACCACCACCAAGTCCGTCGACTATCGCTTCACCGCCAATCGCGGCCCTGTCGTCAAGGTCGAAGTCCACGGAGCTTCCCTTGAAGCGGATCGCGTCAAGCATCTCGTCCCCATTTTTGAAGAAGGCAGCGTGGACGAAGACCTGCTGAACGAGGGCAACCGCCGCTTGCGCGATTACTTTCAGCGCCTGGGTTATTTTGACGCCAAGGTCGATCACCAGTCTCAAGCGCCGAACAGCAATCGCGTCGACATTGTTTTCAATGTCCAGCTAGGTCCCCGGCGTCGTGTTGAGAAGGTCTCCATCGACGGCAACCATTACTTCGATTCGGCGACGCTGATGGGTTTGCTCAGCGTCCGTGCCGCCGGCGTTCTCGACCGCCATGGAGTCTACAGCCAGGCGCTGGTACTGGGGGATGTGAACGCAATTCAAAGCGTCTATCAGAGCAACGGCTTTTCTCAGGTGAAGGTCACGCCTGAGACCAGCACGCCAGAGACGGTTGTGGCGGATAATACGCCAACCACCGGGTCGCAATCCACAACGCCGCAAACTGCTCCGCTCGATGTGACCTACCACATCGTTGAAGGTCCGCAGTTGCGTGTGGGCACGCTGACGATTGAAGGCAACGGTCACATTGCCACGGCCACGCTGACGGCGATGATGAACACCGCGCCGGGCCAGATGCTTTCGCCCCGCAACCTGGCCGGTGACCACGATGCTATCGTCACCGCCTACTACAGCCGGGGTTTCGACCAGGCGACTGTCACAGTCACCCAGCAGCCCGAGGCCGCCGATGCTGACAAAATCGATGTCGCCTTCCATGTCGATGAGGGGGAGCAGATCTTTGTGCGCAACGTCTTCCTGACCGGCCTTGAATTCACGCACCCGCAAACCGTGGCCCGCGCCATCACGATCCACCCCGGCGACCCGCTGAATCAAACCGCACTCGCCGACACGCAGCGCAATCTCTATGACTTTGCACTTTTCAATGAAGTGAATGCCGCAATCGAGAACCCCGACGGCGCCTCGACGCGCAAAACAGTTCTCCTGCAAGCCGTGGAAGCGCGGCGCTGGACGCTTACATACGGCTTCGGGTTTGAGGCGCAAACCGGCCAGCCGCAGAACAACTGCGCTGGCGCCACAGCCGGAGGCGTCGCATGCAATCCCAACGGCAAAACCGGAGTGAGTCCCCGCGTCCTGATCGACATCACCCGCAACGATCTTTTTGGCCGCGAGCAATCGGTTTCGCTGCGCGGCACCTATGGTCTGCTTGAGCAAAGCCTCGGACTGCTCTACCAGGTCCCGCACCTTGAAGGCAATCCCAACTTCGCCTTCACGTTTTCCGGCGGCTACGCCAACAGCCTGGATGTCTCCACTTACGTTGCCTCCCGCCTTGAAGGCGCGTTTCGCTTCACTCAGAATTTCAACCACCCTGACTCATGGCTCTCCCGCGCCAACACGTTCATCTATGAGATTGATTTTCGCCGCGTGAAAGTGGCCGCCAGCAGCTTGCAGGTCTACCCCGGAGAAATCTCTCAACTGTCGACGGCGACGCGTGTGGGCGGACCTGCATTCACGTGGATTCGCGATACACGCGACGTTCCGATGGACGCGCGCCGTGGCACCTACACCAGCTTTCAGGAGTTTCTCTCCGACCGATTCTTTGGAGCGGAGGCCGAATTCAACCGCATCGACACGTCGAATTCGAGCTATTACAGCTTTGACAAGGGCCGCTTCGTGCTGGCTCGCAACACGCGCTATGGCCAGATTCGCACCTTCGGCAGTGGCACTAACGGGATCATTCCTCTTCCTGAACGCCTCTACGCCGGCGGCCCGGTGTCGCTGCGCGGATTCTCGCAGAACGCTGCCGGGCCACGCGATCCCGAAACCGGCTTCCAGATTGGCGGAGCCGGCGCGCTGACCAACAGCACCGAGCTGCGCCTGCCGCCGCCCACGCTTCCCTGGCTGGGCAACACGGTGAGCTTTGTCCTCTTCCACGACATGGGCAATGTGTTCACCAACGCGGGCGATGCCTGGGCCAGCTTTTTGCGCGTGCGCCAGCCCGACAGCGATGCCTGCCGTCAACTGGCTACGCCGGGCCAATCTTCGACTTACTTGCCCGATGGGCCTTATACATCGACCGGACATCAGGGCCTATGCAGCTTCAACGACTTCTCGCATGCGCTCGGCGTAGGCCTGCGCTACCACACGCCCGTTGGGCCCATCCGCTTCGACGTAAGCTATAACCTGAATCCGCCCATCTACCCAGTGAATGTCGACTACTCTATTCCGACTCCTCCAGGAAGTCTCATTCCTGGATACGAGTCAGACCCATACGTTGGTCAGGCTCCTCACATCAATTTCTTCTTCAGCCTCGGACAGGCCTTCTGATGCATGCGCGTGTTCCAACCCGAATCCAAGCTGCCCGCCGGAGAGCTGTCATCCTGAGCGGAGTCCGCCGAGGCGGACGCAGCGAAGGATCCGCGGTTGCTTTTCCGCAGGCAGGAGTGAAACTGCTCGTTCTTGCACTCTTCCTTTCCGCTGTGCCACGGAACCTTGCGCAACAGCCGAGCTCCTCTGTTCCTGTCGTCCTCGACCGTGTGGTCGCGGTCGTGAACAAACATGCCATCCTGGCCAGCGACATTGACGATGAAATTCGACTCTCGGTTCTTGACCCCAATCTTGTGGGTCAGGGCACGCTCACCCGGCAGCACGCGCTTGAGCAGCTCATCAGCCGCGCTCTCATTGAACAGCAGATTCGCGAGCAGGATATGCAGTCCATCGAGCCCTCGCAGGATGAAGTCAACGCGCGCCTCGATCAGACTCTGCGGCAGCTCCCTGCCTGCGTTCGCCAAAACTGCGCCACCGATGCGGGCTGGAATGCGTTTCTTGCCGCGCACCGGCTCACTCCGGAGCGCGTCGAAACTTATATCCGCTATCGGCTTGAGATTTTGAGCTTCATTGAGCAACGTTTTCGGCAGGGAATCCAGATCTCGCCGCAGCAGATCGAGAGCTACTACCTCGACATTCTGCTTCCGCAGTACGCTCCCGGCGAATCCATTCCGCCGCTGGATCAGGTGGCCCAGCGTATCCAGGAGATTCTGCTCGAGAAGCAAGTGAACGTGCTCTTTGACGCATGGCTCACGAACCTGCGCAGCCAGGGCGATGTTGAAGTTCTCGATCCGTCGCTCGAGTCGGATGCGGCCCAGAACGCAAACCCGGCTTCGAGCCCGGTCGCGCATTCAGGAGCGGGATCAGGAGCGGCGCCATGAGCGATCACGAGCCCACGTCGATCTCTCCCGAGCAGTCTCTTCCGCCTGAGCCTTCTCCGCGCGGCAAGCGCTCACGGCTGCGCCGATTCTTCCTGCGCCATCTGCCGCTTTCGCTTGCGGCAGGCGCAGTTTTGCTCGCTCTCACGGCAGTCGCTGCCTATTTCGTTGCCAGCTCTACGGCGTTTGAGAATCTCGTTCGCAAGCGCCTCATCGCTCAAATTGAAACAGTCACCGGCGGCCGTACACAGATCGCGTCGTTTCATTGGCATCTTCTCTCTCTCGAAGCTGAAGCTGGAGGAGTCGTCATTCATGGCACGGAAGATCCCGGCGATGCACCCTACGCCCGGATCGACCGCCTGCGCGTCCAGGTGAGCATCCTGGGCTTGTTCACTCCGCATATTTCGCTGCGCAATCTTGAGATCGACCAGCCGCAACTGCATTTCATCGTGTACCGCGACGGGTCGACGAATCAGCCTCGCCCGCTCAGACCCCAACGGCAGAGCAAGTCAGCCCTGCAAACGCTCTTCGATCTGCGCGCCGGCCAGATCATAGTCGAGCAGGGAATGCTGGACTACGACGATCGTGCCGCCGCCTTCGACGCCCGGAATCGCTTTCTGCCTCTCGACTTCAAAGCCAACGATGTGTCGCTGCAGATGATGTATGTGCCATGGTCGTTCCGTGCGCCGGAAAGCTATCGCGTGAATGCCGCGGCCGAGGACCTTGTACTGGATCGCCAGTTGCCACGCAGGCAAACTCCGCCGGTGCACGGAAAGTTCCAGCTCGCGCTCGACCTCCAGCGCAATCGCGTTGTCCTGCACAGCTTTCAACTCACCGCGCACAGCCATGGGGCGCAGGACCGCGTGCTCCAAGTCTCGGGAACGCTGGATGATTTCACTCATCCCCGCTGGCAGGCCAAGATCGATGGCGATCTCGACATGCGGCTTCTGGATCCCGTCACGGGCTACGCCGACTCGCCCAACGGCATCGCTCATCTGGATCTAACCGCCCACGGAGTTGCGCCCGCTTTTCAAATTACCGGGACCGTCCATGTGGACGGCGGCTCATATCTTGGCGCGGGCATGAACGCCACGGACGTCAACCTGGATGCGCACATCGAAGCCGACCGAGGAAAGCTGCTGATTACGCAGATCGTCGCCCGCATGCGCCAGGGCGGCCAGATCGAAGGCTCTGTCGCGCTCCAGCCCTGGCTTCCGGGACCACAAATCATTCCCGCGCAAATTACGGCGGCCACTACCGCTCCCAATTCCGAGGAAGCCCGCCGCGCCCGCAACGTCCTGGTCCACCCCGCAATTGTTTCCATCCCGATGAACGGCAAAGTTGCAGCCAACTTCAAGGGCGTTTCCCTCGACACAATCCTCAATATCGTTTGCCCGCCCGAGTACCGCCGCCTCGGTTTCGCCGCTCGCGTCGATGGCCCGGCAACTGCCACCTGGTCGAATGGCGATGTGCGTACGATCGCCGTCTCTTCAACCCTGGCGCTGAGCCCCTTGCAGTCGGCGCCTGCCGGCGGAGTGCCTGCGACGGGCGTCATCGATGCCACATATACGCAGCGCAACGGCGGAGTCGATTTGCGCGACCTTGATCTACACCTGCCCGCGAGCGATTTTGTTGCGCGAGGGTCGCTGGGCGCCTATCCGGTCACGAGCGCATCCGTCCTTTCCGTCGATGTTCATTCCCGCGATTTGTCTGAGTTCGACTCCGTTCTCCGCAGCCTGGGATTGGAGCGCAACGGCAAGAGAGGAACCGCGGCTCTGCCGGTGGCGCTTGCGGGACAAGCTGATTTTCACGGAGCCTGGACTGGCTCCCTGATTAAGCCGCACATCGCGGGCGCGCTCAAGGCTACACAACTGGCCGTCGAAATCCCATCTGAGGCCGGCGAATCCAGCCAGCCTCGCCCCGAGCTTCATTTCGTGCATTTCGATTCGGTCGCAGCCGAAGGCAGTTATGCTCCGTCTCAGATTTCCATTCAGAATGCGCAGTTAGTTCGCGGCGATTCAGAAATCACGTTGAGCGGGACCCTCGACGCGTCGCTTGGCGCAGGTTCCCTATCGATGTCCCATCGTCGCACCGCCAGTCCGCAACCGGTCTACGATGGCGACTCGGTTCTACGCGCGCATGTCGACGCCACCAACATCGGCGTCGCCGATCTGCAGCCGTTCTTCGCCCAGAGCCTTCCCGTTGCCGGCAATTTCGACGCGCAAATCACGGCCGACGGGCCGCTCCGCGCGCCGGCAGCATCAGGCTCCCTGCAGATGGATCATGGCTTGGTTTACGGCGAGCCGGTTACGCAAATCCGCGCCCAGGCCTCGCTAGCCAATCATCGGCTCACGGTCGCCTCTGCCCGCGCCACTGAGGCCGGCGGTGTCCTTTCTGCTTCGGGAAGCTACGACTTCAACACGAAGTCGTTCAAAGTCGATGCGCATGGATCTCAAGTCGACATTGCTCGTATCGCGTGGGTCCAGCGGCACAAATATGAAGCGGCCGGCAAGATCTCCGTCGATCTTACCGGCTCCGGCTCGCTCGACGATCCGCGCCTGAATGCCCGCACCACGGTTGAGTCTCTCGCATTGGGCGGGCAACGTTTTGGCGTCTTCGAGGTTTCCGCGCACACCGCCGGCCATCAACTTGCGTATGATGCAACCACGCAGTTGCAGGGAGCCGACCTGCACCTGAAAGGCCAGACGGGATTAGGAAGCGGTTACGCAACGCAGGCTCGCGTCGACTTTTCGCAATTCAACGTCGGCGCTCTTCTTCGCATGGCGCACGTTGAGGCCTTTACTGCCGACTCCGCGCTGGCCGGAACGATCACCGTCGACGGGCCGCTCTCCGACGTCAAGCAATTGCGCGGCGACGCGCAGCTTCGCCAATTGGCACTCACCGTCGCCGGCGTTCATCTCCAAAGCGAAAGCAGCGTACACGCCACGCTTGCCGACGGCCGCGTCCGGCTCGATCCGCTCCACGTAACCGGTGACAACACCGACCTTCGCGCCGAGGGAAGCCTATCAATCGAGGGCTCGCAGCAGCTCGATCTTAGCGCCAACGGTTCCGTCAATCTCAAGCTCGCTGAAACGCTCGATCCCGATCTGACCGCGAGCGGAGTTTCAACATTTCAATTGGAAGCCCATGGTCCTCTTCGGAATCCCGGACTTCAGGGCACGGTCGAATTCCAGAACGGCTCGCTTTCACTGGAGGACCTGCCCAATGGGTTGAGCCAGTTGCGCGGCTCGCTTGAGTTCAATCAGAACCGGCTTGAAGTCAAATCCCTGACCGCCATGACCGGCGGAGGCCAGCTGACTGTGGAAGGCTACCTCGCCTATCAGCACGGGATCTTCGCCGACCTGACCGTGACAGGAAAAAGCGTTCACATCCGCTATCCGGCCGGCGTCAGTTCGCTGGCCGACCTGAGGCTGCAGCTCCAGGGTCCGCAATCGAACCTCCTGCTGAGCGGCGATGTGCTCATCACGCGTTTTGCCGTCAGTCCCGATCTCGACCTGGCCGCGCTTGCAGCCCAGGCCGGCACTTCCGTCCCATCGGTTGCGCCGCCGAATGCACCATCGAACCACGTGCGCCTCGACGTGCACATCTCCTCTTCGCCGCAGTTGAATTTTCAAAATGCATTCGCCAAGCTAGCCGGCGATGTGGATCTGCGCCTGCGCGGCACGCTTGCGTCTCCTTCGCTTCTGGGCGCAGTCTCCATCACCGAGGGCAGCGCGCTGATCGCCGGAACCCGTTACGATCTTGAGCGTGGCGACATTACCTTTACCAATCCTGTTCGCATCGAGCCGGTGATTGACCTGAGCGCCACGGCGCACGTTGAGGATTACGACATCTCGCTCGGCCTGCACGGATCACCGCAGAAGCTCAGCGTCACATACCGTAGCGATCCACCGCTGCCTGAAGCGGACGTCGTCGCCTTGCTTGCGCTCGGCCACACGGCCAACCAGCAGCGGCTCTATACGCAGCAGCAGGAGCAGGCCATCAGTAATCCCACCACCGATGCGCTCCTCGGCGGCGCGCTCAACGCCACCGTCTCAAGCCGAATCCAGAAGCTCTTCGGTGCCGGATCGGTGAAAATCGACCCCAATTACCTTGGCGCATTTGGCAACTCGACCTCGCGCATCACTGTGGAGGAGCAACTGGGGCGCTATGTCACCCTCACCTACGCCACCGACGTGAACACCACCAGCCAGCAGTTGCTCCAGGCCGAAGTCGCCATCAACCGCCACGTCTCCCTGGTTGTGGCTCGCGATGAGTCCGGCGTTTTCTCCATCGTCGTGAAGGCTACCCGCCGCTACCGGTAACCTGCCGCCCGCCGATTTCGAGTTTTACCTGCGCAACCAATCGGCCCCCTTCTGTGTCTAATGAGACGCGAACGGAGGTACTTCTCATGACAAAAACCATCGTGCGTTTCAGTTCTTTCGTATTTGCCGCGGCTCTCTTCGGAGTGATTCTGGCGCTTCCCCGGCTCTCGCAAGCGGCCGCCGACAACGACGTAGCCAGCACCGTGCGTGCCAAGCTGAATAAATCGCAGTTCAAGGATGTTCAGGTCAGCGTCGATCCAAACGGCATCGCCACGTTGTCCGGCACCGTCAGCCTCTACGAATACAAAGCCGACGCCGACAAGACCGTTCACAAAATCAAGGGTGTCTCCGCGGTTCGGAATGACATTCAGGTCTCCGGCCCCGACGTCCCCGATGCCGAGTTGCAAAGAAAGCTGCTGGATAAGGTCTCCAACGTCAGCATCGGCTACAACAACGTATTCGACGCCATCTCCGTCAATGTTCAGAATGGCGTTGTGACCCTGGACGGTCATTCTCACGACTATCCCAACCGCGACTCCGCCCTGGCCGTCGTGGCCACAACGCCTGGCGTCAAAGACGTGATTGACAACATTGCCGTCGATCCGGTCTCGCCAATGGACTGGCAAATCCGGTTGGCCGTGGCTCGCGCAGTCTACGGCTATGCGTCTCTCAACCGGTATGCCATCGATCCTGAAAAGCCCATCCGCATCTCGGTGCAGAACGGCCATGTGGAGCTATACGGCGTGGTCGATTCGCAAGGTGACAAAAACGCGGCGGGCATTCAAGCCAACAGCGTTCCCGGTGTTTTCAGCGTAGAAAACCATCTTCAGGTAGCCGGCCAGCCCGCTGAGAGGCAGCAGTAATAACGCAGGTCAACCTTCCCGCCCCGGTTGCACTTTTGCAGCCGGGGCGCGGCTCCCACCAAAAAACATATAAGCTGGTGTGTGCCTTCTTGCCCGCAACCGGGCAATAACCACTTCTACGCCCGAAGGAGCGTCGATGCAGCCGGAGCCGCAGCCCGCAGTCGAAGAAGCGCCGCTGGCACAGCCCACTGAATACGAGCCGGGCCCGCCGCATCGCGACCGCGATTTTGACTGGGTCTTCATCGGGCCGCATGGTTTGCGTGTCGGCTGGTCGCTCCTGCTCTTTGCCGGGCTGTACTACCTTTTTCGCGAAGTCGTTGGGACGCTCTTCTATGCAGCCGGTCTTGTTCACGACACGCCTGCCGATTCCGCCGGCGCTGTTCTGATCGCGGAGCTCGTCCCGTTTCTCTCGCTTGTCGCCGCCGCCCTGGTCATGATCCTTATTGAGGATCGCCGCATCCTCAGCTATAACCTCGCCGGTCCGCGACGCGTGCGGAGTTTTTTCGCCGGTCTCGCCGTCGGCTTTGCTGCGCTCTCGTTGCTCGTTGGGAGCCTGGCCTTCGGCGGTTGGATGCGCGTGGCGCCGGCAGTCCTCACCGCCTCCGCCGCAATTCGCCTGGGCGCGCTCTGGCTCGCCGCCTTTCTCGTCGTGGCCGCGGTTGAAGAAGGCCTGTTTCGCTGCTATGCGCTGTCTACGCTTACCCGCGGCATCAATTTCTGGTGGGCTCTCGCCGCGCAAATCGTAGTCTGCCTCTATCTCGCCGTCACCGGCAGCGGCAACGGCGCGTGGGGCGTCTATCTGGCTGCCGCGGCCGGCCTCTTCCCCTGCCTCATACTCAACCAAAAGCCAGGGGCGCGGAGCGCATTCTGGCAGGCGGCGTGGGTGACGTCTACGTTCTTCGGCTTCTATCACACAACAAACAGCGGCGAGAACTGGATCGGCATCCTCGCGGCCGCCTCCATCGGCTTTGCCTTTTGCGTGAGCGTTCGCGTTACCGGCTCCGCCTGGTGGGCCATCGGCTGCCACGCCGCGTGGGACTGGGCCGAAACTTTCTTTTACGGCACAGCCGACAGCGGCCAGCAAGGCCAGGGCCACTGGCTCTCCGCGAGTCCCGCCGGCAATCCGCTCTGGAGCGGCGGCGCCGACGGCCCCGAAGGGAGCTTGCTGGTCGTGGCCGTCGTATTTGTGTTGATCGTGTTCCTGGTCGGATTTTAT
>Ga0335085_10002281_pt1 | contig 36476 bp, 15 predicted proteins | sample Lox_Sample_45_FD_206712 | JGI IMG/M metagenome (GOLD analysis project Ga0335085, IMG submission 206712) | Soil microbial communities from Loxahatchee National Wildlife Refuge, Florida, United States - Lox_Sample_4.5 | ecosystem: Environmental > Terrestrial > Soil > Wetlands | place: USA... | reverse complement strand
CCCACTGACCCGCAGGCAATCTTCTTCCTCGGATCGACTTATGTCTCGCTTGAAAGGTTTGAAGATGCCGTGCCGCTGTTTCTGCAATTCGTTCGGATTTCACCCCAGGATCAGGACGGACTCTATGCCCTGACGATGGCGGCCGAACAACTCTACGTCAAGTCCTATGTCAATTTGGCGGGGCTCTACCCGAATAGTGCGCGGGCTCGCCAGGTTGAAGCCCAGCGTCTTGCCGCATCCAAGAAGTGGGACGAAGCCATTGCTGAATTCCAGAAGGTTCTGGCGATTCCCCCGCCCTTGGAGCAGATTCACCTCGCCCTGGGGGACATGTACGCCGCGCAGGGACTGACAGCTCAGGCGAAAGAGGAGTATCTAAAGGAACTGGAAATCAACCCCTACGATCCTCTGGCGCGTGATGGGCTTGAGAAGGTGATCTCTCGAAACGCCACACGCGAAAGACCGGCGCCCCCTGTCCCAGCCCCGCGTGCTTCGGGAACCGGGAGTGGCACAGTTTCCGAGATTCACGCCCTGGTTCAGAGTCGCGACTGTGCCAAGGCGGTCGTTTTGATGAATTCAATCGGCGGGGGCGGTCCCGACACCTCTGTGCCTTGGCAATGGAAAGTCCAGTGTCTCATGCAACTGAGTGAATATGAATCCCTTCTGAATGTCTTAGGCCCCCTTCCGCCCAATGATACCGAACTGCTTTACTGGAAGGGCCTGTCCATGCAGGAACTCACTTCGCAAAGCTATGCGGCGTTAGCGCGATTGGAGCCCGACTCGGCCCGCGTCCACGAGTTGGCAGGCCGTTTGGCCTCGGAAAGTGATGACGAACCGACTGCCTTACGAGAATTGATGCTGGCCGAGGCGCGAAATCCCGATTTGATTGGCATTCACTACGCCATCGGACACATCCTCATGCGTAATCGGCAACTCCCCGAAGCGGTCAACGAATTCCTCGCGGAGCTGAAGGCTGATCCCTACAATCCCGTCGTCCAATGTGAACTGGGCAGCACTTACTTGAAACTCCGTGACCCGGACAAAGCAATCTCATTGCTGGAGGCGGGCCTGGAGAGGCGCCCCGCCTTGTTGGATGCCCATAGAGATTTGGGAAGAGCTTATGGGCAGAAAGGCAATTGGGAAAAAGCCATAACGCAGTTCCATATCGTTGCAGACGCGAGTCCGTCCGAGTACTCGATCCATATGTTAATCGGCGATGCCTACCGGAAGCTGGGGCGAATTCAGGAGGCGGAGGCAGAGTTCCGCAAAGGCAGGGAATTGCAGGCAGCAGACATGACAAAGACGCAGGGGTTGGCCAAGGCGATCCTCAACCCTGATAAACCTCAGGCCCCCTCTCCAGAAACACAGACTTCTTCCCCGGACGAGAAAGAACCTCACTGAAGGCTAGCCCGGACGGGCGTGGAATCTCGAATCCCCAAGCTTCGGGGGTTTCCACGGCTGAACCTCGTCATTGCGGGTCGCGACTGTGTCCGCAACTCGCGGGGGTTGATTTCATGTAGACAGGTCAGTTCGTTGGGGCTGGCCCAGTTGATTCCCTCACGCGCAGCGATGACTTCAGCACGATTTGCCGCTTCTCTCTGGCAGCTTTCTCCCCCGCTTGAATGGTCTGCAAGAGCAACTGCACAGCGCTTCTGCCGATCTGATAGGTGGGTTGCTCAATCACGGTAAGAGCGGGGTTGAATACGGCCGCCCAGTCAGAATCATCGAAACTCATGAGGCTAACGCACTGGGGGCAGGGAATCAGCAATTCCCTCAGAGCACGCAGAACCCCCAGCGTCATCCTGTTGTTCAGCGAAAAAATCGCGGTGGGCGGGTCAGACGACTTCAGCAAGCTCAGCCCGCAGCGATATCCGCTTTCAATGTGGGAGTCGCTTGGAGGTATGTACTCCTCGCGGATTGACAAGCCGGCATCCTGCATGGCTCTTCGGTATCCCTCCATCCGGTCGAAGCTGGTGGAATGGAATAGCCTCCCGGAGATCACCGCGATCCTCTGATGCCCTAAACCGATCAGATAACGGACGGCTTCATAGGAGGCCTGGAAGTTATCTGTCACCACGCAGTCTACTTCTGACCTGAAGGGAACGCAGTCCACGAACACAATGGGAGCATCGGCGCGCATAAGGATCTCGCGTGCCGCATCCGAGTCAGTGGGAGCGACAAGAATCCCATCCACCCTTTGCGCGCGCAGCGCATTCAGATGCCGGCGTTCAAGATCGGGTTGGTCGTTCGAATTACAGAGCATAACTTCGTATCCGTTTTCGAGGGCCTCGTCCTCGACCCCCCGCATGACTTCCACAAAAAACGGGTTCGCAGCATCCTGGACTACCATGCCGACAAGGTGAGTGCAGCCGGCCCTCAGACCTCGCGCGCCCTGGTGGGGTAAGAAACCCAAGGCTTCAACTGCCTGGCGCACCCTTCCGGTCAATCTAGGACTCACGGTTCCCCTGTTGTTGACGACGGATGACACTGTAGAAACGGAAACTCCCGCCAGCCTTGCGACATCGCGCATGGTGTAGGAATTTCGCTTGGGCATGTCTTCCATGTGGTTGCCTCTATGAATGAGTAGGGACATCCGGGCTCCATCTCAGTAGGTGGCAGGTAGGGGAGCAATCGGAGTCCGGAACTCCCTCCTCATTGCTCATTCTTGAATGGATTACTGGCGTTTCGGGATGTGTTACACATGTTAGTCCGTTCTAAAATACAGATAATAAGCATCTTATACAACACACGCTCGCAATCTTCAGAAACTATAATAACGTTACAAGATTGGCTTGACAAGCGGAATTTGGCGTGGTACCTTCCCGGCCAGATTGGAAGGTAGGCCTCGTTTACCACTAGGGTCGCGGTGCATCGTCAAGACAGGCACGAGGCTGGCGAGGCAGGTAGAGTATTTCATGCACACTCGAAATACTGCAAACTGCTTATTGGCGTCTTGGGTCACAACTATATCCATATTACGGAGGCGACATGCGAAAAAGTGCCTTGTTATTCCTGGTCGCCGCAGGGGCCTTGTTCTTATTCTCGCTCAATGCCCGCGGACAGACCTTTTACGGCAGCATCGTGGGGACCGTTATGGATGCTAGCGGGGCGGTCGTTCCCGATGCAAACGTTACATTAACCAACTTGGGAACCGATCAGAAGCGCACCATACGGAGCGATTCGACGGGTCTCTACCAGTTCCTGAACCTGGTCGTGGGGAGCTACCGCGTGGAAGTGGAGAAAGAGGGATTCAAGCATTTCATTCGCGGACCCCTAACCGTGGAGGTCCAGAACGTTCTCCGCATTGACATTTCGATGCAGGTCGGCGCGCTGACCCAGACCGTCGAGGTGACGGCTGCCACGCCAATGCTTCAACCGGAAACTTCTTCGCTGGGCCAGGTCGTGGTAGAACGGACGGTCCAGGACTTGCCGGTCAATGGCCGCAACCCCCTGTCGCTCGTGGCGTTAGTGCCGGGCGTGGTACCGGGGGGCTACTCCCAGGCAAACGCTGCCACTAACAACTTCACGGCCTGGGGCAACTTCTCCATCGGCGGCGCCCAACTCAATCAATCCGAAGTGCTCTGGGATAACATGCCGCAGAGTCTTAGCATCTTGAACGGCGTCGGTTTTGTTCCCACGGAAGATGCGGTGGCAGAATTCAAAGTGCAGACGAACAATTTCCAGGCCGAATTCAGCCATACCGCCGGTGGGGTTATCAACCTAACGACCAAGACCGGTTCCAATAAGATTCACGGCGGCGCGTATGAATTCGTCCGCAACAACGTGTTCGACGCCAACACCTTCTTTAACAACGCCAGCGGCGTCAGTATTGCGCCACTCCGGCAAAACCAGTTTGGGGTCACCTTTGGCGGCCCGGTTACCATCCCTCATGTTTACAACGGGAAGGACAAGACCTTCGTGTTCGGAAGTTGGGAAGGGTTCCGCCAACGGCTGGGTCAGTCCTTACTGGCGAGCGTTCCCTCGCAAGCGGAACATCAGGGTGATTTCTCGGGACTGAAGGACACCAACGGCAACGTGGTGCCTATCTACGATCCCACCACCACGATAAAGAACCCTTCGGGCACCGGCTACATCCGCCAGCAGGTCCAGTGCCAGGGGGCTCTGAACGTCATGTGCCCCACTGCCATCTCGCCCTCGGGCGCAGACTTCGCCAAACTCTGGCCCCTACCCAACACTTCGTCGCCATTCAAAGGAACCGACGTTAACAACTGGGCAGGGAATGGCTCGGTCGCGAATAACGCTGATCAAGTCAACATCCGGGTGGACGAAGCCATTAGCGATAAGCAGCGCTTCATGACGCGCTACTCTTTCTATCGCATTGATACGCCCGGACTCGATATTTGGAAAAACAAGACGGCCCTCTTCGATAACGCGGCCCCGCAAAGCACCACGATCAATGATGTTGTCGCAGAGGACACATACACCTTCACTCCCACCACGATCTTGCAGGCACGCTATGGCTATCTCCGGTTCGGGTTTACTCGCACCCCGGCCAGCCTGGGCCAGGATTTGACCCAATACGGATTCCCCGCCTCCCTGAATACCGAGGTCGAGAAGCAGCATATACCCGTGGTTGAGCCGCAAGGCATCACCCCCTTAAGTGATTCCACCGGAAGCGCGATCTGGGGGGCGCAGGAGACTCACACCGTGGGGGCAAGCCTGACAAAAGTTCGAGGGCGAAGCACCTGGAAGTTCGGAACCGAGATGCGCTGGTATCGGGTCAGCTACACGCAAACCAACAATGCCAGTGGACTATTCTCTTTCGACAACGGGTTCACGTCCCAGGATCCTACGGCCTCTCCGCGCGTAGGAGGATATGGATTTGCCTCCATGCTGGAGGGGTATCCGGCTAGCGGCGGATCCAGTTTGCAGTTGGAGTTGCCGCTTTTGAGCTTCTACCGTGGTTTCTATGCCCAGAATGACATCCGGGTCTCAAACAAACTCACCTTGAACCTGGGACTCCGGTATGACATGGAATCGGGCTACACGGAAAGGCATGATCGGTTAAGTTTCTGGATGCCCGACTCACCCAGCCCACTCGCTTCCCCGGCGGTGGCAGCAGGCATTAACGCGGCCTGCATGAGCGGGGGCGTAAGTATCTGTTCTGGGCCAATCAATCCTCAGCTCCTGGGCAGGTATGGCTTGGTGGCTTCCGGCGATCGCCCGGACCGCCACATGCAGGATACTTTCTATAAGGAGTTTGCCCCGCGGGTCGGGTTTGCCTACCGGGCCTTGGACAAGACGGTGATTCGGGGCGGCTTCGGGATTTACTGGCTTCCCAACCATCTTATGGTGAACATGGGAACGAATCAGAATCCCATCGCTGGCATCGGCACCAATTACGTTGCATCGCACGACAATGGTCTGACTCCTGCGAGTAAACTTGACAATCCTTTCCCGACCGGCATCGTCCAGGCACCCGGACGTGATCCTAGCTATCAGAACACCATCTTGGATGAAGGCGGGGGTGGCACGCTCATCCCGGGCGGCCAAGGCAATCACACTGGCTATACCGAACAGTGGAACTTCAATATCCAACAGGAACTACCCAAGGAAGTGCTTTTAGATATTGCCTACGCAGGCAACAGAGGGGTAAAGGTTCCCATGTATTGGTTGGATCTTCAGCAAATACCCTTGCAGTTCCGATCGCTGCGAACAGCGCTTAACGATCAACTTCCCAACCCATTCTATGGATTGATCGCTTCCGGACCCTTAGCTGGTCCAACGGTCGCACGCTCGCAACTGCTTTCGCAACACCCGCAATATACCGGAGTCGGTCTGACTTGGCCTTACGCAGGAAAGTCGATCTATAACGCGATGCAGCTCAAGATCGACAAACGGTTTAAGGGGGGGTCCTCTATCCTGGTCGCTTATACCGTTTCGAAGCTCATTTCCGACACAGACAGCCAGACCAGTTGGTTGCAAGGAGAGGCCGGTGGGTGGCCACAGAACTTCTATAACCGCCGGGCCGAGCGCTCGCTGAGCAGTTATGATATTCCCCAACGCATGGTCATCAGTTACTCGCTCGATTTGCCCTTTGGCCATGGAAAGAAACTCCTTGGTGATGTTCATGGACCGGCTGACAAGATCGTTTCCGGCTGGGCGATCAACGGCATCACCACCCTGCAAAGTGGCATGCCCATATGGGTAGGCGCGCAGACCGCCTCTCGGCCGGACAGCACCGGCAAGAGCGCTCACCTTTCGGGTTCTGCCCTGGGCAGGCTTAACGAGTGGTTCAATACAAGCGTGTTTACGCAACCCGATTCTTACAACTCTTTCGGTGGGGGGAACGTGTCGCGAACCTTGCCGGACACTCGGGTCGAAGGTCAAAAGAACTTCGACTTCTCGCTCTTCAAGAACACCTATTTTGGACCTGATGGAAAACTGGACTTGCAGTTCCGTGCTGAGTTCTTCAATTTATTCAATCGGGTCCAGTTCGGTTATCCCGGCAACACGTTGGGAAATGCGGGCTTTGGTGTAATTAGTTCGCAACTCAATGAGGCACGAGAAATACAGTTGGGCATGAAGTTTATTTTCTGAGGCCCCCGGCGGGGCTCTACTTTAGTTTACCTGATCGCGATGGGATGAGGCGAGAGGTCTTCGGCTTCTCGCCTCCCCTTCTTCAAGGTTTGAGGGGCCAGGGCGGAGGAAGTTCATCCCCCATCGCAGCGCATCGAATCTGGAACAAGAAAGCCATAGCGAGAGCCAACTCCTACCCTCGGACAGGGGGCACGAAAGTCATATTCTTGGTGTTTTGATGACGACTGCGATATGGCTGTCTCCGAGATCAGAGAAAAGTCCCTCGGGCGCGACGTGCTACGGTCTGCGCGGAAGAGTTCCCCTTATTTCGACAGAGTCCTCAGTTTCGACGTATACACGCCACGCTCTGACTTGGGCCACGGCTGTGACCCTATAAGAGAATCCCGAGCGCCCTTTCCCCATCACCCCCTGGGTGCAATGCCGATAGGATGATGGCAGCCTTGCGAAATGCCCAAACACCAATTTAGATTCTTGGCAGCTCTTAGGGAAAGAACTAAGGAGAAAACCGATGCGTTCTCGGATGTTGAGCACAGTCCTGTTGCTTGTCCCAGCGCTGCTCGCCTGCACAAGCATGGCAACTGCGCAACAAGAGGGAAAAAACCTTTGGCAGCCTTTTTACATCGGGACCCGAACCGGGAAGCAGCACATATCGCTGGATGGAGAATGGGATCTGGGATACCGCGACACCCCCATTGAAAGCCTGCAAGACTTCAGGTCTCAGCCGAAATGGATCCACGCGCAAGTGCCCAGTTCGGTGCAATCGGCGCTTTACCGGGCAGGGGAATTGCCCAATCCATACGTTCACATGAATGCCCGAAAGTATGACTGGGTGGTTGATAAGGTCTGGTACTATCGCAAGAGTTTTCAAACTCCTTCCGTGACAAAAGGTCATTACGTCTTCCTTTGTTTTGATGGCATCGACTACTACGCCAAGGTCTGGTTAAACGGGCAGGAACTGGGTCGCCACGAAGGCATGTTTAGCGGCCCTATGCTGGAAGTAAGTTCCCTGCTCCGGGACGATGCACCCAATGAAATCATTGTCGAGGTTCGCGCGGCTAACTTCGGTTTGGGCACCAAGTGGAAACCCTGGTCAACCGGAAAGGTGACTGTTCCCTGGGGACTTACTGGGGGGTTGGATCTCATTACGGGGGGAGGAGGTAGGAAGTGGGGGCCTGACGGCGCTGTGCCCGGGACTATGGGAGTGGAGGATTACTTCCCGGTGGGATTGTGGCGTGGAGTTCGAATGGAGATCGTTCCGCGCATTCATCTGGAGCGTCCCTTCCTGGTTACGGAAGAGGCAAGCAGTGCTCTGGCCCGATTGGAGTTGAGTTCCGAAGTCCTGGCCAATGCAAGCGGACTGGACACGAAACTGGCTGACGAACCGGGCAGCTTCCGCGACGCCTGGACATCCAAGGCGATAGAAGATCCACCAGCGCTTCAGTTCCAGTTGCTGGACAAAGCCACCCCCCGGCCGGTTTTGAGCCAGACTATTCCTCTACGCCTTTTCGAGGGTCGGAATTGGGCAAGTCAGGAGATTAGGGTTCCCTCCCCCAAGCTCTGGTGGCCCAATGGCATGGGGGATCCTTATCTTTACACGGTCAAACTGGCGCTGGTTCAGCGAGGGAAATTCATCGACACGATGGAATTTGATTATGGCATCAGAACCATCCGCAACGTAAAGAATGCGGCTCCGCGCACCCAGGACCGCTGGAACGGCTGGCAGTTTGTGGTCAACGGCCGCAAATTCTTTATGAAAGGGATGGACTGGTGGACCAATGACATTTTGTTGGATCTGCCACGCGATCGTTACGAGTGGATCCTGGGCACGGCTGGGGCCGGTGGGATCCAGATGTTGCGGACGTGGGGAGCCGGCATTCTTGAAACGGATGATTTCTACGATCTCTGCAACAAGCTGGGGATCATGGTGTGGCAGGACTTCCCCATCGGCAACATGGAGACGGCCGAATGGCCGCAGGATATTTGGGAGGCCCAGGTACTCCAGAATATCTTCCGAATCAGGAACCATCCCTCCCTGGCAGTCCATTGTGGGGGCAATGAGTTCAATCCGTATGTGGCCGGGAACACGGCCGCGCTGGGCATTCTGGAGCGTTCGGTTAGGGACTTCGACGGCACGCGACTTTTCCTGCGTACGACCCCGGACCCCGGGGACATTCACACGTACCCGGATTTTGATCCGACCTGGTACAAACATCTTTACTCACTTGTACCCTACATAAGTGAGACTGGACCACATTCGGTACCCGAAGCAAGGGCAATTCGCGAGTTCGTAGACCCTGGTGAATTGGAAGGTCCCCTGCGGAATATCAACAGCCAGGGATTCATGGACTCTCACCCTGAGTTTGTCTACCACAATATGGAATATGGTACGGACAGGACGGTCCTTTTGCTGGCGCGGGCATCGCAGGTTGACGAGATGACTGCCCCGACCCTGGAAGAGTATTCTGTGGCCGGACAGGTGGCCACAGGTGAATTCCTCCAGATCGTTTCCGACATCCTTCAGGCCAACTACCCCATCACCACCGGCTTGTCGCCCTGGGTGTTTAACACGCCCTGGCCGCTGTCCACTTTCTGCATGTTTGTGGACTATGACGGCCAGCCCGTAGCTTCCTACTACTTCCTGAAGAGGACTTATGAGCCGACCCATGTGATGGTCAGGATTCCACAGCTCGTATGGGGAAAGGGCGAAAAGATTCCCCTCGCTCTCAGCGTGGTTCATGCTCCCCCCACCGGCATGGCGGGACTGACGGCCTCGCTGGAGGTTTTGGATAATCAATTTCTTTCTCTTTGGCATGGCGAGCACAAAATGGACATCAACCCCGGGCCTTCGGTGACGCCTGTTGAGTTCGGCGAGTACACCTTGCCGGATCGACTGGAAGACCATTTCTTCTTCCTGCTTGCAGAATTAAAGCAGGCGGACGGGAAAGTGATTTCGCGTTCGGTTTACTGGCCCCGTTGCCTGAAGTTGATGGCTGACCCGGAATTCCGCAAGAAGTATCGCGCTTCACCTCAGCCCTCGCTGACCTTTGAGCACGGACCATGGCTCCGGAAAGAGGTGGCGGCAAGTAGGACCAACCTAGAACTGCAACTGGTCTCCCGCCGGGATGATGGCAAGGACCAGAGCCACTTCCAGGTGCGCGTGCGAAATACCGGTTCCCTGGCTGCTTTTTACGCGGAGGTCAACGTGGAAGGAACGAAGCGCACTTTCCGCGCCACGGACAACGGGTTTTGGCTAAGCCCGAAGGAAGAGCAGCTCATTGAACTCCAGGTTTTGTGGCGGGACCCCGCCACGCGTGATAAAGCTTCACTGACCGCAGGCGCTTGGAATGCCGAGACCCGGTCAGCGGCGATCAAGTGATCCCTCAGACTCCAGAAAGTTGAAGGGAGGCCCAGAATGCCGAGAAAGGGATTTCACTCAACTCGTGGCAGTGGCCTAATTTCAGGTGTAGCGCCGGGCTTTAGCCCGGCATGTGCCGCCCTAGAGTGCGGCGCTGCACACAAATTAGGACAGTGCTTGAATCGTTTGGTCATTGTTTTCATGTCCGCATTTTTCATAGTGCTCGCCATGATCTGGCACGAGTTTGCCGGCAACACCCCCGGAGGGAGTCATTATGCTTATGCGGCTTCGGGAAACGAAACCGTACCGGGGACCGCCTTGATGAGAGCCGGTGGCCTTGAGGATCAGCAAGCGCTAACAACAGAGCGCATCAGCCTCAACGGGACATGGCAGTTGACCTACGGCCCACAACCGCAAGAGGAGGCGGAAACCGGCGCCCCCTCCATCCCCTTGGGTTGGACCACGATTCCTGCCAAGGTTCCGGGGAATGTCGAGCTGGACATGGTGGCGGCAGGCAAACTTGAAGATCCGTCCGTAGGGAACCTGATTTTGAAATTGCGTCCCCTGGAAACAAATCAATGGTGGTATAGACGTACCTTTACGGCTCCCACCTGGCAGAGCGCGGAACGCGTTGACCTGGTGTTTGATGGTTTGGATTGTTTTGGCAAGATATGGGTCAACAGCCAACTGGTCGGCACCACCGATAACATGCTCATCCCCCATCGGTTCGATGTAACTCGCTACTTACGACCGGGGGCCGAAAATGAAGTCATCGTGAGGATCAATTCGGCAGTTCTGGAAGGGAGAAAATTCGATCCTGCCCCCCTTGATTTGGCGCTTCCCGGCCACTGGGAGTCTCTCCCTGTCCGCAAGGCGTCACATCTGTACGCTTATGACATCATGCCGCGCACCATCAGCGCAGGATTGTGGCGCAACGTGGGGCTCGAGATCGTCAAACCCACTCATTGGCGGTCCGTATATTGGACCACGCTCAGAGCTGATTCCAAGAAACGCACTGCCAACGCCCTGCTGATTTGGGACTTTGCCACCGACCGCCATAACATCGATGATATGCACATCAAGATCAAACTTAACCCCCACACCCCCGGCAAATCGGCAGGCAGCGGATCGGGCTCCGCCTGCGAGGAAAAGCAGCCAGGCGCCACAGAACGACCCCATACGTTCCGAGACGAGATCGCCATGGATGCTTCCGCCTGCGCCACCGCCATCTACCCCGTGCTGGCTACCCACGGGCGAGAGGAGGTTTCGCTTGCCAACGTCGATCTCTGGTGGCCACGTGGGTACGGCGACCCCGCACTCTATGATGTAACCTTGACCTTGGCGGACGCGCACGGCACGGTCCTCGACGAGCAACACTCCCGCATTGGATTCCGCACGATCGAATTGCACACAACCGACATCACGACCAAAGAGAAACCGGGCGATTTTACCTTCTGGGTCAACGGCGAGAGAATCTTCATCCGAGGCACGGACTGGGTGCAACTCGACGCCTTCCATAGCCGCGACGGACAATTCCTGCGCCCCGCTGTGGACATGCTGGTGGACCTGAACTGCAACCTCATCCGCTGCTATGGTGGAAATGTCTATTCCGATCACGATCTTTTGGACCTGTGCGATGAAAACGGCATCATGGTATGGCAAGAATTCGCCTTGGGCAATGCGCGCTACCCTCAAACCCTGGAATTTCAGACTAGGATGCGGCATGAGGCGGAGATCACTGTCACCCGAATCCGCAACCATCCCAGCATCGCGCTATGGGTTGGCGGCAACGAGATTGATGACACGGCCTTTTGGGCTGATCCGAATACGGATGTCATCACCCGCCAGATATTCCCACAAGCAGTTCAGCAATTTGATCCTCTGCGTGCATACCGCCCCAGCTCCCCATATCATAGTCCTGAATTGATCCGCCTCGGGGACAGAATGGACATGATGCCCGAAGTCCATCTCTGGGGACCGAGAGGATATTACAAGGGGGCTTTCTACACTGACGTGAACGCTCACTTTGTGAGTGAAATTGGTTATCATGGGTGCCCCAGTCGACGCAGTCTGGAACAGATGTTTGACCCGGAATACGTCTATCCCTGGGTCAAGGACCGGGAGTGGAACGATGAGTGGCTCACCAAGTCTGTTCGATGGAATCCGGATTCCAACGAGTACGCCGGGCGCAATGACCTGATGATCAACCAACTCAAGAACCTGTTCGAGACGGTTCCGACAAACCTCGACGACTTTATTGCCGCCTCGCAGATTACCCAAGCCGAGGCAATGAAGTTCTTCATCGAATATTGGCGGCACGACAAGTGGCAGCGCTCGGGGATTATCTGGTGGAATCTCCGAGATGGTTGGCCGATCATATCGGACGCTGTGGTGGATTACTATAACCGCAAGAAGCTAGCTTACGATTATATCAAACGCGTCCAGACCAACGTTGTGGCCCTTTGTGCAGAACCGGTGGATGGCAAGCACCCTGTGTATGTGGTGAACGACACCCTTCACCCCGTTATGGGACATCTCAGGATTCACGATGCCGACACGGATCGCCAATTGCTGGAAACTGACTTCAAGGTGGAGGCAAACGACAAGGTAATTGCCGGTCAGGTTTTAGCCGCCAATAAACCTGAAATGTGGCTGATCGAATGGCGACTTTCGGACGGCAGTAAATCCCGGAATCACTACCTGGCGGGAAAGCCTCCTGTCCGTCTGGAGGACTACCGCCGCTGGCTGCCTAAACTCGGTTTGCCTCCTGAGGAGCATTGGGTCAAGTTCGGGGTTGACGGTGTCCAGTGATTTAGCCATCTGCTCCTTAGCGCCATCGGGGGGACCGGACTGCATAAGGATTTCCTGAGAATAGGATTAAATAATTCTGATGCAGGAATCAGCGGAGCAAAGAGCGGTGAGCGGGTCCCCCCCGTTTTTCTCCCGGGGCAGTGTGCAGCGGTTCACACTGGCAATGGTAACCGTGGCGCTGCCGCTTCTTTTGGCCCTCCGGTCGCCACCGCTCCTTTCTGGAACTGCGACAAGCCATCTTCCCATATTCGTGGATGTCAGCCAAAAGGCCGGGTTGGCAGGGTTTGTCAATGTGCAGGGTAGTCCGCGAAAGAATTACATCCTGGAATCTTTTGGGGGTGGGGCGGCCTTTCTAGACTATGACAACGACGGTTGGCTGGATGTGCTGCTGGTTCGCGGGTCCACCATCGAGGATATTCTGAACAAAGGCGGCGACCCTATCTGTTCTCTTTACCACAACGATGGAGACGGGACGTTCACCGATGTGACGGAAAAAAGTGGGTTGGGAGCAGCGCGCGGGTGGGGGATGGGTGTGGCGGTGGCCGATTACAATAACGACGGTTTCAAGGACATTTTCATAACCGGCTTTGGCCGCAACTTTCTTTTTCGCAATCAGGGTGACGGGACTTTCGTGGACGTCACGGACAAGGCCGGTCTTCGCGGCGGGGGATGGTCAACCGGGGCGGCTTTTGGGGATTATGATCGCGATGGCTTCCTGGATCTCTATGTATCGCGCTACGTGGAGTTTGACCCTCGGAATCCGCCCCGCCGCAATTCCAGTTGCGTCTTCCTGGGGATCGAAGTGTACTGTGGGCCCACCGGTTTCGTAGGAGTTCCAGATATTCTCTATCATAACAATGGCGACGGCACATTTACCGACGTAACCGCCAAGGCGGGAATCACCGATCTGCAGAACAAGTATAACGGCCTGGGAGTGACCTGGGGCGACTATGACAATGACGGCTGGCCTGACATTCTGGTTGCTAATGATATCACACCCCGCTACTTGTGGCACAACAACCACGATGGGACCTTCACAGACCAAGGAACTATGTCGGGAGTTGCCTATGACGAGCAGGGCATGACGCAGGGGTCAATGGGTGTGGACTTTGGCGACTATGACAATGATGGATGGCTGGATATCACCGAAACCAATTTCTCCGGAGAGCCCAAGGAGTTGTACCACAATCTTCAGAACGGCCTGTTCGAGGACCTGACTTATCCTTCCGGAATCGGTGATATTTCCTTCCATTTCTTGAGTTGGGGGACGCAATTCATCGACTACGACAACGACGGCTGGTTGGACATCTTCACCGTCAACGGACACGTTTACCCGGAAATGGACCGCCCCGGTACGGGCACTAGTTTTTATCAGCGGCCTTTGTTATTCCGCAACAAGGGGAATGGAAGGTTCGAGGAAGTCGGGGAAAGCTCGGGCGAGGACATGAAGAAGAAGTACAACGCCCGGGGCTCCGCTTATGGTGATTTTGATAACGACGGCGATATCGACGTTCTCGTGAATAATATCGATGGCCATCCTACGCTCTTTCGAAATGACGGCGGAAATCAGTTGAATTGGTTGGAGATCAAGCTGATCGGCACCCGCAGCAATCGAGACGCGGTCGGCGCGCGCCTGACGCTGCGGGTCGGGGGTCTCAGAATGATTCGAGAGACTAAGGCTGGTGGCAGCTTTGCCTCAACCAGCGACCCTCGCGCCCATTTCGGTCTGGGCAAAGCCACGAAGGTCGATTCTCTCGAGATCCGCTGGCCCTCTGGAACCATCGAAACCCTGAAAGATCAGCCGGTCAACAAATTTCTTACCTTCACCGAAGGGAAGAGTACCAGCGGCGGGTAGCGCCGAGCCGCCTGGGTTGAGATCCCTCTCATCACATTCCCTCCCGAGAGGAGACGGTCATGGAAAAGCGTCATCCACTTCTTCTTGCGTGTGAAGACCCAGGGCGCCGGCACGCGAACTTGGATTTGAGTGCTGGACTGGTTCGTGTTCTGGTCGGTCTCGGTTGCGCGCTGGCTTTGCTCTCAGGTCTGGTCCCGCTGGGCAAAAGCGCCCAACCCCCCGGGGAAATAGCAGTAGTTTCAGAGGCCAAAGAAACCCTGCTGAGCGATCCCGAATGGAAGTTGGGCTCCTTTCCCATGGACCAGGGAGAAGTCCATAAGGCCTTTCTGCCGGAATTTGACGACAGTGGTTTTCGGACGGTCAAAGTGCCAGGCGAAGTGCAGTTGCAATTGGGCTTTAAGGGCATGGACCTTTTCACTCCCAGCAAGGCTCTGACCCAGATTAACGATCAGGAGTGGTGGTACAGGAAGCGCTTCAGGGTTCCAAAAGAGAGCGTCGGCAAGCTCGTGCGCATGGTCTTCGAAGGCGTGGATTATTTTGCCACGGTGTGGCTGAACGGCAAGGAATTAGGGCAACACGAAGGTTGTTTTGTCCCGTTCTCGTATGACGTAAGCTCCAAGCTTCGTTATGACCGGGAGAACGTACTGGCAGTGAAGGTCACTTCCCCCTGGCTCCCCGAAGGCAGGGGATTTGAAGAGTACATGAAGGGTTCCTGGGTAACCTACGACCTCGATACTCGCATGATGTTGCCGTCAGCCCCTTATGTTCCGGGCACTCACTGGGGAGGATTGCCGGCAGAAGGAAACGCGACTTTCCCCATGGGAATGTGGCGCGACGTCAAGCTGGTTGTCTCTGGGTCGGCGGTTGTCGAAGACCTGTATGTGCGCACTAAAGAGCTGCGTGCCGATGGAAGTGCGGCCCTGGACATCTCCGGGCTGGTCCGGAGCTATGGGCAGGAGAATCTCTCGGGTGTGTTGAAGATGAAGATTGCGCCGGAGAACTTTAAGGGAGAGGCGGCGCTTCTTCTTCCCCAGACCGTGAACATCCGACCGGGAGAAAACCGCTTTCACCTGGACGCCGTTCTCAAAGACGCTCACTTGTGGTGGACCTGGGATCTTGGCCAGCCCAATTTGTATAAACTCCAAGCGACCCTGTCGGTGGCCGGAGGAGAAGGCCAGGAGGTGCAAGAGACCGTTTTCGGCGTCCGCACCATTTCCCGCGATGCTGACATGAGTTATCGGCTTAACGGCAGACGATTCTTTCTCAGAGGAACGTGGTATCCCATTTCTGATTATTACCTTAGCAAGCCGACACGGGAGGATTTCGAGAAAGACGTCGAGCAGCTCAGGGCGGCAAACCTGAATCACGTCGTCGCCTTTACCGTCGTGGAAAAGCCTGATTTCTACGATCTTTGTGACCGCCTCGGCATGCTGGTGATCCTTGAGTTTCCCTTTTCGCAGTTTGGCCCTCTGCAAGTTCTGTCGCCCGCCAACCCCCGGCAAGGCATTTTTGTTAAGGAGTCACTCAGCCAACTGCGCCAAATTATTACGGAGCATCGGAACTACCCCGCAATTATCGAGTGGGCCGCTTTCGCCGAAGCACATCAGAAGACTGGAAAGTGGGGTTTTGACCAATTGGATCTTGATTATTATCAACCGTATTCAGATGCAATCGGCAAGCTGGTTACGGAGCTTGATCCCGGGACAATCTATCATCCCAGCCTGTGCGATCTCGGTGAGCAGCACTTCTGGTTGGCGCACGGGGGTATGGGCACGGTGGGAGGGTACAACCAGCACTTTTACGCCAACACCGGATTTGTTTCCGAATACGGGAGTTCTTCCCTTCCCTCTTACGACGCCTTGCAGAGTGCAATCACGCCTTCCGAGAGGTGGGCGCCCCAAGAAGATTCTCTGCCCCGCTGGTTCAATCTTCCGATCAACCTTCTGGCCTATAACTATCTGGCCGAATTTGAGCAGGACGGCTGGTTTTCGCACTTATACCGGGTTGATCAGTATGTGGATCGGCACATTCGGTCTGCGGCTGAGCTTGTGGATGATTCCCAGCTTTATCATGCCTTCCTGTTCAAGTACCCCACGGAGGTTTACCGCCAAAAAAAGCACCATGATATCAATGGCATTCGAAACTGGTGCTATAAGGATGTTTCCCCCCAACTGGCAGCCAGTTTTGTCGATTATTATTCGATCCCGAAGATTCCTTACTATTACCTCAAAAATGCCGCCGCACCCTTTGCGGTCAGTTTTACGTACGAGGAGGCTCTCGAGTCGCAGGCTTCGGGAAAGCGGTTGAGTTTTCCCTTATGGGTCGTGAATGACTACCTGCGCCCCATGAAGGTGGCGGTGCGCTGCGAAATCCATGATTTGAAAGGTCAGACTTTGTTTTCTAAGGAATTGGCCGGCAACGTGGGAGCGGACGAGAGCAAGCAGATGGGGGTGCTGGAATGGGTCGCCCCGGAGCAACCAGGAATCTACGTCTTGATGGGCGCAGCTTCGGAACAGGGAGGCAAGGCTGAGGCTACTAATTCCGTTTTCATCAAGGTCACGCCCAGACTCTTTGCCCGCCAAGTGAATGTATTGCTGATGGGACAGCGACTTTACAGCCACCCCCTCGCCCAAATGTTGCAAGGCATGGGCGTGCATGTCGATGTGATCGATGAGAGTTCCCTTGAAAGGCTGGCCCAATTGCGAAGCCCGGAGGAAATTCGGAAGAAGTACGATGCCATCTGGTTAGCTTCGTTTGACTCCTTTTGGAAATTGCTCGGGGACGAGGTGGGTCAGGCCTTGAAGGAGGGCATTCGCCAAGGGGTGGGCTTCATCCACACGGGAGGCCCAGCAAGCTTTCACGGCGGCCGCGGACATGGTGCTTACCTGGAGTTTACGCCTCTGGCCGAAGTCCTGCCCGTCGAAACGGGGGGTGGAACCGACCTGGTTTTCGCCCAGCCCTCACAGCCTACTGCTGATTTGGCCCAATTGTATAGCCCGATAAAAGACATCCAGCTTGGTGCAGCGTCGGGATCCGATTGGGGCGACTTCGGGTTGAAAGAACAAGGCGTACCGGGTTTCAATGCGGTGCGGCTTAAACCCGGCACCGACCAGATTCTCAGCATCTGCGGGCGACCCCTCCTGGTAGCGGGACAATACGGCAAGGGACGCACTCTCGCCTTTACTGGCTTCACGGTGTCCGAGGAGGAAACGCGCGCCTACTGGGATAGCAAAATTGTCTTTCCCTATTTAATCGATCAGGAATTCTATACGCATCCGATCACCAAGTTCTATTTCCTCCTTTTTATGCGCATGCTCGCAGAGGTTACGAGTGAGAAGCCGCAAGCAGACTACCGCGGCATTCTCGCCGCGCACGAGAAACCTCTATTTGAGAGTTTGAAGGATCAACCCGCGGGAGACCTGAGCTTGCCGGCCAAGCTGGAAGCCAAAGTTTCCGAGAGGAGAGCTAAACTTTCCCTGAATCTCCAGGCCAACGCACAATACGCCCGGTTGGTCCGGGTTCGCGCCGAATGGGATGGTCCGCAGGAACAAACTCCTTATCTTGTCCTTTATGGTGACAACTATTTCGACCTGCTCCCGAAGGAAGCCAAGACGATCGATCTGGATGTCTTCCTTCCCTCGCAGTGGGGGCAGAAGGTGGCGGGCCACTTGATTGTCGAAGGTACCAACATAGGAACCCAGAAGATCCCGATAGAGCTACAGGGAGAGTGAAGTTGCCAAGGAGAGCCTTTTCGCATTGGGTCTAATCGGCGCCGGGAAGTTGGGAGCATGGAGGTCGCCGCTATCTTCGACAGGATTGGCTTTGAGGGACAAAAAGACGCAGAACGTTGCGGGAGGCCGATGGTTCGGCAGGATTAAGGACGGTATCCCATGATTAAAAAAGGAATAAATTTCGTACTTGTTTCACTCTTGGTTTGTGCTAAGGGGTTTGCCCAGAACTCTGCTGATCAGCAGTTTCGAACCTTGGCGGTCGACGGCGGAAAGGTGGTGGGGACCATTCGCTCCTTCCAGGCGGTCAACGGCCAGCCGACACCGGTAATTGCCGGCTTTCCCAATCTGGTCCAGCAATACCGGGAGATGCGGATCGACATGGTCCGCACGCACGATATGATGGGCCCTACGGACATCGATGCACGTTTTTCCCTGAAGGATCCGGGTCTCAGGTGGCTAGTCCCCCAGCTCGAACAGCGGTCCGCTATCGTCAGAGACGGAAATGTCAGTTCCATCTTTCCTGACTGGAACGCCGACCCGGAAGCACCGGAGAGCTATAACTTTGGGCCGACGGATAAGGTCATCCGGGCAATCCGGGAAATCGGAGCGGAAATCTATTATCGCATCGGCCGAAGTTGGGGCGCCAATAACAACCTGCCCCCGGATTTCGATAAATTCGCCTCGGTCGTCAAGCATGTGGCCATGCACTACAACCAAGGTTGGGCGAATGGCTACCATGACCACATCCGCTATTGGGAGTTCTGGAACGAGCCTGAAATCGGAATCTTCTGGTCGGGGACGCCCGAGCAGTTTTACGCCCTGTACGAGAAAACGGCGCGCGCGTTGAAGTCGGTTGATCCCTCTCTGAAGGTTGGCGCGCCCGCCAAGGCTTTCTCGATGGCCCAAGGGCCGTTCCGAGAGGGTTTACTCGACTACTGCGTGGTGCACCACGTTCCTCTCGATTTCTATTCCTGGCACACCTATGCCGACAGTTCCGCCGACCCCTATGATACTACCCGGATTGGACAGGAGATCCGGAGTTTGCTGGATGCGAAAGGGTTCCGCCGTTCGGAAAGCATTATGAGTGAATGGGGCCTCTGTTCCGATTTCACCGACGCCGAAAAACCGATACTGCAAGGTATGGAGAACGCGGCCTTCATAGGAGCGGTGATGATCTATTTGCAGGACTCCACGATCGACCATGGGATCTTTTACCGTGGCGATGCGGCGTGGGTAGGATTGTTTGGACCACACGGGGAATACTTGAAGCCGGGATATACATTCCGCGCTACGGGAGCCATGCACGATACCCCCGAGCGCCTCCCCGTAAGCGGCGCCGATACTTTCGGCTTTGCCGTACTTGCCGGGCGCTCACACGACGGCCGCACCTTACAAGTCCTCATCAGTAACTACCGGATTCCCGAGGGCTACACACCGCACAATGGGGAGCCGCCTAAAGATTTATTTCCGGATGGCTTCCAGGTGGCCGACGTTTACCTCAAAGGGGGCCTCCAGCGCCGGCAAGGAATTGTGTATAGCAAGAACCGCGGCTATGACCTGACGATTACCAACCTTCCCTGGAAGGACGCTGCCTTTTCAGTTAAGCGCTACCGTTTGACGCGATCAGAGGATTTTGGCTTGGTAGAAGATGAGGTTCGCAGTGGCGGAAAACTACAGCTTTCTAATCCGCTGCCTCCGCCTGGTTTGGAACTCATAGTTCTTCAGGCACGGTAAGCTTCCGTGTGCAAAGGGGAAAGAGCATGGTTTGCCGAATCTCTTCTGCAGTTTGTTATGTTTTCGTCGCACTTTATTTCGCGGGTGGGGTCTTGTTGGGCCAACAAACCGACAAGACCCTGTGGCAACCTTACTACATCTCTCCTCGTGTCGTGGAGCAGCACATTTCTCTGTCGGGGGAGTGGGAGCTAAGTCATCGCGATGACCCCATCAACAATCTTGAAGACCTTCGCGACCAGCCCAAATGGATCTCTGCGGGGGTGCCCAGTTCCGTGCAATGGGCCCTTTATACCGCAGGGGAATTACCCCACCCTTACTATCACCTGAACTCGCAGAAATACACTTGGGCCCCCAACAAAGTTTGGTACTACCGGCGACAATTTCAGGTTCCCGCCTCAGCGGAGAAAGATTACGTTTTCCTGTGCTTTGATGGATTGGGCTACTACTCGAAGATCTGGCTGAATGGGGAGTTGCTTGGCCGGCACGAAGGCATGTTTGGCGGGCCGGATGTGGAAGTGAGCAAGCACCTCCATTTCGGCAGTCCCAATGAACTTGTTGTGGAAGTCAAAGCCGCAAGTTACGGCGTGGCGGACTGGGGAGAGAAGTCTCTTCAGAATGTCATTGTTCCCTGGGGCATCGGGGGAGGTAATACATACGTTACGGGGATGAGCGGTATCGGGACGAAGGAGTTTCTGCCCTTTGGAATCTGGAGAGACGTCAGGCTGGAGATTGTCCCGCCCGCCCACTTGGAGCGACCCTTCCTGGTCACCGAAGAAGCAAATTCCCGAGAAGTCCGCTTGGCGCTGACCACGGAAGTCATGATCAACGCGCAGTCCCTTGAGTTTCAACTTCACCCCTGGCAGGATTCCCAACTCGGGGCCTTCCGCAATGGCACGATGTCAAAATTCTCGTCGAAGCGACTGGCTCTGCAAGTCCAGTTCCTTGAAAAGGGCGGGATCAAGCCAGTCCTTCTCCAGTCCTTCCCCTTGAAGGTGTATGAGGGTCGGAACTGGGTCAAACAGGAAATCAAGATCCCTTCGCCCAAGTTATGGTGGCCGAATGGCATGGGTGACCCGAATCTATACCGGGTGAAACTCGCGCTGCTCAGTGAAGGCCAGCCTGTCGACCGGATGGAATTCGACTTCGGCATCCGCACCATTCAGCAGGTGCCGAGCGCCGGTCCGCGTACTCAGGATAATTGGGCCAACTGGCAATTTGTGGTGAACGGCCGCCGCTTATTCGTCAAGGGAGCCAATTGGGCCTGGCCGATGGACGTCCTCCTGAACCTTCCGCGAGATCACTATTCCTGGCAACTGGAGGCTGCACGCGCGGGGGGGATTCAGATGCTGCGTGTCTGGGGTGGGGGGAATCCCGAGACCGAGGACTTTTTCGCACTTTGCGACCAGCTCGGAATCATGGTGTGGGAGGATTTCCCCGTTGCTAACACAGATACGCCCGGATGGAAGCTGGACGTTTGGGAGGCGCAGGCAGCACATATCATTTTCGGACTTCGCAACCATCCGGCACTGGCCGTCTGGTGCGGAGGGAATGAGTTTAACGCCTATTCGTTCGGAAACACCGCCACGATCGGCGTGCTGGAACGGCTGGTCGCCCTATTTGATGGCACGCGGTCCTTCCTGCGGACTACACCGGACCCAGGCGATATTCACGCTTATCCCGATATGGATCCGACTTGGTTTGGCCACGACTACAGTCTGGTTCCGTTTGTAAGTGAAACCGGCATCTTCGACATGTGTCAGCCGGAATCGATTCGTGAGGTCGTCGATCCTCAGGAATTCGATAAGCCCTTGCACGGGGTTTTTAGCAAAGAATTCGCGGCTTCCCATCCCGACTTTGTTCATCATTTTCTCCAGTACAAGTTGGAGGGACCGCAGCAAACCATGTGGGGGCGGGCTTCCCAGATGGATGATCTCGCGGACCCGACCTTGGAGGGGCTGATCGAAGCGGCGCGCGCCGGAGTCGGAGAGTTCGTCCAGGTTTCCGCTGACCTGTTGCAAGCGAACTATCCGGTGACCACCGGGATGATGCCGTGGTCGTTTACGATTCCCTGGCCCATTGTTTTTCCCGCGTGGCTCGACGCCTTCGGTCAGTCCACGGAAATTTACTACTTCCTCAAACGAAGTTATGAGCCAACCCATGTCTTGATCCGGCTTCCCCAACTTGCCTGGGCTCCCGGTGAGAAGGTGCCTATCCAACTCAGTGTGGTTCATGCCCCCGTCACTCCGATTGACGGATTGGTGGCATCGGTCGAGGTTTCTGACGATCATTTCCAGTCACTATGGAGGCAGCAGAGGGCGCTCCGTATCAAAGCTGGCCCATCTGTCACCAACCTCGATCTGGGAGAGTTCCCCATCCCACCGAACTTTGCGGATAAGTTCTTCTTCGTGGTGGCCGAATTGAAGCGGGCGGACGGCCAACTGGTGTCGCGCTCCGTTTATTGGCCGCGTTCACTCAAGCTCATGGCTGACCCGGAGTTCCGCGCAAAGTACCGGGCCAGCTCACAACCTTCGCTGGTGTTTGAGCATGGACCGTGGCTGCGCAGGCAGGTGGAAGCTACGTCCACGTCGCTGACGGTGCGAGTGGTCTCCCGAAGCGACGATGGCGAAAAACGGAGCCGCATAGTAGTGTTGGTGCGCAACTCAGGACCGCTGCCCGCGTTCTTCACGGATATCAATATCGAGGGGACCAAGCTGGCATTTTACGGGACGGACAACTTTTTCTGGCTACCGGCGGGCGAAGAGCGCTGCTTGCTGTTTGAAGTGCTCTGGCGGGACCCGGGAACTGTGGATAGAGCGTATATGACCGCTAAAGCATGGAACACGCAATCAACTCGGGCCAAATTGCCGCCGCGCTGACTAGGTATATGTGCGGACTTTTTGTCAAATTCCGGATGACATTCTTTTTACAAGGCGATCAAAGGTAAAGCATTTCCCAGAATTTTGAATAATCGTGAGGAGGAGGTATTGATGAGTTCAGACGAAACGATAGCAAGGCGCACGTTCCTGAAAGGCGTTACTGCAACCGCCGCCGGATTAGCCGCTGGGCTGAAGGGGGCGCCGGCGCTGCTTGCGCAAAAGTCACCGAACGATGTCATTGGAGTAGCCTGCATCGGCGTGGGCACGCGAGGGCATCAACTTCTTCAAGAAGCTCAGACCGTTCCCAACACGGAGGTTCGGATTATCTGTGATCTCTACACGGGGAATGTGGCGCGGGCACAGACACAGTGTAAAAATCCCAAGGTACATGTGGTGCACGAATGGGAGAAGGTTGTGCAGGATCCGGATATTGATGCGGTGCTCATTGCCACCCCGGATTTCTGGCACGCGCCGATGGTCATTGCCGCGGCCCAAGCCAAGAAAGACGTCTATGTCGAAAAGGGATGGTGCACCAAGCTTGCCGACGCCAAGCAGATGCGCCATGCGGTAAAAGGCAACAAAGTCGTCATGCAGTTGGGTCACAACTACAACAGCCTACCCAGCTACCACAAAGCCCGGGAAATCTTCCGTTCCGGCGCTCTGGGCAAGTTGCCGTTGGTGCGGACGTATATTGACCGCGCCGGAACGCGCCCGATGTGGAAGTTCTACACCGATTACAACGTTCTCGATATGCCGGCGGACGCCGGGCCCAACACGATTGATTGGGACCGCTGGATTGCCAACGCCCCGAAGCGGCCCTTTGATGCCGAGCGGTTCTTTACCTGGAGGTGCTGGTGGGACTACGGAACCGGCATCGCCGGAGATCTGCTTAGCCACGTATGGGACGGGGTCAACATGATTGTGGGCATGGGAATTCCCAGCAGCGCGGTGACCCATGGCGGCACCTATTTCTGGACAGGCGATCGCGACGTTCCCGACCAATGGACCGTGCTGTATGACTATCCCGGCCAGGACATGGGGGTCAGCTTCTCTTGTTGTTTTCATAGCACCCACGTGGGGGAGATTAGCCAGCTTTTGGGCAGAGATTTTACCTTGGAAGTCAACCCTTCCAAGTGTCGAACCTATTCCCCTGAGTGGAAGCCCGAGTATCAACTGAAATTAAAAAAGGCGCAGGACCTAGCCTGGCAGTTCGGGCTGGACCCGCAGAACGCCGTGGTTTTACCTGACTACGAATTCAAACCGGGAGAGATTCAGGTGACCTCTCACATGCAGGACTTCCTAGATTGCACCCGGTCCCGCACCACGCCGCGCTGCGGAGTGGACCGCGCCTTTGAGGAAGCCGCCGCGATTCTGATGTCTGTGGAATCGTTCAAGCAGGGCCGTAAAGTTCATTGGGATCCGGTTAAGGAGGAGATTGTCGGTGGGTGACAGAATGTACGAAAATCACGAACAGCGCACGGGAGGGCTTATTACCATGAAACGAAGTCTACTCTTCTCAATCGTCATTTGTATGGTGTCATCCTGGCTTCAAGCGGGGACGCCGGCAATGGCAGGAACCGGGAACCCTGCGTCAGAAACGGCTCAAATCAGCCTGAACGGGCCGTGGAAGCTTTTCTATTTTCCCCAGGGCAAGTATCAGATCAACAATCCCGACCAACTCAAAACCCAGGGACTGACTTCGATTGAAGCATCCGTGCCTGGTGAGACCGCATTAGATCTGTCGCGGAAGGGAGAGTTGCCTGCGGACCTGTTCTTTGCCGAAAACCTTAAGAAGTTGAAACCCTACGAACTTTATGAGTGGTGGTACCAGCGCGAGTTCCCAACGCCCGCCGGCGTCGAAGGCAGGCGGCTGGAACTGCGCTTTCATGCGGTGGACTGCCTCGCCGCCTATTGGCTGAATGGCAAGAAACTGGGCGAGACAGCGGACGCCATGGTGGAGCAGTCCTTTGATGTGACGGGAATGTTGAATGCCTCAGGAGCAAACCTTCTCACAGTTCGGCTAAGCTCCCCCATTATTGAAGCAGCCAGCAAGCGATACGACCCTGCTTACACGAACTCTGCCGGGAAGACGAACCAGGAGGCGATCTGGGTGCGGCGCCCCGCTCACTCCTATGGTTGGGACATTATGCCGCGGGCGGTGACCTCGGGTATCTGGCGTCCGGTGGAACTCATCGTCCACGCGAAGAACGAAATCCCCGACATGTATTTCACGACGCTTTCGGTTCAACCGGGCCGTGCCACGCTGGCGGTCTCATTCGAACTCACGACGGACCTGGCGCTGCTTCCCCAACTCCGGCTGAAGGTGGAGGGCCGCTGTGGCGAATCGACGTTTACCTATACCCATAAAGTGGAGTTCACGGCGGGGCGGTTCGACGTGGACGTGCAGAACCCCAAGTTGTGGTGGCCACGGGGTTATGGCGATCCGAATTTGTACAAAGTGACGACCCAGCTCTTACAAAATGAGCAGGTGATCGCCTCCCGCGAGGATACCGTGGGCGTCCGCAAGATCGAATTGATTCGCACTGAGACCACGAGCCTGGAAAAACCGGGGCAGTTTCTTTTCAAGGTCAACGGCGTACCGATCTTAATCAAGGGTTCCAACTGGGTGCCGGCGGATGCCTTTCACAGCCGCGACGCCTCGCGCTACGAAAAGATTCTCGCCATGTTCATCGACCTGAAGTGCAACTTCCTGCGGAGTTGGGGAGGAAACGTCTACGAAGATGACGCGTTCTTTGAAATCTGCGACCGGAACGGCATCATGGTGTGGCAGGACTTCTCCATGGCATGTGCGATTCACCCGCAGACGCCGGAGTTCCTGGAGGTGATGAGGAAAGAAGCCATTTCAGTGGTAAGAAAGCTTCGGAACCACCCCTCACTTGCCCTCTGGTCCGGCGACAACGAGGTCGATGCATCCTATTTTGACGCCGGCCTGGATCCTGCGCACAACAAGATCACCCGGGAGATTTTGCCGCAAGTGGTTTTCCAGTGCGATCCCTGTCGGTCGTATCTGCCCAGCTCTCCTTACATGGCGCCGGAAGTGATCGCTACGGGGAACCTCAAACTTATGCCCGAGGACCATCTGTGGGGCCCGCGTGATTACTTCAAGAGTCCTTTCTACACCGAGCATACCGCGCATTTTGTGAGCGAGATCGGATATCACGGCTGCCCCAGCCTCTCCTCCCTCAAACGCTTCATTGACTCGGAGCACCTGTGGCCGGCGACGGAAAATCCGCAGTGGATACTTCACTCCACGGATTGGTCAGGTAGTCCCTATCGCATCCAGTTGATGTCCAATCAGGTGAAGGAGCTCTTTGGCGCCGTGCCGAGTAATATCGAGGACTTCATCCTGGCCTCACAGATTTCGCAGGCCGAGGCGAAGAAGTTTTTCGTGGAGATGACCCGCCTCAACAAGTGGCGAAGCACCGGCCTGATCTGGTGGAATGTCATGGACGGCTGGCCGCAGATCTCCGATGCCATCGTTGACTACTTCTTTAACAAAAAGCTTGCCTATTACTACATCCGGCGCGTTCAGGAACAAATCTGCGTCATGGTGGATGAGCCCAAAGATTGGCACTGCCGCCTAGTGGTAGGAGACGATTCGCGGGAGGATGCTGCAGGTCATTACCGTGTCTGGGACGCCGATTCCGGCGAGACATTGCGGGAAGGGGATTACACAGTGAAGGCCAATGAAAACCTGGAGCTTGGTCAAATCCCGGTCTTCCATTCCGGCAAACGGCTTTTCCTGATCGAATGGACGGCGAATGGCAAGAAGTACTCCAATCACTATCTCCAGGGCTTTCCGCCCTTTGCCCTCGAACAGTACAAATCGTGGCTGGTGAAGATTGCGGCATTACAGAACGATTTTGACCCGGCGAGCATTGGGAAGTGATCCCGTGAGCCCCAAAGGGGTGCCCTAACTCAGCCCAGGCCGTTGGCCTATTGGCGCTAGGATGATAATTGACCGGCATTGCGAGGAACGGTAGTAATTCTGTGATGGGGCGTTCTTTTGGAGGAAAAGATTCCCCACGGAGCGCACAGAGGCTCACGGAGAAGAGCCCGTCTGCACGCACGGCACGCGACTGTTGTTGTTCGATCAGTTGACCTACAGTTCTTCTCTGTGGTTGTTCTCTGTGAGCTTCTGTGACCTCTGTAGTGCAATCCTTTTTCCTCCTCCAATAAGGGTGAGAAATGGGGGCTAATAGTATGAAGGGACTTCGACCATTCTTATGGGTCCTTTGTTTTATTCTCATCTTGTCGTGGCTTCAGGCGCGGACGCCGACGAGGGCCATCGACGAGAAGGCCACCCCAGACACGCTTCACATCAGTCTGGATGGCCAATGGAAGCTTTACTACTTTCCTCAAGGCGAGCACCATATTCGTCACCCGGACCAGCTTAAAACGCAGGGGCTTACCGCGATTGATGCCACCGTACCGGGAGAGGCTGTGCTTGACCTTTCCCGGAAAGGTGTACTGCCTGCGGACTTGCTCTTTGGCGAAAACATCACGAAGTTGAAGCCGTATGAACTGTATGAATGGTGGTATCAGCACGAGTTCGCCACGCCGGAGAGAATCACGGGACGGCGCGTGGAACTCCTTTTTCATGAGGTGGACTGCCTTGCCACCTATTGGCTGAACGGCAAGCCGCTGGGGGAAACGGCGAATGCCTTGATCGAGCACCACTTCGACGTGACGGGGAAATTGAACTCCGCCGGGCCCAATCTTCTGACCATCCGGTTGAGGTCGCCGGTCATTGAGGCGGACAGGAAGGAATATGACCCGGCCTACAGGATCTACTCGGGCCTCACCAACCAGGAGGCCGCTTGGATCCGGCGGGCTCCCCACTCGTTTGGGATGGATATCATGCCGCGGGCGATATCGGCGGGCTTGTGGCGCCCCGTGGAACTTATTGTCCATGCCCGGCATGAAATCACCGACATGTACTTTGCTACCACGTCAGTTGAGTCTGGCTACGCCAGGATGGCGGTGGCATTCGAATTGGCGACGGATCTCACGCTGCTCCCCCAACTTCAGTTAAAGGTCGAAGGGCGTTGCGGGGAATCCACCTTTTCCTATACTCACAAGATGGAATTCTCCAAGGGATGGTTTGAATTTGATGTGCAGAATCCCCGCTTGTGGTGGCCGCGCGGCTATGGCGATGCCAACCGCTACGAGGTGACGACTCAGCTTTTGCAGAATGGTAACGTGATTGCCTCCCGCCGGCAGATGATCGGAATCCGCAAGCTTGAATTGATCCGGACAGAAACGAGCAGCCCGGAAAAGCCTGGCCAATTCCTCTTCAAGGTCAACGGCGTCCCGGTTCTCGTGAAGGGCTCGGATTGGCTGCCCACAGATACCTTTCACAGCCGCGATGGAGAGCGCTATGCAAAGGTTCTCGCACTCTTCGCCGACCTCGAATGCAACATGCTTCGAGCTGGGGGATGGGGCATCTACGAAGACGACGCGTTCTTTGATATCTGCGACCGTTACGGGATTCTCGTGTGGCAGGAATTTGCGTTGTCGAATGGCATGTATCCGCAAACGCCGGAGTTCCTGGAGGGGATGCGGCAGGAATCGGTGGCCGTGGTCAGGAGACTCCGCAACCATCCATCCCTGGCCATCTGGTGCGGAGATAACGAAGGGGATCTGGTCTACGCATTTGCTCACCTGGATCCAGCACAAAACAAAATCACACGCCAGGTTCTGCCCCAGGTGGTTTTCCAGTGCGACCCCTATCGGCCGTATCTGCCCAGCTCTCCTTACATTTCGCCGGAGGTGGTGGCCACGGGAGACTTCACGCTGATGCCCGAGAATCATTTGTGGGGTCCACGTGATTACTTTAAGAGCTCTTTCTATACTGGGCATACCGCACGTTTCATCGCCGAGATTGGCGAAAACGGTTTGCCGGGTCTCTCCTCGCTCAGGCTTTTCCTGGACGAGCAACACCTTTGGCCTTGGCAGAACAATTCTCAATGGATTCTTCACTCTACTAGCATGGCGGGCAATCCGTACCATAACGATGTGGTGGCCAATGAGGAAAAGGAATTCTTTGGCGTACTTCCGGACAATATCGAGGACTTCATCCCCGCCACGCAGATAACCCAGGCGGAAGCCATGAAATTCTTCATTGAGATGACCCGCCTGAATAAGTGGCAGAGCACCGGTTTACTCTGGTGGAACGTAATGGATGGCTGGCCGCAACTGAACGCGGCGGTGGTGGACTACTACTTTAATAAAAAGTTGGCGTACTACTACATCCGGCGCGTGCAGCGCCCGGTATGCGTGATGGTGAACGAGCCCAAGGACTGGCACTGCCGCGTTGTGGTGGGAGATGATTCGCGGGAAGATGCTGCCGGCCATTACCGTGTCTGGGACGCCGATTCCAACGAGACTTTGCTGGAAGGGGACTATGCGGTGAAGGCCAATGAGAACCTGGAAGTCGGCAGTATCCCCGTCTTTCATTCCGGCAAACGGCTATTCCTGATCGAGTGGACCGCCCATGGGAAGAAGTATACGAATCACTACCTGCAAGGGATGCCCCCCTTCTCGCTTGCACAGTATCGAGCGTGGCTTCCCAGGATTGCGGCGTTGGAGAATGAATTTGACGCGGCGAGCGTGGGGAAGTGATCCCTTCATCATACTCCAGTCATGAGTACAGGAACAAAACCAAGAATCGTTCCTCCCTCGCCCCCATGGGGGAGAGGGGGGACCGCAAGGCGGTGGGTGAGGAGGCACGCCTAAAGATATTCGGATCCCATTTCCTGAAACCCCTTAAGTGAACAGCATCGGGGCCAAAGAACCATAGCTGCAACAGCTAAAGACCACGTGAATATATTGAGGTAAACCCACAATGATGAATCGACGATGCTTCGTAAGGATTCTGGGATTCTCTGCGCTCCTTTCGCCTTGGGCAAAAGCCAAGGACTTGCTCGCCGCAGGCAATTCCGTGGAGCCCGCCCTGAACCCGGCAGCAGGAGCCGCAGACGAGGGGGCTGCCAGTATTGGCCCCATTAGTTCCACTCCGTCAGGCCGAGGCACTTTTGAACTTTGCGAATTCCGTGTGCCCGTTCAAGGCGAAGGATTGGAGAAATTAAACCCCTATCGGGCAACCGAGCTTGCACTTGACGCGGAGTTTACGCTTCCTTCCGGCAAAACGCTGCGCGTTCCGGGGCTTTACACCCAGGATTATGTTCTTAGCGATCACATTTGTATCCCCGTCGAGGGTTCGGCGGGGTGGCGGGTCCGGTTCTCAGGTCCGGAGGCCGGGCGGTATCAAGGCAAGGTGGAGCTTCGAGTCGGAGGGAAATTGGCGGCTTCGCGGGAGTTGCCCTCATTCACGTTGGTAAAATCCTCCAGCCACGGGATGATCCGCGTAAGCAAGGTCTCACCACGCTATCTGGAATATGACGATGGCGCCGGCTTTTTCCCGATCGGACAGGACGTGTGCTGGACCACCGACGTAACGAAATCCATCCCGGGGGCAACGATTGCCTCTCCGACGCTCGCGTGGGACAAAGCGTATGCACGCTGGTTTGGTTGCATGGGCCAGAACGGCGCCAACTGGGCACGCGTGTTCATGAAGCCGAACTTCTACATGGAATCGGGAGAGCCGTGGGCATGGTCGTTGGAAAACGCCTGGCGTTTCGACCAGGTTCTGGACATGGCTCGGCAGAGCGGCATTCACATTTGCCTCTGCTTCAACCCCGAGAGGAGTGATAGTGGCACTGCTTATAAAGGTTTCATGGACCCCATGCGCGCTTCCAATACGGCGTGGGGGCGGCTGTTGAGCTCCCAGCAGCTCCGCTTCGATCAGTTTTTCACCAACCCTCTCTGCCGGGAGATGTACCGGGACAAGATACGGTATGTCGTGGGGCGATGGGGTTTCTCCCCCAACATTTTCTCTTGGGAGCTGTGGAATGAACTTGAAGCCATTGAGAATTCGGAAGGCCACGGCGCCTGGTTCCGGGAAATGACGGCCTACCTCCGATCCGTAGATCCGTGGCGCCACCTCGTCAAGTCCAGCGCTCACCATGCGTGGACGCCGGAATATTGGGGCGAGGACAATGGCGACCTTAACGATGTGCATCCTTACTTCGGTTGGGCAGGCGATGAGGGCCCCAAAAACCTCGGTGCGTTCCTACCTGAATTCTCCTCCGGCGTTTACGCCACCGGCCGCCCCTTCCTGGTGGCCGAAACGGGTATTGCTCGGGAGGTCACCACGAAGTATGGGTTGGCAGGGGACCTGGCGGACAAGGATGTAACCTGCTTTCACGTACACGAGGCTTTATGGGGTGGGTTATTCGCCGGGTCTGTCGGGACGGGGATGGTCTGGTGGTGGGACGAACACGTCGACCTGCACGATGGGTACTACCGGTTCCAGGCAGTCAAGAATTTCGTCGCGGATATAGAGTTTAATCATGAAAATTTCACCCGTGGCGAGAAAGCCTCTACGTCGACAGATAACTTGCGCCTCTTCGAGCTGATCGGCAGGCGCTCCCGGCTGTTGTGGATTCGCCACTGCGACTTGAGTTGGTACGGTCTTGCCGTGGAAATGAAGAAGCTGGATCCGGTCAAGCCTTCCAGTTTGACCTTGACCGGAGTGCAGGCGGGTCAGTATCACGTGGAGTATTGGGCTCCCGAGAAAGGGAAACTGATCCGAACCGCGGAAATCGCGGCGACGGGGGCATCCCTGGACATTCCCTTGCCGGAAATCCGAAGCGAAATGGCGTTGAAAGTAAGGCCAACAAGTTAGAAGGATAAGCGTGTCCGCATTCTGCGTGGAGGTGTTTGCTGAACTCGGTCTAATACATTCATATACCCATTGGGAGGGAAACTGCCATGAGACAACTGGGAAGAGGTTTTGAATTGTTACTCCTGGCGCTAGTGGTGCTGGGACTCGGAACGGTGGTTGGAGCCAAAGAGACCGCAGAGTCAGGTGGATCGTCAGGAACTACCGAGGTGCCTCTGAGCGACGCCGCATGGAAGTTGGGATCGTTTCCCATGGGGCAAGGAGAGGAAAGCAAAGCCTACGAAATCGGGTTTGACGAGAGCGCCTTCAGGTCGGTTTCGGTTCCCGCCGAGATTCAATTGACGCTCGGTTTGGAAGGGATGGACCTTTATCGCCAGAGCAGGGATATATCGCTGATCAATAAGAAGGAGTGGTGGTATCGCAAACACTTTACCCTCACAAGAGATCAGGCGGAAAAGAGAATCCGCCTTTTTTTCGACGGTTCGGATTACTTCACCACAGTCTGGCTTAACGGCGAGAAGCTGGGGGAGCACGAAGGCGCTTATACGCGTTTTTCTTTTGACATCACCCCGCACGTGAAGCAGGGGGCGGATAACGTCCTCGCCGTGAAGGTGACCTGTCCGTGGATTCCCAAGGCCCGCGGGTTGTCAGAATATATGCAGGGTAGCTATGGCTTGGTATGGCCGGGCGCCAGCATCTTTTTCTCCCATATTCCGTATGCGATCAGTTTCATTTGGGACCAGATTCCAGCCCAAGGAAACGCTGCTCTGACCATAGGGCTATTCCGCGATGTGAAATTGGTATTCAGCCCGGCGCTAAGCATCGAGGATGTGTTTGTCTACACCAAGTCAATCGGCGCAGATGGTTCTGCAACCCTGGCGATTTCCGGCACGGTTCGCAATGACGGAAGCGCCGAGGTGCGCCGGACCCTGGACCTGGAACTACACCCGCAAGACTTTGCCGGCGAGATCCGGCGCTTGCCCAGGCAGTCGCTGAACCTCCACCCCGGTTCCAATGAATTCAGCTTTGAGACAACGGTCAAGGACGCCAAGCTCTGGTGGACCTGGGATATGGGGTCGCCCAATCTCTACAAACTGGTTACGACGCTGTCGGAGGGTGCCGGGCAGGCCGGGGACCGCCGCGAGACCATTGTCGGCTTCCGTACCATCTCACGTAGACCCGACATGAGCTACTGGCTGAACGGCAAGCACCTGATGATGAAGGGCGTGTGGTACCCGATGGGGCATTATTATCTCTCGCAGAATACGCGATTCACATATGAAACCGATCTCCGTTTGCTCCGCGCCGCCAACGCCAACTATATCTTGAATCACACGGTTGTGGAGAAGTCCAGCTTTTATGATCTTTGTGACGAACTGGGCCTCATGGTCTTTATTCAAATGCCGTTCAACCAAGCCGGCCCTTTTTACTCCATCGAGCCATCCAGCCCGCGACGTGAGCCTTTCCTGAAGATGGCCCTCGAGCAGGGGGCGGTGATCGTTCATGAGGTTCGGAATCACCCCTCGATTGCCGTTTGGGCGCCGTTTGCGGAATCGCAATGGTCGCAGTGGGCGAAGGACTATCAGCCTTTCCACGATGGGATGCGACGGGTGGTGGCGAAGTGGGCGCCCGGGACCATTTACCAGGGCAGCTATTGCGACTTCGGGGAAGAGCACCTTTGGACAGCCAGCCCAGGCCACAACGGAACGGGAAGTTATGAGGAGTATTTTGATTTCCAGCCCGCTGTCGTCTCCGAGTACGGCAGTGACGCCATGTCTGGCTATGAGAATCTACACAAATATCTTTCCGACGAAGAGATGTGGTCAGACAAGAACTCCCGGCGGGCCGAAATGTTTTATGCGCCCATCGACATCAACGCCTATGGCTATCTAGGTCCGGATAATACCCTGGTCCGGTTTCAGAGCCTTTTGGAGTGCCCGCACAGGATGGTGGACGGCGATTGGCGTTCCGCGAAGGAGATGGTGGAGGCCTCACAACTTTATCAAGCCTTTCTGATGCAATACGCCTCCGACGCCCTGCGGCGCAAGAAGTACAATCCCATCCAGGACGTACGTTGGTGGGAATACAAGGACCACGCGCCGGGGTTCTTCGGCGGCTTCATTGATTTTGACCAGGCGCCGAAGATTGCCTATTACGCCTACAAACATTCCATGGCGCAACTGGCAGTGAGCCTGGCCGTCAAGGACCAAGCCGAACCGCAAGCCGCGGGACAGATTATCCACATTCCTGTGTGGGTCGTGAACGATCATCGGTTTGAAATCCCCCTCGACGTACATTGTCAGGTTCTCGACCTCAGCGGGCGGGAGATCTATGCCCAGTCTATCCAAGCTACGGTGGGTCCGGATGAGAGCAAGACCGTTGAGGTATTGAATTGGACTATCCCCGACGTCGCCGGCGTAAGCGTGTTCGCGGTTCGTGCCAAGGCACACCAGCGGGGCGGTGACCTGGCGGCTTCCAGCACGATTTACTTAAAGGTCGCGCCCAAGCCCGACACACCGATTTCTCAGGGTGTGCCGAAACTTAACAAAAAATGCCGCCTGCTCTTAATAGGGGAAAGGAAATATGCAGATCCGCTCGCTTCCCACTTGCGGGAGTTGCGTGCGGAGGTGGACGAGATCAATGAAGAACATCTGGACCGTTTTGCGGAGTTGTGCCAGGCGGAAGCCTTGCGAAAGACCTACGACGTAATCTGGCTGGGGCCGTTCGAGGCGCTGTGGAAGGTACTCGATGACGACATGGCTGCGGGATTGGCACAGGCCGTTCATGAGGGGGTAAGTTTCATCCACAGTGGCAGCCAAAGCAGTTTCCACGGCGGCAACGGCGCCGGGGCCTGCCTCCACTTGACGGCCCTGGCAGACGTGCTGCCAGTGAAAGTTCGCCAGACCCGCGACGACATCAGCATGTTCAATACCAGCAAGGACGTACGTGTCCTCGCTTTCGGTTGGTCGGATGCCGGGCTCAAGGAAATGGGAATCCCAAGCTTCAACCAAGTACAGGCCAAAGAAGACAGCGAAGTCATCATGAAATTTGACGATTGGCCGCTGCTGGTGGCCGGTCATTACGGCCAAGGGCGCACGGTGGCCTTCATGGGGTACACTCCCACAGAAGATGTGGTGAAGCTGCCTTGGTTGGCCCTGTTCGGGCAAATGCTGACGGAAGCCATGGGTGCGAATCCTGAGTATCGCTACACTGCCCTCGCTGCCGCCAACACACCGACCATGCAGTTGCTGAAGCAGCAACCCCAATCGGAGGCAAAAACTTCACCTGCAGCGATTGAGGCCACGATCAAGAACAACGCGGGCAGCTTTGCGGTGGAAATCACGAATGGGGAGCGTTTTGCCCGACTCGTCCGTCTACGGATGGAATGGAAAGACCCGGCTCGCCAACCACACGTGGTATTGTACGATGACAATTATTTCGACCTCTTCCCGGGCGAGAAGAAGCAAGTGCCGGTACAATTCCGGACGCCTCAGACATTTGGCGGAACCGTCGAAGGCACGCTGATTGTCGAAGGCACCAATGTACCGGAGATTCGTGTTCCGCTCCATTTGGTTGAAGGCAAGTAGGAACAAAAGGAATGGACGGCGGGAGAGACGAGACGCAGTTTGCCGCATCACCCATAAAGGAGAAAACGAGGATGGCTTCACCTCGATCTTTCATCGAAAAATCAGTATTTTACATCGTGCCGGCATTGCTTTTAGCTCTCACTGTGCTTAAGGCAGAGAGGGTGAAAGGCAGTTGGGTTCTGGGACCATTCCTTCGCCCAGCGGCCGGGAACCCGGTAATTGCGCCCAACAAGAATTCAGTATTCAATGACCCGTTGCGCTACGCTCCGGTCCACTGGGAGACATTGCATACCTTCAACCCGGCAGCGGTGGTCCGCAACGGCAAAATCTATGTCCTGTATCGGGCCGAAGATGATACGGGCAAAATGATGATTGGGAGACACACCTCGCGGGTGGGGCTTGCCACGAGCGAAGATGGTATTCGTTTCAAACGGGACACGGAACCGGTTTTCTATCCGGCAAACGACAATGAGAAGGATAGGGAATGGGAGGGTGGCTGTGAGGATCCGCGAATTGTGGAGGCCCCAGATGGTACGCACCCATGGCGAACAAATTCAAGGAGTACCACTGCAACCGTGGCATCTACGACACCACGATCGAATACCTCACTGCCTTCCCGGTGGACTTTGGACTGGTTGATGGCGACTTGAGTGCGGATGGGCCCTTCGGCGTCTTCGCGAGCCCACAACCCAATGAGACTCACACGGTTCTGGGAGGCCCAGACCTCGTGGCGGTCGACTGGGTTGCCGCGAGTAAGATGGGCATCAATCCCATGATCGGGAAGTATATGCGGTTGGCCGTGAACGCCTTCGGCAAACCAGAAATCAAAGTCATAGGCGATGCAAATCCCTACCGGCCTTGGCTCAACGTACCGATAGCACTCACCCTCTTCACGAATAAAGGCGTCGATGCTGATTACCACTTTGGGAATCTCATGTATTCGGCCGTGGCCCAGATGGACGAAACCCACTTTCATCGCAAGAACAAGGCTCTATACATGCAAATCCTGCGCGCGATGACCGTGCCCCTCCGGCGCGCATTCTTTGTGCGAACTGGCGAGAATCCCTCGGCCGGTAATCGCTTCTTCAGTTGGCTGTTCTATCGAATGGGATTCTAGTCGCGGCGTCCTCCGGGTGGCGATGGAAAGTTACGTCACCTTACCGTGAGCAGAAGTCCTGGGGACATCTGCGGCGCCAATGGGC
>Ga0335085_10002280_pt1 | contig 36477 bp, 32 predicted proteins | sample Lox_Sample_45_FD_206712 | JGI IMG/M metagenome (GOLD analysis project Ga0335085, IMG submission 206712) | Soil microbial communities from Loxahatchee National Wildlife Refuge, Florida, United States - Lox_Sample_4.5 | ecosystem: Environmental > Terrestrial > Soil > Wetlands | place: USA... | reverse complement strand
GCGTCTTCGGGTCACGGAAATGCGCGACGAGGGCCTGTCGTCGTGGCTCCTCGGCGCCGCCCTCGAAGGCCGCGGCCTGCGCGCGCAAGAGCCAGTTCGCGTCGGAGTCGGGCAGGAGCCAGAGCAGCTCGAACTCGTGCACGTCGAACGCCTTCTGCCCGACCCACGACGCGCTCGCGCTCTTCGCGACCTCGGAGGCGAACCACCGGTCCGCGCCCTCGTGCCCGTCCCGAAGGACCCGGAGCCGGTACTCCCGGAGGTTCCCGTCGATCCGCTCGTTCTTCGACCGGCAGACCATGTCGAGGAGCTCGATCGCGGTGTCGTACTGCTTGTGCGCCGCGAACGGCTCCGCGAACGTGAACAGGAACCACGCGTTCACGCCGCCCCGGATGAAGGCGTCGAACGCCTTCCGCGCCTCGACCGGGCCCTTCTTCCCGAAGACCTCGTAGAAATCATCGGCGATGAACTCGCTCCAGTCGAAGGGATCGATCGGAAACCGCGGGTCGACGAAGAGCTTAGGGACCTCGTCGAATCGCCCCTGCCTCCAGAGAATCTGCGCGTGCGCGCAGCGGCTCGCGCTGCCGGCGGGATAACGCTCCACGGCCCCGGCCGTCATCGCGCGCGCCTCGTCGTGGTGGCCCAGCCCCTCGAGGGCCTCGGCGCCGGCGCAGAGCGCGTCCGCCTTGCCGGTCGAGATCCACGGCTCGATCACACCCCAGGCCTCGTCGAAGCGATCGCCCAGGAAGAGGACGTGCTCGAGCCGGGAGGCGTAGAGGGCGCGCGTGAGCGGGTGCTCGTCGGGATGCGTCTTCAGCCATCGCCGGAGGAACGCCTCCGCGTCGTCGAGGAACCCGTTCTCCCAGAGGATTCGCACGCACCCCACCGCGGTTCTGTCACCGGGATGGCGCGAGAGGATGGCGAGGACGGCCGCGCGGGTGGCGCTGCGGTCGAGCGCGTCCAGAGATCCGAGGTGCCTGACCGCCGCGAGACGCGTGTCCTCGTTCTCGCCCACGTCCGCCGCGATCGCCTTCAGGGCGTCCGTGTCGCGCGCGAGGAAGGCGAACCAGACGTCCGGACCGGAGCGCTCGAGGTAACCGCGCTCCATCGACGCCCGGTAGTAACGCTCGAACGCCATCGGGTGCTTGAGCGTGTTCTGGCAGAGCACGCTGAAGAGGTAGTCGTTGGCGGCGCGGCTGTCGAGGACGCGCTCGAGGACCGCCGCGGCTTTCGGCCGCGCCGGAGACGTGGCGTAGACCGCCTCCCGCACGCGATTCCCCGTCCGGCGGAGAGCGCCCTGCCCGAGCGAGCCGAGGCTCGCGAGATCGTCCACGAGCTTGTCCGCCTTGATCACCCCGCTCTTCTCGGCCGCGAGGTTCCCGTACCAGCGGCGGAAGTCCGCTCCGGGACCCGGCTCGGCCCCCGTCAGGGTGCCGATGAACTCGCGCGCCGCGGGGCCGGAGCTTAGGCTGTCGAGATAGAAGCTCCCGACGCCGAAGAGACCCGAGTAGAAGAGGGCCCGCGTCTGCGCGGCCGCCACGGCGTCGTCGAGAAACCGCCCGCTCCGGCGTTCGCGGGCGGCAAGGCTGCGCTCGAATGAGGTGAGGAGGCCGGGGCCGGGCTTCTCTTCATTCCCGCCCGCCTCGGCCCAGCCGAGCATCATGAGCGTCGAGTTGAGCGTCACCTCGTAGTCGAAAGAGTCGCGGGCGTGAAGAGCGGCCGCGATGACGGGGGGATCGTCGGCCCTCGCGGCCCCGTGCCTCCCGAGCCATTCGATGACGTCGCCGGCGTCGACCCGCGGCGCGAGCCGCAGCGCGTACAGGTGCCGCGCGACGGGCGGTGCCGCCACCCCTTCCGCGGTCGCCTTCAGCGCGTCGTCGTCGCCGAGCAGGAACGCGCGCATCGCTTCGTGCTGCGGCAGCTCCCGAGCGAAACGGCGGGCCTCCCCCGCGTAGCCGAGGGCGTACGCGAGCAGCGCCTCGCGCGCCGGGAAGCGCGCTCCGGCCGCCGCCTCGGCGAGCGCGAGGAGCGCGAGCGCCCGCCCCCCGATGGCGTCGCCCATCTCGAGGGTGTCGATCGTTCCGACGTCGAGCGTCACGAGGGCGAGGGACGCGAGGTCGAGGAGCTCGCGCCGGTCGAAGCCCGCGTCCCAGAGCCGCTCGACCTCGCGGATCGCGTTCGCGGAACGGTCGCCGAAGGGGTCGGAGCCGAGGGCGCGCAGCCGCCGCGACTCGGCGGCCGCGATCTTCCTCCCGCCCGCCGGCACCCGTGGGCCGGCCGCGCCCCGCAGCGCCTCCAGAGTCTCGAAGAAAGAGGGAATGTCGCTCAGCTCCGCGCGGATTCCGCCTCCCGCGTCGACCGTCCATCGCCGGTCCCGCGGCACGCACGTCGCGCCGCCCTCGGGACGCGCGCCCTCGAGCGCCGCGACGTCCTCGAACGCGAGTACGAAGCGACGGTCCGGCTTCAGGAGAGCGTCGTTGCGCACGAGGGCCCGCATCTCGCGGGGAGGCACGCGCAGGATCTCGGGAGCCACGGGTCGCGGCCGTTGCTCCATCAGCTTGCGTTCGATTGGAACCGGGGGGGCCCGCCGCGAGCGCACGACGAGAGTCCAAGCGAGAGAGCCGATGGCCAAGGCAACGAGAACCGCGAGGAGAGCGGCCGTCCGGCGCGCGAGGCCCGACGATCTCACGCCGGCGGCCACGGGAACGCCCGGCCCCACATTCCCCCCGCGATTCTCAATCGCTCAAACATAGGGCCGCCGTCCCGGCGCCGCCACGGCGCGGCCCGGCTTCCCCGAGGAGGCGCCTCCGGAAGAGAAAGGGCCCGGCGTCTCGATACGCCGGGCCCTTGTAGCTCCGGGGGTGCCGCGAGGCGGCCTTCCGGAGCGGTTCGAATCCGTGACGCATCGGGCGTGCCAGAAGGATCTTCAAGCCCGTCGCGCGGCGGCACGGGATTCGCGCTTCGTTCTCAGGAGGTTCCATGGTTTACAAAGCCCTCGTCGCCGTCGCCGCGCTCGCGGTCGCGTCGGCCGCGTCCGGCCAGGACCCGTCGCCGACGCCGACGCCCGCGGCTTCCCCGAGGCCGACCGCCGTCGAGCCGCTGCCCACGTCGACCCCGACGCCGCCGCACGTCCCTCCCATCCTGAAGAACGAGGCTCACCGCACGCCTCCGTCGCTCGATCCCCTCGTGACGCCCACGCCGACGCCGGGCGGCCCGAACCCGGAGAAGCCGCCCGTCCCCGGACCCGGCACGTTCCACGAGCCGACGCCGACACCCGGCCGCGCGGACGCCCCGCCGCCGAAGGCGTGATCCTCTCCGGCGGGTCCTTCTTGACGGCGGGGCGCGGGGTCTCTACCTTGGCTGCGTGAAGAACGAGCCGCGGGCGCCTCGGGTCCTCGCCGTCGTCACGTCCACGGGGACCGAGGAGCAGGCGCTCGACATCGCGCACGCGCTCGTCGCCCGGAGACTCGCCGCCTGCGTCAACATCCTCCCCGGCGTCCGGTCGATCTTCCGCTGGAAGGGGAAGGTCCAGCAGGACGGCGAGTTCGTGCTCCTCGTCAAGACGATCGAGACGAACTTCGAGGCCGTGCGGGGGGTCATCAAGGAGCTCAACGCCTACGAGCTGCCCGAGATCGTCGGCTTTCCCGCGGCCGAGGCGGATGCCGCGTTCGCCGCGTGGGTCGCGGAGTCGTCCACCGGCGTCGCGTCCGGCGACGACGACGAGGACGAGCCCGGCGAGGCGACGATCGACTGAGGCCGAGATCCTTCGTCAGCTCCGCGCGCTCCGGCGGCGCACGTGGATCGCGTCGACCGGCCGCTTCCAGAGGTTCCGGCGCTCGCTTCCGTCCAGCCACGCCTCCGCGGGCGCCGGCCTTCCGAAGTGGAAGCCCTGCGCGAGCGGGATGCCGAGGGCGGCGACCGCCTGCCCGTCCTCCGCGCTCTCGATCCCCTCGACGATGACGCGCGCGCCGAGGCGGCCCGCGAGGTCGTGAAGCCCCGCGAGGAGCTCGGCCGTCCGGGCGTTGCGGGCGACGTGCCTCACGAAGGACTGGTCCACCTTGACCCACTCGGGCTCGAGATGGAGGAGGTGATAGAGCCACGGGTACCGCACGCCGATGTCGTCGAGCGCGAGCTGCACGCCCCTCAGAGCGGCTCTTCAGCCGATGAGACGGTGTTGGAGGGCTCGGCCGGACCGGGAGATAGCCGTTGGGTTTTCGCGATCTGCGACACTTCGGGGACCGCGGACCAGTCGCCTGAGAGGAGCTTTCGTGCGTCGATTCGTGCCGTGCCTCGTCCTGGCGCTCGCGCTGAAGGCCGGGCGGCTCGACGCGGCGACCGCGACGCTGGTTCCCTCGGCGGACACGTCGCTCTTCGAGGAGAACGGCGACGCGTCGAACGCGAAGGGCCCGGGCCTCTTCGCGGGGCGCAACAGCCTCACGTTCACCCGGCGCGCACTCCTCAAGTTCGACCTCACGGCGATTCCGGCCGGCTCGACGGTCACGGGCGCGCGGCTGGAGCTCGACCTGACCCGCGCGAAAGGAAACCCCGTCGACGTCTTCCTCTTCCGCGTGACCGCCCCGTGGGGCGAAGGCACCTCGAACTCCCCCGATCCGGGCGGGACGGGCGCCGCCGCGACGCCCGGCGATGCGACGTGGACGAAGAGGATCTGGCCCGGGACGGACTGGACGACGCCGGGAGGGGACACGGTGGGCAGCCCGTCGGCGCGATCGCCGATCGCCACGGTGCTCGGGACCTACGCCTTCGGGCCGACGGACGAGATGGTCTCGGACGTGCAGAGCTGGCTGGACAGCCCCGCGACGAACTACGGCTGGCAGATCGCCGCCGACGAGCTGCAGGCGCCGCCGAGCGCGCGCCGGTTCGGCTCGCGCGAGAGCGTGGATCCGGCCGAGCAGCCGAAGCTCACGGTCACGTTCGACCCGCCGGGAGGCAGCGGGCGCCCGGCGAACGACGTGCCGGCGCTCTCCTTCGTCGCGCTTCTCGGCCTCGCCGCCGCGCTCGCGGCCCTCGGCGCGGGGAGTCTGCGAAAGGGTTAGGCGCGAGCCGCACCGCGGCCCGGGCGAGTCAGACGCCCTCGAGCGCCCGGCCGAGGTCCGCGAGGATGTCCTCGACGTCCTCGATTCCGACCGAGACCCGGACGAGGCCCGGCGTGATGCCGCGCCGCGCGCGCTCGTCGGGCTCGACGCTCGCGTGCGTCATCGTCGCCGGGTGCGAGATGAGGCTCTCGACGCCGCCGAGCGACTCCCCGAGCGCGCAGATCACGACCCGGTCGAGGAGTCGCCTCGCGGCGTCCTCCGTGCCGAGGTCGAAGGCGATCATCCCGCCGAAGCCCGTCATCTGCCGCGACGCGACGGCGTGGCCGGGATGGGCCGGCAGGCCCGGGTAGTGGACCTTCAGGATCTTGGGGTGCCGCGCGAGCCACGCGGCCACCGCGCGCCCGTTCGCGTCGTGGGCTCTCATCCTCACGGGCAGCGTCTTGATGCCGCGCGAGACGAGGAAGGAGTCGAACGGCGAGAGGATCCCGCCCGCCGCGTTCTGCGTGAAGCCGATCTTCTCGCCGTCCCGGCCGTCGGCACAGATCACGGCGCCGCCGACCGAATCCGAGTGGCCGTTGAGGTACTTCGTCGTCGAGTGGACGACGGCGTCGCAGCCGAGGCCGAGCGGCCTCTGGAAGAACGGAGTCGCGAACGTGTTGTCGACGACGACGCGGATCCTCGCGCCGATCCTCCGCCCCTCCTCCCGCGCCGCGTCCGCGAGGGCCTTCAGGTCGGAGATCTCCATCGTCGGGTTCGTGGGCGTCTCGACGAAGAGCATGCGTGTCGCCGGCGTGACGGCCCGGCGGACCGCCGCCACGTCCGTCGTGTCGACCCAGTCGAACGTGACGCCGAAGCCCGCGAGGACCTTCGAGAAGAACCGATAGGTCCCGCCGTACGTGTTGCGGCTGACGAGGACGTGATCCCCCGCCTTCACGAACGAGAGCATAAGTGTCGTCTCGGCCGCCATCCCGGACGCGAACGCGTGGCCGGTCGCGCCGCCCTCGAGCGCGGCGAGCTGCTTTTCGAGCGCGAGGCGCGTCGGGTTCTTCGTGCGGGCGTACTCGTAGCCGCCCCGCGGCTTGCCGAACGCCTCCTGGACGTAGGTCGACGTCTGGAAGATCGGGACGGCCACGGCTCCCGTGACGGGCTCGGGCTCCTGCCCCGCGTGAATGCAGGTCGTCGCGAAACCGGTCGTCTTCGGGGAGTCGCTCATGTGAGGGCGACTCTAGCAGCGCGCCGCCCGCGCTCCCGGCAGGATGACCTGGCCGGGGGAGAGGACGATCGGTCCTCTCCCCCGGATCCCCCTCACCGAGCCGGCCGCCTCTCGCGGTAGCAGTCGCGGCAGTAGACCGGCTTGCCGTTCGTCGGGTTGAAGGGGACCTGCGTCGTCTTGCCGCACGCGTCGCAGGTGACGTTGTAGAGCTGGCGCGCGCCGCCCTCGCCGAAGCCTCCGGCCTTGCGCTTGTCGCGGCAGTTCTTGCACCGCTTGGGCTCGTTCGAGAAGCCCTTCTGAGCGTAGAACTCCTGTTCGTTCGCCGAGAAGATGAAGGGAGCGCCGCAGTCGATGCAGGAGATGGTCTTGTCCGTGTACATCAGAACTCCAGAGATGGTCGCCGAGCGTGCCGGAGACCGTGGGGTGGGAAATCGCGGACGACGCTCACCATCGAGCGGCGGCCGCCGGGTACTGGCGAGAGGAGCCGGTCGAAGAGTTCGCAAAGGGAGAACGGGGCCCTTTCCCTGTTGTGGCCCCCGGGGCTGGAAATGGGTCTCTCCTCCTTCGAACTCGATCCGACGAACAAAAATCCACGGCCGGCGAAGGCGTCGGGGGTTGACCCTTTGGCTCTCCGGGCTGTTGTTGAGGGAATGAGAATCGAAAAATTCAGCGAAAGCAAGCGAAAAAACCGGGGTGGAGACTCACCGCGCCGGATCGAGGCGAACGCTGTCGGCGAGGAGATTGGCGCCCACCCACGCCGAGGCGATCAGAACGACCGGACCGTTGACTTTCTCCACGGGGCGGAGGGTCGCGGCATCGACGACGTCGAGCGCTTCGACCGTCAGCGATTCCTCCATCTCGAGCGCGAGACGTACGGCCCGGAGAATCTTCGCCGCCTTCTTCTCGCCGAGGCCGAAGAGAAGCTGGCCCGCGAGGAGCGCCCGGAAGACGGCGGGGGCCGCGGCGCGCTGCTCGGGCGTCAGATCCGAGTTGCGGGGCGAGGCCCGCAGGCCGTCGCTCTCGCGTGGGACGCTCTCGCCGAGGATCTCGCGCCCCGCGCCCAGCTCGCGCAGCCTCTCGACGGCGCCCACGGCTACTTCCTGGAGCCGCGAGGGACGTAGATCTGCGTGCCCCGGAACGGCCGCGTGATCTGCGCGATGAGGTCGTCGAGATCGCCCTTCCTTTCGACGAAGTCGATCTCGTTCGTCTCGACGACGAGGAGCGGGCCGTCGCGGTAGTGGTAGAAGAAGTAGTTGTAGGCCTCGACGAGGGACTTCAGGTATTCGGCCGAGATCCCCTTCTCGAACGCGCGGCCGCGCTTCTTGATGCGCGAAAGGCACGTCTCGACGGACGCCGTGAGGTGAACGACGAGGTCCGGGCGCGGGACGTTCGCGGCGAGCGTCGCGTAGATCTTGTCGTAGAGCGCGATCTCGGCGTCGTTGAGCGTGAGGTACGCGAAGATCTTGTCCTTCGCGAACGTGTAGTCCGCGACGACGAGATTGCGGAACAGGTCGATCTGGGCGATCTCGCGCTGCTGCTGGTAGCGCGAGAGAAGGAAGTACATCTGCGTCTGGAACGCGGCCCCCTTCTTCCCCGCGTAGAAGTCCGCGAGGAACGGGTTCGTCACGTCCTCGAGGATCTGCGTGCCGGAGAAGCGCTTGGCGAGGAGCCCGACGAGCGACGTCTTGCCGACGCCGATCGGCCCCTCGATCGCGATGTGGCGAAGCGGAAACTCCTTCGGCGTCGGCGTGGGCACGAGGCGGCCAGTTTACCGGCGGCGGGCCTAGCGGCGGAAGATGACGTCCGCGGCGCCGCAGGCGAAGAACGCGACCGAGAGCCACCCGTTCGCCGTGAAGAACGCCCCGTCCACCCGGGAGAGGTCGCCCGGCCGGACGAGGACGTGCTGGCGCACGAGGAAGACGCCGGCGAGGAGGACGCCCAGCCCGAAGAGCAGGCCGCCCTTCGCGAGGGCGAAGACCGCGTAGAGGAGGGCCAGCGAGAGGGCGTGGAACGCGGTGGAGACGTCGAGCGCCCGGCGGGCGCCGAGGCGCGACGGGAGCGAGAAGAGCCCGTGCGCGCGGTCGAAGGCCTCGTCCTGCAGGCTGTAGATGACGTCGAAACCCGCGACCCAGAGGAGAACGGCGAGACCGAGCACGACCGGCGGCAGGGCGAAGGCGCCGCGCACGGCCACCCAGGCGCCGACGGGCGCGATCCCGAGGCCGAGACCGAGAACGAGGTGCGAGAGGACGGTGACGCGCTTCGTGAACGAGTAGCCGAGAACCACGAGGAGCGCGACCGGCGAGAGCGCGAAACAGAGCGGGTTGAGCCGCCACGCGGCGAAGACGAACACGGCCGCCGAGGCCGCGCAGAAGAGGGACGCCTCGAGGACGGAGACGCGGCCGGCCGGAAGGTCCCGGGCCCTCGTCCTCTCGTTCGCGGCGTCGATCGCCCGGTCGGCGATCCGGTTGAAGGCCATCGCCGAAGAGCGCGCGCCGACCATCGCGACGAGGATCCAGAGGAGCGTCCCGGCCGGCGGCGGGCCGCCGGCGGCGAGGACGGCCGAAAGAAGCGCGAACGGAAGGGCGAAGACGGTGTGCGCGAAGGTGACGAGGGAGAGGTAGCGCTTCACGGGCGGGGGCCGGCTCAGCGGGCTCCCGTCCAGCGAAAGCCGGCGGTGTCGATCCTCACGTCCAAAAGATCCGCGACGCGCTCGAGGAAGGCGTCGAGCATCTCCTCGGCCGTCCGCGCCGCGTAGAACGCGGGGACGGGCGGCGCGACGATCGCGCCCGCGCGCGTCGCCGCGAGGATGTTCTCGGCGTGAACGAGGGAGAGCGGCGTCTCCCTCAGGCCGAGGACGAGGCGGCGCCGCTCCTTGAGACACACGTCGGCGGCCCGCTGGAGGAGCCCCCGCGAGGTGCCGTGCGCGATCGCGGCGAGCGTACCCGCCGAGCAGGGAAGAACCGCCATCCCACGCGTCCGGTACGAGCCCGAGGAGATCGACGCGTCGATCGCGCTCTCCGGGTGAAGGACGAGCTTCGCGCGCGCCTCGGCGCGGGTCTCGGCCGCGCCGACGAAGGCCTCGACGGACGTGATCGACGCGTCCACCTCGTCCCGCGCGACGACGAGGGCGCGCGGCGACACGACGACGTGGAGGCGCTCCACGTCGGGCGACCCGGCGAAAAGGCGCAGGGCACGCAGGCCGAGGCGCGAGCCGCTGGCCCCGGAGATCCCGAGGACGAGGTCGGTCGGACCGCCCGCGCCGCGCGCCGCCATGGACGCGATTCTCGCCCACGACAGCTTTTCCTGTCGCGTGCTCCTTTTCGTGCGGGAGAAGAGAAGAGATTCGCTTGGAAGGTCATCGGGCGCGGCCGCCCGCGGCGCGCGACAGGGAATGTTGTCACGCGTCGGCTCGTCCCTCTTCCCCTTCTCGGAAGAATCTCTTCTGCGCCAGTTCGTTGCGCGTCGACCGCACCGTCCGGCACCGCCCATGCACGGTGCGGCCCTCGAGGTGATCGACGAGCCAGGCGGCATTCACGCGCACCCGGACGCGCCGGGACGAAGCGGAAGGAACACCCCCGAATCCCGGAATCGTCCCTGTCTTCTTCAGCCTGATCAATCCACGCACGAAAGACGAAACCCGAAAGGAGTCTCACGATGGCATTCCGTCCGATCGTCCGCTCGCTCGTCGTCCCGATCCTCGGCCTTTCCCTCTCCGGCATCGCGGCGCACCCCGCCGTCGCCGAGGGCGAGGCGCCGGCCACGCACAAGGTCGTCAACGTCAACGAGGCGTCCGCCGAGCAGATCGCGCGCCTTCCCCGCGTCGGCTCGAAGCTCGCCGACCGCATCGTCTCCCATCGCAAGGAGCACGGCCCCTTCCGCCGCGCCGAGGACCTCATGCAGGTCAAGGGCGTCGGAGAGAAGTTCTTCGCGACGCTCAGGCCGTACGTCGCGGTGGCCGGCCCCACGACGCTGACCGAGAAGGTCTCGTCGGCGGGCACGCGCGGCGGCAGCAAGAGCGGCAAGTCCAGGACGAAGGCCGCGAAGTCCGCGAGCTCCACCTCCTCGACGGCGAAGGCCACGAAGACCTCGAAGGCCAGGGCCTGAGCCTCCCTCCCCCCGGGACGGCGCGGCGCGGGGCCGATCGGGCCTCCGCCGCGCCGTCCCCCCTCCCGACCAGAGGAGAACTCATGCGCGTACACGACCGCGGCTTTTCGCTCGTCGAGCTCGCCGCCGTTCTCGCGATCCTCGGCCTCGTCTTCGCGATGAGCGTCCCGGCGCTCTGGGAGATCCTCGCGGAGGAGTCGCTCGCCACCGCCTCGCGCGAGATCGCCGGCATCCTCACGACCGCCCGCGCGCGGGCCGTCTTCCAGAACGCGGAGGTCGGCGTGAAGTGGGTCGCGAACGCGGGCGATCTCGTCCTCACCGTCTACCAGGACGGCAACGGCAACGGCGTGACGACCGCCGACATCCGGAAGGGCGTCGACCGTCTCGTGGCCGGGCCGTACTGGCTCGGCAGCCGCTACCCCGGCGTGAACTTCTCGTTCGTGCCCGGGATGGACGGGACCGATCCGGGCGGCGCGCCGATCGGGGACGTCTCGGACCCGGTCCGCTTCGGCAGGTCGGACATCTGCTCGTTCTCTCCGATCGGGAACGCGTCGCCCGGCACGGTGTACCTCTCGAACCGAAAGCACCGGCAGGCCGCCGTGCGCGTGACCCCGACGACCGCGAAGATCCAGATCTGGACCTGGCACGGGAAGAAGCTGAAGTGGATCCCGCGCTGGTGACGCGGGACTGCTCAGCGAGGGGCGAGAGCCGCTTCGGCCGCCGCGAGCCGCTCTCGTGTCCCGAGGTCGAACCAGAGGCCGTCCGCGGACCCGTATGGGACGAGGGCGAAGGCGCCGTCTCCGGCCGAGGCCGACGGGACGAGGACGTCCCTCGCGAGCTCCCCGGCGCCCTCGGGGATGCGCGGAACGAGCGCCGCGGTCGCGGCCTGAAGGCCGGTGAAGAGCCACGGCCCCGTGGCGCCGAGGGGACGCTCGCCCCCGACGCCGCAGAGCCGCCCTCGGGTATCGGCCCAGAGCGGCGTGTCCGTTTCGGGTCGTTCGTTCGGGAGAACGGCGAGGGCCGAGACGACACCGGGGGCGTGCCGGGCGGCGAGGAGCCGTCCGAGCGGGAGCGTCGTCACGACGTCGCCGTTCGCGACGAGGAACGTGTCGGCGAGGAGCCCCCGCTCGTGCGCGCGGCGAACGCCGCCCGCCGTCCCGAGGATCTCGTCCTCGACGGACCAGGCGACGGGGACTCCCGCGTACGCATCTCCGACGGCGGCGCGCAGGGAATCGGAGAGATGGTGGGCGTTCACGACGAAACGGTCCGCGCCCTGCCCGAGAAGGTGGTCGAACACGTGGTGGAGAATCGGACGCCCGGCGAGCGGAAGGAGCGGCTTGGGCGTCGCGAGCGTCGCGGGCCGGAAGCGCGTCCCGAAGCCGGCGGCGAGGACCATCGCGATCACGAGAACACCATGTCCTTCGGCAACGAGGGATCCTTCTCGCGCGCGGCGAGCCAGAGGCCGACGTACGACTCGGCGATGAAGTCCGCCTCGGCGACGCCGAGCTCGCCGGCGAGACGCCTCACCGCGGCGTCGGGCCCCTCGATCTCCGCGAAGAGACCGAGCGGGATCTCGTCCACGACGACGACGGGCCGCGAGGGATCCGCGAAGTCCCACGTCGTTCGCCGCTTGTCGTACCGAAAGGAAGGTCGATAGCCGAGGGACTCGAGGATGGCGGCGACGGCCCGCGGCGATCCGACCTCGCTCTCCCATTCGAGGCGGCTCTTGACTCCCTTCGAGATCTTCGGAGGTCCCTTGAAGGTCAGGAGGCCGCGGTCGTTCACGGTCCGAAGGCGCAGAGCGCATCCCTCGGCCCTGAGCCGGCCGCCCGGCTCGTCGTAAAGGACGTTCGTCTCGTCCTCCCGGGAACCCGGCCTCGCGCCGAGCGAAGTCAGACGCGACTCGAGCGCCGGGCGGTCGGCGACGCGGAATTTCGTCTCGATTTCACGCGGGGCCTGCATGACATCAGGTTAGCGCGGCCGCACAATACGCCCCGTGCCGCGCTACCGCCTCGCGGGCGTCCGGGCGCGCGCGCCGAAGAGCGTGGACCTCGCCACGGTCGCGCACCTCCTCGGCATCGCGCCTGGCGGCCTTTCCGACCTCGTCCTCGTCCGGCGCTCGCTCGACGCCCGCCGCAAGCCTGCGCTCTTCTGGGAGCTCGCGGTCGAGTTCACGTCCCTCGACGAGCTGCGGCTCGCGCCGGGGCCGCCGCTTCGTCTCGGGCCGGCCGATCCGGCGACCTCTCCGGAGCTCCTGCTGCCGCGGCTCGACACGAAGGCCAGGGTCGCCGTCGTCGGCACGGGCCCGGCGGGCCTCTTCGCCTCGCTCGCCCTCGTCGACGCCGGAGTTCCGGTCACGATCCTCGAGCGCGGCGATCCCGCCGAGGACCGCTACCGCAAGGTCATGAAGTTCTGGACGTCGGGAGCTTTCGACCCCGAGTCGAACGTCCAGTTCGGCGAGGGCGGCGCCGGGACGTTCTCCGACGGAAAGCTGACCTGCGGGAAGCGCCACGAGAAGATCAAGGTCGTCCTCGAGACGCTCCACCGCTTCGGGGCGCCGGCGTCGATCCTCGTCGACGCCAAGCCGCACATCGGGACCGACCGGCTCGTCGTCGTCCTCAGGAACGTGAGGAAGCATCTCCTCGAGCACGGCGCGACGTTGCGTTACCGCGCGAAGGTGACGGACGTCCTGACCCATCCCGACGGAGTGCTCGCCGGGCTGCGCCTCTCGTCCGGCGAGGAGGTGGCCGCGGACGTCGCGATCCTCGCCCTCGGCCACTCGGCGCGCGACACGATGGACATGCTCCTCGCGCGCGGCGTCGCGATGACACGAAAACACTTCGCGATGGGCCTGAGGATCGAGCACCCCCAGGACGCCGTGGACCTCATCCAGTACGCACAGATCTCGACGGCCTGCGGCGTCATGCCGGCGGACTACAAGCAGGCGCACGTCGCCCGGAACGGGCGCGGGATCTACACGTTCTGCATGTGCCCCGGCGGCGAAGTCATCGCCTGCTCGTCCGAGGAGGGCGGGGTCGTGACGAACGGGATGTCGCGCTACAAGCGGTCGTCCGGCTACGCGAACGCCGGAATCGTCGTCCAGACGAAGGACGAGGACTTCGACGCGATGAGCGGGCCCGCCGTCCTGCGGGGACGCGAGCTCCAGCGGCGCGTGGAGGAGGCCGCCTTCGTCGCGGGCGGCCGCACGTACGCGGCGCCCGCCCTGCGCGTGACGGACTTCCTGAAGAGCCGCGAGCGGCCGATCTCGCCGCGCCCGCTCCCGAAGACGACGTACGGCCCGTGGGTGACGCCGTCCGCCTTCGACGGGATCCTGCCCGAGCCGTACCTCGAGGCGCTCGCGGAAGGACTCCGGGCCTTCGACCGCAAGATGCCGGGCTTCGTGTCGGAGGAGGCCGTCCTCTTCGCCCCCGAGTCGCGCACCTCCTCGCCCGTGAGGATCGAGCGCGACGGCTGGTGCGAGAGCCCGTCCGTGCGCGGCCTGTTCCCGGCGGGCGAGGGCGCGGGCTTCGCGGGCGGCATCGTCTCGGCCGCGCTGGACGGCCTGCGGGTCGCGCGCCACGTCCGCGCGAAGCTCGCGGGCGAGACGCTGCCGGCCGAGAAGGCGACGATCTTCCTCGGGCCGGAGTACTGAGGGACGTAATCTTCGCTCATGCGCCGCGTCCTCGTCGGCACCGCCGGCCACATCGACCACGGCAAGAGCGCGCTCGTCAAGGCGCTGACGGGCACGGACCCGGACCGCCTCCCCGAGGAGAAGGCGCGCGGGATCACGATCGACCTCGGGTTCGCGCACGCCGTCTGGGACGAGACGACGTTCTCGTTCGTGGACGTGCCCGGGCACGAGAAATTCGTCCGGACGATGGTCGCCGGCGCGCAGGGCGTCGACCTCGTCCTCCTCGCCGTCGCCTCCGACGATTCCGTGATGCCGCAGACGAGGGAGCACCTCGAGATCCTGAAGCTCCTGCGCGTCTCGACGGGTGTCGTCGCGCGGACGAAAGCCGATCTCGTGGACGACGAGACGGGCGCCCTCGTCGAGGAAGAGATCCGCGCGCTCGTGAAAGGGACCTTCCTCGCGGGCGCGCCGATCGTCGCGTGCTCGGCGGTCACCTCCGCGGGCCTCGACGCGGTCCGGCGAGAGCTCCTCGCCGCGGCGCGCCGCGTCGTGCGGGAGGACCGCTCGCGAAGGGTGCCGCGCCTCTTCGTCGACCGGGCCTTCACGATGAGGGGATTCGGGCCGGTCGTGACGGGAACGCTCGACGCGGGCCGGATCGCCGTCGAGGACACGCTGACCCTCCTTCCCGCGGGGCGCGACGTGCGCGTGAGGCGCGTCGAGGTGCACGGCGAGGAGCGCCGCGAGGCCTTCTCGGGCGAGCGCACGAGCCTGAACCTCGCCGGCGTCGACCGGTCGGACCTCGGGCGCGGCCAGGCGCTCGTGCCGAAGGGCGCGCTCGACGCCTCGTCCGTCCTCACGGCCGAGGTCACCGTCCTGCCCGGCCTCGCGGCGCCTCTTCCCGACGGCATGCGCGTGCGCGTGCACCTCGGGACGGCGGACGTGGCGGGCCGGCTGTCTTCGGCCGTCACGGGGCCGGCGGGCGGCGCGGACACGGATGGACCGGCGGGCCGCGCGTACCGGCCGGGAGAGACCGCGTTCGCGCAGCTCCTCCTCGAGACGCCGGTCGCGGCGCGGCCCGGCGACCGGTTCATCCTGAGGCGCCCGTCTCCCGCCGAGACGCTCGGCGGCGGGCGCGTCCTCGATGCGGGGCGCCCCCGCCTGAAGCGCCGCTCCGCCGGGTCCCGGGCTTTCCTCTCCGTGCTGGCCTCGGGCGACGAAAGGGCCCTCGCGGACCTCCTCCTCCTCGAGGCCGGGCCGTCGGGCCTCTCGGCCGCGCGCCTCGGCGGGCGGCTCGGCGTCGTCTCGGCGGCGGCCGCGAACGCCCTCGACGCGCTTCTCGCGGAAGGCCGGGCCATCCGGATCGCTCCCGCGGTCTTCGCGCACGCTTCCGTCGCGTCGGGGCTCTCGGAGAGGGCCGCCGGGCTCTTCGCCGAGAGGAAGAAGGGCGGCGCGGCCTCCGTCTCGTTCTCCCGCGGAGAGTTCTCCGGGCGGCTCGCGCGCGGCCTCTCTCCGGCCGCCGCGGAAGGCTGGCTCGCGACGCTCGCGGCCGCGCAGCGGATCGCGCTCGACGGCGACCGCGTCGTGCCGGCCGGCGCGAAGGCCGCCGACCTCTCCGGCGAGGCCGCCTCCTTCGCGGCGCGGCTCGAGGAGCTCTACCGGAAGGCCCTCTTCGAGCCGCCGAAGGGCGTCGACGCCGCCCGCCTCCTCGGCACCAAGCCCCAGGTCGTGGACGGCCTCGTCTCGCATCTCGTGAAGTCGGGTCTCCTCGTGCGGCTCTCGCCCGAACTCGTCGTCCATCGGGACGTCGCGGCAGCGGCCGAGGCGAAGCTCGACGCCGTGCGGGGCCAGACGCTCGCCGTCGCGGGCTTCCGCGACCTCCTCGGCCTCACGCGCAAGACGCTGATCCCGCTCCTCGAGTACTTCGACTCCAGAAAGCGCACGCGCCGGATCGGGGACCTCAGGAAGGTGGAGTAGAGCGCAGGTTCTTCTTCACGCTGCGCTCGCCCTTCTTCTTGGCCGAGTCGATCGTGTAGTCGAGCGTCGCGTCGAGCGTCATCCACGACGCGACCGGGCTGCCACCCGACCGGCCGGGAGTGAGCTTCCATTTCGCGGCGCTCTCCCTCAGGCAGCGCGCGAGGAGCGGCTCGGCCTCGCCGGTCGGAAGGACGCGCGACACCGTCCCCTTCGCGGAGACCTCGACGAGCGCCGTCACGTGCGCGCGCACGCGCGCCGCCTCGAAGCTCCAGGGCGTCTTCTCGGGAAGGGGCAGCGCGTCGAGCTCCTCGACGGAGACCGACGCCGGGTCGGGTGGATCGATCGCGGCGGGATAGCGCGACATCCACTCGTCCCCCGCGTTCTCCCGGAAGACCTTCGCGAGCGGCTCGTCCTTCTTGAGCGGCTCGAGCCGGAAGGAGCTGAAGAGCGGCTTCTCGAGCGAGACGTTGAGGTCGAGGATCTCCGTCGCCCACGTCGCGACGGGCCGACCGCCCTTCATCGGCGGCGAGAACCGCCACCGGGCCGCGAGGGCCCCGGGCGGCGCCGCGAAGGCCTTGAGGGGCGGCTCGACGGCGACGAGCTCGCTGACCTTGCCCGTCTCGAGGACGTGCGCCGTCAGGACGAGCGGAACGCGCGTCTCGAGGTCGGCCGGGTTCGGGCGCTCGAGGAGCTTCGGCGGCTCGTCGAGCGGGACGTACAGAGGGTGGGCGTAGGCGACCTCGGCGGGAGCAGGACGCACGGGGTCGGGCAGCGACTCGACCGGCCGGAGGGCCGGAGCCTGCGCGCGGGCAGCGCCGCACGTGGCGAGCGCGACGGCCACGCCGAGGGTCCCGATGAGCCGATTCAACGGCCCGATTCTAGGACCAGCGCGCGGGTTTCCGGCGCCTTACTTCGCCTCGGCCCAGTTGCGTCCGGTCGCGACGTCCACGGTGAGGGGCACGCTCAGGCTCGCGGCGCTTTCCATCGTCCGCCGGGCGAGGTCCGCCGCCTTCCCGGCCAGCGCGTCCGGCGCCTCGAGGACGAGCTCGTCGTGAACCTGGAGGAGAAGGCGCGCCTCGGGCAGCTCCCCGGCGAGGGCCGCGTCGAGGGCGAGCATCGCCTTCTTGATGAGATCGGCCGCCGAGCCCTGGAACGGCGCGTTCATCGCCATGCGCTCGGCGTTCGCGCGGACGTTGTGGTTGCGGTCCTTCAGGCCCGGGATCGGGCGCACGCGGCCGAAAATCGTCTCCGTGCCGCCCGTCGCGCGCGCCTTCTCGAGGATCGCGTCGAGACAGGCGCGGATCTTCGGAAAGCGCTCGAAGTACGCCGCGATGAACTCCTTGGCCTCGGCGCGCGGGACGCCGAGCTGCGAGGCGAGGGCGAAGGGGCCCATGCCGTAAAGGACGCCGAAGTTGATCGTCTTGGCGCTCCGCCTCTGGTCCGGCGTCACGGCGCCCGGCTCGACGCCGAAGATCTTCGCGGCCGTCGCGCGGTGGATGTCCTCGCCGCGGCGGAAGACGTCGATGAGCGCCTCGTCCCCCGAGAGATGCGCGAGGAGCCTCAGCTCGATCTGCGAGTAGTCCGCCGCGACGAGCTTCCGCCCCGCCGGCGCGACGAAGGCTCTCCGGATCGCCCGGCCCGCTTCCGTGCGCACGGGGATGTTCTGGAGGTTGGGCGCATTCGAGGAGAGGCGGCCCGTCGCCGCGACGGCCTGGTCGTAGCGCGTGTGGATGCGTCCGTCGGCCGCGAGGCACGCGGGCAGCGCGTCGACGTACGTGCCCTTGAGCTTCGAGATCTCGCGCCACTCGAGGACGAGCGACGGCACGGGGCCCGTCGAGAGCGCCGCGAGCTCCTCGAGGACGTCCGATCCCGTCGCGTACGACTTCGTCTTGGCGGTCTTCCGCGTGGCGGGGTAAAGGAGCTTCTCGAAGAGGATCCTCCCGAGCTGCACGGGGGACGCGATGTTGAACGGCTCTCCGGCGGCCTCGTGGATCTTCGCCTCGAGCGCCGCGAGGCGGGCGTCGAACTCCTTCGAGAGGCCGAGGAGAACCCCGCGGTCCACGGCGACGCCGGCCTTCTCCATGCGCGCGAGGACGGGCACGAGCGGCAGCTCGATCTCGTCCAGGACGCGCGCGAGCGGCGATCCCGGAGAGAGGCGCGGGGCGAGCGCGTCGGCGAGGGCGAGCGGGAGAAGGGCCCGCGGCGCGAGGTACCGGAGGCCCTTCTCGGACGCGAACGTCGCGGCCGAGGGGGGCGTGTCCTTCGCGAGGTCCTTCAGGGGCGGAACGGACTCGGGCGGGAGGTTCAGGACGCCGCGGGCGTCGCCCGTGAGGTCGTGCGCGTGGATCCCCGGCGCGACGACGTAGCTCGCGAGCATCGCGTCGGCGAAGCGGCCGGGCGGCGCGACGGAGAGCGCGTCGGCCGCGAGGAAGAGGCGCTTGGCGTCGTGCGCGACGATCTCGACGCCCGCGAAGAGCGCCGCGAGCGCTTTCGTGCCCGCGGCGTCGAGCGCGAACGCGGCCGTCTCCCCTCCCGGGACGGCGACGGCCGCCGCGAGCGGCGGCGCGGGCCACGGGCAGCCTGGCCCGCACTCGACGTGAACCGACGCGCGCCCGGTCCGAGTCGCGGCCGTGACGAGCGCGTCGAGCGCCGCGCCGTCCGCGAGCCAGCGCACGCTCTCCCGCGAGGAATTCGAAGAGGAAGAGGAAGATTCTTCGAATAGGAAGAGGGTCGCGGGCTCGGTGGACCCGGCCGTCGTCGCGGCGCCGCCCTTCGTCGGGGCTGCCTTCGTCGCGATCCCGGAGTCGAGGAGCTCCTTCTTGAGCTTCGCAAATCCCATCTCGTCGTAGAACGCGGCGAGGTCCTGCACGGCCTTGCCTTCGAGCGGGCGGATGCGGAAGTGCTCGAGGAGCTCCGTGGCGGGCGCCGGGAGAGGCCGGTCGCAGCGCACGGTCGCGAGAACCCGCGAGCGCAGCGCGTCCTCTCGTCCACCTTCGAGGAGCTCCTTTCTCTTTCCCTTGATCTCGCCGAGCCGCTCGTACACGGCGTCGAGGGATCCGAACGTCCCGATGAGCTCCTTGGCCGTCTTCTCGCCGATGCCCTTGACGCCCGGGATGTTGTCCGAAGAGTCGCCCATGAGCGCAAGCACGTCGATGACCTGCGACGGCCTGACGCCGAAGAACTCGAGGACGCCCTTCTCGTCGAGGAGCATCTCCCGCACGGGATGAAAGACCACGACGTCGGGGTCCTTCACGAGCTGGAAGAGGTCCTTGTCGGCCGAGCAGATCTCCGCGCGGAACCCGGCCTCTCTCGCGAGGCACGCGATCGAGCCGATGAGGTCGTCCGCCTCGAAGCCGGGCTCCTCGAGGACGGCGAGGCCGAGCAGGCGGCAGAGGCGCTTGGCGTCCTCGATCTGCGGAACGAGGTCGTCCGGCATCGCCTGCCGCTGCGCCTTGTAGGCCGCGTCCATCTCCTCGCGGAACGTCTTCTCGTAGCGGTCGAAGCAGACGGCGACGGCCGCCGGCTTGCGATCCGCCGCGTACTTCCGCCACATGTTGAGAAAGCCGTAGACCGCGTTCGTGGGCCGGCCGCCCGGACCGGTCAGGCCGCGGATCGCGTAGAAGGCGCGGTACAGGTAGTTCGAGGCGTCGACGAGCGCGATCGTCGGCCGCTCGGCGGAGGGAGGCGTCGCCATCGGGCGAGTCTAGCGAGTCCAGCGGCCCCCGAGCCGTCTGCGCGCCCCGACACCGTAGAATCGTCCGGGGGTCCGTCCGCGATGTCCGCTCGTCCCGTGCCCGCGCCGCCCTTTCCCGCGGCCCCTCCCGTGACGAACGCCCGGCTCGCGTCGGCGCTCTTCGCGCTCGCCGCCGCCGAGGACCCCGTGAGCCGCCGCGCCGCCGAGTACCGCGCGGCGGCCCGGACGCTCCGACAGCTCGACGTCGACCTCTGCGGGCGCCGTCTCGCCGTGGCGTCGCTGCCCGGCGTGTCGCCGCGGGCGGCCGACGCGATCGCGGCCTTCCTCGCGTGCGGATCCGACGAGAACATCGGCGACGCCCTCGCCGCGATGCTCGACCGCGCGGACCCCGCCGCGCACCGCAAGGCGGACTTCCTCTCGCGGGCCGACGTGGACCGCGTTCTCTCGGCCCCCGGCGTGCTCTCGCACGCGGACCTGCGCGGCGACGCGCACCTCCACACCGACCGCTCCGACGGCCGGATGCCGCTCGCGGCCCTCCACCGCGCCCTCGCGGCCCGCGGGGACTCGTACGCCCTCCTGACCGACCACGCGCGGGACTGCGCCGTGGCCGGCGGTCTCTTTCCCGCCGACTTCCGCGCCCAGCGCCGCGAAGTCGACGCCCTGAACGCCCGCGCGTCGACCTTCACGATGTTCACGGGCGCCGAGGCGAACATCGCCGAGGACGGCTCGCTCGACGTGACGCCGAGGAGCGTCCCGGAGCTCGACGCCGTCGTCGCCTCCGTCCACACGGAGCTCCGGAGCGCTCGCGACCAGACGGCGCGCCTCGTCCGCGCCGTCGAGACGCCCGGCGTCGCCGTCCTCGGCCATCCGAAGGGCCGCCTCTACGACCTCCGGAGCGGCGTGCGCGCGGACTGGCCGCGGATCTTCGCCGCGGCGGCGGCGCGCGGCGTCGCCGTCGAGCTGAACGGCTGCCCCGAGCGCCTCGACCTTCCGCCCGCCCTCGCGCGGCTCGCGGTCGACGCGGGCTGCCTCTTCACCGTCTCGAGCGACGCGCACGCGGCGGCGCACCTCTCGTTCCTCGATTACGGCCTCGCCGTCGCGCGCCTCGCGGGGGTCCCGGCGGACCGCGTCGTGAACACCTGGTCGCGCGACCGCTTCGCGGACTGGCTCGAGGAGCGGCGCGCGGCCTGATCCTCGTCAGTCGTAGATGATGTAGCCGGGGTCGTAGCCGTGGCCGGAGTTCGGGCCGGTCCACGTCCCGCTGTTGAGGTCGTACCGGAAGCCCCATCCCGTGTACGGGATCCGGAAGTACTTCGCGAAGCCGAGGACGAGCTTCCCCCACCACTTGTTCTCGGGCACGCCGAGCGCGACGAGGACCTCGCGGGTGTTGAGGCCGACCTCGATGCCGATCTCGCGCCGCCGGTTCTCGGGCGGCGAGTACCGGTAGCCTTTCGTCTGGTACGTCCCCGAGAGGAGAAAGAACCGCGCGACGCCGGCCTTCGTTCCAAGACGCGGCAGGAGGCCCGCGAGCTTGAGGTCCAGCGTGTAGATCTCCTTCGAGTAGTCGTCGCCGTAGCCGCCGTAACGGCAGCAGGGCGGCGGGATCGGCGTCGACATGAGGCCCATGCGCAGCCCCACGACGTCATCGAGGTGCCAGGCGTCGATTCCGAACGCGACGGCGGCGCCGATCGAGTTCGCGGCGATGTCCTCCCACGCGAAGCCGTACTGCGAGTAGCCGTCGCCGACCTCGATGAGGGCGCCCGTCACGACGACGACCGCGAGCGTGAGGCCGCGCGCCTCGGCCGGCGTCTTCCCGAACGATCGGTAGGTGCTCTGGAGGACCTGCGAGCCGAAGTACCCCCAGAAGATGTGCGACGCCTTGTCGGCGCCGCCCGCGTACGTGTCTTCCTGGAACCATCGCTCGTTCGCGAACGCGAAGCTCGACCGGCTCGAGTTCTTCCACCACGCGAAGTAGCCGAGGAGCGGCGCGCCGACGACGACCCCGAGCGTCAGGGCCGTCGTCTTCGTGTCGAAGAGCTTCCGAGAGGAAGGCAAAGGCGCCGCGGGGTCCGGCGCGGCCGGCTCCGCCGTTCGGGCGCCGCCTTCCGGAAGGACGTCCAGCCGGAAGCCCGGCGAGGGCTCGAACGCGTTCGCCGGCTTCTCGAAGCCGAGGATCGCGGCTGCGGCGGGGCGCGCGAGCGCCGCGAGGAGGAGGGCGGCGCCGGCCGCGCGGCGGGCGCGGCGGCTCAAGCGGCGAGGCCGCGGGCGCGGGCGAGTGCGCGCGCCTTCTCGAGCGCCTCTCCGGCGGTCCTTTCCATCGCGTCCGCGTCCTCGCGGAAGCCGCGCGCGAGCTCGGGGTCCGAGACGCCCGGGAGGTTGATCCTCACGTTGGCGAGCGCGGCGAGGACGGCGGCCCAGGATGCCAGCGCGCCCGCCCAGGCGTCCGAGGCCGCGTTCGCGTTCCCCTTCTCGAGGACGAGAGGAGCCGCCTTGAGCGCCTCGTGCGCGAAGAATGCCGTCTGCATGGGCACGGTCGTCGCGAGGACGTTCGCCTCGTCGACGGCCTTTTTCCGCGCGGCCTTCTCGGCCTCGGTCTCCCTCGGCAGGCGGCGGGCGGCCATGACCCTGTCAAACGCGCCGGCGTCCTCGTCGACGAGCTCGAGAAGCCTCGCGCGCGCCCCGTCGAGCCGGTCCACGAACGGGGCGAGCTCCCCCCAGGCGGCCTCGTACTTCTCCTTGCCGAGTGTCAGGCGTATCACCATCGCGAGGAGGCCCGCGCCGCAGGCCCCTCCCGCGGCGGCGGCCGAGCCGCCGCCCGGGGCGGGCGCGTCGGAGGCGAGGGCGGCGGCGAAGTCGTCCACGGGGAGCGCGGCGAGGCGGCTCATGCCCTCAGCGTAGCAGGCCGCGCGCCACGGCGTGGCGGCCGCCGGCGATCACGTCCGTCACGAGGTTGACTCCCCAGTGATAGACGAGATGCTCGAGGCAGGGGCCGTCGAGGAGGACCGCGTCGCCCGCCTTTCCCTCCTCGAGCGTGCCGCGGCGGGCGCTCTCGCCGAGCGAGGCCGCCGCGTTGAGCGTCATCGCCGTGAGCGTCTCCTCGACGGTGAGGCCCATCCCGACGGAGGCGAGGAACGCGATCGCCGGCAGCGATTCCGTGTACGAGGAGCCCGGGTTGCAGTCCGTGCCGAGCGCCACCGGAACGCCGGCGTCGACCATCCTTCGCGCCGGCGCGTAACGGTTCATGCGAAGGAACACGGACGTGCCCGGCAGGAGCGTCGCGACGACGCCGGAATTGGCGAGGTCCCGGATTCCGGCGTCCGTCGCGTAGAGGAGGTGGTCGGCCGAGGCGGCTCCCATCCGGGCCGCGAGCGACGCGCCGCCGAGGGGCGAGAGCTCGTCCGCGTGGACGCGCGGAACGAGGCCGACGTCCCGCCCCGCCTCGAGGATCGCGGCGGACTCGTCCAGCGAGAAGACCCCTTCCTCGCAGAAGACGTCGGCGAAGCGCGCGCCGAGCGCCGCGAGCGCGGGGAGAATCTCCTCACGGCACTCGGCGACGTAGCGCGTCCGGAGCGCGGGCGAGCCCCGTCGCTCGGGCGGCAGCTCGTGGGCGGGGAGCGCCGTCGCCACGACCCCGACGGCGTGGCCCTTCGCTCCCGAAAGGAGGGCTCGGAGCTGCTTCGTCTCGTTCGCGAGGTCGAGGCCGTAACCGGTCTTCGCTTCGCAGAACGTCGTGCCGTGGACGAGCATCCGGTCGAGGCGCTCGCGCACGTTCGCGGCGAGCGTCTCCTCGGAGGCCGCGCGGGTCGCCGCCACCGTCGCGACGATGCCGCCGCCCGACGCCGCGATCCCCGCGTACGTCTCGCCCTTGAGGCGGCGGTTGAACTCGTCCTCGCGGGCGCCGGCCCAGGGAAGGTGCGTGTGCGCGTCGACGAAGCCGGGAACGGCCATCTTCCCGCGCCCGTCGAGAATCGTCTCGCCCGGCACGGGAGCCTCGCCGTAGCGCCGCACGAACTCCGTGTCCGTCCCGGCGAAGGCGACGAGTCCGTCCTCGAACCGCAGCGCCGCGCCCGTCACGCGCCGGATCGCGCCCTGCGCGGCGCCGCCGCGGGCCGCGGTTCCCTCCGGCGTCGCGAGCTCCGCGAGACGCCGGACCGTGAGGACGCCCGTCAGCCGGCCTCCCCTTCGCGGCGCTTCGGCCGGTGGACGGAGACCGAGGCCTCCATCTCGTCCTCCTCCTTGTCGAACTTCAGGACCTGCTGGAAGAGATCGAGCATCCCCTGGAACTTGATGTGGAAGTTGCGGCGCTCCATCCGGAGCTCGCGGATCTTCTTCTCGGTCTCGGCCATCCGGTCGAGCGCCTGCTGGATCATCTTCTCGGCCTTCGTCTCGGCTTCGCCGAGGATGCGGCCCGCGTCCTTCTCGCTCGTCTCGCGCAGGCTGTCGGCGGAGCGCTGGGCGAGAAGCAGCGTCTCCTTGAGCGTGGCCTCGGTCTCCCGGTGGCGCGCGTTCTCCTCCCTCACCCTCACGTTCTCGCGCTCGAGCTCGTCCAGCTCGCGCCGCATCTCCTCGAAGTCCTCGGCGAGGGCCTCCAGGAACTGCGTGACCTCGGCGGAGTCGACGCCCCGGAAGCGCTTCGGGAACTGCCGCTTGCGGATCTCGAGAGAGCTGATCGTGGGCCGCATGGAGGGGATTATAAACCCTTTGGACTCAACTCAATGCACGCGGAAGTCCCGCCCGGCGTCCACGACGGTGAAGCGCCGCCTGCGGAAGGGGCTTCGGAGGCGCGGAAAGCGCGGCCCTCCGCCTCGGGGTCCCCTCACGAAGAGCCATGCCACAGGCAGTCCTCCGAGGACGAACAGGAGACGCGGCAGCGACCGCGTCGCCTCGAGCTCCGAGAAAACGACGAGGACGAACGCCAGAGCCGCGAACCCCAGCCTCGTCATCGGGAAGACTCCGAAGAAGAGGAGACGCTGCGAAGGTCCCTCGAGCATCCACGCGAAGATCAGCGCGAGGACCGTCGGGGAAAGGCCGGCTCCTCCTCCCACGAGGAGCCCGAGCGCGCCGGCCAGAACCGTCGCGGCGGCGAGGAAGGCGCCAAACCGCCTGGAGCCCCACCGTGGCTCCAGTTCGCCGCCCATCTGCCAGAGGAGAAGGAGATCGACGAGGACGGCTCCGATGGACACGTTCACGACGGCGTACGTCAGGAGCCTCCAGGCCTGCCCCGCGAGGACGGCCCCCGGCGCGAGGACGAGCCAGAAGGCCGCGCCCGGCGCCGCGAGGCTGAGCAGGTAGCCGGCCGCGACGAGGACGAGAACCGCGCGCGTGATCGGCGGAATCCTCCGCCAGGACGGCGGCCCACCGAACTGCAGCGAGTAGCGCGAGCTCACGGCGACAGATTAGCAAGAGGACGACGAGAGGTTTCTTGGAGGGTGAAAAGGCTACCGCCTCGCGTCCCTCGCCCTCTTCCTTCTAGGAAATCTCTCTTCTTCTCTCCCCGAAGATCGCGCTCCCGACCCGGACGTGCGTCGCGCCTTCGGCGATCGCGCCCTCGAAGTCGTCGCTCATCCCCATCGAGAGGCCCGCGAGACCGAGGGGTTCCGCGAGCTGTCGCAGCGACGCGAAGTGCGGGCGCGTGTCGCCCGGGGGCGGGATCGTCATGAAGCCGAGAAGCCTCAACGCCGGCAGCTTCCGGACGGCTTCGACGAGCGCGGGCGCGTCCTTCGGCTCGACGCCCGACTTCGTCGCCTCGCCGCCGAGGCGCACCTGGACGAACACTTCGAGCGTCTTCCCCTCGGCGGCCGCCGCGCGGTCGAGGCGGCGCGCGAGGTCTTTGGAGTCCACCGTTTCGACGACGTCCGCGAGCTTCGCGGCGCGGTTCGCCTTGTTCGACTGGATCGGGCCGATGAGGTGGCGCGCGCATCCCGGCGGCAGAAGCGGGAACTTCGCCTCCGCCTCCTTCACGCGGTTCTCGCCGAACGCGCGCGCGCCGGCGGCGTGCGCGGCGACGAGGTCCTCGATCGGGTACGTCTTTCCGACGGCGACGAGCGCGACGGAGCCCGCCGGGCGCCCGGCCTTTCGTTCCGCGTCGGCGATCCGCGCGAGAACGTCCGCGAGACGCGCCGCGATCTCGCCGGCCCGGCTCACGTCTGTCTCCGCCCCTCGCGGACGCGCTCCGCCCGGTCGAGGACGCGATTCGCGAGCGCGTCGGCCTCGCGGTTCTTCTCGCGCGAGACGTGGAGAACGGTGAGGCCCGGCAGGCGCCGCGCCTTCTTCCGCGCCTCGTCGAGATACGGCGCGAGGTGCGGCGCCTTCATCCGGTACTCGCCGGAGAACTGGCGGAGGACGAGCTGGCTGTCGGCCCGGATCTCGACGCGCCCGGCTCCGGACGCGAGGGCGAGGTCGAGGGCCGCGAGGAAGCCACGCCACTCGGCGACGTTGTTCGTCGTCACGCCGAGCGCCTTCGCGTCCTTCAGACCCGTCGGCGACCACACGCCGTAAGCGGCCGGCCCCGGGTTTCCGCGCGACGCCCCGTCGAAGTAGAGGACGAGAGGTGGGGAACCCGCGGCCGGGTCCCCCGGGCTCAATTGGCCGCCCAGTACAGGATGCGCTTGCAGCTCTCGCACGTCACCGTCTCGCGCTGAAGACGGAGGTCCGAGAGGAGCTGGGGCCGGAGCCGCACGTGGCAGACGGAGCAGGCGGCCGTCTGCGGGCCCACCATGTCGACTTTCGCGACCGCGATCCCCGCGCGCACGCGGGAGAGGCGGTCGAACGTCGAGAGGAGCCGGGGCTCGACCTCCTTCCGCAGGGCCTTCGCCTTCGCTTCGGCCCGCGCGATCTCCTCCGAGAGAAGAGCCTGCTCGGCGCGCCACTCCTTCATCTGCTCCTCGTAGCCCGCCTCCTCGGCCGGATACGCCTCGTTGCGGCGCTCGAGCTCGGCCGAGGCGGCCGTCGCGGCCTCCTCGAGGGCGAGGATCTCGTCCTCACGGGTCCTGATGTCGCGCTTGACGACGTCGATCTCGTTCAGGAGGGCGCCGTACTCGCGGTTCGTCTTCACGGTCTGGAGCTGCCCCTGGTACTTCTTGAGCTTCTCGTTGAGGTCCGTGATCTCGCCGTCGAGAACCTTGCGGCGTTCGGCGGCGCGCGCGAGCGTCTTCTCCGTGTCCTCGCGCTGCTGCCGGGCCTCGCGGTAGGCCGCCTCGATGTGCGCGAGGTGCTCGGGCGTTCGGGAGCGCCGCTCGGTCTTCTGGTGAACCTCGATGAGAACTTCCTGAAGCATGAAGAGCCTGTCCAACGCGCCCGCCGTGCCCGTGCTCAACGTCCCGCCCCCGTCTCTTTCCGCTGTGTCACGAAAGACCCCCTGAAAACGAAAAACGGGCGCCTGACAGCGCCCGCCTGGACGAACCCCCGGCGCTCGGATGCGCCAGCGGGATCGGAGTGAATTCGTCGCGCCCGGATTGTCGACTCCCCTTCCGCCGTCCGTCCGGTGGGTCCGCCTGGATTCGAACCAGGGACCCGCCGGTTATGAGCCGGTGGCTCTGACCGCTGAGCTACGGACCCCGACGGCCGAATTCGAAGAATAACACGGCGCCGAAGAAGGGAGATTTCTGCTGTCTCTCTTCATCTTACTGCCCGACGTCGACGAACGGACGGAGCTTCTTGGCCCGGCTCGGGTGGCGGAGCTTGCGGAGCGCCTTCGACTCGATCTGCCGGATGCGCTCGCGGGTGACGTTGAAGCTCTTGCCGACCTCCTCGAGCGTGTGCTCGGAGCCGTCGCCGACGCCGAAGCGCATGCGGAGGACCTGCTCCTCGCGGGGCGTGAGCGTCTTGAGCGTCCTGCGCGTCTGCTCCTTGAGGTTCGCCACGATCACGGCGTCGATCGGCGAGATGACCTGGCGGTCCTCGATGAAGTCGCCGAGATGCGAATCCTCCTCCTCGCCGATGGGCGTCTCGAGGGAAATCGGCTCCTGCGCGATCTTCATGATCTTCCGCACCTTCGAGGCCGGCATGTCCATGCGCCGCGCGATCTCCTCGGCGGTCGGCTCGCGGCCGAGCTCCTGCACGAGCGAGCGCTGCGTGCGCGTGAGCTTGTTGATCGTCTCGATCATGTGGACCGGGATGCGGATCGTCCGCGCCTGGTCCGCGATCGCGCGCGTGATCGCCTGGCGGATCCACCACGTCGCGTACGTCGAGAACTTGTAGCCGCGCCGGTACTCGAACTTCTCGACGGCCTTCATGAGGCCGATGTTCCCTTCCTGGATGAGGTCGAGGAACTGGAGGCCGCGGTTCGTGTACTTCTTCGCGATCGAGACGACGAGGCGGAGGTTCGCGACGATGAGCTCCTGCTTGGCCTGGTCCGCCTCGTCCTCGCCCTCGCGGATCTGCCGCATCGTCTTCTTGATCTCGTCGTGGGAGACGCCGTACTTCTCCTCGAGATCCTTCAGCATCTGCCGGTACTTCGAGACGCGGCGCTTGTAGAAGTCCCTCCGAACCTCGTTCTTCTCTTTCTTGATCGCCGCGAGGTCCTGGCGGATCGTGGCCTCGGGCATCGCGAACTGCCGGTCGATGTCGCGGAGGATGTTCACCATCCGGAGGAGCGTCGCCGGCGTGAAGTCGATCGCGTGGATGAGGCGCGCGATCTCGGAGATCCGGCGGTCCACGGACGGGTCGACGACGGGCACGGGCTTCGTCGGCGGGACGGGCTTTCCGCCCGCCTTCGCGTGAGCCTTCGCGGCGTGGAGCGCCTTCGCCGTGAGCTTCTTGGGCTTCGGCGCGGGCTTCTTCTTGTCCGCGAGCTTGCGGAGCTCGCCGTCGAGCTTCGCGATCTTCTTGAAGTGCCCGAGGATCCCCTCGATCCGGTGCGCCGTCCGCGGATCGATCTCGTCGGCGTCCTCGAGCGCCGCCGCGGCGAACTCGAGGAAGCCGCGCGCGACGTTCTTGTCCTTCTTGGCCTGCTCGACGATCCGGAGGATCTCCTCGAGCACGACGCGGTTCGTCGAGAGCGCCCGGTAGATCTTCGCCTCGCCGTTCTCGATGCGGCGGGCGATCGACACCTCGCCTTCGCGGTCGAGGAGCTTGACCGTTCCCATCTCGCGCAGGTACATGCGGACGGGGTCGTTCGTCTTCTCGACGGTCGCCGGGTCGGGAACCGTGGTCTCCGTGCCGGGCGCGGCCGCCTTCTTCGTCGCCTTCTCCGGGACGTCCACGACCTCGATTCCGAAGTCGCCGAACCGGATGTAGATCTCGTCCAGCTCCTCCGGCGCGTTGGCGAGCTCCTCGGGCAGCGCCTGGTAGATCTCGTCGTAGAGGAGGTACCCGCGCTCCTTGCCGAGGTTGATCAACGTCCGGACTTCGGGGTGCTTTTCTTCTACCGTCACCGCTCTCTCACTTCCCCTGCGCCCGGTTCCGGCCGGGCGCCTCTGTCAGATTCGTCTCGCCGTCTCGGCCCTGAGTTCCGACTTGAGACGACGGATCTCCTCGGCCAGTTCCTTCTTCCTCAGGGTCGCCGCCTCACCGGCTTGCCGGTCCCCGGTCGACGCGGCATTCTGGATGTCCGGCTGGAGGTTTTTCGCAGTGTCCTCCAGAAGGCGTATCTTCAACTGCATCAACGGGATATGGATGCGGCCGAGCCCCTCCGAGCCCTCCGCGACCGCGCCTTCCGCCCTCAGGCTGCCTTCCCGCAAGAGGAGTCGAGCGGCGACGGGCCCCGCATCGCCTCCAAGATGTGTCGTAAGTGACGAAAAATCAAGGGTTCCGGGCTGAGACGCAAACTCTTTGAGAGCCGTAAACAGTTCCTTGGCAATGGGATGCGTGAAAAGCTCGACCGGGACGCGATCCACGAGCGGAACGCTCTCCGGCCACTCCGAAAGAAAGACCGAGAGGACTTTGGCCTCCTGTTCCGGCAGCTCCTGTTGTGGCGCCACCGGGTCTTTCCTAACCGCCGGAGGTGCTGCTTTCTTCCCTTCGGAAGATCGCGCCTCCTTCGAGAGCACCGAGAGCGGGACGCCCGCACCCCGGGCGAGGGCGGCGAGGAGCTCGTGCCGGAGCACCGGATCGGACGCCGCAGAGAGGATCTCCGCCGCCTCGCGGAGCCGCGCGGCGCGCGCGGTCGGGTCGCCTCCGGAGGGGGGAATCCCCGGCAGCAGCGCCTCGAGAAGAGGCCTCGCCTCGGCAACTTCCTTTCTCAGCGCCTCGGCGCCGTGCGCGGCGAGGTACGAATCCGGGTCGTGCCCGCCCGGCAGCGCGAGGTGCTTCACGGTCGACCCGCGCTGCAGGAGGAGCGGGAACGTCTTGTGCGCCGCGGCGACGCCCGGCGGGTCGCCGTCGTACGCGACGACGACCGTCGACGCGTGACGGGCGAGGAGGTCGGCCTGCGCGGGCGTGAGCGCGGTCCCCATCGAGGCGACCGCCCACGGGAGCCCCGCGCGCTCGCACGCGATGCGGTCGAAGTACCCCTCGACGAGAAGGACGGAATCCTCTCTCCGGATCGCGTCGCGTGCGCGGTCGAGGCCGTAGAGGAGCTTGCCCTTCGAGAAGCGCGCGGTCTCGGGCGAATTGAGGTACTTGGGCTGGTCGTCGCCGAACGCGCGGGCGCCGAAGCCGAGGACCTCCCCGCGCGCGTCGCGGATCTCGACGGTGAGACGGTTGCGGAAGCGGTCGTAGATCCGCCCGGTCTCGGGGCTCTTCTGGAGGAGGCCCGCGTCGAGGAGCGCCTCCTCCGTGAACCGGGCTCCGAGCGCGGCCTTGAGCGCGTCCCAGGAGTCGAGCGCCGCGCCGAAGCCGAGCGCGGCCGCCTCGTCGGGGGGAAGGCCGCGCTTCTCGAGCAGGGCCCGCGCCGCGGAATGCGTCTCGAGGTTCGCGCGGAAAAACGCCGCCGCGGAGGCGAGCGCCTCGGAGACGCGCGCGTCGCGGCCCCGGTCCGCGCGCGTTCCGCTCCGCCTCACGGGCAGCGCGATGCCCGCGAGCCGCGCGAGGTACGCGACGGCCTCGGGAAAGTCGAGACGCTCCGTCTCGCGCACGAACGTGATCGCGTCGCCCTTCGCCCCGCAGCCGAAGCAGTAGTAGAAGCCCTTGTCCGGGTGCACGTAGAAGGACGGCGTTTTCTCGCCGTGGAAGGGGCAGAGGCCCTTCCAGGACTTTCCCATCTTCTTGAGCGACGTCTGCGCGCCGACGAGCGAGACGAGGTCGGTCGCGCGGAGGACGTCGCGCTTGACGTCGTCGTTGATGTCGTAGACGACGTCCGCCATCAGACGTCCAGTCTCGCGATCGTGACGGCCGAGCCTCCCTCGGCGGCGTCCGCGTAGCGGAACGACGCGACGCCCGGGTGCGACGTCAGGAACTCGCGAACGGCCGCCGCGAGCCGGCCCGTGCCGTGCCCGTGGACGAGACGCAGCGCGCCCTTGCCGGACATGAGGGCGTCGTTGAGCGCGCGCTCGACGAGAGGAAGCGCGGCGTCCACGCGCTGGCCGACGAGGACGAGCTCGGCCGTCGCGACGACGGACGTGGGGGAGACCGAGAGGTCGGAAGACCGCGGAGAAGAGGAAGATTTCCTTGAAAGGGGGTCCCCGGGACCCGCGCCGCCTGCGCGCTCCATGTTCGGTCGGCTCGCCGGGCTTCCCGGATACGCACGGCCTGCCGGGCCGGCAGGCGACAGCGATTTCGCGTCCACGCGCATGCGCTTGCCCTTCACCTCGACCTCCGCCTCGCCCCGAGCCCCGAGCGTCAGGAGCCGGCCCACTGCGCCGAACGGCGCGACCCTCACGTCCATTCCCGGGGCGAGAGGCCCGGACGGCGCCTCCGGCTCCTCGCCTCCGAACAGGCCGAGCGCCGCCTCGCGCGCGCTCTCGGTGACGGTCGTGAGGGCGCCTTTCGAGATGCTGCGGCCGGCCTTGAGGTCGTCGCGCATCCGCTCGAGCTCCTGGCGCGTCCTCTCGCGCAGCGCGAGGAGGGCTCTCTCGATCTGCTCCTTCGCCTTTTCCCTGACGCGCGCGCGCTCGGCCGCGAGAGCGGCGCGCTCCTTCTCGAGATCGCTCAGGCGCGCGGCGGCCTTGAGGGCCGCCGTCCGCGCGGCGTCGGCTTCCTCGCGCGCCCGGCGCGTCTCGACCTCCAGGCGTTCGAGCGCGGCGTCGGCCGCCATCCACTTGTCCCCGAGGCGCGCCTTCGCGGCCGCGAGGACGCGAGCCGGGACGCCCGCGCGCTCGGCCACCGCGAGCGCCCGCGAGCGGCCCGCGGCGCCGGGACGCACACGGAACGTGGGACGCCCGGCCTTCTCGTCGAACTCCATGGCGGCGGAGAGGACGCCCGGCCGGTCCCGTGCCCATTCCTTGACGGCCGAAAGGTGCGTCGTCGCGACCGTGAAACCGCCGCGCGCCAGGTCTTCGTCGAGGACGGCGATCGCGAGCGCGGCCCCCTCGTCCGGGTCCGTCCCGCTCCCGAGCTCGTCGAGGAGGACGAGGCTCCTCGGCGTCGCCTCGGCGAGGACGCGCGCCGTGCGCGTCATCGCCGCCGCGAAGGACGAGAGATCGCCGAGGAGATCCTGCGCGTCGCCGGCGACGACGAGAACGCGGTCGAAGACGGGGAGCATCGAGCCCGCCGAGGCCGGGATCGCGAAGCCCGACTGCGCGAGGAGAGAAAAGAGGCCGACCGTCTTCATCGCGACGCTCTTGCCGCCCGCGTTCGGGCCGGAGAGCAGCAGCGTCCGCGTCCCCTCCGGCATCTCGAGGTCGAGCGGGACGGCGTCCGCATGCCGTTCCTCGTCCTCGCCGAAGACCTCCGCCCGGAGGACGGCGAGGCGCCGGTCGAGGAGCGGATGGCGCGCGCCGGCGAGCACGAGCCGCTCGCCGAACTCGGGGAAGACCCCGCCGGCTGCGGTCGAGAACTCGGCGCGGGCCTGCGCCGCGTCGAGCTCCGTGAGGACGTCGACGGCGGCGAGGAGCTCCGCGCGCCGCTGCGAGAAGCGGGCCGTGAGGACGACGAGAATGCGGTGGACCTCCTCGCGCTCCTCCTCGAGGGCTTCGGCGAGCGCGTTGTTGTCCTCGACGGCGGCGAGAGGCTCGACGAAGTACGTCTGGGCCGAGCCCGACTTCTCGTGCACGAGCCCGGGCAGGGCGTCCCTTCGATCCGAGCGCACGGGCAGGCAGTAGCGGCCGCCTTTCTCCGTCACGTACCCCTCCGAGAGCGCGTCCGGGTGCTGCCGCGAGAGCTCCTCGAGCTTCCGGACGAGGTCGCGCCTCAGGCGCTGGATGGCGGACCTCAGCGCGAAGAGGCGCGCCGAGGCCGTGTCCCGGATCCGCCCGTCGGGCTCGAACGTCGGATCGCGCTCGGCGAGGAGGTCCTCGAACGACGCGAGCGGGCGCAGGAGCGCCGCGAGGTCCGGGAGGTCGGCGTCCTCGACGGGCACGGCGACGCGCGCCCCCTCGGCACGCTCGACGAGGAGGAACAGATCGAGGAGATCCTCGGGCGGCAGAGCGCGTCCCGCGGGGCCGAGGCTGGAAACGAGCGGCGCGCCCTCGTCCACCCCGGCGAGGGGGACCGGGGGGCGCAGGGCACGCCGGGCGATCAGGTCGCGCGTGACGCCGAGACGCCGGGCCACCTCGAACGGGTCGGCCGAGGGCGCGGAGGCGAGGAGCCGGGAACGGCCGCGCTCCGTCGAACAAAAGCGCCCGGCGAGCCGCAGCGCGCCGGGCCAGTCGAGTTCGGAGTGAGCCGGGGAGGAGGACACGGACCGGGAATTTACATCCCGGTACGGCGCTCTTCTGCCAGCTTTCGGAGCATCTTCTTACGGGCGGCGATGGCCTTGCGTTTCCGCTTGGCCGAGGGCTTCTCGTAGTGCTGGCGCTTCTTGAGTTCGGAGAGGATGCCGGACTTCTCGCACTTGCGCTTGAATCGGCGCAGCGCGTTCTCGAACGACTCGTCCTCCTTGACGTGAATCAGCGGCACTCGTGAATCCCTCCTTTCGCGCCCCGACTTGTCCGAAACGGCGTCCGGACGCGGGCAAACCCGACATGCTAAGGGCCGGCGGGCCGTCCGTCAACGAAAGACGCCCGGGATGCATCCAAGTCGTTCCGACTGAATATAATGGGCGAACACGACGCCGTAGGGACCAGGACAGGCGCCGTCAGGAGACGTATGTCGGTGGATCCCGCCGCGACACGCCGGTTGATCGAATCTCTGTCCACGCATCTCGAGGATCACCTCGCGACGTGGAAATCAGGTCTCGTCGACGCCCGCCGGGACATCGAGGCGCTTCTCGCGGCCCTCTCCGACAAGATCCCCGCGCAGGCCAAGCCGCTCTTCCCCGAGGACGTCGTCGCCCTGATGCTCGAGGATGCGGCCCCCGCGGCCGCGCCCCGCCCCGCCGCGCCGCCCGCCCCGGCTCCCCCCGCCCAGGCGGACTGGACGGTCGTGCGCGGAGCGCTCGCCGCCGTCGAGTCCGCGCGGACGCAGGTCGACGTCCTCTCGCGCTTTCTCGCGCAGACCCAGGCTCACGCGTCGCGCGTCGCGCTCCTCGTCCTGCGCAACGACCGCCTCACCGGCTGGAAGGCCGTCGGGTACGACGCGACCGGCGGCCGCGACGAGGCCGTGAGGTCCGTGGACCTCTCGGGCGAGGAGGACCCGTTCGTCGCCGCCGTGCTCAAGGGCCAGCGCTCGATGGTCGCCGAGCCCCCGGACGAGAACTCGCCGCTCCGCCGCGCCCTCGGCGGCCCGGCCCCGGCGCGGTCGCTCCTCGTTCCGATGGTGATCCGCGACCGGCTCGCGGGGCTCGTCGCCGCCGACGAGCTGCCCGGCGAGGAAGGACGGCTCAACGAGGCCGCGATCGAGGTGCTCACGTTCGTGACGGGCCTCGCCGTGGACCTCCTCGCGGCCCGCAAGAAGATCCCGTCACCGACTCTCACGCCGACGGGCGAGAAGATCGCGCGTTTCGAGCCGGCCCCCGCCGCCACGACGACGAGGCCTCCGGCGCCCCCGGACCTCGACCTCCTCTCGATGGCGCCGCCCGCCGCCACGGCCGCCGCGCCGGCCCCGCCTCCGGCACCCGCCGGTGCGACGGTCGCGCTGCCGCCGCCGCGCCCGCGCCCGACCGACGCGCGGCAGGCCCTGCGCGCGATCGAGGAGTCGGGCAAGCGGCCCATGTCTTCGCTCCAGACGTTCTCGGACCCCGGTCTCACGAGCGCGATCCCGACGATCGGAACTCCGTCCGCTCCCCCTCCGCCGCCTCCGGCGCCCCCGTCCGCGGCCGGCTCGCTGTCGTTCCCCTCGCTCGCCATCCCTCCCACCGTCGCGCCGCCCCCGCCGCCGCCCGGCATTTCGTCGCCCCTCTCGGGCGCTTCGACGGGCGACTTCACGGGCGCCTTCGAGGCCCTGCGCGCGTCCAGCGCCGCCGCGCGCCCTTCTCCGGGCGCCGAGGAAGTCACGGTTCAGAAGCCCGCGCCGCGCACGGGCGCCTCCGCCGTTCTGCCGCCGAAGGACGCGGGCGCGCCGCGCCCGATCTCCGGATTCGTGCCGCGCGGCCGAGCCGGCGCTGCCGACGGGCCGCAGCGCGCCCTCGACGACGCACGAAGGCTCGCGCGCCTCCTCATCTCCGAGATCAAGCTCTACAACGAGAAGAAGGTCGACGAGGGCCGCGCCGCAGGCGACCTCTACGAGCGCCTGAAGGACGACATCGAGCGCAGCCGGCAGGTCTACGACGAACGCACGCCCGAGCACATCCGCCGCGAGAACGACTTCTTCAGGGACGAGCTCGTTCGCATCCTCGCGGACGGACGGGCGGCGGCGCTCGGGCCGATGGGCTGAGCGGATCTCCCTGAGTCCCCTCCGCCTCCCGCTCGTCGCGCTGCTCGCGCTCGGCGCCGCGTCCGGCGCGGCCACCCCCGCGCCGGCGCCGTCCCTTCCCGAGCTCAGGCGGAGCTTTGCGGGCGCCGCCGCGGCCCTGGGACGCGCGGACGCCGCCGTTTCCGTTCTCGACGGAACGCCTCTCGGCCTCCCCGGTCTCGGTCCGTGGCTCGGCCTCGCCTCCGGGCTCGCGTCGGGGCGGACGACCGTCCAGGCCCTCGTGACCTTCGCGGCGTCGACGCCGGACGAGGTCTTCGCGCGCGAGGCCCTCGGCGACGCGGCGCGCCTCGCCGCGACGTCCGCCGAGAAGAGCGCCGTGCGTCTGGCGCTGGAGGCCCGGCCGCGGCCCGACGCGCGCCTCGCGCGGGCCGTGATCGCCCGCGCCCTCGCTCTCGCGCGCGTCGCCGAGAGCCGCGACGCCGGCCGGCTCCGGCTCGCGGAGCTCGGCGCGTCCTGGCCCGACGCTCCCGAGCGTGCCGCCGATCTCTTCGACGACGTCGACCGTGCGGCGTTCGACGAGGCCATGAAGACGGCTCCGCCGGCGGTGCGCGCGGCGCGCGCGCGGATCGTCGCCGCCCGGGACCCCAAGCAGGCCGCGTCGATCCTGAAGTCGCTCGGCGCCTCGCCCCCCGCCAGCGTACGCGTGGCGGCCGCCGAAGGCTGGCTCGCCGCGGGCAGTCCGAGGGACGCGCGCCGCCTTCTCGCCCTGGCGCCGCCGGCCCCGATCGGCGACACCGAGGCTCTCCACCGCGCCGCGCTTCTCTGGCTCGCCCGCGCGCGCTCTCTCTCTCCGGCTCCCCCGCGGGCGGCCCGCCGCCGCCGCCGGACGAAGCCGACGCCGCCGAAGGCTCCGCTCCCGCTCTCTCCCGCGCAGCGCGCCGAGGCGGAGGCGCGCCTCTCCGAGCTCTCCTCCCTCCTCGGGCAGCCTCTCCTCGACGAGGACCGGCGCCGGCTCCTCGGGGCCGGCGTCCGGCTCGCGCGC